>Ga0247825_10000392_pt1 | contig 27639 bp, 23 predicted proteins | sample 13C_Vanillin_Day_FD_194413 | JGI IMG/M metagenome (GOLD analysis project Ga0247825, IMG submission 194413) | Soil microbial communities from agricultural site in Penn Yan, New York, United States - 13C_Vanillin_Day48 | ecosystem: Environmental > Terrestrial > Soil > Agricultural land | place... | reverse complement strand
GCACTCGCCGCGTTCAAATACGCTCCCGCTCTGGCTGCCGGGTGCACGATCGTCATCAAGCCGTCCCCGGAGACGGTCCTCGACAGCTACGTTCTCGCGGAAGCGGTCGAAGAGGCAGCCCTGCCGGCGGGCGTGATCAACATCGTGCCCGGCGGTCGCGAACTGGGCGCGTACCTGGTCTCGCATCCCGGCATCGACAAGGTGGCGTTCACCGGGTCGTCGACTGCCGGCCGCAACATCGCCGAGGCCTGCGGCCGACTGCTCCGGCCGGTCACGCTGGAACTCGGTGGAAAGTCGGCGGCGATCATCCTCGACGACGCGAATCTGGATCTCGCCACCGTCGGCGAACAGCTGTTCGGGGCGACCATGCTGAACAACGGCCAGGTCTGCTACCTCGGCACCCGCATCCTGGCACCACAGTCGCGCTACCAGGAAGTGGTCGACACGTTCAGTGCTCTGGCCGGGTCACTGACCGTAGGAAGTTCCCTCGACCCCGCCACGATGATCGGACCGATGGCCAGCGCCCGGCAGCGCGACCGGGTCGAGTCCTACATCGCGAAGGGCAGAGGCGAGGGTGCCCGCATCACGGTCGGTGGTGGACGCCCCGCGGACCTCGAGAAGGGATGGTTCGTGGAACCGACCATCTTCGCGGACGTCGACAACAACTACACGATCGCCCAGGAGGAGATCTTCGGACCCGTGCTGTCGATCATTTCTTATCGGGACGACGAGGACGCTGTCCGCATCGCCAACGACAGCGACTTCGGTCTCGGCGGCACCGTCTTCACCGCCGATCACGACCACGGAGTCGCCGTCGCCCGGCGCATCCAGACGGGAACCGTCGGCATCAACGGCTACCTTCCCGATCCGACGGCGCCGTTCGGTGGTGTCAAGGCCAGTGGTCTCGGACGCGAATTGGGTCCGGAGGCCCTGTCCGCCTATCTCGTGCCGAAGTCGATCTACCTGTAAGGGCGAGTGCGGGTGCGGCACTCGGGGCGCACCCGCATCGCTCCGCGGACCACTCATCCCCATGGGGCATTTCCCTCCCCCCGAAGGATGAGAACGCGTCCGATTCGCACCTTTTACCCCCTCTCGGTCGGCATTATGGTTCGACCAAACACTGTGGCCTGTCCCCTGTCGGGAGAGGCACCTGAAAGCAAGGATCCGCACATGGATGTCATGGAACACGCGGGAGCGATTCTCCCCGAGGACCGCTACAGTGCGAGCACCCTCGAGGCGTTCCGATCGAACGGGTACTGGCGCGACGAGAGCCTGACCCAATACGTGGACCGGTGGGCGGACACCGACCCGGACTTCGTCGCCGTCACCGACGGCTACGGAACTCTCACGCGCGGTGAACTTCGAGCGCAGGCGTACCGTCTCGCGGCCTCCCTGCAGACGCTCGGCGTCGAACGGGGTGACCGCGTTCAGGTCCAGTTGCCGAACTGGAACGAGTTCGTCGTCATCTACGTGGCGCTCGCCCGGATCGGCGCCGTCCTCGTGCCCACCATGCCGGTGTACCGGCACGACGAGGTGCGCTACGTACTGGAGCACTCCGGAGCCAAGATCTCCTTCGTCACCGAGGAATTCCGCAAGTTCCGGTACACGGATATGCTCGCCGAGGTGCGTAAGGACGTACCCGGACTCGAACAGGTCGTCGTCGTGCGTGGGACGGCGGGCGCCGGCACGATCGCCTTCGATGACCTGATTGCCGGCGACCATGTACCCGGCGACGACGAACTCGGACCACCACCGCCCGCGGATGCCGCCCACGCCATCATCTACACCTCGGGAACCGAGTCGCGGCCGAAAGGCTGCCAACATACCTTCAACACACTGTCTTTCACCGCCCACGGACTCGGCGGGCAGGTGATGGGGCTGAACCCCGACGACGTGATGTTCATGCCCTCTCCCGTCACCCACGCGACAGGACTGGCCGTGGGAGTGGCGACTCCGTTGATCCTCGGAAGCGGGATCCACCTTCTCGACGTGTGGGAGCCCAACGAGGGACTCCGGCGTATCGCGGAATTCAAGACGACAGTGAGCATGGCCGCGACACCATTCCTCCAGATGGCACTCGGGGCCATCGAAGCCGGTGCCGACCACGACGTCAGCGCGATGCGACTCTGGGTCAGCGCCGGCGCACCGATACCCGAGACCCTTCTTCGGAAATGGAAGACGGCACTACCTGACTGCACACTCTTACCGGTATACGGCAGTAGCGAAGGACTACTGGTGACGGCAGTGCGTGTCGACGACCCGCTCGAGAAGGTGCTCTCCTCAGACGGGCGTGCGTTCGATGGTGTCGGTCTCGAGATCCGCGACGAGGAAGGCACCACCGTACCGGCCGGCGAGGAAGGCCAGATCTTCTACGGAGGACCGGGCATCTTCCTCGGGTACTGGCGCGACCCCGAACGCACGACCGCGTCGGTCGACGCACGTGGGTTCCTCTCCTCAGGTGATCTCGGCCGCGTCGACAAAGACGGCTATCTGCGGGTCACGGGACGAATCAAGGACCTCATCATCCGCGGCGGCATGAACATCTCGGCGCGGGAAGTGGAGGAGCACCTCCTGGCGCACCCGCGTATCACCGCAGCTGCAGCTGTGTCGATGCCCGACGCGCGTCTCGGCGAGAAGGTATGCGCCTTCGTCGTTGCCAACGGCCCCGCACCAACTCTGGACGAAATCGCCGACTTCCTGCGAATCGAGCGCAAGGCCATGGTGCAGAAGATTCCCGAGAAGCTGGTAGTCGTCGATCAACTCCCCACCACCGCGACCGGCAAGATCCAGAAGTTCCTTCTCCGCAAGCAAGCGGCCGAAGCGGTTGCCGGCGACTAGATCCCGACCAGGACACAGGACCGCCCCCCTCGCCGAGGCAAGGGGGGCGGTATTCGTGCATGTGGTGAGCCCGTCACCCACCGAGATGGTCTGAGTGCGCGCGTGAGACTTTCGTGGCCCCTGTCACCGTTGGCCGGTCATCGCCAGATAGCGGTAGATCGCCTCGGACCGGTTCATCGCGCCCAGCTTGCGAAGTATCTTCTTGACGTGCGTCTTCACCGTGAAGATGCTGATGACGAGTTCGTTCGCGATCTCGGCGTTCGATGCGCCCCGGATCAGCAACGTGAACACCTCGCGCTCACGCGTCGTCAGCGATTCCAGCGCGGCGGGATTCAGATCGTCGTAGGGCGTACCGGGCAACGCCGAGACCTGCTCGGCCGAGGTCTCGTCGAGGAAACTGACGTCCGCATGTTCGAGAAGCTCGGCTTCGCGGGCTTCCTGTTGCAGGCGTTGGACGATCACATCCTTCTGTTCACTGAGGCGGTCGGCCAGCATCGCCCGTTCGAACAACGTCCCGAAACCGCGGGCATATGCCCCGAGCATGTCCCGGACCACAACGTTCACCGGGTCCCCGGAAGGTCGACTGCCGTGCACGAGACCGATGACACCGGTCGACACGGTAATCGGGGCAACCACATAGGAGTCGGCGGCGAGCATCTGCACGACCTCGGCACTCGGCCGGACGTCGGCGTTCGGCCCGGCGAGTACCGCGGATCTGGTCTTACACGCCCGGCTCTCGGCTGATTCGAAACCGAGGGGTAATGCCTGCAGGGAACTCAGGACCTCGTCCGACCTCGTCGAGCTGTGGAGCTCGAGCGCCGTCCACGAGCCGTTGTGCACCTCGGACAGGAGAATTCGGTCGAGTCGCGCTGCGTTCGCAGCCTCGAAGCAGATTCTTTTGCGAAGACCGGCAACGGATTCCGAGCCCCGTAAACGCCGGATCGCGCTGGCGAACTCGGCGGGTTGCACGACGTGCCCCGGACCCTCGCGCATTGTGCGAATCCGCGTGCGCGTGTTCTGAAGGTCGACGATGAGGCGACCGAGCGCTCGTTGCTGCTCGGGGCCGAGCGCGGGGAACGTCGCAAGTGCCGATTCCGTGGCCTCGTCGAGGAGCGCCATCTGGGTGCCGAGCGAGACAACGCGGATCTCGTGGGAGCGGGGGCCGACGCCGTACTCGTCGCGCAACCGATCGAGGAGAACGATGACCGCGTGCGACAACTCGCGGTCGGTCGTCGACCTGACGGTCGCTCGCCCCTCCGTCTTCCCTGTCATCTCGCTCGGCGCGCCTGACTCGAGTAGAGGGCCGTCGCCGCGGCACGAGTCGGTGCGTGCAGCTTCTTGAGCACGGCTTTCACATGCGATTTCACGGTGCCCTCGGAGATGACCAGTGCCTGCGCAATCTGATTGTTGGTGGCCCCGGTTGCCAGGTGGGACAGGATCTCGCGCTCCCGGACGGTCAGCACGCTGTTGATCTCGAGCGCCCGGTTCTCCCCGGGCTCATCCGTGGAGCCCTCGACCGGTGCGGCGGCCTGATGAGAGAGAACCGCATCCGCCTTCGAGATCCGGTCCAGCATCGTCTGGGTTGCGTCGAACGACTCCTCCACCCGGGCACGCTGCAGTTGAATTCGGTGCTTCAGCACCGCCTGCTCGTACACGATGGCCAGAATGGTCGCGAAGGTGTCCAACCGATCCCGGTCGTCGGGATCGAGAACATGCTCCGACCCTGGCCGGTCGGCGTGGAGCAGTCCGATGACCTTACCTGCGGACATGACCGGCGCCGCGACGTATGCCGACGTCCGAGATCGGCTGACGATCTCCTTGTGTGTGCGGTCGTCGTCAGCCGGGGCGGCGACCAGCGCGGGAACCCGGCGTCGGACCAGCTCGGTTTCCAGAGGCGCTTCAGCCAGGGACAACACCGCGGAGTCGACGTAGTCGGAGAAGTCGAGAGGCGAGCCGTCGAGCTCGGGCCGCAGATAGAGGCGGCGGGGCTGCCACAGAGAGCCGGACACAGCTGAGACCATCGAGCGCGCGAAGGGCAATTGTGTACACACCACCTCCGGTGCCGCCTCGATGATCTGTCGCGGGGAAAGTCCCCGAAGCGTCACCGCGGCGTCGTGCACCTCGCCCAGCTCCGCGATCCGGCGAATCGCCTCGGTTCTCGCCAGCTGCTCCTGAACACGTTCGATGTCGACGAGAACCCGGCAAGCGTCTCCGATATCGGTCTCGGCGAGCTGCCCATCGGTCAGCGCTTCGACGAGGCGACCCCTTGCCGCTGCAAGAGACACCGACAACGTGGGAGAGCCGACGTCCGGGTTGTGCTGGTGGTCGACCAGTAGCTTCCTTGCCCTGCCGATACAGTCGGCTGCTTGGTGCTCGAGATCCGCGTGATCAGGATCCATTGACGTCTTCGTCCGGCTCACCTTCTCGTCACACCTCCGGCCGCATCGGCACACCACTCGACATGATTGTTGTGACTGGCATCACTCTGCAGTGTAGCCCGATCGCCCAGCTATCGTCCAATGGTATGACCGATCAGCTGATCGCGGGTACGCTGATCTACCCCGAGTACACGGCAAATGCCTTGTTGGAGTTGAAGACGTCGGTCACCACGAGGTCCGACCAGTCTCGGCGCAGGCCGAGCTCCTCGACCGCACCGAGCATGCAGAACCAGTTGAGAATTTCGTGCTGGCCGGCGTCGACAACTTCTGCGCTGGTGTAGTTGCGCATCAGCCCGAAGTCGTCCTCGAGCAGCGCCTTGTAGATACGCAGGTCGGCTTCGGTATCGGGACGCATATGCCACAGCTTGTCGGCGAGGAAGGCGTGCGACCAACTCGAGGAGGCGACGAACGCCACCCTGAGATCACGGTCGCGGAAATGTTGCGCGACCGCCCGACCGACTTGGAAACACCGGGCCGGCGTCGGACCCGAGGGGTCGAGAACCTCCGATTCGATGTCGGCGAATCGCGCCAATCCACCTTTGCGCGCGATGGCATGCTGCCCATAGCAATTGACCGTCATCGGGATGAAGGGATATGACATCTCGGCGCCGGCGTCGGCGTAGTCGAGGAACAATTGCGTATTCAGGATCGCGTGCGGAAAATGTGCGGCGGTGCGCTTCTTGTACGAGTAGGCCATGTCGAATCCGCGCTCGATCAGGCCGTCGGCGAGTTTCCTGGCCCCCGACGCGTCACCATGCATCACGATCTCGAAATCGTCCGGCTTCCCCCAGAAGTTCGGACTGCCTCGCTCGTTCATCACCTCGAAGGCGGGCACCTCGAGGTCTCCGTAGGCGAGCACGCAGAACGGTGGCACCACCTCCTCGCGAAAATTCTCGTACTGGTCGTCGCCCCACACCACGACGACGTCGGGGGCGAACTCGTCGACCGCGTCACGCACCCGAGTCAGATTCGCCACCAGCTCCGCACGATGCGCCGATGCGGCGGCGGTTCCACCGTCGTCGGACCACTCGCGACGCATACGGTCCGGCCAGTGGGCCGGGTCCTTCTCCTCGTCGGGGATGTCCGGGTCGGTGAGAGTCCATCGCAGCAGACCTGCCATGTGCTCGTCGGTTCCCGCCAACAGCGGGTAGTGGGTCATGCCGAGAGCGAGGAAGTCTCCCATTGGCCGTCCTTTCTGAGGTGGCGCCTCGGCGCCGTCACACGCGCCGGGGGTATCGCTCCCCATCGTGTGACGTGCGCGCGCCACACGCACAGCAAGTTCCAGTGCCCGGAACGCGGCGTCAGTCGTCGAACGGAAAGAGATCGGCCCTACCCTGGGCGAGCATCTGGGTGGTGTCACGGCAGATGCGGTGAGCAGTCAGTTTGACGGCGTTGATCACCGACTCCGAGACCTCCTTCGCCGAGTCGAACTGAACGGCGACAGCACCCATCGGCCGGCCCTTGATCAGCACCGGCGCGGCGATGTTGCCCAAGCCCAGAACCACCCCGTCCTTCTGCACGGCAACTCCCGCCACTCGAACGTGCTTCAACTCGTGGCGAATTCGGACCGGGTCCGTGATCGACTTCGGCGTCAGTCCTACCAGAGGTCCGGCCAGCAGTTCGGTGAGCTCCTCTTCACGCAGATGCGCCATCATCGCCCGGCCCATCGCGGACAGGTGCGCGGGGATCCGGGTGCCCACCTCCCCGATGGGTCGCGCGTGGTTCACCGCGAACAGCGCCTGCAGCACGACGACTTCGTTGCCCCTGAGGACGCCGAAGTGCACGGATTCCTTCGACCAGGCCTGCAACTGCGCCAAGTGCGGCAGCGCAACCTCGCGCATTCCGTCCACCGGCATGGACGAAACCAGCCGCAACAGCCGGATACCGAGCCGGTACCCGGCACCGTGTTCCTCTATCACCGCCAGCTCACCCAACCGCTGCAGCAATCTGTGCACCGTCGACTTGGGCAGGCCCGTCTTCCTGCTGATCTGTGTCAGGGTCAGAACCCGATCGCGCTCGTTGAACGCATCGATGATCGAGAACGCCTTCGCCAGGATCGAAGGCGGTGAGCTCCCCGCACCGCCGGTGTCGTGCTTGTCTTCTTCCATCTGCATCATCCGGGCCTCCGCAATCTTCACTCCGCCGACCCCGCGGAAAACTACTGTAACGGCGGTCACAGCGCGCTGACATTCAGGGTACGTGCCCGCCGATCGGTTCCAGCCCCCGGAACTACAGCGGCCGCAGCCGCACCGAGCCCCTAACGTTCCCTCCGTCCGGCTTGCCCGACGACGCGGGCAGGCCGGACGGAACACGCCACGGATGCGCGCGAAAGGAGGCCCTCGTGGTTCCACCCGGCACCATCGATGTGCATGCGCACTACTTCCCCCGGGACGCACCCCCTGCCGACGTCATCGCAGGTTTTCCGCGAGCACCCCGATTGGTGCTCGATTCTCCCGCGGAGGGACGGCTCGTCCGCGGATCCGAAGACTTCCGCGCCGTCCGGCGCGCTCTCTGGGATGTGCCGGCGCGCTTGGAGGACATGGATCGCGCGGGCGTCGGGGTTCAGGCGATTTCTCCTGTTCCGGTCACCCTGGAGTACGGCGCCGCGCCGGCACCCTTCGCCGCGTACTGCCGGTGGATCAATGAGTCCACCGCCCGCGCAGTGGAAGACGGCGATGGCAGGCTCATCGGAATCGGAACAGTTCCCCTCTTGTCTCCCCGGGACTGCCTATCCGAACTTCACTACCTGTCCACAGTTCTGGGACTGCGGGCGATCGAGATCGGCACACGGATCAACGGGATGGAATTGGACGACCCGGCACTCGAGTACTTCTTCGATGCGGTCGACGGTCTCGGACTCGCGGTAATGGTCCATCCCGTCGACGGAGGCGGTGGCGCGGTGCGCCGTTCGGGGTTCACTTACGACTTCGGACTGGGGATGCCCTCAGATACCGCGTTGGCGGCTACCGCGCTTGTCTTCGGCGGGGTGCTGGACCGTCATCGACGACTACGCATCGCCATGGTCCACGGGTGCGGCACCTTTCCCTGGGCATACCCGAGACTGCGCCTCGGCGCCCACTTGGCCGCCACACACGTCCCAGACGATCTGGATCGCCTCGTATCACGTCTCTACGCAGACACATTAGTCTTCGACCCGGGACTCCTGCCTGCGTTGGTACACCGCTTCGGCCCGAACCAGATCCTGCTCGGCAGCGACCACCCCTTCATTCCGGGACAACCTGGAGATGGACTGGCGGACTTGAACTCTGTGGCACAGCATTTGCCGCCCGGCACCGTGCCGAGAATCCTCCGCGAGAATGCGCTTGAATTTCTCGGACTGGCATCCGGCGCACTCGTCACCGACCACTTCTCACCGATAAAGGAAGATCACCATGGCACTCACTGCTGAAAATCTCGTCGACGTTCCCGGCTTGGCCAGCCGTTGGGTCCGACTGGCGAACGGCGCCCGCGCCCACTACATGACCGCCGGCACGTCGGGCCCCGCCGTGATCCTGCTCCACGGCGGATTGCCCGGCTCCTCAGGCCTCGCGGGATGGCGCTTCATGGCCCCCTACCTCGGCGAAAACGGTTTCCGCGTCTATTGCCCCGACATGCCCGGATTCGGCCTGTCCGATACTCGTGCGGAGTATTGGCCGGACGGCATGGAGTCCTTCGTCGACTTCATCGACCAGTTCGCCACCGCACTGTGCCTCGACGAGTTCCACCTCGCAGGAAACTCCATGGGCTGCATGAACACGGTCAATTACACGGTTGCACACCCGGACAAGGTCAAGAGCTTCATTCTGATCGCGGGAGATGTCGGCGACGTCGTCCCGGAGCACTTGACCCCGCCGGCGGGCGAGTTCCGTCTCACCGCCTACGACGGCACACGCGAGGGAATGCGCACGATGATGGAGGCGATCATCCATCGCGGTGAGGCCATCAGTGAAGATCTGATCGACATGCGCTACCTCTCCGCGAGAGACCGGATGGACGCGCACGCGAAGTTCTGGCCCACTCTCCTGCAGTACCGGCGGATCACGGACTGGACGGACGAGAATCGCGCCGCCCGTTTGGTCACCAAGGGGCGCCTCGACCGGTTGAGCACTCCGGGGCTCTACCTCTACGGACGCCAGGACATCCTGACACCGGTCGAGTGGGGGTACGTCCAGGAAGACCACCTGCCCAACGTGCAATTCTTCTATCCCGACGAGTGTGGCCACCAGGGCCAGACCGACCGACCGGACCTGTTCAACCCGGTCTTCCTCGAATTCTTCCGCGACGGGAGGGTTTCCGGAGATCTCGCCGACGCCGCCGGCGTCTCCGATCGCCGACCCGAACTGCCACTGATCGATCGCTCCCTGGTCTCTGCTTGATTCTCCGATGACAACCGATGGCCGACGCCGGAATCCACGATTCGGCGTCGGCCATCGGTTGTTTCCGCCTCCGCCAATCCAGGAAGTGTCCGATGCCCCGACCGCAGTCCGTGCCGGCCGAAATCTCACCACCTGCTCCGGCAAGATCGCTGCGAGCCGGGCATCGCGACCGGAACTGGTTCTCACTCTGTGCGGCAATGTTCGTGGTCGCGTGGGGCGGCAATCAGTTCACTCCGCTGCTGACCATGTACCGGGCGGAGCGCGGGTTCAGCGAACTCGCCGTGAACACACTGCTGTTCGCGTATGTCATCGGCCTGATCCCCTCGCTCCTCCTCGCGCATCGGCTGGCGGCCCGCTGGGGCACCCGCACTCCCCTCGTTCTCGCCGTACCCGTCAGCGCGCTGGGTTCGATACTGGTCGCAGCCGGGTCACACTACCCCGCACTGATGTTCGCCGGGCGAATGTCGACCGGCATGGCTCTGGGGATCGGAATGGTGGTCGGCGGGCTGGCGCTCGACTCGCTGACCACTTCACCCGGCCGTGCTCCACGAGCGTCGGCAATGAGTCTGACGAGCGGCTTCGCGATGGGTGCAGGTGCCGCGGGCGCCCTCGCCCAGTGGGCGCCCGCACCGACCACCGCGGCTTTTCTGCTGCACGGGGTTCTCTGTGTAGCTGCCGCCCTGCTGATCGCGCGAACGACGACGAACAGCCCGGTGCGGGCTCGGCCAGAACCGTTGGAGAGGAATCGAATACTTCTTCCCCGCGCATTCCACCTCCTGGTGATACCCGCGGCACCGTGGATCTTCGGCGCCCTCGGCATCGCGTACGCGGTGCTCCCGCCCATCGTGGCGCCTCAGCTGGAAGGCTTCGACACGGCGTTCTCCGGTCTGCTGTGTCTACTGAGTTTGGGACTGGGCTTCGTCGCGCAGCGACTCGTCGGGCGCACGGCGGGACGATCGGGCCCGGCCCGCGGGATCGGACTGACACTCTTCGTGGCCGGCACGCTCGCCGCCGCCTTTGCCGCCGCAACCGCGTCGATCTGGCTGGTCGTGGTTGCGGCATCCGTGCTGGGCGTCGGATACGGATTGACGTTGGTCGGGTGCTTGCGTGACTGCGAGCGATTGGCCCCGCCCGGCCGGCTGGGGACGATGACCGGCCGGGTCTACTGCCTGGGTTACCTGGGGTTCGGACTACCGACGGCGATCGCCTGGCTGCACAGTTCCTATGCGATCGGCACGCCTGCAACATTGCTGGGCGTGGCGTCGGCAGCCGTCGCCGCCAACGTCGCAGGTGCCGCCATTCTGCGGATCCTGTCGCGGACGCGCGCCAGTCGACGCTAGCCGGGCTACATGCTCGCCGACTCGTCACCAATTCGCGGTTCCAGCGGCCGGAACTGCACACCACCTGGGCGTGATACGTGGCTACGTTTCGACTATGTCCTTCCTGATCGTCGGCGCCTCGGTTGCAGGCACCAGAACAGCAATCGCATTGCGGCAGCGCGGTTTCGCCGGGCGCATCGTGCTCCTGGAGAGCGAGGAGCACTGGCCGTACGACAAACCCCCTCTGTCCAAGGACCTCCTGGCCGAGGGGCACGCCCCGGATGTTCCGCGGCTCCTCACACCGGAGCTCGCAGCGGAGTTCGACCTCGACGTCCGGCTGGGCGTGCGAGCCACCGCTCTGGACCCGGTACGGAGGGTAGTGATCGCCCACACCGGTGAGCAGTTCTCGTACGAGCAGTTGGTGATCGCTACCGGTGCTCACGCACGGTCCCTCCCCATTCCTGCCGTGCCGGCGGGGGTTCACACGCTGCGCACGCTCGACGACGCTACGGCTCTGCGAGAAGCTCTCACCGGCAGACCGCGGGTGGCTGTGGTTGGCGCAGGCTTCATCGGCGCCGAATTCGCCTCCGCGGCGCGGGGGCGCGGCCTCGACGTCACCCTGATCGAGGCACTCGAGATCCCGATGAGTCAGGTTCTCGGCGACGAGGTCGGACGCGAGATCGCGTCGATCCACACACTCGGCGGTGCCCAGCTCATCACCGGAGCGCGGGTGGAACGTTTCCGGGGCAGTGAGCACGTCGAGGGCGTCGTCCTTGCCGACGGAAGCGAGGTACCGGCGGACCTCGTCGTCGTCGGCGTCGGCGCAGTACCCAACACCCGGTGGCTCGAGAACAGCGGGCTTCCCGTCGACGGCGGGGTGCACTGCACTGACCGCTTCGAGGTCGAGGGATTCCCGTCGATCTTCGCCATCGGCGACCTCGCCCTGCGTCGGCATCCGCTGCTGGGTATCCGGGCGCGGATCGAGCACTGGACCAGTGCCGGCGAACAGGCCGATGCGGTCGCCGCGATCGTGACCGGTGCAGAACCCCCTGCACCGCAGCTTCCGTACGTGTGGTCGGACCAGTACGGCTCCCGGATCCAGATAGTCGGGAGGCCCTCGCTCGGTGAACTCGCCCATCGCGAGGGGGCGATCGCGGAGGGCCGCTTCCGTGCCGTCTACACCGACGCCGACCACAACCCGATCGCCCAGGTCAGCGTCAACGACCCCAGAGCAGTCGCTGCGTTCCGCAAGAACCACCGTCGCGGCGGGAGTCTCGCGGACCTCGTCGGCGGCCAGATACCCGCCCGATAAGGAAGGCACCCATGCGTCAGATCCAGCATTTCAAGGGGGGTCCGGACAAGATCCTCCACATCGAAACCGAGGGCTGCATGATCAACGTGATCATCGGGACCCACGACCTCAGCAACGAAGTCTTCACCACCGTGGAAATCCTGCCCGCCGAACCGGACGACGACGGACGGAACTGGATGGCAATCGGCCCCACCGCCGTGCTGGTCGTCCCGGCCACCGGCTCCGATCCCGACAGTTGGCTCTTCCGGGACATCACCACAACCGATCCCCGCGTCGCCGACCACCACTAACTCACGCCGCCGGCGCGGCCCGCACTCACCAGAACGGATCAGCCCCATGACCGCAGAGCAATTCATCATCGACGACCGCGAGAACAGCCTTTTCCGGGTCAACCGTGAAGCCTTCACTTCCGAGGACGTGTTGCAGCGCGAACGAAAAGAGATCTTCGACAAGACGTGGCTGTACGTCGGACACGAGTCCGAGATTCCCGGCAAGAACGACTTCCAGACCCGGGACGTCGGCGGCCGACCGGTGATCTTCAACCGGGACCGGCACGGTGACGTCCGGGTGCTGCTCAACACCTGCCTGCACCGCGGATCCTCCGTCTGCCGGCACAGCTCCGGCAATGCGAAGATCTTCACCTGCTTCTACCACGGCTGGGCGTACCGGAACTCGGGCGAGTTGGTCAATGTGCCCGGCAACGAGGACTACAAGAGCGAGCCGGCTGCCGTGTACAAGGGTCTGCAGTCTCCGGCGCAGGTGGACTCCTACCGGGGGCTCTACTTCGTGAACTTCGATCCCGACGCGCCTGATCTGCTGACGTACCTCGGCGACGCCCGCTATTTCATCGATCTGGCAGCCGATCAGTCCCCCGAAGGCGTCGCGATCCTGGAGGGAACCCACAAGTACTCACTGAAGGCCAACTGGAAGCTCCTCGTCGAGAACAGCATCGACGGGTATCACGCCAAGTCCGTTCACCACACCTACTTCGAAATGATGATGGAACTCGGTGCCACACCACCGATGCTGGGCAAGGAGACCGTCAACGGTGTGGCACCGGCCGGTATGGGAACCGAATTCCCTAACGGGCACGCCACATTGATGTATCCGGCCAACGGACTTCCCCTGGCCACCGACAGTGTCAAGCAGACCCTCGCCGGCCTGCGGTCGCAGGCCGAACAGTCCTTCGGTGAGAATTATGCCAACGCGATGTTTGGCCTCGCGCGAAATTCGGTGTTCTTCCCCAGCCTCATCCTGATCGATCTCAGCTTCGGTTTGACGCTGCGCACATTCCACCCGGTGAGCCCATCGGAAACGCTCGTCACCGGTTGGCAGATCATCCCCAAGGGTGTCGACGAGGAGTTCGTCAGATACCGCATCAACAATGCACTCACCTTCTGGGGGCCGGCCGGCCTCGCAACCCCCGATGATGTCGAGGCCCTCGAACAGGCGCAGAAGGGGTTCGGCGCACGCGGCGAGGTCGGCTGGTCCGACGTGTCGAAGGGAATGGGCAAGCCCGTGCCGGCGGCCAACGACGAACTGCAGATGCGGTCCTGGTGGCGGGAATGGAACCGGCGCATCACCGGACAGCAGCTCCCCACCGAAGGCACGTCGTTCGTTCCCTTCGACAAGCAGGCTGCCGATGCCTGACCTCGTTCGATAAGCCGCACATCCGCCAGTCACCTCAGAAGGACACTCCCATGACTTCCGTGTCAGAGACACCCACCATCACGACGCGTAACGCCGTCGAGGAATTCCTGTTCCATGAAGCCGGCCTGATCGACGAATGGCGACTCGAGGAGTGGCTCGACCTGTTCACACTCGATTGCACGTACGAAGTACCCGCCACGGACCGGCCGGACGCGGACCCCGGTCTCACGTGGTCACTCATCCACGATGGCCGCACCATGCTCGAACAGAGGGTGATTCGCCTGAAGAAACCGGAAGCACACGCCGAATTTCCCCATTCACAGACCATCCGGATCGTCGGCAACGTGCGAATCCTGACACAGAACAACGAGTCGATCTCCGTCACAGCCAATTTCATCATCAACCGCGCGAAAGCCGGCAAGTTCGACACGTATGTCGGCCGCTACGACTACGACCTGACCCCTCACGGTTCCTCCTTCCTGATCCGCAGGAAGCGGGCCGTTCTCGCTCACGACATGCTCGATCCCCAGGGCAAGATCAGTTTCATCATCTGAACTGTCACCGCGCACCGTATCCGCGCATCACGAGAGGACCGACCATGGCACCGGAAATATCAACCGCAGCACTGATCTTCGCGTGCAACGAGGAAGATCTGGCCGACGGCGAAACCCTACGCTTGGAGGCGGATGGCGGGATCGCCGTCTATCGCGTCGACGGCGAGTTCTACGCGACCTCCGACTCCTGCAGTCACGAGAAGTGGTCGCTGGGCGAGGAGGGCGAACTCGAGGGCCACGAGGTGCTCTGCACACTCCACATGGCCCGGTTCGACGTCCGCACCGGAGCACCCCTGTGCTTTCCCGCGGTGCTGGCGTTGAAGAAGTATCGGACCGTGTTGAGCGACGGCCGGGTGTACGTAGCACCGAACGAAGACTGAACACTCTCGCGTCCAGCATATTCCAGAGGAAGGCAGCAGCACCACATGAACAGATTCAAAGGCCGGACTGCGGTTGTCACCGGGGCCGGCAGCGGCATCGGCCGCGCCATCGCCGTGCGACTCGCCGACGAAGGGGCGGACCTCGTCCTCGGAGACATCAGTGCCGACGCGGTGGAGGCGGTGGCCGAGCACCTTCGCCCCGGCAACGCGGCGTCCGTGACCACAATCGTCGGAGACCTCTCACAACGTGAGGACGCCGCCGACCTCATCCGACGGACTGTCACGGAACGCGGCGCGGTAGACGTGCTGGTGAACTGCGCGGGCGGTGGCGTCATCCTTCCCACGTTCGACCACACCGAGGAGACCTTGCGGGCCACCATCGACCGCAATCTCTGGACGACCCTGTACACCACACTCGAGGCGCTGCCCCACATGGTGGACGCCGGTTACGGCCGGATCGTGCACATAGGAGCGGAATCCGTGCGCAACGGTCTGTACCGGCACGCGATCTACAACGCCGCCAAGGGCGGGGTCCATGCGTTCGGTACCGGACTCGCACGAGAGTTCGCGCATTCCGGAATCACCGTGAACACGGTCGCCCCCGCGTGGATCGAGACACCAGAGGCCGCAGCCAAATTGGCGTCCGCGACCCCCGAAGCGAAGGAGGACATGGCGGTCTTCGGCGCCCAGATGCGCAACCTCATTCCGATGAACCGCCCCGGGACCGTCGAGGAAGTCGCAGCCACAGTAGCCTTCGTCGCTTCCGAAGAAGCGTCCTACGTAACCGGTCAGGTGATCAGCGTGAACGGTGGCAGTTCGATGCTCTAGACGGAACACGACGTCGAGGCGGCGAATCCCTGCTCGAGGTCGTGCTCTCGAATGCCTCCGGCGTTTCGATCAATCCACCATTCACCGACAACGTGACGGCGTGGAACCATCGCTGACGAGATCGGTGGAAAGCCGCCGCCACGTAGTCGAACGTTCTGGCCGCGTTGGCGACAGTGTCAGACGCATACACTCTGCCAGTATGGAGTGCGGTGGCACTCCCTGTGTCAGTCGAAGAGCGCGACGAGTCGCTTCCCACCGACTTCGCCGCGAGCCAACTGCTCGAGGCCCGTACCGATCTCGGTGAATCCGATCGACTGCGTCGAGATTGCCAGATCCCCGGACGCGATGAACTTCAAGACTTCGACGGTATCGGCGGGCGTTCCTCCGATCGACCCACGCAGCTCCACCTCCTTCATGGTCAGAAGATGGGTGTTGATGGTCGCTTCGGCTCGGCCGAGACCGACCTGGACGACGCGGCCGCCGCTATTGACCACTTCGATTGCACCGGCGGTGGTAGTCCCGAAGCCCGCGAAGTCGACGATCAGGTCGAGTTCGAACGCCGCGAGGTCCTTGACGTCGTCGACAACCTGCTTCACGCCGCGTTCGATTCCGGCCGCGTGTACCTGGGGATTGATCTCCGCTGCGTAGACTTCACCGCCACCGAGCACCGCCAACCGTGCGGCGGTCATTCCGAGTCCGCCGAGACCGATGATGCCAACTCTCGTACCGGGTTTCAGGCCGCCGCGCGCGAAGACCGCGTGATACGACGTCATGCCGGCATCGGTAGCAGCAGCTGCCTGCTCGAACGGCACGGTGGCTGGGAGGGGGATGATCTCGCCGGCCGGCGCCAGCGTCTTTTCTGCGTACGCACCGTGGCGTCCGACCCCGATGTTCTTCTGTCCGAGAACTCCGCTTTTGCCGTCTCCCATGGCGCTGACTGCGACACGGTCTCCGATCGAGACCGTCTCGACTCGGTCGCCGACAGCGGAGACAACTCCGGCAGCTTCGTGTCCGAGGATGATGGGGGTGAAGCCGAGGATCTCGGCCATCGTCCCGTCTGTGATGCCCACGTCTGTGTGGCATAGGCCGGCCACTTTGAGATCCACCACAACCTCGCCGGGACCCGGGATTGGATCCGGGACATCGACAAGTTCGATCGGTGACCCGACACCGTTGAACATCCACGCTTTCACTCTGAACTCTCCTGACTTGCGGCGCATAGCCGATCGGTAGCTGGATTTACTTGATCAGGAAGCCGGCGTCGACGGGCAGAGCGATTCCCGTGACGTAGCGGGACTCGTCCGAGGCGAGATAGAGAACTGCGTTGCTGATGTCGACCGGATCGACCCACGGAATAGGCAAGACGTTCGCCGCACGGTAGTTGGAATCCGGCTTCTCTGCATCGGCGCGGCTGGGGTGCTCGAGGTGCGGCAGGAAGAGCTTCATGATCGTCTCGTTCTGGATCATCGGGGTGTCGACGTTGGTCGGAAGAACCGAATTGACTCTGATGAATTGCGGTCCGAGTTCCAGGGCGAGCGATTTCATCAGACCCAGGACGCCGTGTTTTGCAGCGACATAGTGACCCAGGTTCTGCACCCCGGCCGCTCCGGCGGCGGAGCTGGTCAACACAATCGAGCCACCACGACCACCAGCGACGATATGAGGTACGGCAGCGTTGATGGTGTGGAATACACCGGTCAGGTCGATGTCGATGACGTCCTGCCAGGTTTGTTCCGGGAGGCCCACAAGCGGTCCCGTCGACGCGATGCCTGCATTCGCGGAGACGATATCGAGGCGGCCGAGTTCGGCGACACCCTCCGCCACGGCGCTCTCGAGAGCGGAACGGTCGCGGACGTCAGCCTTGATCGCGACGATCCTGCGGTCGAGTTTTTCGACCAGAACGACAGTTTCCTGCAGGTCCTCTTCGGTGCCCATCGTGTGGTCGGCACTCGCGACCTGATCGCAGATGTCGATCGCAATGATATCTGCGCCTTCCTCGGCGAGCCGCAGAGCGTGGCTGCGACCTTGTCCGCGCGCCGCTCCGGTGATCAGCGCGACCTTGCCTTCTACTCGTCCCATCGATCTCTCCTGTCGGTGATGTGGTGTTAGGGGGTCGAATGTGAGAATCCGAGTGCGGGCTCAGCTCAATCGGCTGGTGTCGACATACACACGCCAGCTCGCGATGTCGGCGCCGGCGAACTCGAGGAACGACGAGCCCTTGACCTTGACCTCGTTGCCGTCGGGGAAGACGTAGGACACGGTGATTTCCACGGCAACGGTGTTTTTCGTCGTGTCGACGACGAGGTTGTCGAGTTGATGCAGGACGGCCTTGAAGTTGCCTTTCCAGGCGGACACGAAGGCGCCGATGGCCTCGACTCCCGCGACCGGGTCCACGTCGTTGAAGCCGAAGACCGCGTCCGCAGTAAGGCAACGCTGGAAGACTCCGGGGTCGTTGGCGTCGACCTCACGGTAGAACACACGGGTGGTCGAATCGAGGTCGATCGTTGTCTGGGTCATGTTCTTTCCTTGCCTTCGAAGGGGTCAGACCTTGGTGATGTGCCGAGCCGCGAGGTACGCGGAGCATTGGATGAATCCGATGGTGTGCCCGCCGGCCCAGTAGGCCTCGCCGGACGGTGTTGCAGCGCAGTTCCCGACGGCGTAGAGGCCCGTGATCGGTGTGCTGTCGGGTCGGACGACTTGGCAGTTCTTGTCGACGCGCGGCCCGCCGGCAGTATCGATGAGAGCCGGCCCCAGGATGGTGGCGTAGTAGGGCCCCTGGTCGGCGAGCGGGGCCATCATCGGATTCGGTCCCGCCCCCACACCGAAATAGGCGCTCAGGGCCTGCTCGATCGGCGTCGAACCGCGGCCGAAGTCGTGGTCGATGCCTTCTGCGGACATCTCGGCCCACCGGTTGACGGTGCCGGTGAGTGTGGCACCGAAATCCGTGTCCAACTCGATCGGGCCGGTATATTCGCGCAGCGTCTCGAGCCGTTCCGCGATTCCCTTTTCGAGGTCCGCCAACGAGTCGGCCTTGATGACCCAGTAGTCGTCCTCACCCTGAGGTGGGATGGGGTTGCCGAAGCCCTCTCCGCCGAATCGCCGGGCAGGGTCGTCCCAGATTGCGATGAGCGGGTTGTTCGGGTAGGTGCCTTGCTGGCTGTCCCAGTCGAAGAACGCCCGCGCGAAGTCGTGGTATGGCACCTTCTCGCTGATGACGCGCTTGCCGAACCGGTTGACGATGATCATCGAGTCGCCCGGAATCATGAACGAGCCGCGGACGGCCACCGGGTCCTTCTGGAGGCGCTCGAGGACCATCGGGGCTCGCATGCCCACGTTCAAATTTGCCAGATCGGCGCCGACCTCGCGTGCGATTGCGAGAAGGTCGCCGGTGTTCGTCCGAGCCGCACAACCACCGACGTAGGAATGGTCCAAGAAGCGCAGACGCAATTCCGGGTCCTGGGTGAAACCGCCGGTGGCGCAGATTACTCCGCGGCGTGTTCGGATGCGGATTGTCCGTCCTGCCGACTCGACGACGGCACCGATGATCGCACCGGTCGCGTCCTGAACGAGCTCGACCACACGGGAATCTGTGCGAACAGGGACGTTGGCACGTTCACAAGCCCGAGCCAGAGTTTCGATCAGGATCGATCCGCCGGTGGGCCCACCTTCGCTTTCTTCCGGGAACAGCACGCGGCCTGTCGGAGCCGCGTCCTCGGGAAGGTGCGCGTAGTAGTCGGGGAAGTCTGCAGCATGCCCGAACTTCAGCCCCGCGAGGTTCTCGTACGCTTCGGCCGCATCCGAGGCGTTGTCGTAGAAGGCCGTCAGGCCGTCGTACTCCCACTCGGGCAAACCCAGGGTGGGATGGTCGGGGTTGTACAGTCTGGGGCGCGACAGCTTCGCCATATACCGGAGGGCATCGTCGCGCGGATCCGTGCGTCCGGTGGCGCGCAGATATTTGTTGTTCGGAATCCACATGTAAGCAGCGGATTTCGCGGTAGTTCCACCGATGACGGAAGCCTTCTCGACGACGGTGACCTCGGCGCCGCCCGCCGCGGCGATCACGGCAGAACCCAGACCTCCGATTCCACTTCCCGCGACCAGAACATCTACGGTTTCGTCCCACTCGTGATTCATAACCAGCCTTTCACAGCATCAGTTCCGGAACGGCATCCTCAGCAGGACGGTGCAGCGGCGGAAGACGTGCCGATATTCCTAGACTTCGGTCGACGAAAGTTGCGTCAAAACATCACAATTCAAAGCTCATCGGCAGTGCAGGGCGCAGCGAGCATCCGGTTCCACCCGCACACACTGTGTGGCGTGTGCCACAATTACAGCCCAAGGGTGGCGGGGTTCGCACTGGGATAGAGCCCAGCGTTCTCGCCCGGCATTGGTCCAGAGACCAACATCGGCGCGAACTCACATCGCCTGGACCGCTGATTCAGGCGTCGGGCCGGGACGTGGTGCCACCTCGGAGCCATTCGTGGACCCTGAGTGCGGCCCGCAGGTTGGTGGTCGAGGCGCCAGGAGGATGTTCACACAGGCTCAATGCCTTATGGACTCGATACGTGACCGTGTTCTTGGAAATATGTTCGGCAGCAGCGACTTTGGCCAGGCTGTGATCCATGTCGAGATAGCGAATGAGGGTCGATCGCAGATCGGCAGTCCGGGCGTCGTCGTCGGCGAGGGGGCCGAGCAGGCGACTGGCGAATCCGGCGGCGGCATCTGGTTCGGCGAGGAGAAGCACTTCGAGGGCGAAATCTTCGTGCGTGCACGTGGTGCGCGGCTGATCGGCGCGAAGACGCACTATCCGCTCCACTGCCCTGGCCTCCATGTGACTGCGCCGAAAGCCATCCACTCCGGATCCCAGTTGGCCGACGACGACGGAGATGTCACCGAATTCCGGCAAAGGCTCTCGGAGGACATGCCCTTGATCCGGGGAGACCGCACCCCACGCCCATATCGTCTGAAGTCCCACGGGAATCACCAGCGTTGCTGTAGGAATTCCCCAGTGCCGCAACACAGGGTCGACGATGCTTCGCAGATCGTGACCCGCGTGCGGCCCGCTCCACGCGATGATCGCCAGATGGTGTCCGCCGAGCGGGTATCCCAGCACCTCGTCTGCGCGAGAAGGGTCGACGGGTTCGGCCTCGACGATCTTCTTGACGAAATCGAGTCGAGCGGCAGAGACCCCGGCCGCCCAGGCGCTCCGCTCCTCGAGAAAGGTAGTGGCAGCGACTCCGGTGAACTGGTCCAAGACCTCGAAGAGCAGCACCGAGACCCGCCGCAACTCAGCGCTGCTCTCCGCCGGCGGGATCAACCGGAGGGCCGCATCGAGGATGGCGGCTGCGAGAACGGCGTACCCGACTCGGATCGAGCCGAGAAGATCATTTAGTTCCAGGCCTCGGCGGGCGAAGTCCACCGCAACCTCCTCGACCTCGGCACTCGCCAGGGAGGTATCGGGTTCACCGAGGCCGGCGACCAATGTCAGGGCCCGTAGTGCTGTCGACGTCGTCGCCCTGCGCACGGCACTGGGCTGTGAGGCTCCTTCCCGAAGGATCGGCATTTCCCGCGAGATCCTGGTCGCGATATCCTCGCCTACCTCGACAGCCCAGGTCACAGCGCCGTCGCCCAAGGTGGAGCGGATGCGATCCGCGTCGGGACTGAGCCATTCGCGTTCGGATTGCCGGGCGCGGGTGCCCGCGAGTTCGTGAGTCCAGTGCGGCACTCGACATCCTTCCACTCTGCCCCCGACCACTACGATCCGCCCGAATTGGGCTCGAACCCAAATTCCTCGAGTGTTCCTGGTCCTCAGCCAGTAGCAACACGCGCTGAAATTGAATGAAATTGTGTCATCGATCAGTGACGGGCACCACAGCACCGGGTCTCTCGGACATGGCGTTCACCCGGTGTCGTCAACACATGTTTCGCATTACACCACCCATGAGTGACCCGTGGACACAAAGGAGTCAACGATGACCGCCACCCCCAAGTTCGCGCACGTCGTGCTACAGACCAGCCGGTTCGAGGAGATGCGCGACTGGTACTGCACCGTGCTGGACGCGCACGTGGTCTACGAAGGGCACGGTTTGTGCTTCATCACCTTCGACGAGGAACACCACCGGGTCGCGCTGCTGGGCGCACCGGTGCAGCTCGAACCGAGGAACCCGGGCGCGTCGGGTATGCATCACACCGCCTACACGTTCGACACTCTCGATGATCTGCTCGATCGCTACGACTCCCTGAAGGAGCGGGGGATCGAGCCGAAAGTGCCGATCCAGCACGGGGTGACGACGTCGCTGTACTACCAGGATCCGGACGGCAACTTCGTGGAACTCCAGATCGACAACTTCACCACCCCGGACGAGGCAACGGCCTACATGAACGGCCCGGAGTACGGCAACAACCCGGTCGGAGTGTCGTTCGTACCGGAGTTGATGCGGGAAGCACTCGTGAACGGCACCCCGATCTCGCAGATCACCACCCACTCCTGGGCCCTGCAGACCAGCCCCGACCTGCCCGACCCGATGGCGGCGTTGACCAGCTGACCCCACTCGAACTCACGCTCGGCTCGGCACAGCGGCAATTCTCTTTCACCGAAGGACAATCTTCATGCGTGTAGCAAACCAAGCCGGCCGGCTCCAGGTCGTGGCGGACGGCGTTGCCGTCGACGTCGAGACGGCCAGCGGGGGCCGCTTTTCCGCCGAGCCCCAGCAGATTTTCGACCGGTGGGACGAGTTCACCGCCTGGTCACGCACCGCGGACCTGGCGGACGGGGTACCGGTGGACGAGTCGAAGCTGGGCGCTCCGGTTCCCCGGCCCGGCCAGATCTTTGCCGTCGGCGTCAACTACGCCGATCACGTCGAGGAATCCGGGCTCACACTGCCCGACGCCCCGTTCGTGTTCACCAAGTTCCCCGCGTCGATCGCCGGGCCGTACGACACCATCGAACACCCCGGTGGCTCGGTGGATTTCGAGGTCGAACTCGTGGCGGTCATCGGCAAGGAAGCCCGAAACGTGCCCGCCTCCCAGGGCTGGGACCACGTGGCGGGGCTGACCCTCGGCCAGGACCTGTCCGAGCGGGACCTGCAGCTGTCCGGTCCCCCGCCACAGCAGTTCAACCTCGGCAAGTCCTTCGCCGGATTCGCCCCGATCGGACCCCTGCTCGTGACGCCCGACGAATTCGGCGACCCCGACGACATCGAGATCAGCACGGTCCTCTCCGGCGAGCTCATGCAGAAGTCGCGGACCCGGCACCTGATCTTCCCGATCCCGGTCCTCGTGTCCTACCTGTCCTCGATTCTGCCGCTGCGCCCCGGCGACCTCATCTTCACCGGCACCCCCTCGGGGATCGGCTTCACCCGCGATCCCCAACGGCTCATCGGTTTCGACGACGAACTCGTCAGCCGCGCCGAAGGCATCGGCGAGATGCGGCACCGCTTCGCCGCCACCGACCGTCCGCACCCCCTCACCACTCTTTCCAGGAGCACACACCATGTCTGACATCACCGTCCCCGTACTCGTCGTCGGTGGAGGCGGGTGCGGATTGACCACCTCGATCCTCCTCTCCGAGCACGGCATCGATCACCATCTCGTCGAGCGGCACACCGGCACCTCCCACCTGCCGAAGGCCCACTACCTCAACCAGCGCACGATGGAGGTGCTGCGCCAGGTCGGCGTCGCGGACTCGATCTACGAAGTGGGCACCCCGCCGAGGAAGATGGGCAAGACCCGATGGGTGACCTCTCTCGGGGGTGACGGCGAACTCGACGGCCGCACCCTGTTCACGCTGGAGTCGTTCGGCGGCGGACGGCTCGAGAGTGCGTACGCAGTCGACAGCCCGTGCCCGTCCAGCAACTACCCCCAGATCCGTCTCGAACGGCTGCTCCGGCAGCATGCGGAGGACCGGGCACCGGGCTCGATACACTTCGGTCGTGAGCTGGTCTCGTTCGAGCAGGACGACGACGGTGTGCACGCGGTCATCGTGAACCGGGAAACGCAGGAGACCTACACCGTCCACGCCCAGTACATGGTTGCCGCGGACGGCGGCAAGACCGTCGGCCCCGAACTCGGAATCACGATGGAGGGCCCGAGCGGCATCCTGGACATGGTCAGCACCCATTTCACCGCGGACCTGTCGCAGTGGTGGGAAGACGACGTCCTGATCACCTGGCTCCTCAACCCCGAGGGCGCCGGGTCCTGGAGCAGCGGCGCCATGGCCGCGATGGGGCCGACCTGGGGCAAACATTCGGAAGAATTCGTCCTCCACTTCACCTTCCGGCCCGACGATCCCGCACGCTTCGACGAAGACGCGATCGTTCCCCGGATCCGCGAACTACTCAAGCTGCCCGACCTGGAGATGACGGTCCACAAGGTCAGCCACTGGATCCTCGAAGGTGTGCTCGCCGACAAGTACCAGGTGGGCCGCATCTTCCTCGCCGGCGACGCCGCACACCGACACCCGCCGACCACGGGACTGGGTCTGAACACCGCCGTCCAGGACGCCCACAACCTGGCGTGGAAGCTGGCTGCGGTCCTGAAAGGGGACGCCGCCCCTGCCCTGCTCGACACCTACGAGCCCGAACGTCGCCTTGTCGGGATGCGCAATGTCGACTGGGCCATGTTCACCTTCCTCAATCACATGGTCATCGACGCGGGTCTCGGCCTGATCCCCGGGCAGCCCGTCGAGGCTCAGGTCCAGGTGTTCCGGGACTTTTTCTCCGACACCCCGATGGGTGAAACCCGCCGTGCGCGTGCAGCCGAGGTGATCAGTACCCAGCGCACCGAATTCCAGGCTCACGATCTCGAGATCGGCTTCTCCTACCCGGAAGGGGCACTCGTCCCGGACGGCACCGAGGCACCGCCGCGTGACCCGATGGGGCACACGTACTACCCCACCACCCGTCCCGGGCACCGACTGCCCCACGCGTGGATCGAACACGACGGCAGGCAGATCTCCACCCACGACCTCACCGGGAACAACGCTCACTTCGTGCTCATCACTGCTACGGACGGTGCCGCATGGTCCGACGCCGCCCGACTCGCCATGGACAAGTTCGGTGTCCAGATCAAGGTCGCGCAGATCGGCGACGGCACCGACTACACCGACCCCACCGGCCGGTGGAGCGAACTCCGCCAGATCGACGACACCGGGGCGATCCTGGTCCGTCCGGACAACCACGTCGCCTGGCGCAGCACCGGCACCGCCGCCGACCCCGCCGACGAGCTCACCCGCGCACTCGGCACCGTGCTCTCACGCTGACTGCGGGACCCACCGGAAAGGACGCACGACTATGACCACGCCAGGACGTGAAGTGCTGTGGACGCCGCCGCCCGGGCGGGTCTCGGCCTCGAACATCATCCGGTACCAACGCTGGCTCGCTACCGAGAAGAATGTCCCCACCGACGATTTCGATTCGCTCTGGTGCTGGTCGATCAGTGACCTCGACAAGTTCTGGCTCTCGATCTGGGAGTATTTCGACGTGATCGCCTCGGCGCCGCCGCAAACGGTGCTCGCCGACCCGCGGATGCCCGGTGCCCGGTGGTTCCCGGGCACTCGGCTGAACTGGGCGGAGAACCTCCTCCGTCACGTCGACGAGCCCGGGCCGGCGATCATCTCGGTAAACGAGACGGGCACGACCGGGGAACTATCGCGGGCCGAGCTGGTCGCGCAGGTCGCCAACCTCGCCGCGCACTTCCGCGAGATCGGAGTGCGTTCCGGCGACCGGGTCGCCGCGGTCTTACCGAACATCGCCCCCACCGTCGTCGCGGTGCTGGCCGCAGCCAGCATCGGTGCGGTGTGGTCCTGCTGCGCACCGGATTTCGGCGTCAAAGGGCTGGTCGACCGGTTCGCGCAGATCGAGCCGACCGTGCTGATCGGGGTGGACGGCTACCAATTCAACGGCAAGCGCATCGACCGCCGCGACGTCTTCTCCGCACTGCTGGAACAGCTCCCAACCGTGCGGCACACCATCATGGTCCGCAACCTCGGCCTCGAGGGGCGGCTCCCGCCCGAGGTCGCCGATTACGCCGACCTCGTCGTCGGGGACGCCGCACCACAGTACGAGCAGGTGCCGTTCGATCACCCGTTGTGGATCCTCTACAGTTCCGGCACCACCGGCCTCCCCAAGGGCATCGTCCACTCGCACGGCGGAATCCTGCTCGAATCCCTCAAGGCCAACGCGCTGCACTATGACCTCGGCCCCGCCGATCGGGTGTTCATCGCCGCGAGCACCGCCTGGGTGGTGTGGAACATGCTGGTCGACGTCCTGGCGGTCGGCGCGACCGTGATCACCTACGACGGCAGCCCCACCTACGGCCGGCCAGACCACCAATTCGAGGTCTGCGCCCGCTACGGGGCAACGAGATTCGGCACCGGCGCGGCCTACCTGACGCTGTGCGAAAAGGGCGGCACCCAGCCCGGTACCGATTTCGACCTGTCGAGGTTGCGGTCGATCATGTCGACCGGTTCGCCGCTACCGGACACCACCTGGCGGTGGGTCTACGACGCAGTCAGCGCGGACGTGCACCTGGGGTCGGACAGCGGCGGCACCGACGTGGCCACCGGATTCATCGGCGCCAACCCGATCTCCCCTGTTCGCGTCGGGGAACTCCAAGGCCCTTACCTGGGGGTCGATGTGCAGGCCTGGAACGAGGCCGGTCAGGCGGTCGTCGGCGAGGTCGGGGAAATGGTGATCGCCGCACCGATGCCGTCGATGCCGATCTACTTCTGGAACGATCCCGACGGAAACCGCTACCGGGAAGCCTATTTCGATGTTTATCCCGGGGTATGGCGGCACGGCGACTGGATCAGCATGGAAGCCGACGGCGGTTGCGTGGTCCACGGTCGGTCGGACTCGACAATCAACCGCGGCGGTGTCCGGATGGGGTCGGCGGACATCTATCAAGCCGTCGAAACGCTTCCCGAGATCGCCGAGGCACTGGTGATCGGCGCCGAGTTACCCCACGGGGGCTATCACATGCCGCTGTTCGTGGTGCTGCGCGAAGGATTTGACCTCGACGAGGCTCTCGTGGAGAAGATTCGCACCTCGATCCGCCGTCAGACCTCGCCCCGGCACGTTCCGGACGAGATCATCGATGTTCCTGCAGTTCCCACCACCCGCACCGGCAAGCGGCTCGAGATTCCCGTCAAGAAGCTGATCCAGGGAGTGGCTCCCGAGACCGCGATCAACCGCGCCACCGTCGCCGACACCGCCGCCCTCGACTGGTACATCGACTATGCCGAACGCTTTCACAGCAACAGCGAGGGTGGCTGACTTGCTCAGGGAGCGATAGTCCCCTCGCAACTGCCCTGTTGCACCCCCGCAGCTTCGTCGCAAACCAAAGAGAAACAATGAACAACGCCCTGTCAGTCGATCACGGGACCGCGGCCCCCTCGCAGCACGGGCCACGGACGCGGCGCTTCCACGCAAGGCTGCTGTGTCCGGCACTCGACGCACGACACATCGCCCTACCGAGCCGGCCCTGGATCGTCAGGTTGGCGGATCGAGGACCCGGACCGACCGCGGAAGCGGCTGTACCGCAATATCACAACGCCTCGCCGCCGCCATGAAAGACTCCGGGCGCGGGTCCACAGGCCAGGACACCTCACCGGCCGGACCGAACACTGCGGCCGCATTCGCCGCCGGGCCCGTGGTGAACCGCGTCTGATACCGGATGCCGTCGAACTCGACATCGAACGCCGCCGCCCACGACCGGGGAACGTCGTACGGTGTCATCGAACACAACTCCCGGGTGAGCCCGAACGCGGCAGCCGCGTCAGCGCAGGTGTCGGCGAGGTCATGGGTGCCCGGTACCCGGAGAGTCGACAGTGCCCGCTCGGCCGCGAAGTCGTGGGCGATCACCCCGAGCGATGCCAACGCCTCCCCCACCGTCTCCCGGATCGCCGTCGCCTCATCGAATGCGACGTAACACGTACCCCGCGGCG
>Ga0247825_10000391_pt1 | contig 27714 bp, 25 predicted proteins | sample 13C_Vanillin_Day_FD_194413 | JGI IMG/M metagenome (GOLD analysis project Ga0247825, IMG submission 194413) | Soil microbial communities from agricultural site in Penn Yan, New York, United States - 13C_Vanillin_Day48 | ecosystem: Environmental > Terrestrial > Soil > Agricultural land | place... | reverse complement strand
GGCACAGGACGTGCGATACGCAGACTGCCCAAGGGACGCCTGGGCGGCCGTGTAGGTCGGCGCGCTGCGAGATCCGGAAGCCGCCGGACTGGACTGCGCGAACGACGATACGTGCCATGCGGCGGCCGCAACAAGCGCGGCGACGCCGGCAAACAAAACTCGATGCATGGGTTCTGACCCTACTTGAAGTTCTTGTTCTTGACCGGCTGCCCCGTGCGGAATTCGTGTGACAGGTTGTAGTAGCCGGCAGTGGTCAGCGTGATCGTGGCCGGCTTGTCGCTGGTGTTCTCCCAGTACCAGCCATGGATGCCGGAAAAGGGTGCCGTCAACGTGCCCGACGCAGCCGTCATCCCATCCTTCTTTTCATAGGTCTGAGCGTAGCCCCGGGGCGCACCGTCTGGCTCTGCATGGAACTCGGTGTTCATCGCCGCGGACGCCGACCACGAGTACAGCAGCGCCTCGCCTTTCTCGAGGCGGTACTTGTATTCGAGTCCTTCACGCGGCTTTGCCTCGAACGTGATCGTCTCCTGCTTGAAGGCAGCGTCCTGCGGCACAAGAAGCGTCACGCCGCCGGCGGCGCTTCCCTTCCCTGCTTCGAGCGCTTCAACCTGCTTGCCGGTTTCACCGAGCTGCAGCAGCCCGAGCTTCGCGCCTGTGCCGAGCGGATCGACAGCGTACTCGGCCGGAAGAATGACGGTGACGAGGAGCAGTCCCGCCACGAGCAGCGCCGCACCAAAGGCCAGGGCCAGCCGATGACGGATCTCCTGGATTGGTTCCACCGCGAGCCCGCTGGGAGTTGGAAGTTGGGAGTTGGTAGTTGTCGCCATGATCAAGTGGTGAGGAAATAGCCGGAGAGCTGATAGCCCACCAGCAGGAAACCGCATGCCATCACGATCGCGTTGGTGGCAAAAGCGTGCCGTATGAATCCGCTGCGCGTGCGCCAATACGTCAGGGCGATGAGGATGAACGTCAGCGCCAGGCCCTGCCCCAGCTCGACACCGACGTTGAAGCTGACGATGTTCGCCACCAGGCCGGTGGGAGCGAGCTCGAAGTCCTGCAGCTTGGTGGCAAGCCCGAAGCCGTGGAAGAGGCCGAAGATGAGCACCGCCGCGCGCGTATCGGGCTGGAAGCCGAACAGGCGCCTGAAGCCGTCCATGTTCTCGAACGCCTTGTAGACCACCGAGAACCCGATGATGGCGTCGATGATGTAGGGATTGGCGTGAATGCCGCCGAGCACCCCGGCCAGCAACGTGACGCTGTGGCCGATGGTGAACAGGCTCACGTAGAGGAGGACGTCCTTCAGCCGGTAGAGAAAGAAGATCACGCCGACGAGGAACAACAGGTGGTCGTATCCGGTCACCATGTGCTTGGCGCCGAGATACATCAGCGGCACGATGGCGCGCCCTTCCAGTCCCTGAAGGAACACGGCGTCCTTGCCTGACACGCCGTGCGCATCCAGCGCGATTGATGCCATCGCCACGAGTCCCGCCGTCAACGCTGCTTCCCTGACAGTCAATCTTCGTGTCCTAATTGCGCTGGTAGCGTTCATGGCAGGCATCGCAGGACGCATTGATCACTTCCCCGACGGCCAGAATGCCGGCAGGGTCTTTCTTCTCCGCGGCCGCGAGCGCGGTCTTCGCAGACTCGCGCAGCTCCGTCGCAAACTTCACCCAGTCGCCGCGATCGACGGCGCGGTCCCCGGTCACCAGCAGGTTGGCCGATTCGGCCAGCGCCGCGGCGCTCGCTGCAACCGCCGCCCACTCCTCGTCGGTCCGCGGCTGGTTCTCCGTCACGCCTTTCGCGTCCACGATGGTGCTGACGGAGTCCCAGATGGCAGCTGCGTTGGGCATGGTGATCCCCCGCATGACGTACTTGACCGAGGCAATCTCGGGCACAGCCGGCGCGGCCGGGGCCGCCGCCGGTGCGGCGGCACGCACGGTGCGCCCCGCTGCGATGACGAAGCCGATACCGCTGAGGAACAGCAGCACGCTGACGAAGAAGAGCCATTGAAGAGTGCGGGTCATAGGGTGCTCATAATCCTAGTCGGTAGTTGGTAGTTGGCAGTTCGTAGTTGGTAGTTAGTGCCCAAAGCCGTCTATTTCCTTCCGTATCTCAAATACAGCGTTGGCACGACGAACATGTTGAGCAGCGTCGAGGTCGTCAGGCCACACAGGATGACGATGGCCATCGGCGTTTGAATCTCGCTGCCAGACTTCCCTGCCGACAGCGCCAGCGGGATGAGGGCCAGGCCCGCCGCCATAGCCGTCATCAGAATCGGAATCAGCCGTTCCTGGGCGGCGCGCTCGACGGCAGCGCGCAGATCGGCGACACGCTCCTCATCGATCAGGTGCCGGATGTGCGAAACGAGCATGATGCCGTTTCTCGTCGCGATTCCGAACAGCGTGATGAACCCGATCATCGAAGCGACGCTCAGGACGCCTCCGGCTAAGAAGACGCCGGCCACGCCGCCGATGAGTGCCAGCGGCAGGTTGAGCATGACGAGCAGCGCGTCCCTGGGGCGCCCGAAGGCAAGGATCAGGATCATGAAGAGCGCGGCGATCACGAGCGCCCCGAGCACGAGCAGACGCCTCGACGCGCTCTGCTGACTTTCGAACTGCCCTCCGTATTCCACCCGATAGCCTTCCGGCATCGGCACCGATTGCGCCACTGCCGCCCTGATGTCGCTGACCACGCTCCCCAGGTCGCGCCCGGCAACGTTGCACGACACGACGATGCGGCGCTGGACGTTCTCGCGCAGGACCATGTTCGGTCCCGTTTCACGGCGGACATCCGCCAGCACGCGGATCGGCACCGTGGCGCCCGTCGGGGTGTCGATCGGCAGGTCGGCGATCCGGTCGAAATCGACGGCTGCCGCTGGATCGAGCTTAACCGTCAGGTCAAATGACGCCGTCCGGTCAAAGACACGGCCCACCGTCGTCCCAGCCAGGCTCGTCTCGATAGCGGAGGCCACGTCCTGCACGCGCAGGCCGTAGCGCGCGATCGCCTGGCGATTGAGGATGAACCGGACGAAGGGAATCTCGGTCTGCTGCTCCAGCGACAGGTCAGCCACGCCCCGGACCCCGCGCATCGCATCGCGCACCTGCTCGCCGAGCTTCCGGAGAACGAGCAGGTCGTCGCCGGCAATCTTCACCGCGATGTTGGCGCGCGTGCCCGACAGCATGTGGTCGATCCGGTGCGAAATCGGCTGGCCGATCGTCACGTTGGTTCCCGGCAACGTGCTGAAGCCCCGCCGCAGCTCCGCCAGCAGCTCCTCACGTGGTCGTCCGCCCTCCCGGAGGCCCACATCGATTTCGGCGGCTTCGACGCCCTGGACATGCTCGTCCAGCTCGGCTCGTCCCGTCCGGCGGGCAGTGGCAACCACTTCTGGCTGGGCCAGCAGGATCCGCTCGACGCGGGTTCCGATCTCGTCGGACTTCTCGAGCGACGTTCCGGGCAGCGTGTTAACGCTAAGCGTCAGGCTGCCTTCATGGAACTCGGGAAGGAACGCCGTGCCGAAGCGTGTCGCTGCCGCAACTGCCGCGATCAAGAGCAGGCCAGCCACACCGGTGACCATGGCCGGCCGTTCGAGGGCGTGCGGGAGCAGCCTCGCGAATCGTGCCTTGAGTGTCCGCGCCAGCCAGCCGTCGTGTCCTCGCGTGATCGACGCTGCGCCCGGGAGAAATGCGTAACAGAGCGCGGGAGTGACGACCACGGCAACCGCCAGCGACGCGAGGAGCGCGACGATGTAGGCGAAGGCCAGCGGCGTCAGCAGCCGTCCCTCGACTCCGGCGAGACCGAAGATCGGGAGGAAGACCAGAACGATGATCACCGTGGCGAAAACGATGGAGCTGCGGATCTCGACGGTGGCATCGCGGACGATCGCCGCGGCAGGCTGCCGATCGGCTTCAGGCTTCGCGGCATTCTCGCGCAGGCGCCTCACCACGTTTTCCACGTCGATAATCGCGTCGTCCACGAGCGCGCCAATCGCAATGGCGAGCCCGCCGAGCGTCATCGTATTGATCGTGGCGCCGAAGCCTCGCAGCACGAGCACCGCCGCTGCCAGGGAGAGCGGAATCGCCGTCAGAGTGATTGCGCCAGCCCGGAGGTTGGCGAGAAACACGAGCACGACGGCAACGACCAGGATGCCGCCGTCGCGAAGCGCGTTGACGACGTTGTTGACGGCGACCTCGATGAAGTCGGCCTGGCGGAAGATCCGGCGGTCGATCGTGATGCCGCGGGGCAGATCCCGCTGCAGGGCGTCCAGTTCGCTGTCGAGCCGCCGGGTGACCTCGATGGTGTTGGCGCCCGGCTGCTTCTGAACGCCTATGACGACGGCCGGCTTGCCATTGCGGGACCCTTCGCCCCGCTTCAGGGCGGCCCCTTCGCGCACCTCCGCCACGTCACGGACCAGCACCGATCGCGCACCTCGTACCGCAACGACGCTCTCGCCGATCTCCTCTGTGCTTCGCACCCGCCCGATCGCCTGCAGCACGTACTCCTGCGGACCTTCAGTGAAGATGCCTGCCGATGCGTTGTCGCTGGCACCGCGCGCGGCGTCGAGCAGCTCGTTCAGCGACACGTTGTTGGCACGCAGCGCATCCGGATGGGCAACGACCTGGAACTGACGCTCCGCCCCACCAATCGGCGTGACCTGAGAGACACCAGGCACGGCCAGCAGCCGCCGGCGCACCACCGTATCCGCAACCGTCCTCATCGTCAGCGGATCGACGTCGTCTGAGGACAGGGCGAAGAAGAGGATCTCGCCCATGATCGAGGAGATCGGTGCGAGGACCGGCCGCTCGACCTGCGGCGGAAGCGAGCCGCTGACGAGCGCCAGCTTTTCCGCCACGAGCTGGCGGGCGATGTAGATGTCCGTGCCCCAGTCGAACTCGACCCAGACGACGCCAACGCCGACCGCCGTTGCCGACCGGACCCGCCGGACTCCAGACGCGCCGTTGATCGCGGTCTCGATCGGAAACGTGACCAGCGATTCCATTTCCTCAGGAGCCATCCCGTGGCCCTCGGCCAGGATGGTGACCGTCGGAGCGGTCAGGTCTGGAAACACGTCCACCGGCATGCCGCGCGCCGTCCAGGCCCCCGCCGCCAGCAGCAGCGCGGAGAGCGCGATCACCAGCCAGTGATGATCAATCGACCACTGAATCAGCCGTTTCATGCCGTCACATCACCAATCTCAAACACCAATCGCAATCACCAATCGCCAATCACACATCGTGCTCAATGGACATGTCCCTCTGCGGGCAGACCTCCAGCGGCTGACGCCAGTTGCACCTCGTAGGCCCCGGCCGTCACCACACGCTCGCCGGGCTTCACGCCGGAGCGCACGCCAACCAGATCGCCGTCGCGGGTGGCGACCTCGATGAACCGGCGGTCGAAGCTCTCACCACCGCTCTGGACGAAGACGAACGGCCGCCCGCCTTCCATCAGCACCGCGGATTTCGGCACGACGACCATCCGCTCCTTCTGCCCGGTGTAGAGAAGCGCGGTCGCCGTCTGCCCCACGAGCAGCTGACCGGACCGGTTCTCGACGTCGAATTGAACCGGGAGCGCACGCGTCCGCGGATCGACGACCCCTGCGTCGTGCATGTGATCGGCGTCAACGACGATCGGATCGGCGCGACCGGGAATCTCGAGCGCAATCTCGTGGATCGGCTGACGCAGCGGCGCCTCCGAAGCCGGGATGTGCGCCTGCAGCTCCACGCGATCGGTGCGGACGATGCGGAAGAGCGGCGCGCCTTCGTCGTAGGAGGCGCCGAGCGCGGCGTGAACGTCCGCGACGCGACCGGCAATCGGAGCGCGGAGGACGAACGTATTCCCGCTGGCCACGCCGCCACCACTGCGCAGCGTCTCGTCGCGTTGCGTCAGGCGGGATCGTGCGGCTGTCAGCCTCGCCTCGGCGATGTTCACCGCGCGCTGTGCGTCCTCCACGCGCCGAGCCGGCACGGCACGCTCGGCCAGCAGGCGCTGCGCACGCGTCAGGTCGGCGCGCGCAGCCTCCACGACGGCTTCTGCCTCTGCGACATTCGCCACGAGCGTGGCGTGATCATCGGTGTTCTCCGACAGGCGTGGTTCGAATCGACCGAGCGCCTGTCCAGCCGACACACGATCGCCAACGGCAGGAAGCTGCTGTGCCGTGAAGCGGCCATCGGCAGGCGCGGACACGATCGCTTCTCCGCCCGTCAGCGGCTCGATGCTCGCGGGAACGCGGAGCGACCGGCGGACTTCACCTTCACGGGCACGAACCGTGGCGAACGGATTGGTCCACTGCTGCTCTTTCAGATAGGCGACGGCGGCAGGATCGTCGGACTGACGCTTCTCTGCGTCTCCGATCGCGGCGGCCTCGTCGGCAAACACCGTTGTCACTCCAAGGTCGTGGCGATCGGAGACGTCCGGCCCTTCCACGATGAGCGCCCATCGATACTTCCCGGCAGCCGGCAGCTTTCCTTCGACGCGGAAGGCTCCTGGCCGAAGCGCCTCGCTGCCCGGCAGCACGGTGGCGGATGCCGCTCCACCCTCCGGTTCGAGCTCGATCCGTGGACGGCCTGTCTTCACGGCCGAGAAGTCCTTGAGCCGCGTGAGGTGCACGGCAAAGCGAACTGTCTGCCCCGCGACGAGCGGCGGATGTTCCATGAAGAGCTCGCTCTGATCTGTCCAGCTCGTGACATCGAGCGTTGGAGGCTCCGTCGCCCCGGGGGGCGGCGCGCTGGGCGCACAGCCGGCAAAGAGCGCGAGGAACCCGCAGGTCGCAATCACCAATCGCGAATCACCAGTCACCCGATTCATGGGTTCTCCCATCCGCTGACGAACTCCAGCTCGATCTCTGCCTCTCGCACCAGGCGATCGAGCGCACCCTGACGGATGCGGGCGGTCGCGGCGCTGTGGTTGGCATCGAGCAGTTCGAGAATGCCGCGCTCGCCGGCGTCGTAGCTCACCTGCGCGATGCGTTCGAGCTCCGCCGCTGCCGGGCCGGCAGTCGCGCGATACCGGTCAGCTGTCGCCCGGCGTTCGATCAACGCATCGCGCCACGCGGTGATCTGGCTCCGAAGCGTGGCGCGCAGCGACTCGAGCTGCGCCTCGGCCTGGGAACGGCGCGCGCGGGCCGCCGCGCGTTCAGGGCGGGCTCGATCGAAAAGCGGAATCGGCACATGCACCATGACCACGCTGCCGACACCTCCGTTTCCGATGTTTGACGACTTGGTGCCGGCAACGACTTCCGGCTCCGGAATCCGGCTCCGTTCCGCCGCGCGCTCCGAAAACGACGCGGCGTCGATCTCGTGGCGAAGAGCCGCGATGTCCCCGCGTGACTGCTCCGCCCGCGTCATCAGCTCGGAAACCGGCGGCGGGACGCCACGCGCCGGCATTGGAGCCACGGCCGTAATCGTCGCGGATGAGGCCGGCGGCAGGAGGAACCCGGCGAGGATGGCCTGGGCGCGAAGACGGTCCGACGCCGCGCCCGCTCGATCGATATCGAGCTCGAGAACATCCCGCTCGGCGCGCAGCCGATCGAAGCCTGCAGCCTCCCCTGCCGCCTCTCGTCTGGCCAGCACACCCGCGAGCTCCTGCAGCCGGGCGAGCACGACTGTCAGCTCGCGCTCATGCTGCTGCGCGGCAACAAGATCGGCAAAGGCCAGGCGGAGATCGGTGCGAAGGCGACGCACCTGCTGGCTCGCGAGGCCTGAAGCCGCGTCAACGAGGGCGGAGGCGGCACTGACCTCGAAGGTCCGCCTGCCGGTGACGGGCAGCACCTGACCAACCATCGTGAGGTCTTCGGTGACGCCCCCCACCGATTCGCGGTCGAAGGTGAATCGCGGGTTCGGCCAGCGCCTGGCCGCAAGCACGTCGGCGCGCGCAACGTCCACTGGCGCGTTGATCGCGCGGACACGCGGATTGTCCGGCGCCAGCTGCTCCAGTGCCTGCGCTTCCGTCAGAGAAATGGTCTGCGCGCTGCTCGAGGTGGGCGCGACGAGCAGCCCCACAAGCACGAGCGAACGCACGAACTGAGAACACATGCAGCCTCACGAACCCCGAACTCCGAACTCGAACGCGAACCCGGAAGTTCAGAACCGAACTCAGAACACGAACCGAGAACTGAGAACCTGGAAGAGTGAACGGACAGACGGAGAGCTATCCGTCAAATCAGGACAGAGAGGCGGGGCGGGGCGCGGGGAGACCGGAGCGTGAGCGACGGCGGGTCGTGGGCGTGCGAGACGTGTGGCGCGCGGCCACCCGGCTGCGCGGGTGGCACGAGCAGGACGAAAGCAGGCGTGGGAAGTACCGGCAGGCTGAAGGGCTGCGCCGCTGCGGACAGAAAGATCTGCGCCGTCACCGTGCGGCCGGCTTCCTCCTGATGATCGACAACCGGACCAGGGCGCAACGGGACGACGGCCTGATGCCCCGAGAGATGTGCGTGCAGCGACTGGCCGTGGTGATGCCCGGTATCCGCCTCGTCGAGGTGCACGTGCATCAACGGCGCGGCAATCGCGCCTGATTGCACGAGCACGACGAGGACGGCGGCGGTCAGCCGGCGAAGCACGGCGGCATTGTAGTCAACGGCGTGGACAGAGGCACCTGACGATTTCCTGACGGAGCCGTCAGGATCGTTGGTGATGAATGATTAGTGATTTGTGATTGCTGGCTGGGAGTTATCCTCCGGTGATGACCCGCCGCCTGCCTGTCTCCGCCGTCCTGCTCATTCTGCTTGCCGCTGCGTGCGGCCACCCTTCCGAGCAGGCCTCGCCGCCACAGGAGCCGCCATTCGGCGTTGTCCTCCGGCCGAGCGCCGTGCCGGCGCAGGGTGAGTCCGGGCAGGCGCAGCTCACCTCGTCCAGCCGAGGCGTGATCCTGAGCTGGCTGGAACGCAAGGACGCATCGGCCACATTGCGGTTCTCCGAGCTGACCTCGGGCTCGTGGACGGGCGCCCGTACGATCGCCTCGAGCGACCGCTGGTTCGTCAGCGACGCCGACACGCCGACCGTCATGCGCATGAGCGATGGCACACTCGTCGCCGCGATCTATCCGGTGGTCGACGTCCGAATCGAGGCCTATGACCTCCGCCTGACTTATTCGCGGGATGACGGGAAGACCTGGGCTCCGCTGATGTCGCCCCACCACGACAAGACCAGGACGCAACACGGCTTTGCGTCGCTTTTCGAACTGCCCGGCCGCTCGCTCGGTGTCGTCTGGCTCGATGGTCGCGATCAGGAGCTGAATACCAGTGACCCGCTGGGCGGATCGATGGACGTCTACTTCGCGTCATTCGACAGCAACTGGAAGCAGAACGCGGAGGCCTCCATCAACACGCGAGTGTGCGAGTGCTGCCAGACCGCGACCGCGGTCTCGGCCGACGGACCGGTGGTCGCGTTCCGCGATCGAAGCGACCAGGAGATCAGGGATATCCACGTTTCGCGCGTCGAGGACGGCAAGTGGACCGAGGCGGTGCCCGTTCACGCCGACAAGTGGCAGATCGACGCGTGCCCTGTGAACGGTCCGGCACTGAGCGCCCGCGGGAAGACCGTTGCCGTGGCGTGGTTCACGGCAGCAGGCGGCACGGGCCACGCTTACGCCGCCTTTTCACAGGACGCTGGCCGAACCTGGAGCGAACCGATCCGGCTCGACGACGGCTCCTCGCTCGGCCAGGTGGACATCGAGCTGCTGGACGACGGATCGGCGGTGGCCACGTGGCTGGAGTTTGCCACCGAAGTCGAAGGGCGAACACAGGTCCGAACGCGACGCGTGAAGCCGTCACGTGAACGCTCGGCGTCGGTGATTCTCGCCGGCGCGGATGAGCCGCGCGTCAGCGGCTACCCACACCTCGCGCGATCGGGAAATGAACTGGTGTTCGCGTGGTCGGAGACGATGGGCGGCCCGCAGCAGGTGAAAGCTGCGATCGGAACTCTGAAGTAGAACGGGGTTACGTAGAGTCCGGCTTTAGCCGGACCGGAGAGCTCTAGTTGTCGCCCCGATGATCCCAGCCGAAACCGTCCTTCGGCCGGACGAGGCTGACCATGCGGAGGAGGTGATCGCCGCTGTTGCGTCCGGGGTTGCCTGAGATGACGAGGCGATCGCCGATCTTCAGGGTGTCCCGGCCGACCCCCTGGCCACCGAGCTGGTTGGCGCCAGCCCATTCCACCGCATAGCGGACGAGCGATCCGTCCTTCTCACGGACGACGACATGCACGAATGAGTGGGGATTGCGGAAGAGCAGCTGTACGAGCTGCCCTTCAACCGTGACGGTCTTGTCTTCGAGGTACGTGGCGCTGATCGAATGATGCGCGTATGCCTGGCTGCCGAGCAGCCCCAGGCCGGCGACGATCAGAACGGCCAGGATACGCGCCATCTCAGATGTCAGTCGACGACTTCGCCGGGCTTCTTGCCCCAACCGTATCCGTCTTTCGTCCGGTGCAGCGAGAGCATGCGCACCTGATGCGTCGTTGCGCTGCGCGCCGGGTTGCCAGAGATGATCACGTGGTCACCGATCTTCAACGTATCTCTGGTGACGCCCTGGTTACCGAGCTGCGCCGTGCCGCCCCACTCGACCGCGTAGCGCACGACCTTCCCGTCCTTCTCCTTGACGTTCACATGCACCCACGAATGCGGGTTACGGAACAGGAACTGGACGAGATCCCCTTCGATTGTCACCATCCGGTCTTCGAGGTAGGTGGCCGCGAAGGAGTGATGGGCATACGCCCGCGCGCCAACCAGCACCGCGGCGGCGGCAAGCAGAACGACCAGGAAACGCTTCATATCGTGGTTCCTCCGTTACAGAACCGCTGTGTCAAATCGTAGCCGAGCGGCACCAGCCCCGTCCTGAAGAGTACCTGAATTCTTCGTCAGGTCCCCGTGGCGAAGGATACACCTGCCGGCGACGCTTTGTCACCGCGTACCGACGCGGCGGCACCCTCACGGGAGTAAGATTGCCCCGCACGGAGGCCCGATATGACATCCAGGGCGTCGTTCCGGTCACTTCTCGGCATCATCGTCGCGGTTGCGGGATTTTCTGCGGCTACCCTGGCGCAGACCCCGCCGAAGACGCAGGACAGCTACCGGCAGGGACGCACGCCGGACGGCCAGCCCGACCTCCAGGGCATCTGGCTCAACTTCGACAGCACGCCGTTCGAAGCGCCCGATCCGAAGGCCGCCGGCCGCGGCGGCGGTGGCGCCGATGGAACGGGCCCCGCACCGGAGTTTGCCGACCACAGTCACAAGGTCAGTACACGCCGCGCGTCGATGGTCGTCGAGCCGGCAGACGGCCGCGTGCCGGTAATGAAGTGGGCCGAGGACAAGCGCGACTACGACCTCGCCCATATTCCCGACGCTCCGGAGCATGAAACGCCCTGGGTGCGCTGCATCACGCGCGGGCATCCGGCCGGGATGTTTCCTGCCGGGTACAACAACGCCTACCAGATCATCCAGACGCCCGGCTATGTGTTCATCGTCGCCGAGATGATTCACGAGACACGGATCATCCCGATCGACGGGCGGCCGAAGCTGAACGAGAAGATCAAGCAGTGGAACGGTGAGCCGCGCGGGCGCTGGGAAGGCGCCACGCTGGTCGTGGAGAGCACCAACTACAACAGCAAGGGCTCGATTGCGACGAGCGCCGCCACCGGACGCATCCGCGGCATTCCGCAGACCGACTCGATGCACGTGGTCGAGCGCTTCACGCGCGTGGGCCAGGACACGATCGACTATTCCGTCACGATCACGGATCCCAAGGTGTACACGCGACCCTGGACCGTGCGGCTGCCGCTCAATCGCGATGACAGCTACGAGATGTTCGAGTATTCGTGCCAGGAAGGAAACTACGCGCTGCCAAACGCGCTTAGCTACGGCCGCAAGCGCGACCGCGAGGCAGCCGGTTCGCGGTAGGAGTCAGCGCCCCGTCTTGATGTACTCGTTGACCTGCTCGTTGAGCAGGTCGAGCGGCAGGCGGCCGTTGCGGAGCGCGACGTCGTGGAAATCGCGGACGTCGAACCGCTGCCCCATCTGCTTCTGCGCCCGATCGCGCAGCTCCCTGATCTTCAGCTGGCCGATCTTGTACGCGAGCGCCTGTCCGGGCCACGCGATATAGCGATCGATCTCCGCAAGAGACTGCGCCGGCACGTGCAGCGTGAAATACTCGCGCGCGCGGTCGCGCGACCAGCCCATCACGTGCATGCCGGTGTCCACCACGAGCCGCACCGCGCGGAACTGCTCGTTGGCGAGCTGGCCGAAGCGGCTCGGCGCGTCGCGATAGACCGTGCCCAGCTCCTGACCGAGTGACTCCGCGTACAACGCCCACCCTTCCGCGAACGCGGTCGTGGTGAAGACGCGGCGGAACTCCGGCAGGTTCTCCACTTCGCGTGCGATGGCCGTTTGCAGGTGATGACCAGGCACCGCTTCGTGAAGCACCAGCGCCTCGATGTCGTACCTGAACTGGCTCTCCGGCTTGTAGGTGTTCATGTTGAACCACGCCGGGCGGCTGCCGTCGGCAGTGCCCGCTTCGTAGTTCGACGCCGTGGAGGCCTCCCGATCGGCCGGAATCGGCCTGACGTTCACGACCATCTTCGGCAGACGGCGGAACAGCCGCGGGAGCGACGGCTGGACACGCGCCAGGATCTCGCGCGCGTTGTCGAGCATCTCCTGCTGCGTGGTGAAGCGCTGGCCCGGACGGTTGCCGAGATGAGCCTCGTACTCGGTTACGGGGCCGGTGAAGCCATCGGAGCGGGCTACCTGCTCCATCTCCTTCTCGATCCGCGCCACCTCGCTGAGGCCGAGACGATGAATGTCTTCGGCGGACATCGACGTGGTCGTATGGAAGCGAACGGCCGCGTCGTAGAGCGCACGCCCGCGCGGCACCGAGGTCACGGCGATGCGTGCGCGCGCCGCGGGCCGGTACGTTGTACGGAGAAACGACTCGAGACGCCTCCAGCTCGGCGTGAACTTCGCCTGGTACGCCGTCGTCGCTGCGGCAAGGAGACGCTTTTGCTCTGCGTCCTGAATCTCAGACGGGAAACGCCGGAATGCGGCCAGCAGCGGCGTCTCGGTGGCGGTCATGCGTGCCTGCGAGCCAAGCTGCTCCAGCACGAGATCGACGACGACGCGCGGCTGGGTCGTTCGCGCCGCGATGTGTTCGCGCATGAGCGCGATGTACTGATCGACATACACCGGGATGGCGTTGAGACGGGCGATGACGTTCTCGTAGTCACGCACTGTCCGCGCTGGCATCTGATCGATGGTGCTGAAGACCTCGGTGTGGAGGCCGCTCTGCTGCGACACGGTGCCGACCAGCTCGCTGTATCGCTCCATGTCCAGCGAGTTCCGCAGCTCCCACTGCAGGACGTTCGCGCTCACGCGGTCCGACGGGGTGAGGTTGCCGGTGTTGATGTAGGTGATCGCCTGGAAGAATTCCTTCCGCCGTTCGCGGGCCCGGTCGCGGCCAGCCTTCGACATGTCCCGCCAGCGGTCGTTGTATTCCGTCCGCCCGACGCGTGTCGCCAGCTCAGGCTGCGTCGCCAGCCGCCATTCCCAGTAGGTGTCGAACAGCGAATACAGCGTTTCCTCAGAGGCCCCGACTCCGCGGGCCGGGAACCGCTCTTCCCGCACCTGAGCCGTGGTGATGGACACCATCGCCGCAAGGGCCGCACTGACCGCGAGGAACCCGAAGATACCGAGTTTCCGGACCATCTACAGGCATCATACAATTCCACCATTCATCGGAGGTGTCCATGAGACTGGTCATGCTGGTTGGTGCCGCCGTCCTCATGGCGTGGCAGCCGCCGGTCGCTGCGCAGCAGAACAACGTCGATCTCAAGGAATGGTCCGTCGAATGGGGTGGCCGCACCCGCGATCCCGCGGTGGCTCCAGACGGCAAGGTCTGGTTCGTCGGCCAGGCTGGCAACTACCTCGCGTACTTCGATCCCAAGAGCGAGCAGTTCAAGCGCTACGAGATCGAGGAAGGGACGAATCCCCATAGCGTCAACGTGGACTCGAACGGCATCGTCTGGTACACCGGCAACCGCAACGGACGGATCGGGCGCCTCGACCCGAACGGCGGCGGTCTCAAGGTGATCATGACCGGCGAGGCCAAGGATCCACACACGCACGTGTTCGACGGCAAGGGCAACATCTGGTTCACATCGCAGGGTTCGAACCGCATCGGGCGGCTGAACATGAAGACCGAGAAGGTGGACCTGATTACGCCGAATGCGGCGCCGTCCAATCCGTACGGCATCGTGATCGACAAGGACGGGTATCCGTGGGTCGCGCTCTTCCGGACCAACACGCTCGTGCGTGTCGATCCGAATACGCTGGCCGTGACTCCGTTCAAGCAGGCGACCGAGGCCTCACGGTCCCGCCGAATCGAGACGACAGCGGACGGGATGATGTGGTACGTGGATGAACCGCGTGGGTATCTCGGGCGCATCGATCCGAAGACCGGCGCGACGAAGGAATGGGTTACGCCCGGCGGCGCCGGCTCCCTTCCCTACGCGCTGACGAAAGACGACCAGGGCCGCCTGTGGTTCTCGGAAACCGGTCCGGTGAAGCGGCTGGTCGGCTTCGATCCGAAGACCGAGCAGATGTTCTCCGTGAACGTGGTCAGCGGCAACATCCGGCACATGCAGTATCACGCGCCAACTCGAGCGATGTGGTTCGGCACCGACGCCAACAAGATCGGCCGCATCGTCGTTCCGCGCTCGTAATGAAGACTCAGGCGTCTACGGTCGTGATCGTCATGGCCGTGGGCGCCTTCGTCTTTGCGACGGCTGACGCGTTACGCGCATCGCCCGTCGCTCGTACTACATCCATCGCCTACGCCGATGGCGCAGCGCCTGGTTTCTCGGGCGGCTTCGGCGAATCGTCCTGTGATGCGTGCCACTTCGAAGCGGCGGTGAACACGCCGCCGGGACAGGTCACGCTCACTGGCATCCCCGAGCGTTTCGCTCCTGGCACCGCCTACCCGATCACCGTCACTCTCTCGCGTCCGGGCATGATGATCGGCGGGTTCCAGCTCGCCGCCCGCTTCGAAAAAGGCGGCGCTCAGGCAGGCACGCTGGCGGCCGGCCCGGGCGAGGAAAAGCGGATCAAGATGGAACCCGGCGCGATTCAGTACGCGAATCAGCGGCTGGCGGGAACGGCACTCACCGGGCCGGGCTCGGTGAAGTGGGTAGTCGTCTGGACGGCGCCGCCAGCCACGGGCGCCGTCGTCTTTCATGTCGCCGCGAACGCGGCCAACAACGACGAGGCGGCTCGCGGAGACTACGTCTATACCGCGGTCGCGACGTCACAGCCACAGTAAGCGACCGTGACGCCTGTGTCACGCTCGCAGTCGGAGGACCCTATGCCCATCTCGCGTGTCCTGGTTCTGATCGGAGCGTTGGTGCTCATGGCAGGTGGGATGCGGGCGCAGCAGCCTGCACAGTCGACCGGCGCGGGAGCCGGTAACGTCGAGCACGGGCGCTACCTGGTCGAACGCGTAGTGATGTGCTACGAATGCCATTCGACACGCGACGCGCAAGGGAACATCATCGCGGCCACGCGTTTTCATGGCGGCCCCATGCCGGTGCGCCCACCATGGCCGAGCGACTGGCCCCAGCAGATTCCGAGGATCGCGGGCCTGCCCGGCTACACGGATGCGGAGGCCATCCGGCTGCTCACGCAGGGCGCGATCAAGCGCGACGGCACGCAACTGCGGTATCCGATGCCCCGCTTCCGGATGACACCGCAGGATGCCGCCGACGTGATCGCCTACCTGCGCACGCTGTAGAGGGCGTGCTGACACCGTAGTCCGCGGCTGCGGTACGGGCCGTTGACAGGCGCTCACCGGCTCGCCATCATCTGCCTCACGTACGGCGCACGTCTCGCGAGAACAGAGGGAGGCCACGGCAGTGACGAATACTCGACGTCAGTTTGCAGCCATCATCCTGGCGGTGCTGTCGGTGACGGCCATTCCAGCCGCCGCCAGCGCGCAGACGGTGCTGATCACCGGCGCCAACTCCGGCATCGGCCTCGAGTTCGCGAAGCAGTATGCCGCCCGGGGGTGGAATCTGATCCTCACGCATCGCCGGCCGGAGCTTCCGAAAACGCTAGCCGACCTGACGGCGAAGTACAAGAACCAGGTGCGCATCGAAAAAGTAGACGTGACCAGCGAAGAGCAGGTCCGTGCGCTGGCCAAACGGCTCGAGAACGTCCCGGTCGACATCCTGATCAACAACGCCGGCGTCTACAACGATCGCGGCACGTGCGCAGCCGAGGACGACGCGTGCGCGGGCGACTGGACGACACAGAACTTCGGCAGGATGCGGTATCAGCTGCTCGACACGATCCTGTCGGTCAACGTCAAGGGTCCGCTGCTCGTGACCGAGACGCTCTACAACAACGTGAAGGCGAGCAAGCTGAAGAAGATCGTCGCGGTCAGCTCGAGCAACGGGTCGCTGACCGGTCCGCAGGGCGGAGGCGGCGCCATCTTCTACAGGAGCAGCAAGGCGGCGCTCAACCGCGCGATGCAGCTCGTGGCCGAGTCGGTGAGGCGCGACGGGGTGACGGTCGTGATGCTCAACCCGGGGCCCACGCTCACCGAGCACCAGATGTATCTGAAGGGCCAGTTCAACGGCATGCTCGAGACGTCCTTCACCGTGGGCAACATGATCAAGACGATCGACGGCGTCACCATCAAGGACACCGGCCGTTTTCTTCGCTACGATGGCGTAGCCGAGGCATGGTGATGAGCGCACGAAGTGTTGCTGCGTGTGTGCTGTGCGCGGCCGTGTTGTGGCCGGTCGCGGGGCTGGCACAGGGCCCTCAGTCGAATCGCAGGCCGACGCTCGAAGAGGATCTGGCGGCGATCACCGCGTTCAACGCGAAGTACCTGAAGGCCCTCAACGACGAAGACATCGAGACGCTGGCCAGTCTCACGACCGAGGATCACATCCTGATCTCCTCCGGTCGCGCGCCAACGGTCGGCAAGGCGGCGAACGACGCCGCCAATGCCCGCGTCTTCAAGCAGTTCGACATCGTCGAGACCTGGACGCCGGTGGAGACCGTGGTGGACGGCAACCTGGCGTACCAGCGCGGCACGTTCACGGTTGACGCGACGCCACGGGCCGGCGGCAACACCACGAAGTCGAGCGGCAACTTCCTGCGGATCTATCGTCGCCAGCCGAACGGCGAGTGGCGCATGACCCGCGACATGTTCAACAGCACGCCTGCCACGCCTCCGCAGAAATAGACGACGACGTGCTTATCGAAACACCCCGAGCGTGATGACCAGCTCGGGGAGCGTTCCCGGCTCCGGCGGCACGGTGATCGAGAACGGCGCGGCGCTGAGACGTTTCCCTCCGACGCTCTCAAGCGAATACACCGTCTCAGGACCGTAGCTCACCGTCTCCAGAAAATAGCCTGGAGGGAGGCTCACGACGACTCGCTGATCGCCTGGCGCAAGCGGCAGCACGAGCGTGCCGTCGGTCCGGAATACCCCGACCCCGATGCGGGCGGGGACCTTCTCTCCCCGGGATGCCGCGTTCATGACCACACGCCCCGTCACGGCTCTCCGGCTGCTGCCATCGGGAATGAAGAAGTTGACGTCTCTCAACTCCGAGCCCGACGTGACCTTGATCTGCTTCGCGACAGCCCCGGCGTGCGTCACCGACAGCTGGTATTCCCCGGCGGGCACCGCGTCGAAGCGATCGGAGCCATCGACAGTGGTCCGCGCCGATCGGAGAGTTCGCTCTCGAGGGTCGATGAGCGCGACACGCACGTCCGCGACGGCCGCGCCACTGGCGTAGCGGACGAACCCGGTCACGACTTCCTCGCTGGAGGTTGCTGGTCGGTCCTGCGCGGCCAGACAGACGCCTGCTGCCGCAAGCATCACCGCCAGTGCCAGTTTTCGAACGGGCATGGACACCATCTTCCTCGAACTCTGTTACCGGTTCGTGACGAGATCCTTCGTGATCTTCGTGATCTTCGTGGTGAATGGGCTATCATTCGACCCGTCATTTCATTCACTTACGAAGAGGAGACGAGGCATGGCGCGAGTCACCAGGCGTGGGTTCGTCAAGGCATCAAGTGCACTGGCCGTAGCACCGGCGCTCACCGCGGTTGCGGCACGGGCTCAGGGGCCGGCGGCTCCAGACATCGGGAACCTGCGGGCCGAGCGGGACATCGTGTTCGCCAAGGCCGGCACGATGGATCTCAAGCTGGACGTCTACCAGCCGCCAGCCGGCGTGACGCCGAAGCGCATGGCCATCATTCACCTCTTCGGCGGCGGGTTCTTCTCGGGCAACAAGAACGCCGGCTACATCATCAACGACGCCAAGGCGCTCGGCGCCCGCGGCTACACGAACATCTCGGCGAACTACCGCCTGGCGAAAGAAGGCTTCTGGCCGTCACAGATCCACGACGTGAAAGCGGCCATCCGCTGGACGCGCGCCAACGCCGGCAAGCTCGGCATCGAGCCGAACCGGATCGTGATCGCAGGCTACTCGGCGGGCGGCATGCTGTCGCTGATGGCGGCGGGCACCAACGGCCGGCCGGAGTTCGAGGGCGACCTCGGCACGACCGGAGTCAGCTCTGAAGTCAACGCCAGCATCGGCGTGTATCCGCTCGCCAGCGCTCAGATCGCCGGCAGCCTCTGGCCGCAGGGACAGGCCACGCCGGAGGCGATCGCCGCGGCATCGCCGACCACGTACATCAGCGAGAAGTTCGCGCCGACGATCTTCATCCACGGCACGAACGACAACACGATTCCGGTGGCGTCGAGCGTCGACTTCTTCACGAAGCTCCATGCGCTCAAGGTGCCGACCACGCTGACGCTGATCCAGGGCGCTGATCATGCGTTCGACAACAACGCTCCCGATGCGGTCGAAGTGATGGCTGCGTCGATCGACCTGTTCCTCGATCGGCTGATCGTCAATCCCAAGGCGTATCCGGGCTTTGGTGGTGGCGGCGGCGGTCGTGGTGGCCGTGGCGGCCGCGGCGGCGGCGCCCCCGGTGGCGGCGGCGGCCGAGGTCAGTAGTCGATAAGAGTTGAACCACGAAGGGCACGAAGAGATCGAAGAACTTCGATTCTCTTCGTGTCTTCGTGGTAAACGCGTTAACGTGGCACTGGGTAAGCGAACACGTCTACGTGTGACAGGTTTGCGGACCCGGCAATCCCATGCCCGCCGCCTGGGGCCAGTGTCGCCAGGCCCACTTCGTCCACCCGCTTCAGATTGGGGTTCAGCACTTCGGTCAGCACCACGACCCGCTCCGGGTCGAGCCCGTACCAGCGCATATTGCTGAACGCGATCTCCACGGTGAGGTACTCGCCGGCGGTGTTGATCGCCCGGTCTCCGACGATCAGCCGGCCATCCGCAAGACGCACAACTGGATACAGCGTGTGGATCGCGTTGGTCCGCACGATCCAGCGCAGGCGCGCGGCGTCGGTGAGGTCCATGTAGTTCCTGCGATCGCGCAACGTGATCGCCACCGGCGAGGTCGCCATTCCGGTCCAGAGGCCAACGCGCTCCTCGTGCACGGCCGCGCGAATCACCTTCGCGTCAAGCCCGTACAGCTTCACCTCGATACGCGGGTTGGTGACGACAGCCGGCGTGAACCGCATGTTCTCGTCGGTCTGCTCCCCGGTGTAGGGCGGAAGCCTCCAGGTTTCGCTGAACAACACCGGCGGCCGCGGAGTCATCGCCGGCTTCTGCGTGCCCGGCGCCGGCTGCTGCGCCGGCGCCTGAGCAAAAGCGCTCAGCGTGAGGATCGCAAGCATAGCGGCGGTCAGCATGGTTCGTCGCACGCCGCACATCCTATCGCGTGTCGGCCGAAGGACCTATGATGGGGCCGCCTATGAGAATGTGTCTGCTCGCAGTGGCCGTCGCCGCCCTGATGTCGTGCACGCGCGGCGCCCAGTCACCGGTCGAGTTCACCAGCGTCGGTCGCGGTGCGCCGGTCACGCCGGCGCTGCCGTGGGAGCAGTGGCGCGACCAAGCCGACTTCGAGGAGTTTCCGCCGGTGACGCCGATCGCCGGATTCGAGAAGACGTGGCTCGTCGGTCCGTTCGATCGCGCGGCGAGCAACAACCGGATGGACGCCGACTTCCTTGGCGGCGCCCAGGGGGGCGCCGTGCCGCCGGGGATCGAACCATTGCCCGTCGACATCTTCACGTCGAAGGACTTCTACGCCGATCGGGCTCTGTGGACGGACCCGCGCTACTTCCGCTGCAACAGCCCGTACGGCATCGAGCAGCAATGGCGCGGCAAGATGATCGGCAGCAACCCACCGGTGACCGCGTCGTGGGGTTACTGCGATCGCGACTACCCACGGACGGGCATCGTCAGCCCCTACACATTCATGACGGCGCAGGCACACTACGAGGCGCTCGTCGCCGAAGCGAAACAGCGCGGCGGCCCAACACAGCACACCTACGCGACCGTGCCCGGAGAGTGGAGTGGACGCTACGTCTGGCCGCGCGGGCAGAACTGGTACGCCGAACTGCTGTGGAGCCAGTACCCGACACTCCTCTCGCTGCTCACCGAGGAGTACAAGACACGCATGGTGCAGGAGGCGTATCACGACGCACGCACCAATGCGCCGCAATGGCCGGCGCAGTACTGCTGGCCCGAAGGGTTCATGCGCCGCTGGCACTACCACGCGGTCACCAACCAGCCGCACTCGGTGATCGTCACGCCGACGCTGGTGCAGTTCCTCGCCGGCGACGCCGACAACTTCATCACCAACATCCACATCGGCCGCACGTTCAGGCTGGACGGACCGGTACCCCGACTGGGACCGGACACGGCGCAGTGGTACGGCGACACGATCGGCTTCTGGGACGGCGATGCGCTCATCACCTGGACGTCGAACGTGCAGGGGTGGAAGGTGCACGGCAACCCGGAGTTCTCGAGCAAGCTGCAAAGCATCGAAATCTACACGCCGCGGCGCGACAAGGCCGGGACCTTCGTCGGCCTCGACCACGAAGGCATCTTCTACGACCCCGAGGCGCTGGTGCAGCCGATCCGCATGACACGGACGCTCGAGCGAGTCAGCGGATTCGACACCGGCGACCCCTACACCTTCATCGAGTGCGTTCCCAGCATCTACCCGGTTGACGGCCAGGCTCGACCCGTCGTGGCCGGAACCGTGATTCCGTACAAGGTCCCCAACATGTACGGCCGGCCCTGGGCGCAGCTGTGGGAGGAGTACCACGAGAAGGGCATGACGCGGCCCGATCGGACCCGTGAGCTGGAAAACCTCGTGTTCAAGTGACGGCCGCTCACCTTCTTGACGGGCTGCGCTCACGGCGCACGCTCGCGGTCTCCTTCCTCTCGTTTGCGTCGGGGCTCCCGCTCGGACTCGTCTGGTACGCCATTCCCGACTGGATGCGCGACATCGGCGTCGACATCCGCGTCGTCGGCCTGCTGACGCTCGCGCAGGCGCCATGGTCGTTCAAGGTCTTCTGGTCGCCGCTCATGGACCGCTACGTGCCGCCGTTCTGGGGACGACGGCGCGGGTGGATGGCGGTCACGCAGCTCGCGCTTGCCGTGCTCGTGCTGGCGCTGGCCGGCGTGGGCCAGCGGCCCGATGCGCTCTGGGTGATTGGAGCCCTGGCGTTCGGGATTGCGATCGCTTCCGCGTCGCAGGACATCGCGATCGACGCCTACGCGGTCGAAGTCCTGCGAAAAGAGGAACAGGGGGCCGCCGTCGGCGCACGGCTCGCGTTCTACCGGGCGGCGATGCTCGTCTCCGGAGGCGCGGCGATCACGCTGGCGGCCCGGCTCGGCTGGCCTGCGGTCAACGCGCTCCTCGCGGTGGTCTTCGTGCTGATGGTCGTGCTCACGTGGCGCTCGCCGGAGCCGGAGGTTCAGCCCACGCCGCCGCAGACCCTTCGCGACGCCGTGTGGCTGCCACTCGCCGGCATGTTCCGCCGCCACCGCGCGCTCGAGATCCTCGCCTTCGTGCTCCTCTACAAGCTTTCCGATCAGCTCACGCAGTCGCTGACGCGGCCGTTCCTGATCGACATGGGGTACGACGCCGTGCACCGCGGCATCGCGCTCGCATCGCTGTCGGTCGTGCTGACCGTCCTCGGCACGTTCGCCGGCGGGCTGGTCACGACCGCAGCCGGCCTCGGCCACTCACTCTGGATCTTCGGCGCGCTGCAGATCTTTTCGAATGCGGGCTACTTCCTGCTCTCAGTGCTCGACCGTCCCAACCTCGTGGCGATGTACAGCGCAACCGGATTCGAGGTGTTCACGTCGGGCCTCGGGATGGGGGCGTTCGGTGTGCTCCTGCTGCGGCTCACGGAGAAGCGGTTCTCAGCCACGCAGTACGCGCTCTTCTCGAGCCTGTTCGCGCTGCCGCGGGTCGTGGCCGGACCGATCACCGGATTCACGGTGAACGCCGTCGGTTGGCCCGCGTTCTTCCTGGTGACGATGATTCTCGGCGTCCCGGGGCTGATGATGCTCGCGCGATTCGTGCCGCTGGGCGTCAGAGAACCGGTTCTCGACCACCAAGAACACGAAGAACACGAAGTGAGTTAGCTCCGTGTCCGTCGTGGTTCAGTCTGTTCAGGGTGCCGGTGACAGCAGCTGGTTGGCTGTCACGAACCGTGGCTCGATATCCACGGGAACGTCCTTGAGCTTGTCGAGCACGGCCTGAACGGGCGGCCGAATCGACACCAGCTTCTCGATCATCTGTTTCGCTGCCGCGTAATCCCCGTTCGCCTGCATCGTCATGATGTCGCGCGTCAGATCGACGACGTTCTGGCGGATGCGCTGCGGGTCGACGGTGAACGTCCCGTCCGGCGCGACCTTCACACCGCCGTTGTCGAGGAAGTAATTGAGCTGCAGGGCCACGCCGCGGCCGTGCGCCTCGTTGATGCCGAACCGGATCGACCGGAACATCGACGCCAGGTACGTCGGGTACATCGTCTTGTCGAACGCCTTGTCCAGCTTGCCGCGGTCGACCAGGAACTGCAGCGCGAACAGGCCGGACACGTCCGCCTTGGCCTCCTCGGTTGCGCTCGACAGCTCCTTCATCTCCTGGCGGACCGTGGTCGGGCGGCCGTTGATTGTGATGTTGTGCGGGCCGAGGCCGTGCATCAGCTCGTGCATCAGGATGTGCGTGAAGAACGCGTCGAACGACACGTTCTGCTGGTCCGCGGCCGACAGCGCCACCTTCGAAATCGGCTGGAGCACCACGCGGAACTTGGCTTCCTGGTTGTTCTTCAACATCACCCGCTTGGAGCCCTTCTCCGCGGTGACGCGTTCGTCGTTCGGCAGGTTGAAGGCCGCGGTCTGCACGCCGCGATTCGCGTCACCCGACGAGAAGACGGTGTTCACGACGCGAATCGGCGCCAGCGCACCGAGTTTTGGATTCCGGTACTTCGGGTCGATCGGCAGGTTGTTCTCGATCTCCTGCAGCTCGCCGGAGAATCGCGCCAGCTTCTGCGTCTCCGCGTCGTCACGCAGCGCGATGAACGACTCGAACGCCGCCTTGTAGTTGAACCACTCGTCCTCGTAGACCTCGTACGGCCCGATCGTCGGCTCGATCGAGGCGTCGAGCTCCATCCACGCGACGTCACTGTCGTAGTAGTCGTTGTTCAACAGGGCCGCCGCGCGTTTCTCGAGGAACGTCTTCAGCGTCGGCTGCTGCGTCAGGCCGGCGGCCTCGCGAAGGAGCCCGGCTACGTGCGTCAGCTCGCCCTGGTACTCGACGCTGTAGGGCACGAGCATGAACCGGCCGTCAGGCGCCCGCCGGATCGTCGTGAAGAACCCGGTGGCGCGGCGCCGTTCCGGATCAGGCAGCGAGTTGATCCACTTCTCGACCTCTTCCTTCGTCGCGCCCGCCGGATAGAAGTTCCCCTGCGGCGGCTTGGCCGGCGCGCCAGGGATGAAGGACTCGTTGTGGTCGAGGCGCGACCACGGCCCCTTGTTGATCAAAAAGTAATGCAGCCGCGCCCGGCCCAGCGGGGACGACTCCTGAATCAGGTCCAGGAGCATCGTCTCGTTGCCCTCCCACACCTGGCGGAGGAACAGCGTGTCGAACGTCTGCGCCGCCTCGACGATCTTCGCCAGCGCGCGGCGCTCGTTGTCGGGGAGCGAAGCGACGTCAGCCGTCAGGTCCACCGGCGCGAAGCGTCGCGCCGCCGCCTCGAGCTTCTGAACCTCGGAATCTGCTGCTGCGGTCTGTGTTTGTGCCACGGTTGACGGTGTGTCCTCTGAGCCTCGGCACCCGAGGGTCAAGGTGAGTGCGAGCGCGAGAACTGGAAGAGTGAGTTTCACGTTTTCAATGCACTCCGGAACTCGTCTGCAGTTTCGCGGGGTCCGTGCCCAGCCGGCGCAGCGCGGTCTCCCACATCAGCTCCGGCGGCACGCTGAAGATCAACCCCGGATCGACCTCCATCGTCAGCCATGCCGACGCCGCGAGCTCCTCATCGAGCTGGCTCGGCGCCCAGGCCGAACAGCCGACGACGATCCGTGCGCGGTGTGACGGAGGCTCCTGCAGCAGCCGCAGAGCGAGCTGGTGCGACATCGACAGCACGACACCTGGACATATTTCCCGCTGCTCGTCGTCCGGACCCTGTGCGTCGGTGCTGAGCACCCAGGTCTGCTGCGGCTCGACGGGCCCGCCGACCCACAGGCGAACCTCGGGATCCACCTTCACCGGCGGATCGGTCTTCACCATCGTCCAGGCGGGCTCATCCATCTGGCGATTGACGACCAGACCGAAGGCTCCCTTCTCCGTGTAGTCGCACAGCAGGACGACGGTTCGCGCGAAGTTCGGATCCGCCATCTGCGGCATGGACAGGAGAAAGATAGGCGCCGTTCCCGACATACCTCGATCATAACCGTTCGAGTCGTTCGAGTCGTTCGAGTCGTTCGAACCGTTCGAGTCGTTCTAGGTTCGGGAGTTCGCGAGCGCGATCGACAGGTTCCGCCGCAGGCCGGCCACCTTGGCCCGGGTCATCGGCGTCCCCTTGATCAGCGTACGCAGTTCGTCGTCCGAACGGCTGGAGAGCTCGACGAGGCCCGGCAGGTCCAGTCCGGCTCGCGGCTGCCACGCGGCGTCGCTCGACGCCGGCGCCGGCTGGTTGTACGGGCAGACTTCCTGGCAGATGTCGCACCCGTAGACGTGCGTCCCGATCGCCGCGTGATACGCGGCGGGCACGTCGCCGCGGTGCTCGATGGTCAGATAGGACAGGCAGCGCGCGGAATCGAGTACTCCGGGTTCGACCAGCGCGCCGGTCGGACAGGCGTCGAGGCATCGCGTGCAGCTGCCGCACTGCTCGAGCCCCTCCGCATCCGGCTCGAGCTCGAGCGTCGTGATGATCTCACCCAGAAAAATCCACGAACCGATCTCCGGATTGATCAGGCACGTGTTCTTCCCGATCCAGCCGAGGCCGGCGTACTGCGCGTAGACACGCTCCTGCACCGGCCCCGTGTCGACGTAGGCGCGTGCGTCAAACCCCTCGACTCGCCCGGCCGGCTCGCTCGTGGCAACGGCCGAACGCATCCAGGCGAGGAGCGTGTCGAGACGAGCCTTCAAGACATCGTGATAGTCGTCGCCCCACGCATAGCGTGAGATTCGCGCGACCTCGGGGGGGACGTCTGCCGAGTAGGGACGATTCGTGTTGTAGAGCGTGGCCGTGACGATGACGCTGCGCGCGCCGGGGACGACATTGCGAACGTCAGCCCGGCGCTCGGCCGACCGGGGCATCCAGTCCATCGTCGCGGCGTACCCGCGATCGAGCCACTCGGCGAGAAAGGTCAGCTCGGGATAGCTTTCCGCGCGCGCGACGCCGCAGAGATCGAAGCCAAGCGCCCGCGCCTGTGCCTTGATCGCGCTCGCGGTCAGCGCATCTCCCACTCAACATCTCCCACTCCCAAGAGCTTCACCACGAAGACACGAAGATGCCGAAGGCCGCGAAGATTGCGACCGAGACGGCCATGTCAGGATCCGCGCGTTTAACGGTCGTGCCCTTCGTGTTGATCTCTTGGTGATGACCTGCGTCAGCCTCGAGCCACCAGCTGTCTCACCACATACGGAAGAATGCCGCCGTGACGGAACGCCACGAGCTCTTCCGGCGTGTCGATGCGCGCTGTGACGGTGAAGGCCTGCTCCTTGCCGGCACTGGTGGCCACCACCCGGACGTCGCCTCTCGGCTTGAGTCCGGCGGCGACGTCCAGCAGGCGGAACTCCTCCGTGCCGGTCAGCTTCAGCGACGCCGCGTTCTGATGGGGCTTGAACTCGAGCGGCAGCACGCCCATGTTCACCAGGTTGCTGCGATGGATGCGCTCGAACGACTCGGCGATCACCGCCTTGACGCCGAGCAGCAGGGTCCCCTTCGCTGCCCAATCACGCGACGAGCCCGAGCCGTACTCCTTCCCCGCGATGACGATCAGCGGCACACCGGCCGACTGGTACGTGACCGACGCGTCATAGATCGTCATCAGCTCGCCGCCGGGTTGATAGAGCGTCCATCCGCCTTCGGTGCCGGGAGCCATCTGGTTGCGCAGACGGACGTTGGCAAACGTTCCGCGCATCATCACTTCGTGATTCCCGCGGCGCGCGCCGTAGGAGTTGAAATCGGACGGCTTGACGCCCTGGGCGATCAGATAGCGGCCGGCGGGAGTGTCCGCCTTGATCGAGCCGGCCGGTGAGATGTGATCGGTCGTGACGCTGTCACCAAGCAGCGCCAGCACCCGCGCGCCGGCGATGTCGGCCGCCGGCGAAGGCGTCATCGTCATCCCCTCGAGGAACGTCGGCTTGCGGATGTACGTGGACGACTCGTCCCAGGTGAACCGGCTGCCACGCGGGACAGGCAGCCCCTGCCAGTGCTCGTCGCCCTTGAACACGTCCGAGTAGCTGGCGCGGAACATCTCCTTCGTCACCGCGCTCAGCATCGTCGCCTGCAGCTCCTGCTCCGTCGGCCAGATGTCCTTCAGGTACACCGGGTGGCCCGCGCGATCCTCGCCGAGCGGCTCGGACGTCAGGTCCTTCGTGATCCACCCGGCAAGCGCATACGCCACCACCAGCGGCGGCGACGCCAGGTAGTTCGCCCGGACATCCTGCTGAATGCGCCCCTCGAAGTTGCGGTTGCCGCTCAGCACCGAGCAGACAACGAGGTTCTTCTCACGAACGATGGCGGATATCTCGTCGGGCAGCGGGCCGCTGTTCCCGATACACGTCGTGCACCCATAGCCGACGAGGTGGAACCCGAGCGCGTCGAGGTACTGGGTCAGACCGGCGGCGTCCAGATATTCCGTCACCACCTTCGAACCCGGTGCCAGACTGCTCTTCACCCACGGCTTGCGCGTGAGCCCCTTTTCGACCGCCTTCTTCGCGAGGAGCCCGGCGCCGATCATCACGCTCGGATTCGACGTGTTCGTGCAGCTCGTGATGGCGGCGATGACGACCGCTCCGTGATCGAGCTGCTCCAGCTCGGGGTCCGCAACGGCGACCCCTGACTGCGCCAGTGCGCCAGTTGCCGTCGCCGTCCCCTGACGCGCGCCGCCCTCCGCCGCGCTTGCGCCCTTGAGCGGTTTCGATGGCACCTGCATGGTCGGCAGCGCGGTTTGAAACGCCGTCTTCGCCCGCTTCAGGGTGACACGATCCTGCGGCCGCTTCGGTCCCGCGAGGCTCGGCTCGATGGTCGCGAGGTCGAGATCGAGCACCTCCGAATACGTTGCGTCAGGCGTCCCCTTGACGCGGAACAGCCCCTGCTCCTTCGCGTAT
>Ga0247825_10000390_pt1 | contig 27730 bp, 25 predicted proteins | sample 13C_Vanillin_Day_FD_194413 | JGI IMG/M metagenome (GOLD analysis project Ga0247825, IMG submission 194413) | Soil microbial communities from agricultural site in Penn Yan, New York, United States - 13C_Vanillin_Day48 | ecosystem: Environmental > Terrestrial > Soil > Agricultural land | place... | reverse complement strand
CTTCGTCGTGCGGGAGCTGGATTGGGATCCCGACGTCGACGCCAGCGCGATTGGCGTATCGGCGCAGAACGGGGTCGTCACCCTGACCGGCTTCATCGACACCTATGCGGGCAAACTGGCCGCGGAGCGCGTTGCGAAACGGGTGCGCGGCGTGCGCGCCGTCGCCAACGATCTCACCGTTCGCCTGACCGTCGAGCGCACGGACGCGGATATTGCCGCAGACGCGGCTGCAGCGCTGAAGGTGCAGACGACGGTGGCCGACAAGATTCAGATTGCGGTGCACCGCGGGCACATCGGATTGACCGGCACGGTTGAATGGTTTACCCAGAAGGAAGCGGCTGCCGCCGCCGTCCAGCATGTGCCTGGCGTTCGCGGCGTCGCGAACTACATCGAAGTGGCGTCGAAGCCGGCTTTTCGCGACGTCCACCGGCGCATCGTCGCGGCGCTGCACCGCAACGCCGATCTCGACGCGCGCAACCTGCGCGTGGCGGTTGCCGACGACGTCGTCACCCTTACCGGAACGGTCGGCTCCTGGTTGCAGCGCGAGGCCGCGGAACGCGGTGCCGCGAGCGCACCTGGCATTCGGCAGGTGCAGAACCGGATCGTTGTCGTGCCCTCGTCCGTTGAGGAATTGGACGAAGAAGAGATTTGCTGATGTAGCCGTCAGGCCCTACGTCCACGACAGACATTCGCGAACGCTACTGACGTCAGCGTACGCGCGCCAGAATCGCCTTCTGATTCGCGAGGATCCGATCGAGCTTTTTCTGGTTTCGGAGGAGTCGATCGAGTTTGCCCTGATTCCCTTCAATGCGCTTCTGGTTGGCGAGAATCGTCCGCTGATTCGCCAGGATAGCGCGCTGATTCGCCAGGATCTGTTTTTGGTTCGCGGCGGTTGCCTCGGCCATCGCGTGTCTCCTTCCCGCCTGCCCGCGGGTTCGTCATCGGCGCCGACACCCACTGCCGGCATCGTGCGCCGTAGCAGACCATCGGTGAGAGTGCGCCGCAATAACACAAACCCACTAGACGCGGCTATACGGTCGGTCGCCCGATGCGGCCCGCGATGAACCCCGCCGGAATACCGATCGCGGCACCGTTGAGCGTCTCGCGCGGCTGACCGACTGCAGACAGTGTCAGCACGACGACGATCAGCAACAGGAAGAGCACGAGCGGCATCGGGTGAAGCGGTGCCCGGAACACCCCGTCCTCCGCTGGACGCGGCAGCCGAAACAACGACGAAGCCACGGAATCTCTCTCACAGCTGGGAACTAATCCCTGATCCCTGATCCCTTGACCCGCCCTTAGGCCTTGGGCCTGTGGCCTCAGGCCTTCCTAGGCAGCCGCGTCGAGCGCGACCGTCTGGGCGCGGAGCGACGCTCTGGCGCCGGCCAGCACCTGATCGCGATCGGCATCGGCAGCTACGCTCGACCAGCGCACGTCTCCCGCCGACTGAGCGCACTGCATCCGGACGATTTCGGCATCCGCATCCGAGACATCGGGACCACGTGCGGTAATACGTTCGACGAGGATGCGCTCTGGAGCGTCGAGCCAGACGGCGGCAAAGGCGACGCCGGCGGCTCGCGCCGCGCGTTCGATGGCCAGACGATCGGCCGCCCGCGCAAAGACCGCGTCGACGACGACCGAGTGGCCGGTCCGCGCGACGGCCTCGGCGTCGCCGGCCAACGTCTCGTACACCCGCGTTGACATGTCGGGAGTGTAGGCCGCGGCGCCGAGCTTCGTCAGCGGTGTGACGCCCCACAGACGTTTGCGAACTTCATCGGAACGAAGGAGCACCGCACCGGGAACGGCGCCGATCGATGGCGCCAGCGCACGTGCCAGCGTCGACTTGCCGGACCCCGACAGCCCGCCTATCGCCACGAGGGTCGGCGAGTGAGGCTGCAGCAGGTGACCGGCGAGCGCGAGATACTCGCGCGCACGTATTGTCATCTCGCGCTGTCTGCCGGAGTCGACTTGCAGCGCCGCGGCCGTCGCCGTGGTCTTCGCGCGAATCGCAGCGCGGCACGACAGGAACAGCGGCAGCGCCGCCAGCCCGTCGAAGTCGCGGGTCACCCCGAGATAGGTATTGAGCACCGTGTTGGCGTGCTGCGGCAGCGCACGGTGCCACAGATCCATCAGCAGGAACGCCAGGTCGTACATCACGTCGATGCACGCGAGCTCCTCGCTGAACTCGATCGCATCGAACAGGGTGGGCCGGCCCGCCCACAGCACGATGTTCCCGAGGTGCAGATCGCCGTGGCATTCACGAACGTAACCTGTCTTCCGGCGCAACTCGAGGAGAGGCCCGCAACGTCGCCGGGCTGCCCGCGAGGCCACAGTGAGTGAATCGCAGGCAGCCGTGTCCAGCGCGTCACGACCGAACTCGAGAAGTCCCGCGGCATTACCATCGATCACCCGCGCGATCGCGGCCTCGCCGCCGAACTCCGGGCGCGCCGCGCACGATTCGTGGAACGACGCGATCTCTTCGGCGAGCGGCACCATGTGCGTCACGTCGAGCCGCCCGGCTGCCGCCATGCGATCGAACAGCGCCTCCTGATCGAAGCGAACCATCTCGACCACCCACTCCACCGGCGTGCCGTCGCCGTCCAGCGCCAGCGCGCCGGTGGATGTGCGAACGACCGGAATCAGCCGCCGGTAGATCGCCGGAGCGATGCGCCCGTTGATCCGCAGCTCCGCCTCGCAGAAACGCTTGCGGAGAACGAGCGTGGAGAAATCGAGATAGTCGTACTTGACCGCGCGTTTCAGCTTGAAGGCCCGGTTGCCCGCGAGGAAGACGACCGACGCATGGGTATCGATCCGCTGGACTGCCGCGCCCCCGTGCGTGGCCGGGTCCGACAGCAGGTGGATCGCCTCTGCCTGTCCAGGCTCTCCATGCATCGAAATGAGCCTCCTACTGGCAGGGAGCGCAACGGGCGTGCCGGGCGCAATCAGCGATTTCTGGCCCTAATTCGCGATCCGACCTGATTGGCACGGCACCTCCGCGGGAACATTCCCCTGCGGGAATTTCCGTCTTTTGCCAACAGGGTGTGGTGACGGGCTTTCAATCTAGCGCCGCTCACCGGGGCGCATCGTGTGGTTCATCGAACCGGGTGGGACGCTGACGAGAGTCGGGAAGCCGCGCCCGAGGGAAAGCTGACCACGCGGGCCACGCCGGCGCGCTGGCGAACCGCGTCGGCCGCCAGATCCCAGTTCACCCGGTCGAGAACGTCCAGCTCCTGGGCGCGCGCCCTGAGGAACGCGAGCGCATCCGCGGGTCCGCGGCCGTAGATGTCGCGGTGCGCTTCCACGAAGACATCGTCCCCGACGACCGCCATCAGCACGGGCGCATACAGCAGTACACCCTTCGTGCCGACTGTCACCTGACCGAACAGCGCAGCGATGTCGTCCGGATGCAACCGGACGCATCCATGCGTGGTCACCCGGTAGATGCTGGTTGGCGCATTGGTGCCGTGCACGCCTACGCTGCCGACACTCAGGCCCAGCCAGTACGCACCGAGCGGGTTGTCGGGTCCTGGAGGCACTTTGAGCGGCAGCCAGCGCCCCGCGCGTCGCGCCTCCTCGCGGATCGATTCGGGCACGTCCCATGTCGGATTGACCTCTTTCGTCGCGATCGAGAACTCGCCGAGCGGTGTCGGCCAGTCTCGTCGACCGACAGCGACGGGGTACGCCGTCACCCCCGAGCTGGTCGTGGCGAACAGCATGCGCTGCGGCACGTTGACGACAAGGGTTGCGCCCGGCGGCGACGCCGGCACGATGTGGCGGTTGTCGATCGACAGCGTGTCGCCGACCCGAAGCGGCGCGTCCAGCGTGCGGGCGTTGTCACGGGCGATGGTGGCCGGTTCAACCCCGAAGCGCGACCCCAACGCCCGCAGCGTGTCGCCGCGTGCCACCACGACCGTGTGCACTGCCCCCGCCAGTGGCTGCGCGGCGAGAGCGGCTGGTGCGAGGGCAATCGCGATGGCGATCAGTAAGGTTCGCATCATCAGGCGGCCCGCGCGTCCGCATCGACGCGTGGCCCCTCCTCATCGTCGTCCGTCAGGTCGTACCGGCCGCGGATTGCGCTCACAATTTCCGGAATAGTGTCGCCGTCGATACCGCTGACGAAGCGTCGTTCCTGCCCGCCGATTTCAACCGCCAGTGCCCTGTCGCCGAACACCTCGCCGATCCAGCGGGAGAAGTCGCCTCGCTCGAGGTGACCCTTCAGGCGATCGACCGGCTGCGCTTCCAGGACCGTCACGAACTCACGCAGTGTGCGGGCGCGAGTTGCCGGCGCAGGCGCGGTGAACAGAAAGCCCTTCTGCTCGGTCACCGGCACGTCGACGTACTTTTCCCGATGACGGACATGCGGCGTGAGACGCCGGCCGATGTTGAAGAGCCGCAGCTCGCCGCTGGCTTCCTCGGTGATCGGTAGCGCCACCGCCTGCCCCACTCCGACATGGCCGAGCAGCTTCCGCCACGCGGCGATGTCCACGCGTGCCTGACAGGTCTCGCAGCGCCGGTAAAGTGCGTCCAGCTCGTCGTGGTTCGACTCGCAGGTGACGATCATCACCTCCGTCGCCGCCAGCAGTTTCGGCGGCAGCCTCGAGGCGCAGAAAGTGACGACGGTGTAGCCGTTGCGGTCGAGGTCGAGGAGGTGCTGTGCCTCCGCCTCGTGCAGGAAGTAGTGCGCCTCATCCAGCAGAATCCGGTGTGGGAGGCCGGTACGGCGCCGCAAATGATTGACCGCGGGGAGCGCCGCCCTGATGTAGGCGATCTTCTCGTCCTGCGGCAATCGCGACAGATCGATGACGACGCTGCGATCCGGATAGCGCAGCGCCCGCAGCAGCTCACGGGGGGTTGGCGGCGGATCTTCGCCGCCGAGCACGGCGACCCCGGGCAGCGCTTCGAGCGATCGATAATCCCCTTCCGGGTCGAGCACGCACAGCGAGTAGCCGTGCAGAATCAACTGCTCGCAGAGCAGTCCAGCGATCCACGACTTGCCCGACTTCGCGTCCCCTGCAACAAGGACGTTGCGGCCTTTGACGGCGAGCGCAAACTCCTGGCCGTCCTCGGTGTGCCCAAGACGCAGATACCGGCGCGCGCGACCGGGAAGCGGCACGTGATCCGCTGTCGCCAGCGGACGGATGTACGCTGCCGTGTCGCGCGGGCTTTCGCCGGCGACGACCGCATCCGCCACCCCTTGTAACACCACGCTGCCCCATTTCACGGCCGCGCCAAGTTCCGACAGACGCAGCAGCTCGTGATCGTTTTCCGCGTCGCCGATCGCCAGGGTGTTCCGCGGCGACAGGCGCAGCATGTCGAGTGCCGCCTGCAGCCCGGTGGCCTTGCTGACGCCCTGCGGCATCACCATCACGCGGCCGCGATTGAACACGAGGACGTACGGCAGTTCGAGACGGCGGATCACGGACAGCAGCCGCTGACCGTCGGACGCGTCGGCATCGATCAGGCACTCGCCTGTCCGAAAGGACAGGTGCTCCGCCTCGAAGCCGCTGACCAGCGACGGGGTGACGCGCGGCGCCAGCACCGACGTGTGCTCGCTGTCGGGAAAGTGGACGACCGCGCCATTTTCAGCGACGACGCCGTCGACAAAGTGGAGATCGCCGGCGACCCGGCGAAGCTCGGACAGGATCCGGCCCGTCACCAGCAGCACCGTGATGCCATTGGTGCGCGCCTCGGCAATGGCGCGACGCACTTCCACGTCGACGCCGCGATCGGTGGCAATCGTGCCGTCGTAGTCCAGCGCCAGAACGGAGAGTTTCATGCGACCGCTCCCGTGGCCCGCGTGCGTGTGCGCACCACTTTGACTGTCTGGCCAACGACCGCGGGGACCAGTGCAAGGGCCAACACGAGCGCCCAGTCGGCCGTCGACAGCGGCACCAGTCGAAGCAGCTGCGCCATCGCAGGTATCTGGATCACCGCAAACAGCGACAGCGCACCGACCGCGAGCGCGATCAGCGCCGCCCGATTGGCAACCGCACGGTTCCAGCTCAGGACCGGGCCTTCGTCGCGCGCGTTGCCCAGGTGAAGCAACTGCGCAAAGCCGAGCACCGCGAAATTGATCGTGATGGCGTGGCCGTAGGGCACGCCCATCACCGTCTGCCAGATGATCGCGGCAAGCACCGGGGCGGCAATCAGCAGCGCGTAGAGGCCGATGCGGTGGAGGAATTCGCGCGACACCAGCGCTTCCGTCGGCCGCCGTGGCGGTTGCCGCATCAGATCGCCGCGGGCCGGTTCGAGCGCCAGCGCGAGCGCCGGTACGCTGTCGGTGACGAGGTTCAGCCAGAGCACCTGGATCGGCGCCAGCGGCAGCGGCCAGCCGGCGGCACTGGTACCGAGCAGAACGATGATTTCCGCGAGGTTACAGCTGAACAGGTAGAAGACAAATCGCCTGATGTTCTCGAAGACCAGGCGTCCTTCCGCGATCGCCGTGCCGATGGTCTCGAACCGATCGTCCGTCAGGACGATCGTCGCCGTGTCGCGAGCTACTTCGGTGCCACGGCGCCCCATCGTGACACCCACGTCCGCGCGTTTGAGCGCCGCGGCATCGTTGACGCCGTCGCCAATCATCGCGACGACTTCGCCCTGCTGCTGATAGGCGGTGACGAGGCGCAGCTTTGCCGCCGGGCTGACGCGGCTGAACACCGTTGCGGATTTCAGCCGCTGCTCGAGGTCGGCGTCAGACAACGCGTCAACCTCGTCGCCGGTCAGCGCGTGCGTGTCGCCGCCCAACTCCAGCTCACGGGCAATCGCTTCCGCCGTGCCGCGCTGATCGCCTGTCAGCATGACGGTACGGATCCCGGATCGGTGGAACGCCCCGATCGCCTCCTTCACGCCCGCCGCCGGTGGATCGCTGATGCCGACCAGCGCGATGAAGGTCAGGCCGAGCAGTGAGCGTTCATCGCAGTGACTGGCGCGTCCGGTGGCGAGCGCCAGCACGCGCAGACCCCGTGCGGCCATCTCGGTGTTGGCCCGCTCGAGCGCTGCGCGTGTCGCGGCGTCGAGCGGCCGCGCCGCGCCCCGGCTGAACACCGACCAGCAGAGATCCAGGACGCGATGCGGAGCGCCTTTGACGAACGCCGTCGTGGAGCCGTCTTCAATACAGCGATGAAAGATCGCCATCAGCTGCCGTTCGCTGGAGAATGGCACGTCGCCAACCTCCGGCATGCCGCGTGTCACCGCCGCACGCTCGATGCCCGCCTTCATGGCGGCAACCGCGAACGCGACCTCCGTGGGATCGCCGCGGGGCGTCCACCCGGTCTCGGACAGCACGAGATCGCCGCGCCCGGCGGCAAGCCCCGTCTCGAGGGCGTACTGCAAATCCTCATGAGCGCCGACCTCGACCGGACCTCCATCACGGCTGAATTCGCCGGCCGGGTCGTAGCCGGCATTGCTCACCTCGTACACCGCATCGCAGGTCCGAATGGTCGTCACCGTCATCTCGCCCGCTGTCAGTGTTCCGGTCTTGTCGGTGCACAGCACCGTCACCGCACCCAGCGTCTCGACCACCGGCAGCCGCCGGACCAGCGCGTGCTGACGGGCCATGCGATGGACGGCGAGAGCGAGCGTGATCGTCGCGACGGCCGGCAACCCCTCCGGCACAGCCGCGACCGCCAGGGCTATCGCCGATTCGAGGACGAGCGCCAGGCTGCCGCCGTGGATCCACGCCAGTACGCCGGTCGCGGCCGCAACCAGCAGCGCCGCCCAGACGAGCTGCTGACCGAGGACATTCAGCTGCCCTTCCAGCGGCGTGCGCCGATAGCTCGTCGCGCCGACAAGCCGGCCGATCGCGCCGAGCTCGGTGGCGCTGCCGGTCGCGACGACAACGGCGCGGCCGCTGCCGGCAACGACAAGCGTCCCGGCGTGGACCATCGTCGACCGGTCTGGCAGCGTCGCGGTCGGTGCGACCGGCACGCCCACCGTTTTGGGCACAGGAACTGATTCACCCGTCAGCGCCGACTCGTTGGCCTGCACCTCACCGCTGAGCATCCGGGCATCGGCCGGCACTCCCTCGCCGGCCTCGAGGAGCAGCATGTCTCCAGGGACGACGGCCTGCGCCTCGATTTCTTTCGTCAGCCCGTCGCGCACCACGACGGCGATTCGCGGCTCGAGGTCGGCGAGTGCTTCGACGGCGCGGTGGGCGCGAATCTCGACGGCAAACCCGAGCACGACGTTGAGGACGAGCACCGCGGCGATGGCGATCGTGTCGGCCGCATCGCCGGTGACCGCGGCAATGACGAGAGCGCCGAGCAGCAGCAGCGTGACCACGCTCCGGAACTGCGTCAGCAGGACGCGCCATCGCGATACGGGTGCTCCAACGGGAACGGTGTTCGGTCCGGCGTCAACAAGCCGGGCGTTGGCTTCCGTTGTCGACAGCCCGACGTCGGACGCGCCCAGGGCCTTGAGGACATCGCTCGGTGCCATCGCGTGCCAGGGTCGTGGCTGCACGGGTACCGACGGAGTTGAAACCAGCATGCGATCCGAGAGCGCAAGCGGAGTGCCACGCGATGGTTACGGTATTTGGGCATGCGCGATCCGCGGGGCCGGTTGTTCGATGCGAAATGCCGCGCAGTGACTCGAAATTTTCCCCATTAGTCGGCTGGAGACCGTTCCGCTCTGGGCGCAGAACAGCGTCCAGACTCTGGCGTGCCGCGTGCACAACTCCGCAGCATGCCACCGGCACCGGCTTCACTCGACATCCAGACCCCCACGCCAGGCCGAACCGGCTCGTTACGAAGCCTCTTCGAGCCGAAGACAGTCGCCGTTGTCGGGGCAAGCCGGCGCCGCAGATCGGTGGGCGCCGAAGTCTTCCATAACCTTGCCGCCGGCGGCTTTACCGGCCGGGTCGTGCCCGTGAACTGCCATGCGACAGCCATCGACGGCGCGACGGCGTATTCATCAGTGCGTGACGTTCCAGGCGACATCGATCTCGTGGTCATCGCCGTCCCGGCGCCCGCCGTGGCTGGGGTCGTTGACGACTGCATTGCCAAGCGGGTCGGCGCGATCGTAGTGATCAGCGCCGGTTTCGCCGAGACCGGAGGCGAGGGCCGTGCGCAGGAGGACGCAATTCGGGACCGGGTGCGGGCGGCTGGCATCCGCATGGTCGGCCCCAACTGTATGGGCGTGCTCAATATCGACCCCGCGTTCCACCTGAACGCGTCGTTCTCACCAGTATTCCCGCCAGCCGGCACGATTGCATTCTCGAGTCAGAGCGGCGCGCTCGGACTGGCGATTCTCGAACAGGCGCAGCATCTCAACCTCGGGCTGTCCTCGTTCGCGTCGGTCGGCAACAAGGCGGACGTGTCCGCGAACGACCTGCTCGAGTATTGGGAAACGGATCCGAGAACCCGGGTGATCCTCCTCTACCTCGAGAGCTTCGGCAATCCGCGCCGTTTTCGAGAGATCGCCCGCCGCGTCAGCCGCACCAAACCGATTGTGGCGGTCAAGGCCGGCCGTTCGGGGTCGGGCGCGCGGGCCGCGTCCTCGCACACCGGTGCGCTTGCGGCAAGCGACAGCATCGTCGATGCGCTGTTCCGCCAGAGCGGCGTGATCCGAACCGAAACGCTGGAAGAGCTCTTCGAGGTGGCGGCGCTGCTCGCGCATCAGCCGTTACCTGCGGGAAAAAAGGTTGGCATCCTGACGAACGCCGGCGGTCCAGGCATCCTCGCTGCCGACGCGTGCGAAGGCTTTGGACTGACTGTTCCGTCGCTCTCCGCGGCGACGGTGGCTGCGCTTCGCGGCTTCCTGCCCGTTTCCGCAAGCGTCAGCAATCCCGTGGACATGCTGGCTACGGCGTCTGCCGAGGACTATCGGCGGGCAATCCCGATTCTGCTCGGGGATCCCGCGATCGACAGTCTGCTGACAATCTTCATCCCGCCGCTGGTCACCGATCCGGCGGATGTGGCCCGGGCGATTACTGATTGCGCGCGCACCTCGCCGAAGCCGGTGCTGGCCACGTTCTTCGGCGCGGCAGGCGTGCCGGACATCCTGACGCCGGTGCCGTGCTACATGTTCCCGGAGTCGGCCGCACGCGCGCTCGCCCATGCCACGGCGTATGCGACGCAGCGGACCGCGCCGGCCGGCACGACACCGGACTTCACGGACATCGACAGGACAGCCGCGCGCGCAATCGTCGAGCAAGCCCGATCGACGGGCGGCGGCTGGCTGTCGCCGCTCGGCTGTGAAGCGCTGCTGCGCGCCGTCGGCATTCCGACTGCCGGAACACACGTCGTGAACAGTGCCGCTGCGGCATGCGCCATCGCGCACAAGACTGGCTACCCGGTGGTGCTCAAAGGCACCGGTCCCGCCATCCTGCACAAAACCGAAGCGCATGTCGTGCAGACATCGCTGACGGACGACCGATCGGTCGCGGACGCCTACCGCGCGCTTGCCCGGAATCCTGACGTGCTGCAGGTCCTCGTGCAGCCAATGATTCGAGGCGTCGAGATGTTCGTCGGCGCGAGCCGCGACGCGAAGTTCGGGCACGCGATTGTGTGCGGCAGCGGCGGCACGCTCGTCGAACTGCTGCACGACACCTCCTGCCGCCTGGCGCCGTTGACTGACGTGACTGCGCGCGAAATGCTCGACGAGCTGCGGGGCATCGCGCTGCTGCGCGGCTTCCGCGGTGCGCCAACAGCGGACGAGCCCGCGCTCCTGGACATCGTCCTCCGCGCCTCGGCTCTGGTCGAGCTGTGCCCCGAGATTCAGGAGCTCGATCTCAACCCTGTCATCGTGTCACCGACCGGGGCCGCGGCCGTGGACGCACGCGTCCGCATCGCGCCAGCCAGTTGAGCGACGGAGACTTGGACATGCTTGCCAGCGCGCCCGCGACACCCCAGGACGCCATCGTCCGGCCGACCCGCGTCTTCACCGCCCGGGCGCTCACGAAGGTGTACCAAGTGGGCGAGGTTCGGATTGAAGCGCTCCGCGGAGTCGATTTCGACCTCGCGGCCGGCGAGTTCGTCGTGCTCCTTGGACCGTCCGGCTCCGGCAAGTCGACGCTGCTCAATATCCTCGGCGGGCTCGACGTCCCGACGTCAGGGGACGTGATCTACGCGGACCAGAACCTCACCACAGCGTCGGAGGGCGCGCTGACCGAATACCGACGGGCACATGTCGGCTTCGTCTTTCAGTTCTACAACCTGATCCCGAGCCTGACCGCTCGTGAGAACGTCGCGCTGGTGACCGAGCTCGTCGACCATCCCATGAGACCGGAAGAGGCGCTGGCGCTGGTCGGGCTCGGCCAGCGCCTGGATCACTTCCCGGCGCAGTTATCGGGCGGCGAACAGCAGCGCGTCGCGATCGCCCGAGCCATCGCCAAGCAGCCGTCCGTGCTCCTCTGCGACGAACCCACCGGCGCGCTCGACATCACGACAGGAGTGGTGGTCCTCGAGGCGCTCGAGCGCGTCAATCGGGAGCTCGGAACCGCCACCGTCGTCATTACGCACAACGCGGCGATCGCCGCCATGGCCGACCGCGTCGTTCGGCTCGCCGACGGACGAGTGGCCGGCATCGAGACTCACGCCCACAAGACAGGCGCACGAGGCCTCCAATGGTGAAGATGCCTGCGTGGATCAACGTGCTCAACCGCAAGCTGCTGCGTGACCTGTGGAGCATGAAAGGACAGGCGGCGGCCATCGCCGCAGTCATGGCAGCGGGCGTCACGATGTTCGTCGCGTACTTCTCGAACTTCGAGTCGCTGCAGCGGGCGCGGGCGACCTACTACGAGGAAGCGCGTTTCGCGCACGTGTTCGCCTCGCTCAAGCGCGCACCGTCTCACCTCGAAGGGCGGCTGAGGGCGCTTCCGGGGGTTCACGACGTCGCCACCCGCGTCGTCGTGGACGTCACGCTCGACGTCGCCGGCATGCCCGAGCCGGCCACAGGCCGGCTGATTTCGATTCCGGACCGCGGACGCCCTCCGCTCAATGACGTGTTTCTCCGGCGAGGCCGCTGGCCGGACGCCGCGCGGCCCGACGAAGTCCTCGCCAGCGAGCTGTTCTGCGAAGCGCACAAACTCCACCCTGGCGATCGCGTCGGCGCGCTGATCAATGGACGCCGCCGCGAACTGACCATCGTCGGCGTGGCGCTGTCGCCGGAATACATCTACGCGATCGCGCCGGGGGAGATGTTTCCCGACACCCGGCGATTCGGCGTCTTCTGGATGAACCGTCGCAGCCTCGGAGCCGCGTTCGACATGGAAGGAGGGTTCAACGAGGTCTCGCTGAGCCTGTCCGGCGACGCGTCAGAGGCCGATGTGCTCGCCGGTGTCGATCGGCTGCTGGAGCCGTACGGCGGCCGTGGCGCGATCCCGCAATCGCTGCAGATGTCGGCATGGACGCTCGACAACGAGCTCACCCAGCTGCAGACCTTTGGACTGCTGATTCCGGCGATCTTCCTCGGCGTCGCGGCATTCGTGCTGCATGTGGCGCTGAGCCGCGCGCTCGGGCTGCAGCGGACGCAGATCGCGGCGCTCAAGGCGCTGGGCTACTCCAACGCCACGGTCGCCTGGCACTATGTCAAATGGGCGCTGATCATCGCGGCTGCCGCTGCGATCGCCGGTGTGGCGACAGGTGCGTGGCTGGGCTCGAATCTGATCGGCCTCTACAACGAGTTCTTTCGCTTTCCGACCCTCACGTACCACCTTTCTCCGGCGCTGGCACTGCTGTCGATCGCCGGCAGCCTCATGATTGCCGCCCTGGGCGCGCAGTCGGCTGTGCGGCGTGCGGTACGCATCCCCCCCGCCGAGGCAATGCGGCCGGAGCCGCCCGCGCGGTATCGCCGGAGCCGTCTCGAAGCGCGCTGGCGCCCGCTGCGGTTGTCGTTCGCGATGCGCATGGTCGTGCGCGCTCTCGAGCGGCAACCGGTCAAGGCGCTGGCGTCGGTGACCGGCATTGCGTTCGCGGTCGCGGTCCTGTTCGTCGGTCTGGCCTTCTTCGACGTGATGAACACGCTCATCGAGGAGCAGTTCAGCATGACGATGCGGCAGGACGCGACACTGACGTTCGTGGAGCCGCTGGCCGCGCGTGTCTCGCACGACGTCGCCCGCCTGCCAGGCGTGCTCGACATCGAGACCGCACGGATCGTTCCGGCGCGGCTTCGCGCCGGCACGCGGACCCGGACGTTGGCAATCACCGGGCTTTCGCCGGCGCCTCACCTGACGCGTGTGATCGACCGCCGTCGCGGCGCCATCGAGCTGCCCGCCGATGGCCTGGTTCTCTCACAGATGCTCGGCGAGATCCTGTCGGTACGTGCCGGCGACACCCTGTATGTGGAAATCCTGGAGGGCCGTCGTCCCGTACGCGCAGTGACGGTCGCCGGACTGGTCGACGACAGCCTCGGCCTTCAGGCGTACATGCGGCTCGAGCCGCTGCACCGGATGCTGCGGGAGGGACACAGCGTATCGAGCGTCGCGCTGACCCTGGACCCCGCCGCGCGTGCCCGCTTCTATGCGGCCGTCAAGGCAAGGCCGGCGATCGCCGGCGTCGCGATGCGCGACACCGCGCTCCAGAATTTCCGCGACACGATGGCCGAGCACATGGACCTGTCGATCTTCATCAACGTGGCCTTCGCCGCGATCATCGCCTTCGGAGTCGTCTACAACTCGGCGCGGGTCTCGCTGTCGGAGCGGAGCCGCGACCTCGCGAGCCTGCGCGTCCTTGGATTTACGCGTGCGGAAATCTCACTGATTCTGCTGGGCGAAATCGCCATCCTGACCATCGTGGCGCTGCCGATCGGCATCGGCATCGGGTATCTGTTCGGCGCGCTGATCATGACTGTCTTCACCAATGAGGTGTACCGCCTGTCCTTCGTCGCGGCGCCCGCAACGATTGCGTGGACATGGCTCACCGTCATCGCCGCCACGATGGTGTCGGGGCTGCTGGTGCGGCGTCGCCTCGATCGGCTGGATCTCGTCGGCGTCCTCAAGGCTTCGGAGTGACTGTGATGCTGCGAGTACTGACTGACCGTCGCGTGCTGCTCTCGACCGCCGTCATCGGCGGCCTCGTCCTCGTCGCGCTATGGCCGACCACAGAGGCCGTCGAGCTGGCCAGCGTCACGCGCGGTCCTCTGGTCGTCACGATCGACGAGGAAGGCCGTACCCGCGTTCGCGAGCGCTTCGTTGTCGGCGCGCCCGTGGCCGGACGCGTGCTGCGTATCGAACTCGACCCCGGCGACCGCGTCGCCGCGGGCGACGTCGTCGCGAGGCTGCAGCCGGAGGCACCCCCTCTGCTCGACGCGAGGGCACGCGCCGAGGCCGCCGCCGCCGTGCAGAGCGCCGAAGCCTCGTTGGGACGTGCCCGCGCCGAGGAACAGCGGGCGCGTACGGCGCTCACTCAGGCGCAGCGCGAACTCACGCGTGTTCGTACGTTGACCGCAGCCGGCGCAACCGCAGCGCAGGACCTCGAGGCGCGCGAGACGGATGCCGCGCTTGCCGCCGAAGCCGTCGACGCGGCGGTGTTCGCCGTCCGCACCGCGGCCGCCGAGGTCGAGCGGGCACGGGCACGAGCCAGGGCGCCGGTGGCGCAACGGGCGGAAGGGATCGTCGCGGTCAGAGCGCCGATCGCCGGCGTCGTGCTCAAGCGGCTCCGCGAAAGCGAGAGCATCGTTCCTGCGGGAGAAGCGCTCATCGAGATCGGCGATCCGCGGCAGATAGAAATCGTCACCGACCTGTTATCAACCGATGCCGTTCGTGTCAGGCCGGGCGCCCGCGCGACGGTCGAGGAATGGGGTGGTGACTCGGCGCTGTCCGCGACCGTCAGACGCGTCGAGCCAGGCGGTTTCACCAAGGTGTCGGCGCTCGGCGTCGAGGAGCAGCGGGTGAACGTCGTTCTCGACCTGAACGCCGACGGCGAGGACTGCGCCGCACTGGGCGATGCGTACCGCGTCGAAGCGCGCATCGTCCTCTGGGAAGGGGCGAAGGTCTTGAAGGTGCCGACGAACGCGCTGTTCCGCCACGACACGCGTTGGGCGGTCTACGTGGCCAGCCAGGGCCGCGCGCGGCTGACGATCGTCGAATTGGGCCATCAGACCGCTCAGGAGGCGGAGGTCATGGCGGGGTTGTCCGAAGGCGAGAGGGTGATTGTTCATCCTGGAGATCTGTTGCGCGACGGCTCGCGCATCATCGAGCGCGCCGGTCGCTGAATGCCGACAGGGCTCATCGCCGGATGGAGGTCGCAATGCTGAACATTCTCGTGCTGTATGGAACGACAGAGGGGCAGACCGCGAAGATCGGGCGCTTTCTAGGCGATGCGCTGCGCGCGGAGGGTGTCCTTGCGGATGTCAGGGATGCGCGTACCGCCGCGCCAGCACCGGACGGATATGACGCCGTGATCGTCGCTGGCTCGGTGCACGCTGGCGGATATCAGCGTTCCGTGCGCCGCTGGGTACGCGAGCACGCGCACGTACTCAACGAGAAGCCGACCGCGTTTGTGTCGGTGTGCCTCGGGGTGCTCCAGCGGGAGCCGAAGGTACAACAGGAGCTTGCCGCGATCCTCAGCCGCTTCTTCGCGTTGACAGGCTGGCGCGCGACAGTCACCAGGACCGTCGCCGGAGCACTTCCGTATTCCCGATACAACTGGGTGAAGCGGTGGGCAATGGTACGGATCGTTCGCAAGGCTGGCGGCGACACCGATACGAGCCGTGACTACGAGTATACGGACTGGGCGGATCTGCGCGGCTTCGCCAAGGATTTCTTGCGAGTCGTGCGCGGCCGCACGGCCACAGCGGCGGTCGGGCATGCCGCAGGTGGGTAGTTCGTGGTTAGTCGTTGGTGGTTGGTAGTCGGAGGGGGTAGCTGTTATCTGCTAAAACCTCCGTGTTTCCGTGCCTTCGTGGCTCATGATACGGCGGTTCCCACGAGCCTGCCCTGTCGTATTGCCGTTACGAGGGAATCACGAGCACCGGACAGGCCGCACGCCGGATCACCTGATGCGTCGTGGAGCCAAAGAGTCGCAGATCGAGCGCTCCACGTCCGTGCACGCCCATCACGATGAGGTCAGTGCCGTCGCGGGCGGCGCGTTCGAGCACCTTCTCCGGCACCGAGCCGCAGTCGACAACGGCCTCGATCGTCCGGGTGCCGTGGCCAACCAGCGCGGCCAGCCGGCGTCGCGTTTCGGACTCCGTCGCGCGAGCGATGGCCTCCACGTCGACATTTGCGAGCATCGCGCTATCCCGCAGCTCATATGCGATGTCGACGATGGCGAGGGCCGTCAGCCGGGCACCCGCCTGTTCGCCCAGCGCGCGCGCCTCCGCAAAGGCGTTCATCGAGCTGACGGAAAAATCGATCGGACACAGAATTCGCCTCAGCTGCGGCGCCGCGGCAGGCGAAACGTCCGGCGCGCGGGGCGGAACGACGAGCGCCGGGCATTTCACGGCGCGAATGACTTTTTCGGTGATGGAGCCGAGGACCATGTGCTGGAACCCCGACCGGCCATGCGTGCCGAGAACCAGGAGATCGGCACCGAGCCCGTTCTGCTCCTCGAGAATCGTCCGGTAGACACGTTCCGCCTCCCGCACGACCAGATCGACAGGCACCGCTTTCGGCACGCCGGCGCACATCCTCTCCAGGTCGACCCGTATGCGCTCCCGGTCGGCGGGCGAAAGCACCAGCGGCGGAACATCCATCGACGGCAGATTTGCGAAGACGTAGAGCACGGTCAGCCGTGCCTGGTCCCGATGCGCGATGGCGGCCGCGTGGTCGAGCGCGTGCTGTGAGGTGTCGGAGAAATCGACCGGACAGAGGATGTGCGTGAAGCGTGACATGGCGGAATCCTTCAGCTGTCATCAGGCATGGCGTGTGCCACGTGCGAGCCCGCTGCAATCCCCACAACGGTGCCGGCGCCCGGATCCGCCGCCCGCACCGGCGAGGAACTCTTCCCAATGCCGCGGATTTTTCCGCGCGGCACGGACTGACCGGGAACGTTGCCTGCGGCGTCAGGCGGATCCGCCGCTGGAATCGAGCTTGCGTTCCTCCCATGTCAACGAAAGGCAGCGCGCATTGGCAACAATCTCGATACCCCGACCCTTGCATCCTCACCGGGAGTGGAATCCCACGGCGTGGCTGCGGCGCCTGAGTGCAGCCGAGCACCGGGTCCACCAGGCCCTCTGTGCCCTCACCGGTCACGATTTCCTGATTCATCGCGAACCGGGCCGGCTCTCTCTCGAGTGCACGCACTGCGGACGGCGCACGCGCGGCTGGGCAATTGCGCCGCCGATCAGCCGACCAGCAACGCGTCCCATGGCGCGGGTCCGCCGCGACGAGCGTGCGCACAGGCTGGTCCCGCAGGGTGGCGGGAAGATCCCCGAACCACTGATGAACTGCGTAATCGCCGCTGCGATGGACGGCGAAACGCAGGTCACGTCACCGGCACACGGGTTGCTCCAGGACTTTGGCAACAACGAGGCACGTGCAGGGCGCATTACTCGACGAACCGACACTGCCTAACAACGGCTGAGGCCCGGTGCCATCCTGATCGGGATCAACGTCCTCCGGTATTTGAAGCATCTCACCGTGAGCAGTTTCCCTGGGAGCCAACGTCGCTTCATCGTGCACGGAATCGTCTCCCGGCCGCGCGGCCGGCGTCAGGTCGCGCGGAAAGCGGGGACGCGCGGTCGTCTGAAACGCAGTGCCCACCGCTGTCCGGCGAGCGTCCACACCAGCCAGGCGAGCGCCTTCTCCGATACTGGCCGGTGCCACGACGACTCCAGTTCGATGCTCTGCGCCAGGTCCGCGTCATGCCGTGCCTGCCACTCGCGCGCGAACGCGACATCGCGCACGGCAATGTTGATCTCGTCGAGATATTCAAACGACAGCATGTCCAGGTTGGTCGTTCCGACGACCGCCCACAGTCCGTCGACGATCATGAGCTTCTGGTGGATCATCGACGGCTGGTACTCGAAGATCCGGATGCCGGCGTCGAGCAGCGGACGGAACAGCCGCCGGCTGCTCAGGCGAACCCACGGGTGATCCATCCGGCGTCCGGGCACCAGGATCGTCACCGCCACGCCGCTGCGCGCCCGCTGGATGAGGGCCGAGAGCAGTGACGGATCAGGCAGAAAATACGGTGTCGTCAACCGGATCTCGCTCGACGCGCATTCGACGAGCGCCTGAAGCAACGCGCGTGAGCCGTCGAACGACGGCGAATTCTTCGTCACCAGCGCGTCGCTGGTGCCGCATGGCCCGAGAGGTGGAAACCACTCGTCGCCGGCGAGGATGGCGCCGTCGCATTCGAGCCAGTTCTCGGCGAACACGGCCTGCACGTCGGCCACCGCCGGTCCCTCGACACGCACCATGGTGTCGCGCCATGGCGGCTGCCCTTTGTATGCTGAGGCCCACCACTCCGAGATGCCAGCTCCGCCGGTGAAGGCCATCCGGCCATCGACGACCAGGATTTCGCGATGCGTACTGTTGGTCAGCCGGTGAGCGCGGCGCCACCGTGACCGCGGATGCCACGCAATCTGACAGCCTGCCTCGGCAAGGCGCCGGACGCACCGGCGCCGCAGCCGGCGGCTGCCGAAGGCGTCGAGCACGATGCGGACTGGCACGCCGGCGGTCGCCCGCTCCGCGAGCGCAGCCGTGAACGCGTCGCCGATCTTCCCCGGATGAAAGATGTAGCACTCGAGCGAGATGGACCGCTGCGCCCCGACGATCGCGGAGAGCATCTCCGGATAGAACTGCTCCCCGTTCTCGAACCTGACGATTCGGTTGCCGCGGGCCATCCTGGTCGCCAGCACCGATGAGAGCGCGTGGTCGAAAGCGGGCGACGCGAGATGAAATCGCCGGTCGAACCGATACGCGACGGTTGGTGTCGCCAATGCGACGATTCCGCCCCAGATGAAAAGGGCGACGAGAAGGACGAGGACCGCCAGCGTAGACACAGGTTCCACGATTCACCGCCGAATACGCGCCGTGCGAAACGTTTCACGACCGCCGCGACGTTCGCCGCACCATAGGATGTCACTGCCATGGCGCGCGCCGTTCCTCGAGCCTGCTTTCCACCCGGCGGAAGCGGTCGGCGTCCGGCACTCTGGATATTTTCGTACAGCCGACCGCGCCGCCGTCACAATCGACGGCGAGCGGTCGGTCATTTCCGATCAGGGCACTTCGTGGTGCAAGTGCCCGCCGGCACGCAGCGCATCGCGGTCAAAAAGCCGGGATGCCGCCAGGTCGGAACGGACACGGGCGATCGCAGACGGTGGATGACCGCTCCAGGGCGTGACCCGCGGCCGACGATGAAGCACGCAGCTTCGCCGCTTCGCCGCTCTGGCGTCGTGTTCGCGAGTACGCGCACGCGTCGCTATTTCCTGCTGCGCGTCAGCCAGCCGAATCCAAAGCCGATTACGCCGCCGGCAAGCGCCCCAACGCCGGCTGCGATCATCACGGCACGGAGCGGACGGCGCCTGACGATGAGCGTCGCGGCTGCTGCGGTATCTTCCGCGGCGTGCTGACCGCGGACGATGGCCCGCCGTCCCTCGCGCATCCCCTCATCGAAGGCGTTGAGCGCCGGTGCCAACTGTTCCCTGATCGCGTCGACCGCGGTTGCAGCTTTAGTGGCAGTCGCCATAGCTACCTCCAGGCCCAATCACCGCAAGAGGCAGGCCACGGCCGTTGTGTCGAAAGGCGCGCTTCTCGGACCACACCCGTTCTCTCAATGCGAATCGGACACGGCCGCGCGCGAAGTTTCCTGATTCAGCGCGGACTATTCCATGGCGTCGATCCTGGGGGGATTGGCGCCGATTGTTGGGCGCATGCGCGACGGTTCGCGATGCAAAGACGTACGTCGTGGGACAGCGCGGAAACTGGCCTAACGCCCGGATCCGGCCCGGTAGAACCACTTCTTCTGCAGCTCAGTCGCCGCGACACCTACGCCCGTGCCGCGCGGGCGCGGTCGTGACGTTCGCCACCGTGGCAGGCGCTTCGCTGTGCGGTCACGGCAGGCCAACGTGCGTGATGGTTTCTACAAAAGTGCAGCGGCAGCGTACCGCTCAGACGGCAATTTCACGTATACGCGCGAGTATTTCCGCACACGCCGCTGCTCCACCGCCCCGTGGACAGGCTGATGACGCTGTGCTGAAACGCGCGTGTCGTCGATTTTCTGAAGGGCACCGACGGTAACGCCCGCCGGGACACTCGTCTCCACGAACGCGGCGATGCCGTGAGGTAACGGATCAGCGGCGGGCGACGTCGCGCAGCACGGCGGATTGCGCTGGTTTCTTCGGTCCCGGCGCGAGAGGTGTTTCAGTGTCGGGCGCCGCTGCGGGCACGGGAAGCTTCGTCAACGTCTCGGATTGCACAGCGCCCTCTCCGTTGGCCGACGCCCAGCGGCCCACCAGCCGCTCGCCGCCGTCCTCAACCTGATAGAGGACGATGCCGGTCGCGTCCTGACCGTAGTAGCTGACGCCCAACGCTCCGCCGCTCATGAGACCGACGCCGGCCGACTTGAGCACAAGCAGCGTCTCTTCGCCGACAAGATGGGGAAAGAGCCACGCGACCATGAAACCCTCCCCACGACGCGCGATCTTGACGACACCGCGGTACTCGGAGCCATCGGCATTGAATCCCTGCGCGGCGTACATGCCTTCGAGCGCCGGTTCCGCGCTTTGTGCAACGGGCGTCGCCAACGCTGCTGTGGCAATCACCAGCAGGACGAGCCGCAGTGTCGGTTTCATCTGTCGCCTCCAATCCACGAACACCGGACTGGAGAGCAAGGATCACGCCGGGCCCATTCGGTGATGGGCCCGGCACCGCGCGCGTCGGCCTATGCGGCGGCCTTCGCCTTTGCCGGCTCCTCGATCGCGACTTTGCGAACGGTCGTTTCCGCTTTCGCGGGCAGCGGGACGCTGACTTCGAGAACGCCGTCAGCGAACGTCGCCTTGACGTCCTCCAGCTTCACGCCGTCCGGCAGCGGTACGGCGCGATAGAAGGCGCCGTACTGGCGCTCGCACCGATAGAACTGCTCGCCCTTTTCTTCCTCCTCCTTCTTTCGTTCACCATGAATTGCCAGGTATCCGTCGGTGACCTCGACTTTGACGTCCTCCTTCGTCAGACCCGGCAAATCGATCCTGGTGAGCAATCGATTCTTTTTCTGGAACACATCAACCTGAGGCGTCCAGGCTTCGTCCGCAGTGCGCCCGATTCGGAAGATCGGCGATCCGAAACCCGCCCAGCCCGGTTCGTTGAAGAAGCGATCGAACTCCGCACGAATCAACGCAAACGGATCGCGCTCCGCGCGCTTCGGGATCAGTGTCGTTTCCTTGTTGGCCATGGTTTCCTCCTAACGACCGCCACGAAATGATTGCGCCTCACCTATGGCCGAGCAAAGAGCGATCCTGTTCGAATGCTCGCGATTCCATGCGTTCGCGGCGAGCGAGCGCGAAAATGCCCGCGGCAACCGCGAAGAAAGCAGCAGGTGTCAGGCCGCCTGGCGACGTGGGGCACGCTCTCCCAGCAGGCGTGTCGGCGCCACCAGTCCGAAGCGGCGCACCGCGTGGCGCTCGATGTGACGCACCACCTCCGCGACATCGTCGGTCACCAGCAGCAGACGCAGGTCTGCCGGATCGATGGTTCCCGCCGCGGCCAGCTGCGCCAGGAGCTGCTGGAACGGACGCCAGTACGCCGTGCCGACAAGGACAACCGGGAAGTTGGCGATTTTGCCCGTCTGGATGAGTGTCAGCGCCTCCATCAACTCGTCGAGCGTGCCGAAGCCGCCAGGCAGCGCGACGAAGGCGTACGAGTACTTGAAGAGCAGGACCTTACGCACGAAGAAGTAGCGGCACGTTACGGACCGATCGAGATACCCGTTCGGTGCCTGCTCCTTCGGCAACTCGATGTTGCATCCGACGGAACGGCCGCCGGCATCGCGCGCACCGCGGTTGGCCGCCTCCATGAGTCCCGGGCCGCCGCCGGTCATGACGGTAAAGCCCATCCCCGCCAGCGCCTTGCCCACGTCACGGCCAAGCGAGTAGTACGGATGGGATTCGGTATAGCGCGCCGAGCCGAAGACCGTCACGCATGGGCCCGCGAAGTGGAGCGTGCGGAATCCGGTAATGAAGTCGCGCACGGTCCGCAGCACCAGCCACAGATCCTTGCGCCTGGAATGCGGCCCCTCGAGCAGCACGCGGTCGGGCCTCGAACCGGACCGCACCCCCTCGCGCTCCCCGGGCAGCAGCCGCAGCATTGTCGTGGCTCCCACGCGTCAGGCCCTGATCGACAGCACAGGGCACGACGCGCCGCGGAGCACATCGTGGCTGGTGGACCCGAACCCGAGCAGCCCCGCACGACCGGCATGCGCGCCCATGACGATCACGTCGACGCGTTGATCGGCCGCTACCTTCAGAATCCCGTCGCCGGCGTCCCCCTCCGTGACCAGTTCATCGACTCGCCCGGTCCCGCGGAGTTCCGCCGGGACAACGCGGTGCACGCGTTCCCGTGCCCGCCGCACCACCACCAACGGATCGTCGGGCGCTCCAGTCGCAACAGCAGGAACGAGCTGCCAGGCCGGCAGCTGTTCGGCCACATGCAGCACGTGGAGCGTCGCCCCGTCCCGGACCATGCCCTTCGCGTGCTCGAGGGCCGCAAGCGACGATGGTGAAAAGTCGATCGGGCACAGGACGTTTCGGAACAGGAGATCGGCCGATGGCGCGACATCGGGCGACTGGCGCGGAATCGTCAGCACCGGGCAGGTCGCCTTCACCAGCACGCGCTCGGCGACAGAGCCGAGCACCAGCCGATCGAATCCGCTTCGGCCATGCGTGCCCATCACGATCAGGTCGGCTGGCAGACTCGCCGCCCGTTTCAGAATCTCATCCACGACGAGCGCTTCAACCGACACGGCCGCAACCGGATACTCCACGGCCCCGACGAACCGTTCGAGCGCCTTCTGAAATTCCCTCAGGTCGTCTACGGTGTAGACATAGGGCACATAGGCGCCGAGGCCAATGCCCGGATAGGCGGTCTGGACCGGCGGTATCACGTACAACGCGGTAATGGCGGCATGCTGCTGACGCGCGATGGCCACGGCACTGCCGAGCGCGTGCCGTGAGAACTCCGAGAAGTCCACCGGACACAAAATGCGTTTGATGGGCGTCATGGTGATTCCTCGCGAGAATGGCGCGGCAACCTACGTGCCGGAGGACTCCGGTGGTCCGACGGCCGGACCGTCCGCGGATAGAGGAATTCGTAGCCGTACGACTCGGCCGGATACCACCAGCTCCTCACAGCGATTGGTGTCCCCGCTGCGGTTTCCATGAACAGCACACCGGCCTTGTCCGTCGCTTCGCCTCTCGGCGTACGCAGCGCGAAGAACATCGCATAGACGGTCGTCCCATCGCCGCTCAACACCTGCACGACGTCGCGGCCGCGGGTGTCGTCGGCCAACCGGAACATGTAGCAGCCTGCCGGCAACGTCACGCCGGGAAGTGCAAACGGTGCCGAGACCGTAAACACGGTGCGCTTGTCGAGCGGCGTCGCGCCGGCAGGATGCGCAGTGAACGCGGCGAGCACGACCAGCGCCCACCAGGTAGTCACGCATCGTCCGGCGTTCATCACAGTCTCCTCTGCCCGGTCTTAATCCGGTTGGACGATGAGCACCGGGCACGGAGCATCGCCAACGACCGCCTGCGTGTTCGACCCGAACAGCCACCGGTCAATTACGTTTCGCCCGTGTGCACCCAGCACGATGACGTCGGCGCACAGCTCACGTGCGACTCCGACGATCTGTCGGTCCGCACGGCCCTCGGCGACCCGGGCGACACGCCGCACAGGCCGAGCTTGGTCGCCAGGGGACAGCCGCTCCAGGCGCCGACGCGCGGCGACTGCGGCAGCCGTCCGAACGGCCTCGACGTCGAAGGCCGCCGCAATCTGCCGGTCGCGCAATTCCGGTGGCATTTCAATGGCGTGAAGCAGCGTCACCTCCGAATCTTCGGAGGCGAGCCGCATCGCATACCGGAAGGCCCGCAACGACGGTGCGGAAAAGTCGATGCCGCACAGGATGCGCCGGAATCGACCATCGTGCGGAGGTCCGGCACCTGGCGGCACGACCAGCACGGAACACGTCGCGGAACGTACGACCGCGTCGCCCGTCGATCCAAGGAGCAATCGCTCGACACCAACGCGTCCGTGCGACCCGATCACCAGCAGGTCGACGTCGAGCGCCTCCGCCTCCCTGACGATCGGACGACGCACGTTTATCCCGTGGACGGCATGAAATGTAACCGCGACGTCGTCACCGATCGGCGTTACGAAGTTGCGCAGCGCGTCGAGCGCGCCGGACTCGGTTTCGCTCCGAGCGGCGTCGCCCTCGGCCGGCGGGTCGTCGAAGGGCGACGGTGCCTGGTAAACATGCAGAACTGCCAGCGATGAGCTCCAGGCGCGCGCGATTGCAACCGCGTGCTCGAGCGCGCGCCGGGATTCCTCGGAAAAATCGACCGGGCACAGAATGCGCCGAAACACCGCCTGTGCCGGAGCCGGGGTTGCGCTTAACGCACCGTCAACACGGGGCATTTTCCCTCCCTGACCACGTGGGCCGTTGTCGAGCCGAAGACCGGCAGGCCGCGGCGCCCGCCGTGCGCTCCGATCACGATCAAATCGGACCGCTGTTCGTCGGCGGCCCGGAGAATCTCCCGGTACGGCTTGCCCGATACGACGATCTCGGCGACATCAGTAAACGCCCGCGTGTCACCGCCGACGAGTCCTTCGAGGCGGCGGCGGACCTCGCGGCGGTGGTCGGCGTTCACAGCCGGCAGATCATCAGGGCCGACCGCGACGACCGGCTCGAACACCGACACCGGCTCGAGCACGTGCACCACGCACAGCCGCGCGGCGGCCTCACCGGCCAGCGACTGTGCAAGCGTGAGCGCATGCAAGGATGCCGGCGAAAAGTCCACGGCGCACAGTACGCGGCTGAACAGAGCGTTGACCGGCGCCAGCGCGGGCACCGCGGCAGGGACCGTCAGCAGCGGACACGGTGATTTGCGCAGCAGCTTCTCGGTGACCGATCCGAGCATCAGGCGTTCGAAGCCCGACCGGCCGTGGGTTCCCATCACCAGCAGATCGGCGGGAAGCTCTTTCGCAAAACGCACGATCTCTCCCGCCACGCTTCCCTGGACGACTTCGGTATCCAGCGCCTCGATGCCACTCGCACGCGCAAACGACTCGAGCTCGGTGCGAAACTGCTGCAACTCTTCAGTACTGAACACCAGCGGCGGGTAAAGCCCTTCTCCCGAGGCCGGCAGCATCGACATGATCGGCGGAATGACGTGGAGCGCCGTGATCCGGGCGTCATACCAGCGCGCGATGCCGGCCGCATAGTCGAGCGCATGCCGCGAGAAATCCGAGAAGTCGACGGGGCACAGAACGCGTCTCATGGTGACCATGACAGGTCCTTCCCAGCCGTGCCGCTACTGCCGGCGCGGCAGTTTGGTAAAGATGCGAGTGACGGCGCGGTCGATCGTTTCCTCCATCCGCAGCTGATTGTTCACCGCCGCGGTCAGGCCGGACTGCGCAACCCCACGCCACACGAGCGCTCCGGTGCGCGCGTCCGTGAGATCGACGAGCAGCGAGCCTTCGTCGTACACCTCAGCGGTGCAGTCGCGACACTGCTCGCTCCTCACGTGCTGATCAGGCACAAGGACTTTCTGCTGTGCCGAGGCGTGATAATGCACGTACATTTCCGGCTGCAGGCTGGTGTGCTCGTAGCCGTGCGTCAGCAGCTGCCGCTCGACCGCGTCGCGCAGGTAGCCGTGGAAGAACGCGTTGTTGTCAAGGCGCGGATCTCCCGGCACGCCGGTCTCGGTCCGCTCCCAGGCGAACGTGCGGTAGGCGGCGACGTCAACGCCTCGCTGGGTGTAGGTAGTAATCGTCATCGGCGCGCACGCCGCGGCGATTGTCGCCGCCGCGATCGCGAGATGAGCGGCTAGCAGTCGTACGGGAGTCATCGCAGATTCTCCAGCGCCTCGCGGCGCGCCGTCGCGGTCACCGTCAGCGGAAGTGTTGCGAAGATCCGCCGGACCGCCGTGTCCACTCTTCGTTTGACCTCGACCGGATCGTCCAGCATGTCTTCGAGCCGGTGCTCGGCCCATCCGCGCCAGACGAGGCGGTGAGTTGACGCATCCACAAGGTCGATGACCAGCGTGCCAGCCTCGTAGGTCGCCACCTCGGGGCGGCATTCGTCGCCAACACAGTCGCGGAACCCGCCGGGGCGTGTCGCCACTTCGAGACGCTTGTTGACGGCGGCGTGATAGTGCACGAACAGATCGGCGCGTTCGGCGGTGGCGCGCGCCAGGCCGCGCCGGTTCAACTCGGTGTCGATCGCACCGTGTACGTCGTCGACGAAGAAGGGGTTCTGGCGGAGCCGCTCATCGGTCAACGGCAGCGCATCGGCGGGCGTCCAGTCATACGTGCGGTAACGCGCGAAGTCGAGACCGCGCTCGACGTGCGAACTGACGGGCATCAGCGTGACACAACCCGCTGTGCCTGCCGCGAATGCCGCCACTGAAACTGCAATCAGGAGTCGTCGCATGAGAACCTCACTCAGGCGTCTCTGCGAAACAGGTGCCGGGCGGCGTCACAGGGGCGACACAGTCCGGCGTGCGCGATCGCGCAGGAACCGGAACACCGCTCCGCGCGTGCAGTCTGCGACGTGCGAACTAATCCGCAGCAGTGGGTAGGAACGCGCGGCCCCGCACTCGCACCATCCATCGAATCCTCAATATCGCCGTCCACACGGTCGTGGCATGAATGGTGCGCATCAGCCGGCGCGGAGGATGACTACGATGCTGGCCTGGATCGTTCTGCAACTTCCGCTGGCCCTCTTGCCCACTGCTGTACCTCCCCCCTGCCAATTGGAGGTGCTCACACCGACCGCTCTCGAGGAGCGTGTCCTTCGCCGCTTCGACGCCGCTATCAATCAGTACGTCCGGCTGCATCGGCGCCTTGAACGCTCGCTGCCTCCGGAGCATCTCTTCGACGATTCCGAGGACATGTCCCTGATCACCGACGCGCTGCACGCTGCTCTGGTCGACGCCCGGCCGCACGCTCGGGAAGGCTCCATCTTTACCCCGGCGGTCGCCTATGCCTTTTCGGCACGTCTCGAACGCGCGATCGACAGCCTCGGGCGCACACCCGCCGAAGTCTGGATCGCCATGAACCGCGGGTACATGTCGGGCGTCCCGGAGATTGCCGTCAACGATCGGTTCCCGGCGATCCGTTACGCGCGCGTGTGGCCGGCGCTGCTCGACGCGCTGCCGGCGCTGCCCGACGAACTGCAGTACCGATTCGTCGATCGGGATCTCGTGCTGGTTGATGTCCACGCGGATCTCGTTGTCGACATCCTGAGGGATGCCTTGCCGTCGCCATTCGCCGGATTGGCGGGAGATTTCGCGGCGCCGCGGAATAGTTCGCAGCACCCGGTTCGCCGGCACGTCTGATCGTGCCGTTTCCGTTGGATTTCACGCTGTGAGCGTTACGAAACGCTGTGGCGGTTGACTTGCACAAGGGCCACGCGTCCGGAGGCAGTCATGTTCGACTTAATCACCGGTCAGACACGGCACATCCCATCGAAGCCAGGAGTTCCCATCCTGATCTCGATGTCGGCGCAGCTCGCGCTGGTGAGCGCGATCGTCGTCCCGGTGCTGTTCTTTACCGGTGCGCTTCCGGAGGTGCCGACGATGATGGCGTTCGTGGCGGAGGCGTCGGCACCCCCGCCACCGCCACGAACGCCATCAT
>Ga0247825_10000389_pt1 | contig 27766 bp, 26 predicted proteins | sample 13C_Vanillin_Day_FD_194413 | JGI IMG/M metagenome (GOLD analysis project Ga0247825, IMG submission 194413) | Soil microbial communities from agricultural site in Penn Yan, New York, United States - 13C_Vanillin_Day48 | ecosystem: Environmental > Terrestrial > Soil > Agricultural land | place... | reverse complement strand
CTGCAGAGGTCCAGCGTGCTGGACCTCTGCAGGCACGCGGCGCGTCGAGATCGACTAGCCAAACAGCTGCTTCGTGGCCAGCTCTGCTCCCTCGCCCAGCGCCTTCAGCTTCGCCCAGCCGATCTGGGGGTGGACGCGGTTGCCCATGCCGCAGTCGGTGCCGGCGATCACGTTCTCCTTACCGACAAGCTCGGCGTACTGGATGATACGGTCCGCCACCAGCTCCGGATGCTCGACGACGTTGCTGGCGTGGCTGACAACACCGGGGATGAGGATCTTGCCCGCCGGCAGCTTCGTGTCCTTCCAGACCTTCCACTCGTGCTCGTGGCGCGGGTTCGCCGCCTCCACCGAGTACGCCTCCGCATCCACCTGCAACATCAGGTCGACAACGTGCTTCAGCTCAATGTCGTAGACGTGAGGACCGTGCCAGCTACCCCAGCAGATGTGGTACCGCACGCGGTCCGCCGGGATGCCCTTGAGGGCACGGTTCTGAGCATCGACGCGCAGCTGAGCGAACTTGCGGTAGTCCGGGATGCTCGGGCGCGGCACGATCATGTCCCAGGTGTCCGGTAGTCCCGGGTCGTCCAGCTGGAGGATGAAGCCCGCGTCGACGACGGCCTTGTACTCCTCGTGCATCGCATCGGCGATCGCGAAGAGGTACGCCTCGTCGTCCTTGTAGTACTCGTTGTAGAAGAAGTGCTCCAGCCAGCCCGGCGCCAGCACGCACATGAACGTCTCTTCCGGCGTCACGCCCGATTCCGCCAGCGACGACTTGAACAGCTCGATGTCCTTCGCCACCTCTGCCTGTCCGATGTAAGTGATCGGACCGTTGCAGATCACGCGCTGGGTCTGCCGCGCGCCGACACCGCCGCCACCCGTGGCCAGCGTGTTGTAGAAGTCGGCAAACTCGATGCGCTCGTTCGTCATGCCGGACATGATCGCAGCTTCACCCTCACGCACCGGGCGTGTACCCAGGCCGGTGAGACGCTTGCCGTAGTAGGACAGCCCGAAACCGACCTTCCCCAGCTCGCCATCGCTGATGATGTCGATACCCGCCTCCGCCTGCTGTTTGATCACGCCTGCCATTGATGTGCGAATCAAGGGCTCAATCGCCGCGATGTCTGTGGCTTCGCCGCGCTGGATCTTGCGTGTCTCAGTGGTCAGAGCATCTGGGCCGTTCAAGCGGCCGGCGTGGGTCGTGAGGATGCGGTTGGTGCTGCGCTTCATAGGTTCCTCTCAGGAATGGTGGTACAAGAACGAGGGTCGGGGCGCGTTAGGAATAGCACAAGGCTTTAGGCCTTACAAGAGAGACGCGCAATCTGGAGCTCGATGTGGAATTTGTGAGACGTCCTTAGTGCTTAGTTGCAGGAAGCGTGCCTTACACTATTTCCTGAAATCCGAGAGTACATCAACGCCTTGCGCGACTGGACTCAGGCGCCTGGCGGAGGTCAACATATGACGGTGCGCATATCAGTCTGCATCCCGGTCTGGAACGAATCAGAGTGGCTGCCTGGCGCCATACAGAGCGTTCTGGCGCAGGACTACGACGACTGGGAACTTGTCATATCGGACAACGCATCCGAAGAAGATCTCGCGTCTGTTGTCGCCGCATTTGACGAGCCGCGGATTCGCTACCATCGCTTCATGGAACACGTCGATCTCTACGAGAGCTTCAACCGCGCATGTCAGCTCTGCAATTTCGAGTGGATCCAACCCCTTAGCGCCGACGACCGCCTCCACCCGAACTGCCTGAGCACCATCGCGGCACGCATAGAGCAGGCCGGCACGAAGCGCCTCTCCGCCGTGATCGCCGACTGCGACCGCGTCGACCCCGAGGGTAGCGACGCCACCGCGATGTACTTTGGCCACCAGCAAATCGTCCCGGTCGCCGACGGCACCTACACAGCCTCGCAATGGTTCGACCTCATGGCGACGCCGAGCCAGGTGCCGTGGAACCTCGGCGCCATCGCCTTCAACCGCGAAGTCCTCGTCGAATCAGGGTGGTTCCGTCCCGACGTCGGATACGGCGCGGACTTCGAGCTCGTACTGCGCATCTCGGCCTATGGCGATGTCTCCTACATCGGCGAGAAGCTGATGCTCTACACGGTGCGCGGCGCGTCCGACTCGTTGGGGCGCTCACAGCGGGTCCTGCGGGAAAACCACCGCATGACCTCCATGGAAGCAGCCTGGGACTCCGCCGTCCGCTCCCACGAAGCCAGGCGCACCATACCGCCGGAGCAATACGAGCGCATCAAGGGCGTGGTCGCGCGCTCTCATATTCAGCGCGCCATCAACCACCGAGTCTGGAACAGCGGACTCGGACGCCGTGGCGCTGCCCTCGATGTGTGGCGCGCCTTCAGCATCAGCCCAGGTCTGATAGGGTCACCGAAGCATCTCGGCGCGGGCCTCCTCGCACTCGTGGCGCCCAAATCAGCGATCTCGTTCGTCATGCGCAAGCTGACCAGCAGCCGGCGCGGCGGCACGGTCGGCCTGCCGTGGCGCGCCTAGCCGCCAGGGCAGGCGTCGTGAACCCAATCAGTCCGGCATCTGCGCAAGCCACCCATCGGGCTCTACGCCCTATGCACCATGACCTATGCTCTACGCCGTCTTGATTGCGAGCCGCCCGGCGTTATCGATGCGGTTGAGGAGGATGTGGATGTTGTTCTCCCTGGCGTACTCATCGAACGCCTGCCGCGAGCCCTTCCACCAGCCGTAGTCGTCAAGGATCAGCACGCCACCGGGCACGAGCTTCGGGTAGAGATGCTCGAGTTCGTGCTTGGTCGAGGCGTACCAGTCCGTGTCGAGACGCAGCAGAGAAATTGGCCCCTCGGGCGCCTGGGCCGGAAGCGTGTCCTCGACCCTGCCCTTGATGAAGTGCAGCCTGGATGCGTCGTAGCCCGTGCGCGCGAGGTTTTTCTGCACGTCCTCGATCGGGGAGTAGGCCCAGATCATGCTGTCTTTGCTACGGGGGGCCTCCGATAGCTGCGTGGCGGCGGCCTTGCCCCGGGAGTCGACATCGTTGCTGTCCGGGGGCGGCATGCCCTCGAAGGTGTCGTAAAGGTAGAGGTCGATGTCACGCTTCTGGTAGCGTTGAAGGACGAGAGCAGCGGCCATCATGCTGCCACCTCGCCAGGCGCCGCATTCGACCATGCTGCCCTTGATGTCGTTCTCCGCGATGTACTTAACAGCCTGAATCAGAGCGTACACGCGGTCGGGTGTCGTCATCGTGTAAGGCTGAACTTGTCGGATGATCGTGGCGTTCTCGGGTTCGAAGTCAGAGCGGAAGCCGGTCGGGCGCAATTCCATGCCGACGCGGCCTGCGACGGTGTTTGCAAGTGCAAAAAGGTTCACAGAAGGTCTCCTTCAAACCCCATGCTCAGCTAAACAAGATTACGAGGACGTAACGTCGGGCCCTGATACCTTCCAAACCCATCGCCGGACGGCGGGTGCTCTCTGAAGCTCTGGATACTTCTTCGTTCGACAGGTCCGAACTACAGCACCTGCGTGTACACGTCCACGAGCGCGACGCGCCCCTTCTCCAGCACCTCGCGCTTCGCCCGTTCGAACGCCGGCCGCAGGTCCTCAGCGCGCTCGATCACGCCCTCCGCGTAGCAGCCAAAGGAACGAGCCAGGCCTACGAAGTCGACAATGGGATCGTCGATGTCGATGCCGATCGTCTTGTTCTCCTCCGGGCGGCCGCGGGTGCGCGCCATCGTGCCCTGGTGTCCGAGGTCGTTGCCGTAGGTGCGGTTGTTGTACATGACGATCAGCATGGGGATGCGGTGGTGCACAGCCGTCCATAGCGCTGCCGGCGTGAACAGCATGTCGCCGTCCGACTGGATGTTGATCGTCAACCGGCCCTTGTCCCGGTTCGCCAGGGCCACACCGATCGCGGCGCCCAGACCCATGCCCAGCCCTGCGCCGCCACGGCCGTCCATGTTGCGATGCGGCGCGTCGTAGTCCCAGAGACGCGGCATCCAACCGCGCAGGTCGCCGTTGCCGACTACCCAGTCCGTGTCCTGGACGACCTCCCACAGTGCCTGCGCGATCGTCGAGAGCGCCAGGGGGTGCTCTTCCGCCTGCGCGGCCGCGGTCGCCTGGTCGGCGGCGAGCTGCTCGGCGCGGCCCTGCGTCAGCCGCGCCCTTCGCGCCTCGATCTCGTCAGCGTTAGCTTCGCCCAGCCGAGACGCCACGATGTCTGCGAGCGCCGGGAGAGCAAGCGCCACGTCCGCAGCCACCGAGAGCGCCGTCGGATACAGCGCGCCGTGGTCGTCCGCCCAGCTCTTCGTCGTCAGATGGCGCAGCGACACGTCGATCAGCTTCGCGCCCGGACGCAGAATGTCCTCGTTGGTGCGCGTCGCCCAGTTCTGGCGCGTCAGCAATTGCTCCAGGTCGTAAACGTCGAATGCCACGACGACGTCCGCCTCGCCGAGCACTTCATTCTTGACGTGGTCGGCGTTGAGGCCGTGGCGCGAAGGGAAGCTGTGCAAGTCGCCGCCCGTCACGACCGGGATTGCCAGCGCCTCAGCCAACCGCACGAGGCCATCGCACGCAGCCTCCGAGCGTCCGAGCGCGTTCGCCAGTATGACGGGGTTGCGCGCGCCGACGAGAAGGCGCGCCGTCTCGTCGAGGGCAGCGGGGTCGGCGTTGAGGCGGGAAGGCTGGGGAAACCTCGCGAAGTCCGGGAACTCAAACGGGGCTTCGAGCTTCGACTCCTGTGTGTCCGTGTCGAAGCAGACGTAGACCGGACCGCGGGGCTCCGCTTGAATCAGGTTCCATGCCCGGATCAACGACTCCACAGCCGCCTCCGCGCTCGCGGGCTGGTCATCCCACTTCACGAAGTCACGCACGGCGTTTCCCTGGACGTTGGCGGTGTGGATCCAGTCGATCCACGGCCGCCGGTGGTTGGCATCGACAGGCCCCGTCCCACCAAGCACCAGGACAGGATCGCGCCCAAGCCAGGCGTTGAACATCGCCATCGACGCGTGCAACAGGCCGACGATGTCGTGCACGAAAGCGGCCATCGGTTTGCCCGCCGCCCGCGCATAACCTTGAGCGATGGCGACCGCGATCTCCTCGTGGTTGACGATGATCATCTCCGGCCGCGTGTTGCCCAGGTAGTTGACGAAGGAATCATGCACGCCCCGAAACGATGCCCCGGGATTGAGCGCCACGTACTCGACGCCCAAACGCCGGAGCGCCTCCGCGATCACGTCCGAGCCCCACTCCGGCACCGTTGTACTGGACACGATCTGCTTCGTCGTCACCATCATAAACCTCCACGTGGCCTGCACTGTTGCGGCGAACTTCAGGTTGCCATCGCCGGCCGAACCGCAGGCATCATAGAGCAGCAGGAAGGGCTGAAGGGTCGCGCGATGCTAGACTCGCTCATACACGGCGACTGGCCGGGTTGCCAAGGGGACTAACGTGAACCAATTCGTCATCGCCGCAGCCTTCGCGGCGCTGCTCATGGGATGGACGGTGTCCGTAGTCGCTCTCCAGATCACGGACGACACCCAGGCGCCGACTGTCCAGAACATCGAACGCCCGCCGTCCGCCTGCGAGCAATTCGAAGCGGCGACGGCGTTCCTCACAGAGGATCCGGCGATGACGGCCCTCGTGCTCACAGCGGCGGGCGAAGCCATGGGCGTCACACCACCGTCACCCGACCTCGGGACGAACCCGGCCGCCGCCGAAGCCGCCCGCCGGCTGGGCCAGATGCTCCTGCTCTGCACGGCCGAGACGAAGGAGTCCGCCAGATAGCCCCTTAGTCAGTCGACCTCGAAGCCTTCGATCTTCTCGTCGTAGAAGCACACGTAGCCGCCGGCGATGCGCGAGGCTTCCGGCGTGGCCTGTGGGTAGTACCAGATCAGGTCGTCGTACGTCTTGCCGTTCACGACGACGGAGTAATACGACGCCGTGCCTTTGTACGGGCAGGCGGTGTGCGTCTCGCTATCACGCAGCAGGTCCATGCGCACATCGATCTTCGGCAGGTAGTAGCGCGGTCGCAGCCCAGTCTCGAACAGAACAACCGGGTGGCTCGACTCGGCCACCACCTCGCCATCGATCGTGACCTTGACGTGGCGGGTGCTGGGGATGCAGTCGACGCGCTTGTAGGGGTCGCGCACGTGCTTGAAGATTTCTTCCGCCTCCTCGAACCAGGAGTCGATCTTCTCCCAGACGAAGGCGACATACCCCTGCAGGTCCGGCGCATCCTGCCCATCCATCGTTTCGTCCGTGTTCGCCGGTTCGCCGAAGCTCCATGCCGCGTCTATCTCGCTTCGGTCGCCCGCAGTCAGGCTGTAGTACGTCGCCTCGCCGATGTGCTTGTCGGGGGTCACTGTGCCCGATGGCGTCAGCAAGTCCATCCGCACGTCCTCGGCCGGGATGTAATACACCGGCCTTCCTCGCCGTGGCGGCGTCGAGCGCGCGAGGATTGCCCGCTTGCTGTCGGCGATCGTCACGCCGTTGAACACAGCGCGCACCCAACGGGGTGTCGGTTCGATGTGGAGTACGGCGTTGCGAAAGTGCGTCGTGAGCTTCGAGCCGGTCGTGGTCATGGTCAAAACCTCTCTATCTGGGGCGTGTCAGGGAATGGTGAACCGAAGGCAGCGAGGTTTCAAGCACACCGACTTCGTGCTCCCCCTCTGCGAATCGGGGAGGGGTCTCCCCTTACGCGTCGGGGTGGACGTTGCGGTGCGCCCACCGGATGCGCACGAGGTTCACCAGTTCCTGGGCCATCCTGGGTTCCAGGCGCAGGTGCGAGCCCGCCACCGCCCGCCACGTCACCGGCACCTGCACAACGTGCATGCGCAGCTTGCGGGCGAGAAACAGCAACTCGGCATCGAAGGCCCAGGTCTCGACTTGCTGGAGGACGAACAGGCGCTGGGCGGCGCTCCGTCGGAAGGCCTTCAGGGGACACTGACTGTCATCGATGTCCGGCAGAAGGAGCAGGCGCATCACCTGGGCGTAGGCCTGTCCGGCGAGCCGGCGCGCGAGGCCACGGCGGCTTCGCATGTCTGAGCCGTCGGCCTGTCGCCGGACACCGATAGCGACGTCGGCGCCGCTTTCGAGGGCCTGCAGGAGGCCCGTCAGGTCTTCAGGTGGAGACGCCAGGTCGGCATCAATGAACGCGATGTAGTCGCCCTGAGCCGCGAGAGCGCCGGTGCGTACCGCCGCGCCCTTGCCCCGGTTGGCCTCATGGCGAAAGACGCGGGCGAGACCTTCGGGAAGATCCGCGACCGCGGCGTTAACGGCTCGCCGCCCGGGCTCGGCGCTGCCGTCGTCGACGACGATGATCTCAGAAGGGACCGGCAGAGACCCAAGGTAGACGCAGATCCGCTGCAAGGCGGCGGCGATGCGTGCTTCTTCGTTGAACGCCGGGACTATGAGGGAGAGCCTGGGTGGCTGAGGCTGAGGTTCCGTGCCTGAGGTCATTCCTCGGCGGCCGGTCCGCGAGTCTGCGCGGCCTGCTGGCGCGCAGCCACTTCAGCGCGCGATAGACCCTTCTTTACTCTCGGTACGTGGACCTGGGTTCCGGACATCTCAGCTATTAGATCGGCAATTTCACGTGCTCTCGCCAGAGCTTCCTTGGCGTCGACGCGAGCCGTGGTGACCATGCCAACGCTGACCTGCTTGCCGCTGAGCTTGAGGATGTACACCTCGTACTGGACGAAGTCCTCGTGGTGCCCTCGGTAGTCGTGGGGCGTAAGCTCCTGGACGACAATCTTGTCGATTTTCCAGAACGGTACCAGCTCTTGCGTCCCCACGCCCATGCCCAGATAGCCCTGCTGGAGCACCGCCGACTGCTTTTCGGCGTCGATGACCAGGTGGGCGCCGGCGATGCTGTAGACCAGTCCGAGGCCAGACAACGGGACAACGACAATGGCCGCCAGCGTGAGCAGCAGGCGCACCGGAATCGACAGGCTGTCGCCGGCGAAGAAGATCAGAGGGAAGATGGCGAGCCCCAGCAACAGGGTGAGCAGGGGCAGGAAGACGATGCTGCGTGCCGGATGAACATCGATGCGTCCGGGCGTAATCAGGCAGACGCGCCGGTCGAGATAGATCTCGCGCCGTTCCGGGGAGTCGAGGGTCGTTTCAGCCGCCACTGATCGATTATGGAACAGGGAACCAGGAACAGGGAACAAGATGCGGGCCATCATTCGAAATGAACCGGCAGCTTGCCCCGAATTCTATGCTCTCCCTTCGTGCTACGAGTTCCTTTGTTCCTGGTTCCCTGTTTCTTCGCTGCGTTTGACACTCGTTACGTCCACTGACTATCCTCAAGCCTGCATCTGACCGGATGGCGGGCCGGCGATGGGTGGGAGTGATCTCGACTGATCGACGGCATCGAAGACTCGTTACTCGAATTCATCACCAACGTCTACGATGCGATCTCCTGGCCGGGGGTCGTCATCCTGATGGCGCTGGAAACCATCATCTTCCTCATTCCCAGCGAAGCCGTCATGACCTTCGCAGGCTGGCTCTTGATCAAAGACAAGGGTCACGGCCTGGAGTGGATCCCGCTCGCGGGCATCCTGGGCGGCCTCGGCAGCACCATTGGCGCGCTCTTCTTCTACTACGTCGGCGTCTGGGGCGGCCGGCCTCTGATCGAGCGCTACGGCAAGTGGCTCTTCATCTCCGCGGACGAGATGGACAAGGCAGAGCGCTTCTTCGCTCGCTGGGGCACCTGGGCTGTGTTCTTCGGACGCATGGTGCCGCTGGTGCGCAGCTTCATCAGCATCCCGGCCGGGGTCGTGCGCATGAACCTCGTGCAGTTCCTGGTCTACACCTTCGCGGGTTCGGTGATATGGGCCACGCTTCTCGCGTACGCCGGCTACAAGTTGGGCGAGAACTGGGAAGACTTGAATGCCTTCTTTGGGCCGCTGGATATCGTAATCGCGGGCCTTTTCGTTGTTGGTTTCCTTTTCTACGTGTACATACAGGTGAAGCAAGCATGGGGGGAGGTCAAACCGTCAGGACCTGAGGCCTAAAGCGCGCCAAAACGGGCGGGGTGCAATGGCTCGCTGTACGGAAGGCTAACCGTGCAGGGCCCGGCCACAGGTAGACATGCAAGCAAAGACTACGTCCCCGCAAGCCGGTAGTCTGGCCACGTGGCTCGTCGCCATCCTTGGCGTCGGTCTACTCGTCATCCTCCTGCTGTCCTTCGTCCTCGAACGCCAGACCAGCCCGAGCCAGGTCGCCGGCGTCGGGCCCTCATCGCGCATCGCCTACTTCGAGTTCGGCCGCGACGCCGACACGCTGTGGCTTGCCAATCCGGCGGACCTGAGCGACCGCAAACGCCTGTTCGCCGTGCAGCACGCGCCGGAGTTCGGCGTCGTCCCGAGCGTCGCGCCGGACGGCCGCTCCTTCGTCTACACAGCCCTCGCTCCCAACACACCGGCGCCATCGCCCAACGCACCGGCCGGACTCTGGCACACCCCCGTCAGCGCCAACGCAACGCCGAGGCTCATTGCTTCAAACGTCGACCTGCTTGTCGAAGCGGTCTGGTCTGCGGACTCAAAGAACCTGGTCTACCGGCGCAGCACGCCCACCGGCTACGCGCTGGCAATCCTGCCCATCGCGGGCGGTGAGGAACGCGTGCTCGCAACGTCCGACACGTCTGCCCTGTTCCCGGTTGGGTTCGCGAAGACCAGTGCTGCGATGTTCTACGTAGCGATTGACGAGTCTTCCGGCTCGCGGCTCTTCGAAGCCGACCTCACCACCGGCGTGAGCAAGTTCGTCGCGGCCCTCTCGCTGGGGCTGACCCGCGACTGGTCGCTGTCACCCGATGGCACCAAGGTCGCTTATCTGGAGATTGGCATCGGACCGGACGATGTGTCGTCTCGCGCAATGGTGTTCGACTTCGGCAGCGCGAAAGCCGAGGCGGTCACCAACCGCACAACCGCCGCATTCAGCCCGGTGTGGAGCGCCGGCGGCGATCTGGTTATCGGAAGCCTCGACGAGGCCACGCGCACTGCCGGTCTTCTGACCGTCGATACAACAACGCGCACGGTGATCGAAGGTCCTGCACGCGGCTTCGACGTACCGCTGGCCGTCGGGCCCGGCGAAAGCAGCTACATCGTCCGGGCATTCGAAAACGCATCCAGCTATTCGCCGGGCCGTTCCAGCCTGGCTCTCGTCGGCGCCAATGGCGTGCGGCAGACCATTGCAGCCGGAGAGGTGACCTTTGTTGGTTGGACGAACCCCTAGAATGCCCCTGCTCGCGCTCAAGCTCTCGCTTATCGCAGCGGTTGCGGCCGCAACGTTGGCCCTGCAACCGGTTTCGACGGCGAGCGCGCAGGAGCCACCTGCAACAGACGCCACCGCAGCGGCGAGCTGCGTCTTCCCGTTCACGCCGACCACCTACGAGGACCTGCGCGACCGCAGCATGTTCCTCGACACCATCGAGCTGGCGTCGTTCAACTACCTCTTCCCCGGCGACCCTTACTTCGGCCTGCCCGACCTCGAGGTCGGCCCCCGCGACGCCCGTACTACAATGCCCGGCCAGGTTCCGCCGGTACTCCTCAAGGCGATCGCCTACATCGAGAGCAGCATCACCCAGGGCGGCGCAGACACGCCGTTCGGCAGCATCGGCGCGGCTCTCGTCGCCTGGGACTGCGGGCACGGCGTGGCGCAGGTCACATCCGGCATGACCGTCCCGGCGGGCGAGACCGGACGGGGCTCGCCGCAGCAGGCGCTGGTAGCCTCGCACTTCGCCTACAATATTGCCCGTGGGGCGAACATCCTCATCGAGAAGTGGAACGAGGCGCCCGAAGAAAAGCCCATCGCCGGCATCGACACCGCTGGCCATCCGGCGCTGCTGGAGAACTGGTACTACGCGGTGTGGGGCTACAACGGCTTCACGGGCCCCGGGTCGAACAAGAGCAACCACCCTATGGACCCGATCTACGGCTCCTGGCCCCGCACGCCCTACAGCTGCGGCGCCGAGACCGACGGCCTCGGTCACAACCGCAACAACTATCCCTACCAGGAGCTAGTCCTCGGTTGCGCGGCCAATCCGCCCGTGATCGAAGGCGAGAAGCTATGGAACGCTCAGCCCATAGGCCTGCCCGACCTCAACCACCCGGCGTGGCGCGAAGCGTTGTCGCTGCAGAACTTTGTTTTCCCCTACCGGAAGATGGACATCCCCAGTCCGCAGCCCTTCAACCTCGACCTCACCGAGGCGCCGGACCCGCTGCTGCGGGAGAAGATCCTCGGCGCGCCGGAGCTCGCCCTGAGCTCCTACGACGCCTGGCTGGCCTACGCGCCGGGTATCGGCTCCACGATTACGTGGGTCGACGTGTTCAACACCGGCTCCGGCGTCCTCACCTATTACGCGATGTCCTCGACGCCATGGCTGAAGGTCACCCCGTACACCGGCGTGGCAGTCGGCTCCGACCTGCCCTGCGACGTTGAAGCGAACGCGCCCTGCGACCGCGCCGGACACATCGCGCTGGAGGTCGACACGCAGAAGGTACCGGAGGGCGAAGTCACGGTGCAGGTGATGGTGCAGGCCCTCGGCACGCCCCACCAGGCGGTGATCAACGTGCACGTGTCGCCCGTGGTGCGCACCGGCCTCGGCAACTAGGCCGCACCTGCCTTGGGGGTGCGCAGGTTGCCTCTTCAAGATGTGCCAGAATCATCGCCATGATCGCTCGGAGGCCAGTTTGCCCTTGTAGAAGTGAGATTCATCGCAACAACCACCCTGATCCAGGTCAGAACCTCCGCAATGTTTGACCGATACATTCGCGTCGAAGAGAAGGTGCTCGGGCAGGAAGCCCGCACAGTCGCCCGAATCTTGCTCGCCATTCAGCTCGCAGGTGCACCGCTCTTGTTCCTCCTTGGCAACGGCGGTGGCGACATCATCCGCGGTGTCGTCATGCTTATCGGCGTACCCGTCATCATCGCCGGTGTGCGCCTGCTTCCGCGTTCGCCGCTGTGGGGAAAGCTGACCATTGGCGCCGGCGGCATCGGCACCGTCGTGTTCCTCGGCACTGTCGAACCGTTCCTTGGCGCTGTAGCACTGATTGTCTACGTCATCGTTCTCCTCGTATCCCTGGTCGCCTGACGCGGCTGATCGACTTCAACACGTTTCGGGGTTCAGCCTGAGTCTGTAGTCTCGCCTCCGCTGTTATACTGGACTCGTCATGCTGCCCCGCGTTATCGAAGACATCCGCCGCAACCATGCCCTGGAGCACGCGACCGTGTCGCTGCTCCTGAACCGCGTCGGCCCCGACCTGCGGGTCGCCGGCCGGGCGTCCGGCGACGGATTTTTCCTCTACGCCGACCTGCCCCAGGCGCTCCTCACCGAATGCGTGAACGAAGCCCTGACACGCCTCCAGCGCGGCGAAGCCTTCTGGGCTGTGACGCCCCACTGCGGCACGAACATTGCCACCACCGGTGTGCTGGCGACCCTGGCCTCGTCTGCGGTCATGGGCAACAAGCGCTCCGACCGCATGGGCCTGGGGATCATCGCCGCGATGGTGGCCGTGATCGCCGCCCAACCGATCGGCCGGCTGATCCAGAAGCACCTGACGACAGACCCGGACCTCTCCGAAACCGAGGTCGTCTCGATCGAGACCAAGAACGGTCGCTTTTACAAAGTGCGCACGAGACGGCAGGCCGTCCCGGCGGCCCTGTAAGCGCACGCATCACGCGTCCCTGTAGCTCAGTGGATAGAGCGGCCGCCTTCTAAGCGGCGGGTCGCAGGTTCGAATCCTGCCAGGGGCGCCATTCTATTGGCCCCCGTTAGCGACATCAGTATTCGCCTTAGCCGTCGCGCAGGCGGTTTACATCGCCCATGGTCATCTAGCGGCCACCAGGACGGCGGGGCATAAGAGGCACGCCGTTCTCGATCTGGCCCCGGTGCGTTATCGAAAGGCCTTTGCGCGCAAGGTCCGAGATCACTCTGGCCGTAGTGGTCCCGCGACTTGCGGCAGTTTCCTTAGCGGCATTGAGAATATCGGCGTGGATATCCAGCGTCGTCCTCATAGGTCAAACTTCGCCTATCACGCACCGAATAGCAACCTAGCACCTTGTGACTGTTCACTGGCCCCTGCCAACGTTCCTGGTCTTCGAAGAACCTCGACAAAAGACCTGTAGCGGCTTGGCATGCCGAACCGCTCTTCTGGCGATACGGTCGCCTGATCAGTCGGCAATTCGGCACCGGCCCAAATGGTCGACAATTGAGCGGCTACGGGAGAGCCTCAATGCTCATCCCAGCGAGCCGTTCGTTGTCCGCCACCAGCTCGATCTCAGCTACCTTCCCCTCACGTACCGTGAACCCGAACACCACCACCGGCCGGCCGTTGGCCGACCAGACCGCCCCCGGTTGCCCGTCGATCAGCGCCAGCTGGGCTGCCTTGGCAGCGCCCTTGAACTGATCGGCCACCGCGCGCGCCCCGTAAAGCTCGGAAGTGAGCCAACCGGTCCGCACGCCCATCTTCAGCGCCGTCGCATCGGGGCGCAGCACCACGTCCGGATCGAGCACCGCCAGCAGCCCTTGCAGGTCGCCGCCGCGCGAGGCCCTGAAGAACGCCTCCACGACTTCTCGATGCCGCGTTACGTCCTCCGCACGGCCCTCCTCTGACGCGCCCTGCACCCGACGCCGGCCGCGGCTGGCCAGCTGGCGCGCCGCGACCGGCGTGCGGCCGACGATGCCGGCGATCTCGTCGAAGGACACGCCGAAGACGTCGTGCAGCACGAATGCCACGCGCTCCGCCGGCGCCAGGCGCTGGACCACGGCCTGCATGGCCACCCCGACGGACTCAGCCAGCACCGCCTCATGCTCGGGATCGGCGGTGTCGGGAATCGATTCGCTTTCTACTTCAAGCGGCTCCTCGCGACGCGACCGGCGCGAGCGAAGCATGTCCAGACAGACCCGCGACACGACCGTGGTCAACCAGCCGCTGAGGTTCTCGACTTCGCTGGTGTCGGCGCGGCTCAGCCGCAGCCAAGCCTCCTGCACCGCGTCGTCTGCCTCGCCGGTCGAGCCCAGCAGCCTGTATGCCACCGCCTGCAATCGTGCGCGATCGGCCTCGAAGCGCTCCGCCAGCAATTCGTTGTCCATGTGTCACATTCCCCCGTTAAGTCTCGTCATAGGAGTGACGGGCTACACAAGGCTAATGTGACCAGAGAGGATATCTGCCATGAAGATCAAAGTTATGAGCATTCATGTCAATGACCAGGAAAATGCCCTGCGGTTCTACACCGAGGTCCTCGGTTTCGTGAAGAAGGCCGACGTCAGCCAGGGCGGCTACCGCTGGCTCACCGTGGTCTCGCCCGAGGAGCCGGACGGGACGGAGCTTCTCCTGGAGCCCAACGACAACCCGGCGGCGAAAACCTATCAGCAGGCGCTTCGTTCAGAACATCCCCGCGGCAATGTTCTTCACTGACGATGTCAAAGCCGACTACGAGCGCATCAAGGCGGCGGGCGGCAAATTCACCATGGAACCCACCGACGTGACTGCCTCGATCATCGCCCACGTGGACGACACGTGCGGCAACTTGATCCAGCTGTCCCAGCTGATGTGGAAGCGCTAGCACAAGGCGCCGAGAGACCTATCCACATAGCTCAAAAACAACCAAGGAGAACGACATTGAAGTACGTGCTTTTGATCTACCAGGGGACCACACCTCTTCCGTCCTCGCCCGAATCATGGGCAACCCTATCGGAGGACGAACAGAAGGCGGTCTGGGCTGACTACGCAGCGTTAAACAAGGCGCCGGGCGTCGAACCCGGTCTGCCCCTCGGCCTGCCAGAGAAGGCTACGACCGTGCGCGTGCAGGACGGGAAGACCGTTACGAGCGAAGGTCCGTTCGTGGACACAATGGGAGCGGTCGGAGGGTACATGATCCTCGAAGCAGACTCCCAGGACGCCGCGATCGAGCTGGCGGCACGGATACCCGCGGCGCGCCACGGAGGCGCAGTCGAGGTCCGTCCTGCCGAGCCATACTGGTAGCCGCACACGGCCAGCCCTCGTGATCCCGTAGGGGCCGGGGCGAGCCCTGCCTCTACTGGCCAATCCAGCAGTGAGGGACGAGCGCCGGCCGAGGTCGCGTTTAACTGACCGCAACTCGCGCCGGCGACTGTCGCCTCGACCGCGCCGGTGAACGACCAGACTCATGGGCTGAGGCTGATAGGATCGAAACAGGCGCCCTCAGGGGAGCCCGCCAGCTTCACCGCCTCACAAATGGAGACCCAACACCATGACCACGAGAACCGAGGCCCAGTCCCCGGCAGAACATCTCGCCGACACGCACGACCTCATCAGCGTGCACGGGGCGCGCGAGAACAACCTGAAGGACATCAGCGTCGAGATCCCGAAGCGCCGGCTGACGGTATTCACGGGCGTCTCCGGGTCGGGCAAGTCGTCGCTGGTGTTTGGCACGATCGCCGCGGAGTCGCAGCGGTTGATAAACGAGACGTACAGCGCCTTCGTCCAGGGCTTCATGCCAACGATGGCGCGGCCGGACGTCGACGTCCTCGAAGGCCTGACGACAGCGATCGTCGTCGACCAGGAACGCATGGGCGCCAATGCGCGATCAACCGTAGGCACGGTGACCGACGCCAACGCGATGCTCCGAATCCTGTTCAGTCGGCTTGGAAAGCCGTACGTCGGCCCGCCCACGGCCTTCTCGTTCAACGTGCCCACTCGAAAGGCCAGCGGCGTGATGAGCACGGAAAAGGGCGGCAGGACTGAGAAGAACGTGGTGCGTGACGTCGTCTACCTTGGCGGTATGTGTCCGCGCTGCGAAGGCAGGGGCAGCGTCTCAGACATCGACCTGACCCAGGTCTACGATGAGACCAGGTCACTCGCCGAGGGCGCGATCACCGTCCCTGGCTATACCGCCGACGGCTGGTCTGTGCGTATTTTCAAGGCTGCCGGCCTGGACCCCGAGAAGCCGATCCGCGACTACACCAGGAAGGAGCTCGACGACTTCCTCTACAAGGCGCCGGTCAAGGTGAAGCTCGAGAACATGAACCTCACCTATGAGGGCCTGATCCCCAAAATCCAGAAGTCGTTCCTGTCCAAGGACGTCGACTCGCTGCAGCCCCACATCCGCGCCTTCGTTGAACGGATAGCGACGTTCACCGCCTGCCCCGATTGCGGCGGCACGCGGCTCACGGAGGGCGCGCTGTCGTCAAAGATTAAGGGCATCAACATCGCCGACACCTGGGCGATGCAGATCACCGACCTCGCCGAGTGGATCCGCGGCCTCGACGAGCCGTCGGTAGCGCCGCTGCTGGCGGCGCTCGGGGAGAACCTCGATTCGTTCGTAGAGCTCGGGCTCGGCTACCTCAGCCTCGACCGCCCCTCCGGCACGCTTTCAGGCGGTGAAGCTCAGCGCATCAAGATGCTGCGCCACCTCGGGTCGGCGCTGACCGATGTTACATACGTCTTCGACGAACCCACCGTCGGGCTTCACCCGCACGACATCCAACGCATGAACGGCCTGCTGCTGCGCCTGCGCGATAAGGGCAACACCGTCCTCGTCGTGGAGCACAAGCCCGAGGTGATCGAGATCGCCGACCACGTCATCGACCTTGGCCCCGGCGCCGGCACCGCCGGTGGCGAGGTGGTCTTCGAGGGCACCGTCGCGGGGCTGCGGGGCAGCGACACGGTCACAGGTCGTCACCTGGACGACCGCGCCGCGCTCAAGCCCTCCGTGCGTAAGCCGGCGGGTGTGATGGAGGTGCGCGGCGCCACCACCCACAACCTACAGGACGTCGACGTAGACATCCCGCTCGGAGTGCTCGTGGTGGTGACCGGCGTTGCCGGCTCGGGGAAAAGCTCCCTCATCCACGGCTCGGTGAGCCGGCGCGACGGCGTGGTTGCGATCGACCAGGCGGCCATCCGCGGCTCGCGGCGAAGCAACCCGGCGACGTACACCGGGCTGCTCGACCCCATCCGTAACGCGTTCGCCAAGACGAACGGCGTCAAGCCCGCGCTGTTCAGCGCCAACTCCGAGGGCGCCTGCCCGGCCTGCAACGGCGCCGGGATGATCTATACCGAGCTCGGCTTCATGGACACCGTAGCGACGCCATGTGAGGACTGCGGCGGCAAGCGATATCAGGCCGCGGTGCTGGAGTACCAGCTCGGTGGGCTCAACATCGCCGAGGTTCTCGACCTGCCCGTTCGTGAAGCGCTCACCTTCTTCGCCGAAGGCGAAGCGAAGACACCGGCCGCGCACGCCATCTTGCAGCGCATGGCCGACGTCGGACTCGGCTACCTTCGTCTCGGCCAGCCCCTGACCACCCTGTCCGGCGGGGAGAGGCAGCGGATAAAGCTGGCGAATCAGATGGCCGAAAAGGGCGATGTCTACGTCCTCGACGAGCCGACCAGCGGTCTGCACCTCGCCGATGTCGAACAGCTGCTCGGCCTGCTCGATCGCCTGGTCGACTCCGGCAAGTCGGTCATCGTCATCGAGCACCACCAGGCGGTGATGGCGCACGCCGACTGGATCATCGACCTCGGCCCCGGCGCCGGCCACGACGGCGGCAGGATCGTCTTCGAAGGCGCCCCCGCCGATCTCGTTGCCGCGAAATCGACCCTGACCGGCGAGCACCTCGCCGCCTACATCGGCGCCTGACCTCTACCAACTCGGACAGCGGGATCAATGTTCGGAAAACCCGGCGGCGCTCTCAGATCGTGCCTGAGCCGCCGAGGACATCGTTTTTGTACTCCTGAGCCATCACAATCCAGGCACAGGCGCCAATTTCTCCCTCGGCCTACTTAATTTTCAGTACGACTGATGTTGCAATGACCTATAGAATCGCCGGCAGTAACTTTGGAGAGGACGTAGGATGCCCCAGGTCAAATCATGCGCGGACTGTAGCTCTCAGACACTCGAAGGCCAGCCTTACTGCTCCAGTTGCAGAGCATCTCGCGTCAGCGCCCTACTGCTTCATCTCAAGCCGGAGCCCATGGAAAAGACGTATCCCACCACAACTCCCGCACCCATCCGCTGGGTGGTCATACCGCCGCGCCCTAGCTCTTGGCCCAGTTCTAACTAAACCGCCGTTTCATCCCTCATGCGGCGCACACGTCATTCGCCGGTTGGGGAGACTGCGCCTGAGCTAATGTTCGGCGCTCTGCAGGCGGTCGGCCGCCAGCCATTCCACGACGCTGAGATAGATCAGCGTCAGGGCGACGATCGCCGCCACGGTGCCGATTGTCAGGTTGGGGATGAGGATTAAGGCGAGCAGGCCCACGATGATGCCCGCCGCTCGAAGGGTCACCGCGTTGCGGCCGGCGAACCTGGTTCTGGACCGCGCACTGTCACCTGCCAGGCTTCCGGTCGCCGACGCTACCGCCTTCCTGATCGATGTTGCGGCGGTGCTGTCGCCGGAGAGCACCCAGAGCCCCAGCGTGTAGAGCGCCAGCAAGACGAAGGTTGTTACGTACACACGAGTCGTCGGTTCGGGCCAAACGGCAAGGACAAGCACACCCGCGATGTACCCGCCAATCCGCAGCGCCGGCGCGCTGTCCCGTATAGCGCCCCCCAGGCTGTCAGACTGGCTTCCGCCCCTGACAGTCTGGCGAACCCCGCGCGCCACCCGGCTGTCCCCCGCGAGCAAGGTACCGATGACAACGATGATGCCGACGACAACGATAGCGAACGACTGCACGCGCAACGTCTGCACGAACGCGTCAAAGGCCTCGTTAGCCACACTCGGGCTGTCTGCAAAACTTGCGACGATGGGGCGGAGGCCGTAGAGGACCAGGAGGTGGAGCAGCCCACACAGAACGAGGATGAAGCCTACCGACCGGACGGTGAGCCGGCGGTTACGCGCGACGAAGATAGCAGCCGCGAACAGCACGACCGCGAGCGCGACCGACGCCCAGGCGATGGTGTCGTGCTGCGCGAGAACCGGCCGGAGGGCGCTCAGGTTTTCCGCGTCTTCGACGAGGACCACCCGGCCGGCATCCGGCGGGAGATTTGCAACGCGGTCGCCCGTGAAGCCCAGCTCTTCGGCCGCCCGCTGCAGGATGATCCGGAAGTCGATGACGAGGTCGTTGTCCTCGATGGTGACGGCGCCCTCGTCCTCGAGGAAGCTCATCAATTGCGTGTGGACCGCCGTCAGTGCCGTGTCCGTGGCGGCCTGCACGGTATCGTTCTGAAGCAGCCGCAGGATGATGTCGTGGACGAGGTCCGATGCGGCCTCCACAATGACGGGGGCGAGGAACTGCGTCCCTGCCGGCAGTTCCTCCCGCAGGCGCGTCTGAACTTCCTGGCTGGCCATAAGGCGCGTTGTCAGCCGCGTTGCCAGGCGGTCCTGCACTGCGGGTTCGTCCATGACCCGGTTGGCCGTTGCGACGAAGTCCTCGGTGCTGAACACGGTCCGGTTCGCCCAGACTGTGGCGTTGGCGGAGAACGCTGCTAACCCGCCGAGGACAAGCAGGATGGCGACGGTTATCGTCCGTATGGCGCTCGACCCTGCCGCGGCCTGCCCCGCTGCGGTTGCTGAGGAGTCCTGCGTGCCGGCGCCGGTGTAGGCCATAGTCAACCTCGTCTCGCAGGCAGTCTCCACTGCCAGCAATCCCGATGATTGAACACCCATCCTCCCGCCGAAGGAATGGTTACTTTGCCTACCCCTAACCCTTTGGGAACGCCGACTCCGTGAAGGTGCAGATTCGAATCGCGTAGTGAAGCAGCCTGCTGCGAGGGGCGGCTCAGGCGTCAAACGCGCGACGCAAGCGGCGCAGACCCTCTTCGATGCGGTCGGTGGCGATGAGACCGAATCCGAGCATGAAACCGGGCGGGACGGCCACGTCGAAGGTGTACGTGCCAAGCGACTGTACCGCGAGGCTCATGCCGGCGGACCGGCTCAGAGCGAGGCGGACGTCTTCTGTTGTGAGCCCTTTCGCGAGCGCGGTGACATGCAGGCCGACGCTGGACGGCACCACGTCTACGACGTCAGCGAAGTCACGTTGCAGCGTGTTCACGATCAGCTCGTGGCGCTTTTCATACACACTACGCATCTTTCGCAGGTGGCGGGCGAAGCCTCCCTCTTCGATAAAGCTGGCGAGCGCCGACTGCAGTGGCAGGGCTGAGTGCCAGTCCATGAGGAACTTCGCGCCCTGCATCGCATGGCGTACGGACGGCGGTGCCACGATGAACCCGATCCGCAGGGTGGGCAGCAGCGTCTTCGAGAAGGACCCGACGTAAATGACGCGCCCGCTGGAATCGAGCGACCTCAGTGGCTCCAGAGGACGGCCGCCGTACCGAAACTCGCTGTCGTAGTCGTCCTCGATGATGGCTGCGTTTCGGCTCGACGCCCATTCGAGCAGCGCGAGACGCCGTGGGAGGGATAGCAGCACGCCAAGAGGCCACTCGTGCGAGGGTGTGGCATAGACCAGGCGCGCGTCATCTGGGATGGCATCGACCACGATGCCCTGGTCATCGACCGGCACGCCCTGGACACGGGCGCCGCTCGATTCCAGGAGCAGGCGCGGCGGGGGATAGCCCGGGTCTTCGAGGGCAACGCAATCGCCCGGCCGCAGCATGGCGCGAGCAATGACGTCTACAGCCTGTTGGGTACCCGCGGTGATAACGATATCGTCTGCCGTCGCCTGGACACCGCGCGATACGACGATATGCCGCGCGATCGCCTCTCGTAGGCGCCGGTCTCCGGCAGGGTGCCCGTAGACACCGCCTCCGACGGCGGCGGGCTCGAACTGGGCCGCCACCAGGCGACGCCAGGGGGCGAACGGAAACATGGACGCGTCCGGCACGCCGGTGCGGAAGTCGTACTCAGCCGGCCTCGCAAAGACAGTTGGGGCCTCCCAACCATCCCATTTGGGCAGCGCCCGAAGGATATCGCCGCTGTCCGGGTTGTTCCCGTAGCTGGCATCCAGCCCGAGATCGCTAACGAACGTACCGGAACCCATGCGCGAAGTGACGAGACCCTCACCCCACAACCTGTCATAGGCAACGCCTACGGTGGAGCGGGAAACCTCGAGGTTGCGTGCCATCTCTCGCGTCGGCGGCAGAAGGTCTCCCGAGCGCAAGCGCCCTTCGAGGATGGCGCGTCGCAGCTGGCGATAAATCTCACCGCTGAGGTCTTGGCGGCCGGCGAGGCTGACGTGGACTTCCATGCCGCCATCCTACGCGACAGGAATTGGTCTGTCCAAACTCTTTGAAATTGGCTCTAGGTGCATACCACTCTCGTGCTTACGATCAATGCACAGGCAGCAGCCTGTCAGTATCTTGATACTAAGAGGCACAAAAATGACAACAACCCCTGAAATCAGCGCAACCAGGCACTTCGTCGAGCGCGCCCTGATCGACTTCGAGCTGGACGAGGCTTTTCGCAAGCGCCCGCCTTCAGAACAGACGCAATGGCTGAGCTGGATCGCATCTGCGCCCGGCGAGAAGGCTGAAGAGTACCGCGTCTCCCTGCTGCTCGACGCGCTCGCGCACGAACAGCACCTGCCGGCGAGGACGTAGCAGGAACAGAATGCCCTTCATCGCTCGATGAAGGGCATTCCCTGCCTCGATGACAGGGCGAGGCTACGCCAGCGGCGCCTTGGTCGAGTTCACCCACCAGTTGAGGCGTTCTTCAACCCAGATGTTGCCGCCCGCGTACGTCGAGTACGCGTCGACGTTGCCGATTGCGGGCCACCAGTTCGTGAACAGCTTGGCCATGGTCGGACGTGGCACGTTGTACATCTGACCGGTGATGTACTTCACCGCGTCCTGGACCTGCTTCTGCTGAGCGGCCCGGTCAGCCTCTCCCTTCAGTTTCTCGATCATGGAGTTGAGTTGCGGGTCACCGCGTTCGACGTTGTTGCCGGTCGGCGATACGCCCTGGTAGAACCCGCCATCCGAATGCATCATGCCGAACAGGCCTGCCGCCACGGTCGGGAAGCCACGCAGCGCCTTGTGGACGATACCGCTAAGCCCACGGTCTCCCCGGTTGGCGTAGTTCCGTTGCAGGTAGAAGTCGTAAATCTGCTCGCGATAGAAGGCGTATGGCGAACCCTCACGCTTCAAGGTCATGCCGCCGGCCCCAAGCATGCCCTCGTAGATGTCGAGGATCTGGTGGTAGCTGGCGCCGTACGTGTTCTCCGTGTTGTAGTAGACGTTGAAGGTGACCCCGTTGCCGTGCCCGGCCGCCGCCATCAGCTTCTTTGCCTCTTCGACGTTGAACTTGAGGTACTTCGCGTTCTCGCCGAACTTTCCTGTATCCATTGGGTCGATGTAGTAGCCGGTCTGGCCCGGCGCAATGATCGTGTTGCGCGCGATCTCAGGCTCGAGGCCCTCACGGCTGAAGCCAGCGCGATTCTCGACGACATCCGCGAACGCCTCGTCGTCAATCAGCATGGCGAGTGCGCGCCGCATGCGCACGTCCTTGAACGGCGAGTCACCATCCCATCCGAATGTTATGAAGGGGGAGACGGTGGTCTCGAACGTCGGGGCCTTGTGGATCACGCTGTTCGGTGAATCACGCTTCGTCTGCACAACGTCTTCGGAGAGCACGGGCAGGTTCGTCCAGATGTTGCCTGCCTTGAACTGCGCCAGGCGTTGCGCGTAGTCGACCACAATGGGGCGCTCGAGGCGGTCCGGGAACGGCCGGCCGCTGACGTAGTAGTCAGGATTCTTCTTCCAGACGACGCGGGCAGACGGCACGTACTCGTCGAGCAACCACGGACCGTGGCCACGTATCTCGGTCTTCGGGTCGAAACCACCTTCCGATTCTCGCGGCATGATGTAGAAGTGGTCCCATGCCGTCAGCAACTGCAGCAGCGAAGAGTCGAACTGCTTCAGCTTCATCACTACGGTGCGCTTGTCCGGCGCCGACAGCGACTCGATCGGCGCTCCGGGCGACTTGGTGGCGTCGTAGGCGAGGTCGGCAGCGCTGGCGTTGAGCTGGCGGTACTTGTTCCAGCTAAAGATCACGTCCTCCGCATCGATCTCGCGGCCGTTCGTCGGTGCGCGGGAGTCCCACTTCATGCCCTCGCGCAGCTTGAAGGTCAGCGTCAGGCGGTCGCCGCTCATCTCCCACGAGGTCGCCGTCTCGCCTTCGGAGGCGCCGTTAGATGGGTCCGGGTACTTGCCGGGCTTGAACTTGAGCAGCCGCGGGTAGGCGAACACGGCGACGAAGTTGATCACCGGGTTGGAGGGCGATGCGACAGGGTCGAAGTTGAGCATGTCCGCGTTCTGGAAGTCGCGGATCGTGCCGCCCGCCTTCGCTTGACCCGTCGTGTCCTGCGGCGTCGAGAGCAGACCGCTTCCGCCACCGGTGCCTCCGCCGCCGGTGCTGGACGAACTATCGTCGTCATCACCGCAGCCCAGCAGTGCGAGCGAGGCGCCCGTCAGACCCAGACCGCCGGCGGCGAGCAATGCCCGTCTTCGGGTGAGGCGGCTTCGTGTCACTCCGTCCCAGTAGCTTCCGGCTGTCATTGTGTCCCCTTTCGTACTACCGGCCCGAAGTGACGAATCAATAGAAGAAAGGTTTCAGGTATCGCTTAACTTCTATCAATAATCGTCCAGGTTATTACTTAAGTGGCAAGGCTTTAGATGTCAATGAGATAGACGTTGCGACGGCCTAACAGTTCTAATTAGGCACATCCAACTCGACAACGACGACACTCAACGCGAACGTCGCAGGCACCCGGAAGGACTCCCCATGAAGATCACCGGCCTCAAAGTCGAGCGCTACGGCCAGCAACGCGAAGGCGGAGGCATGCCGCGCTCCGAGATTCAGATCGTGCGCCTCGAAACCGACGAGGGCATCACGGGCACGGGATTCCTCAGCGCCGGCAATTCGCCGGTCTCGCCCCTCGGCGACATGCTGGCCGGCCTCCTGCGGACGAATCTGCGCAACATCGTCATGGGCCAGGACCCGCTGCTGAACGAGTCGCTGTGGCGCCGTATGACGGAGCAGCTCGTAGGCCGCCGAGGCGCGAAGGGCGTGCTCCTGCATTGCGTCGCGGCCGTCGACTTCGCGGTCTGGGACATCAAAGCGCAGCGCTTCGGGCGGCCGTTGAGCGACCTCTTCGGCGAACGGCGGGAGCGAATTCCCACGTACGCCAACGCCGCCCACCAGGCGTCGCCGCAAGCTGCTGCCGAGACCGCCGTCGAGTACGTCAGCAAGGGCCACACCGCCGTGAAAATCCGCGGCGCCCGCACCGTCGGCACGCCCGCCGAGGCCACGAAACGCCTTCAGGCCGTGCGCGAGGCCGTAGGGCCTGACGTGAAGATCATGATCGACGTTAACGGCACCTGGGACGTCGACACGGCCATCCAGCAGCTCAAGGCGTTCGAGCCGTACGACCTCTACTGGCTGGAGGAGCCCGTTCCGCCGGACGACATCCAGGGCTACGTCAAGGTGAAGCAGTACGCCGGCCACACCTATATCGTGGGAGGCGAGCAGCACGTTGGCACGACCGAGTTCCGCAGCCTCCTCGACCACGACGCCGTCGACATCGTGCAACCGGGCGCCGGCATCATGGGCGGCATAACCGAGTGGCTGCGCGTCTACCACCTGGCGACCGCATACGGTGTACCGGTCTCGCCGTGGGACCTGCAGGCGATCCACATGCACATGGCTGCCGGTCTGAGCAACGTCAAATGGCTGGAGTACTTCATGCCGGACAACCCGATGCTCGGCTTCCAGAACTCGCTCTTCGCCGAGCCGCGCTTCCGCGAGGAGCGCACCGAAGAAGGCGTCTTCCTGCTGCCCCCTGAGACGCCGGGCATCGGCATCAAACTCGACCCAGTCTTCGCCGAGCAAACCCTGATGCGGGAGTAGCGCCTGAACGTTCGATCGTGACTATGATGGTCAATACGGACTCGTCGACTGGTGGAGGGCGCGATGAACGAGATTCTTGGCGGGATATTGGGCGGTGGCAGCGGTAGTGGCAGCAACAAGGTAATCGGTCAGATCGCCAGGCAGCTCGGCATTCCGGAGTCGATGGCGCAGATGGCTGCAAGCGCCCTCTTGCCTGCCCTGACGAAGGGCCTCGCCAAGAACGCGTCGAAGCCCGGCGGCCTCGAGGACCTCCTCGGCGCCCTCACCAGCGGGAAGCACGCTGCTTACGTCGACAACCCGGAGACAGTGACGCAGCCGGCGGCGATTGAGGACGGGAACAACATCCTCGGTCACGTCTTCGGCAGCAAGGACGTGAGCCGCAACGTTGCCGGACAGGCTTCCCAGAAGACCGGCATCGATGCCTCGATCCTGAAGCAGATGCTGCCGATGCTCGCCGGCACCGCGCTGGGTTCGCTGGAGAAGCAGGTCGGCACGCAGGGCTCAGCGCCGCCAGCCCAGGCGAAGGACACGCTCTCATCCCTGCTCAGCGCGGCCACAGGCGACGACAACCCGGACATCGACGACGCCCTCAATCTCGCGAAGAAGTTCTTCCGGTAGGAGGGACAAAGGGCACGGGTCAGGCGGTAAGGAGCGATGTCCCATGACCTTGCCCCTTGCCCCTTGTCACCCTCTTGGACCTCGACCCTCCTAGACCCTAGATCGGACTCCCCATGACCCGCATCGCCATCCTCAACGACTGGCAGAACGTCGCCCTGTCCAGTGCGGATTGGAGCGTGCTGCCTACAGACGCCGAAATCACCGTGTTCAACGAAGCCCTGCCCGAAGGCGAAGCCGCACGCGCGAAGGCCATTGAGGACTTCGAGGTCATCTGCCTCATGCGCGAGCGCACGGCCTTCCCGCGCAGCCTCCTCGAGCGCCTGCCCAACCTCAAGCTCCTCAACACGACCGCGATGGGCAACCGCACCATCGACATGGCCGCCGCCCGCGAGCTCGGCATCACCGTCTGCGGCACGCGCGGCGCCGGTAACGGCACGGCTGAGCTCACCTGGGGCCTCATGATCGGCCTCGCTCGCAAAATTTATGTCGAGCGCGAAGCCATGAAGACGGGACACTGGCAGACCACTCTCGGCGACGACCTCATCGGCCACACCCTCGGCGTGCTCGGCCTCGGCAACATCGGCGCTCGTGTCGCCAAAGTGGCAAAGGCCTTCGACATGGACGTCATCGCCTGGAGTCAGAACCTCACGCCGGAGCGCGCGCAGGAGTCCGGCGTCCGCTATGTTACGAAGGAGCAGCTCTTCGCTGAGGCCGACTACCTCAGCCTCCACCTCGTCCTGAGCGACCGCACGCGCGGCATCGTCGGCGCCGAAGATCTCGCGCGCATGAAGCCGACGGCGTACGTGATCAACACCTCGCGTGGACCCTTGATCGACGAGGCGGCCCTGCTGGACACGCTGCGCAACCACCGCATCGCCGGCGCCGCCCTCGACACCTACGAGATCGAACCGCTGCCCGCGGACCATCCACTGCTGGGCCTGGACAACGTCCTCCTCACCCCGCACCTCGGCTTCGTGACCAAGGACGCCTACACCCGCTTCTACGGCGACACCGTTGAAAACGTCGCGGCGTTCCTGAAGGACGATCCGATTCGCGTCCTGAACGCGGGGTAGGCGTCTACTTGCGCTCCAGCAGGACCAGCGGCAGCTTGCGCGGAAGCGCCTTCGCGCGCATGTCGGCCAGGAACGGGCGCTGCGCGATGCACTGCGTCCACACGCGCTCAGCCTCATCGCCCTCAGGCACGCTCGCGCTTGCGGCGAAGCGTTCACCCTTGACCTCGAGCTCTACCTCTGGGTTCGCGACAAGGTTGAAGTACCAGTCCGGGTGCTTTGGTCCGCCGTTGCGCGAGGCGAAGATCACGTAGTGGTCGCCGCTGCGCAGATACATCAACGGGTTCGTGCGCGGCTGCCCGCTCTTCGCGCCCTTCGTCGTCAGCAGGAGCAGGTCGGAGCCCGCGAAGCGTCCTTCGAGCACCTTGCCTTCGTTGGCGCGCATCTGAGCGATGACGCCCCGGTTCATCTCGTTCACATCGATTTCGCTCATACCAGGGAATATACCGCTATCCGCTAGACTGGAGTGAGTATGACAACCTCGCTTCGGTTACCCACAACGTTCCACCGCTTCCGGCGGCTCCGCCGCACCGAGGCCCTGCGCACCCTCATCGCCGAGACCCGCCTCGACCCCCGCGACTTCGTCTACCCCCTCTTCGTCACCCGCGGCGCCAACGTCCGGGACGAAATCCCGTCGATGCCCGGCCAGTTCCAGCTCTCCCTGGACCAGCTCCCCGCCGAAGCACGGGAGCTACGGTCCCTCGGCATCCCTGCGGTGCTCCTGTTCGGCCTGCCATCGGCGAAGGACGGGATGGGTAGCGAGGCCTACGCGTCGGACGGCATCGTGCAGGACGCCGTCAGAGCACTGAAGGACGCCGACCCAGGCCTCTCCGTCATCTGCGACGTCTGCCTCTGCGAATACACCGACCACGGTCACTGCGGCATCCTCACGCCCTCGGGCGAGGTCGAGAACGACACGACCCTCGAGCTCCTGGCCCGCACCGCGGTCAGTCAGGCCGAGGCGGGCGCCGAAATGGTGGCGCCCTCCGACATGATGGACGGCCACACCGCCGCCCTCCGCGCCGCGCTCGACGACGCCAACTTCGCCTCGACCCCGATCATGGCCTACGCCGCCAAGTACGCATCCGGCTTCTACGGCCCCTTCCGCGAGGCCGCCGGCAGCACTCCGTCCTTCGGCGACCGTCGCGCTTACCAGATGGATCCACCGAATTCGCGTGATGCAATGCGCGAGATCGAGGACGAAATCGAGCAGGGTGCCGACATCGTCATGGTGAAGCCGGCGCTGTCCTACCTCGACGTGCTCTCCCAGGCCCGCCAGCGCTTCGACCTGCCCCTAGCCGCCTACAACGTCTCA
>Ga0247825_10000388_pt1 | contig 27781 bp, 22 predicted proteins | sample 13C_Vanillin_Day_FD_194413 | JGI IMG/M metagenome (GOLD analysis project Ga0247825, IMG submission 194413) | Soil microbial communities from agricultural site in Penn Yan, New York, United States - 13C_Vanillin_Day48 | ecosystem: Environmental > Terrestrial > Soil > Agricultural land | place... | reverse complement strand
CTTGAGGCAGTCGATGAAGTCCGTGCCGTTGACGGGATCGCCACCGATGCCCACCGCGGTGCTCTGCCCCAGGCCCAGCTGGGTGAGCTGGTGCACGGCCTCGTAGGTCAGCGTGCCCGAGCGGGACACCACGCCGATACGGCCCGGCTTGTGGATGTGGCCCGGCATGATGCCGATCTTGCACTTCGCCCCCGGGGTGATGACGCCGGGGCAGTTGGGGCCGATGAGCCGCACGCCCTGCTTGTCCTGCAGGTAGCGCTTGGCGCGGATCATGTCGTTGACCGGGATGCCCTCGGTGATGGTGATGATGAGGGACACACCCGAGTCCGCGGCCTCCATGATGGAGTCAGCAGCGAACGGCGGCGGGACGAAGATGACGGAGGTGTTGGCGCCGGTCTGCTTCACCGCCTCGGACACGGTGTTGAAGACGGGGACCTTGCCCTCGAAGTCAGTGCCGCCCTTGCCCGGGGTGACGCCCGCGACGAGCTGGGTGCCGTACTCCAGCATCTGCTTCGCGTGGAACGAGCCCGCCGAGCCCGTGATGCCCTGACAGAGGACCTTCGTGTTTTCGTTGACGAGGATGCTCATGAGGTAACTCTCGTAAAGACGGGGTGACGGAGGGACCTACTTCACCGCGGCCACGGCCTTCTCGGCGGCCTGGCGCAGGTTGTCGGCGGGGGTGATGGCGAGCCCGGAGTTCCGCAGGATCTCCTTGCCCTTCTCCACGTTGGTGCCCTCGAGCCGCACCACCAGCGGCACCTTGAGCTGAACGTCCTTGGCCGCGGCGATGATGCCCTCGGCGATCACGTCGCACTTCATGATGCCGCCGAAGATGTTGACGAGCACTGCCTTCACGTTCGGGTCGGCGAGGATGAGCTTGAAGGCCGCCGTCACCTTCTCCTTGCTGGCGCCGCCGCCCACGTCCAGGAAGTTGGCCGGGCTGCCGCCCACCAGCTTGATGGTGTCCATGGTGGCCATGGCCAGGCCCGCGCCGTTCACCATGCAGCCGATGTTGCCGTCCAGCGCGATGTAGGCCAGGTCGTACTCCTTGGCCTGCGTCTCACGGGGCTCCTCCTCGGCCAGGTCGCGGTACTCCAGCAGGTCCTTGTGCCGGTAGAGGGCGTTCTCGTCGAAGTTCACCTTCGCATCGAGTGCCACCACGCCGCCGTCCTTGAGGATGACCAGCGGGTTGATCTCCACCAGGGAGGCGTCCGTCTCCACGTACATCTTGTAGAGGGCGGAGCAGAACTGGACGAACTTGTTCACGGTGGGGCCGGTGAGGCCCAGGCCGAAGGCCAGCCGGCGGCCCTGGTAGTCCGAGAAGCCGGCTGCCGGGTCCACCGCCTCGCGGAGGATCTTCTCCGGGTGCTTGGCGGCCACTTCCTCGATCTCCACGCCGCCTTCCTTGGAGGCCATGAAGGTGATGCGCGAGGTGGCGCGGTCCAGCGTCACGCCGAGGTACAGCTCCTGGGCGATGGCGAGCCCCTCCTCGATGTAGACCTTGTGGACCGTCTGGCCCTCGGGGCCGGTCTGGATGGTCTTCAGCTTCATACCGAGCATGGCCTTGGCGAGCTCCTTCGCCTCGGCGGGGCTCTTGGCGAGCTTCACGCCACCGCCCTTGCCACGGCCACCGGCGTGGATCTGGGCCTTCACCACGACGACGGGGGTGCCCAGCTGCTTGGCGGCGGCCTCGGCCTCATTGGGCGAGAGCGCGAGGATGCCCCGGGGAGTGGGGACACCGTACTTCCTGAAGAGTTCCTTGCCCTGGTACTCGTGGATCTTCATCAAGGCTCCGGGTGAGCGGCATGGCTTGAAGTGTCAAGCGCGGGCAGCCTATTCGCGCAATACGCGCCTAAGTGCAAGGGCGTTCACGGCCCTGGAGTGACAGCGACCCGCGATGTAGGCATGAGCGGACATGACTCGGCCCTGCCTCAGGCTGACAAGCTGCCGAGTGCAGGGCCGGGTCCAGCGGCACAGCGTCGAGCTGGGTCTACCCCGGGCCGGCGGCGTGCTTGCGCTCCTCATCCTTGAAGAAGATGTCCTTGATCAGCAGCTTGGACACCTCACGGTTCATCACCGCGATGGACGAAGTCAGCGGGATCTCCTTCGGGCACACCTTCACGCAGTTCTGGGCCTTGCCGCAGTCCTGGAGGCCGCCCGGCCCCATCAGCGGCCGCGTGCGCTCCTCGGCGTTCATCTTGCCCGTGGGGTGCATGTTGAAGAGCCGCGCCTGGCTGATCGCCGCCGCGCCCACGAAGGCGTTGTCGATCGTCACTTGCGGGCACGCCTCCAGGCAGCTCCCGCAGGTGATGCACGTGGACAGCACGTACATCGTCGCCTGGTCCTTCGGAGACTGCCGAGGACCGGGCCCCAGGTTGTGCGTGCCATCCACCGGGATCCACGCCTTCACCTTCTTGAGCGCCTCGAACATCCGCTGGCGGTCCACCGTGAGATCCCTCACCACCGGGAACTTCTTCATCGGCTCCAGGGTGATGGGCTGCTCCAGCTTGTCGATCAGCGCCGAGCAGGCCATCTTCACCCGCCCGTTGATGTTCATCGCGCAGCTGCCACACACCTCCTCGAGGCAGGCCGCATCCCACACCACCGGGGCCACCTTCTTGCCCTCCACGGTGACGGGGTTGCGCTGGATCTCCATCAGGCACGACACGACGTTCGCGCCCTTGGTGTACGGGAGGCGGAACTCGTCATAGTGCCCCTCGCCGTTCGGCCCATCCTGGCGCCAGATGCGGAAGGTGACTGTCTTCGTGGTAGCGCTTGCCTGTGCGGTATCCATGGTGAGTTCCCCTGACTATGCGTACCAGCGCGGCTCGGGCTCGAGCACCGGAGTGGCGATGTCCTCGTAGGAGATCTTCGGCCCCTCCTCCGAGTGCTTCGCGATCGTCGTCTTCGCCCACTTCTCGTGGCGCTTCTTCCAGAGTTCCATCCACTGAGAGTCCTCGCGCGGATCCTTGCTCTTGGGCTCGGGCAGCGAAAACTCCGGCTTGTAGTGTGCCCCGCGGCTCTCGTCCCGCAGCAGCGCGCTGGTGGCGATCACCTCGCCCAACTCCAGCATGTTCCACAGCTGGTTGGTGAAGGACAGCGAGCGGTTGGCCAGATTGCCCGTGTCCAGCACGTTGCAGTTCTTCCACCGCTCCTTCATCTCGCGGACCTTCTCGATCGTCTTCTTCAGCCGATCGTTGTAGCGGACGACGGTGCAGTTCTCCGTCATCAGATCGCCCAGCTCCTTGGAGATCTGGTACGGGTTCTCCGAGCCCGCCATCTTCTTGATCGTGGCGAACCGGTCGTCCCAGTACTTCTTCGCGTCGGTGAAGTACTTGCTGTTCTGGGCCTCGGCGCTCTTGGCGTTGTTCTTCGCGTACGCCGCCATGGCCGGCCCGCCGATCATCCCCGAGTAGATGCAGGACAGGAGCGAGTTGGCGCCCAGCCGGTTCGCGCCGTGGAAGGCGTAGTCCGCCTCGCCGGCCGCGTACAGGCCCGGGATGTTCGTGGACTGGTTCTTCGGGCTGCCCTCGGCCGGCGTGAATGTCTTCGAGTCCGGCTCGAACGTCACATACAGGCCGCCCATCGAGTAGTGCATGCCCGGGAAGATGACCATCGGCGTGTTGCGCGGATCATCCCCCACGAACTTCTCGTAGATCTCCATCACGCCCTTGATCTTCGCATCGAGCGTGGCGGCGGGGATGTGCGTCACGTCCAGGTACACGCCGTCCTTGCCGCCGATCCCCAGGCCCATGTCCCGGCAGACCATGAAGATCTCTCGGGTAGCCACGTCGCGCGGCACCAGGTTCTTGTACTTGGGGTACTTCTCCTCGAGGAAGTAGAAGCGCTCGCTCTCGGGGATGTCCCGCGGGCTGCGCGTGTCGCCCTTCTTGCGCGGCACCCAGACGCGGCCACCCTCGCCGCGCACGGACTCGCTCATCAGCCGCAGCTTGTCCTCGCCCGGGATCGAGGTGGGGTGCACCTGGATGAACTCGCCGTTGGCGTAGATCGCGCCCTCCATATAGGCGCGGCCCGCCGCAGTGCCCGTGTTGATGATGGAGTTGGTGGAGCGCCCGAAGACGATGCCCGGGCCGCCCGTGGCCAGGCACACCGCCTCGGCCGGGAAGGTGCGGATCTCCATGGTGCGAAGATCCAACGCCACGCTGCCGATGCAGCGGCCGGCCTCGTCCTTCACCGTGCCGAGCCACTCCCAGAACTCGTACTTGGTGACCTTGCCCTCGGACTCGTAGCGGCGCACCTGCTCGTCCAGCGCATAGAGCAGCTGCTGGCCCGTGGTGGCGCCCGCGAAGGCCGTGCGGTGGTGCAGCGTGCCGCCGAAGCGCCGGAAGTCCAGCAGGCCCTCGGAGGTGCGGTTGAACGTCACCCCCATGCGGTCCAGCATGTAGATGATGCCCGGGGCCGCGTAGCACATGCCCTTGACGGACGTCTGCTCCGCGAGGAAGTCGCCGCCGCGCAGCGTATCCTTCACGTGGATGTCCGGGTGGTCACCCTCGCCCTTCGTGTTCACCGCGCCGTTGATGCCGCCCTGGGCGCAGACCGAGTGCGAGCGCTTCACCGGCACGATGGAGAGCACGTCGACGTGGTGCCCCGCCTCGGCCAGCTTGATCGTCGTCATCAACCCCGCGAGACCACCACCCACCACCGTGAACCGCGCTGCTGCAGCCATGCTTCGTCTCCTTCGCTGCCAGGAGCCAGGGGGCTGCTGGCCCGCCAGGATCGGCGAGCGCGCCACCCCAAACACCCGGTGCGGGTCCTACAGGCTAGTTAACTTCGCGGAATTCCGCCGCAATCTGGACGGCGCGGGTGATAAGTCCGCGCCATCCCCGGCATAAGGCCCGCCCTACCCAGGGCGTCCCCAGGAGGGCAGGCCTGGACTGCTGGGCTACAGCTTGACGCTGTCGACCGTCTTCTTCACGGACTGGAAGGACTTCTCCAGGCCGGCCTTCTCGGTGTCATCGAGCTGCACGGTGATGACCTTCTCCACGCCGCCCGCGCCGACCTGCACCGGGGTGCCGAAGAAGTAGCCGTTGATGCCGTACTGGCCCTCGAGCAGGGCCGCGGCCGGGAGGACGCGCTTGCGATCCAGCAGGAAGCTCTCCGCCATGGCGATGGAGCTGGCCGCCGGGCCGAAGTACGCGCTGCCCGTCTTGTAGAGCGCCACCAACTCCGCGCCGCCCTCGCGGGTGCGCTTGACGATGGCATCGAGCTTGTCCTTGGCAATGAGCTCGGTCAGGGGCACGCCGCCCACGGTGCTGTGGCGCACCAGGGGCACCATGTCGTCGCCGTGGCCGCCGAGCACCAGCGCCTCCACGTCCCGGATGGAGCAGTTGAGCGCCTCGGCGATGAAGCACTTGAAGCGGCTGGTGTCGAGCACGCCCGCCATGCCCACCACCATGTGCTTGGGCAGCTCGGCGATCTTGTAGAGCGCATACACCATCGCGTCGAGCGGGTTGGCCACGTTGATCACGAAGGCGTTGGGGGCGTGCTGTTTGATGTTGGCCGCCACGTCCTTCATGATCTTCAGGTTGATGTCGAGCAGGTCCTCTCGGCTCATGCCCGGCTTGCGGGGCACGCCGGCGGTGATGATGATGACGTCCGAGCCGGCCACGTCCTTCCAGTCCGTGGAGCCAGTGACGCGGCAGTCATAGCCGTCCACGGCGGACAGCTGGTTGATGTCCAGCGCCTTGCCCTTCACCAAGCCCTCGGCGGCGGGGATGTCGAAGAGCACCACGTCGCCAAGGTTCTTCTGCACGGCGAGCAGCGCCAGGTTGCCACCGATCTGGCCGCCACCAATGAGGCCGATCTTCTTCTTGCGAGTCTGAGCCATGTGGATTGTCTCCCGTGGGGACTACATGTTCTTGATGATGGCCTGACCGAACTCCGAGCACTTGACTTCGGTCACGTTGCCCTGGTTCTCCAGCTTCATCAGGCGGGCGAAGTCGTACGTCACCGTCTTCTGCGCGATGGCCTTGTCCATGCCCTGGATGATGAGGTCCGCGGCCTCGTTCCAACCCAGGTGACGGAACATCATCTCGCCCGAGAGGATCACCGAGCCGGGGTTCACCTTGTCCTGGTCCGCGTACTTGGGCGCGGTGCCGTGGGTGGCCTCGAAGACGGCGTGGCCGGTGACGTAGTTGATGTTGCCGCCCGGCGCGATGCCGATGCCGCCCACCTGCGCGGCCAGCGCGTCCGAGAGGTAGTCACCGTTGAGGTTCAGCGTGGCGATCACGTCAAACTCGTCCGGGCGCGTGAGCACCTGCTGCAGGGTGATGTCCGCGATGGAGTCCTTGATGATGACCTTCCCGGCGGCGACGGCGGCCTTCTGCTCGGCGTTGGCGGCCTCCTCGCTCTTGGCGGCCTTGGTGGCCTCCCACTGATCCCAGGTGTAGACCTTGTCACCGAACTCGCGGGCGGCCAGCTCATAGCCCCACTTGCGGAAGGCGCCCTCGGTGAACTTCATGATGTTGCCCTTGTGCACCAGGGTGACGCTCTTGCGCTTGTGCTCCACCGCGTACTGGATGGCCGCGCGGATGAGCCGATCGCTGCCCTCCTTCGACACGGGCTTGATGCCGATGCCCACGTCCTTCGGGAAGCGGATCTTCTTGAAGTCCTTCTCGTACTCCTTCTGGAGGATGCCCAGGAACTTCTCCGCCGCGGCGGTGCCCGCCTCGAACTCGATGCCAGCGTAGATGTCCTCCGTGTTCTCGCGGAAGATCACCATGTCCACCTTCTCGGGCGCCTTCACCGGGCTGGGTACGCCCTTGAAGTAGCGGACCGGCCGCAGGCAGACATACAGGTCCAGCATTTGGCGCAGCGCCACGTTGAGCGAGCGGATGCCGCCGCCCACCGGCGTGGTCAGCGGGCCCTTGATGCCCACCAGGTACTCGCGGAAGGCCTCGACCGTCTCGTCGGGCAGCCAATTGTTGACCTGCTTGAAGGCCTTCTCGCCCGCCAGCACCTCGTACCAGGCGATCTTCTTCTTGCCCTTGTAGGCCTTCTCCACCGCCGCATCCATCACCGCCTGGGAGGCACGCCAGATGTCGCGTCCGGTGCCGTCACCCTCGATGTAGGGAAGGATCGGATTGTCCGGCACATTCAGCTTGCCGTTCTGAAGGGTGATCTTCTGGCCAGACGTGGGCGCCATGCGAAGGGACTCCTGGTGGGTGTGACCGTGTATGCAGGGTGGCGGATAGTCGGGAACCCTTCCCCTCCAGTCAAGCTGTTTGCCTACCGTCCGGGCGTGCCGGACTTATCGAAGCCAGAGCCTTCACGCGGGGTTGTGGACTCGACTCTTGCCAGGAATGGGCTCGCCAGGCCGTCGAGGAAACGTCCAGAAGCGATCAAACCGGTCGGAATCAACGCGCGGCGTCGTGATTTCCAGGTCCGGCTGCCTTCATCATGCCGCGCTCTACACGCCTCAAGCGGGGGGTTGTCCCATGGAATGGCTCGAGTTCAACCGGTGGTCCCAGGAGGTGCAGAAGAGCCTTGCGCTCCAGGTGGCTCGCTTGAATGAGGTCTGCCAGCGTCTGCCCAGGACGCAGGTCACCGCGACGCAGGCCTACCACCTGCAGTCGATGCTGCGACGGCACCCGCCCACCAACCCCTGGGGCCACCCGTCTGCCGACAGCTGAGTCCTCAGGCCGAGGCGCTGAGCGGTAGCACCACCGTGAACAGCGCCCCCTGGCCAAGCTCGCTCTGAACCTGGATGGAGCCCCCCATGGCCTCCACACAGTTCTTCGTGATGTAGAGCCCCAGGCCGAGCCCCCCGTAGTGCCGGTCCGACACGCCGCGCATGAAGCGATCGAAGATGCGCCGCTGTGCACCCGCGGTAATCCCGATGCCCTCATCCTTCACGGTGAGGACCGCCTTCCCCGAGTCCTCCTCCAGCCGCAGACGCACCGGCTTCCCCGGTCCGTACTTGATGGCGTTGTCCAGCAGGTTCACGACCACCTGCTCCAAGCGCATCGCGTCCCAGCTGCCCACCAGGGAGCGCGGGGCCTCGAGCTGGAGCGGAGTGCCCTGCCTGTCCGCCTGATCCTCGCATCGCGACACCACCTCGCGGAGCAATGCTGCGAGGTCCACGGGCTCCCACGCCAGCTTCATCCGGCCCGCGGAGATCCTCGACACGTCCAGCAGATCACCGATGAGCTCCCCAAGCTTCCTCACCTGCTTGCGACCCACCTCCACGTGCGCCAGCACCTCGCGGGCGAAGGGGGACTCTGGCTGGGCCGCCGCCTTCTGAGCCAACACCTGCAGCTTGATGCTCAGCGGCGTGAGCGGCGTCTTCAGCTCATGGCTCGCGACGGAGAGGAACTCGTCCCGCAGCCGTACCGCCTCCTGCGCGCTCGCATAGAGCCGGGCGTTGTCCACCGAGAGCGCCACGCGCCGGGCCAGCTCCTGGGCGACGGGAAGATCCTTCTCGGTGTAGTGGCGCCCCGAGTGCGAGGTGAAGAAGCTCAATACCCCCAGCGTGCTCCCCCTGGCGACAAGCGGCACGAAGATGCCAGAGACAGCCCCAACCCGCTGCATCGCCCGCGCGTGCTCATCGGTGTGCCCGCTCTGCGCGATGCGCTCGGGCGTGAAGTGCTCGATGAGCAGCGCCTCTCCCCGGAGCAGCGCCTGAGTGGGTGGATGCTGGACGTTACCCTCTGGCATCAAGCTGAAGCGCAAGAGCTGATGGGCCAGCTCCGCATCCCCGGGATCCGCATGGGCCGCCCGCATCCGCTGGAACGAGCCATCCTCCCGCCGGAGATCGACGAGGCACCAGTCCGCGAATGTGGGCACGGAAATCCGCGTGGCGGCGGTGAGCGTCTCCGTCTCATCCAGGGAGGTGCCCAGCACGGACCCTGCGCGCGCCAGCAGCACCAGCAGATCCTCGCTGCGCTTGCGGTCGGTCACGTCGATGATCGAGCCGATGTAGCCCAGGAAGTCGCCGCAATCGCTGAACCGGGGCGTGGCTGAGTCACTCACCCAGCGGTACTCGCCATCCGCGCGCCGCAGGCGATAGTCCTTCTGGAAGGGCTCATGCTGGGACATCACCGGGCGCACCGACTCCTTCGCTGGCACCCGGTCATCGGGGTGTACGGCCTCCCTCCACTGGCAATCCAGGTCCCCGGCCTCCGGCAACCCCGTGAACGTGTACCAAGGACGGCTGAAGTACGTGCAGTGGTGGGCCGCATCCGTCACCCACAGCATGACCGGGGCGTGGTCCGCCATGTTCCGGAAGCGGGCCTCGCTCTCACGCAGGGCAGCCTCGGCCCGCTTCTGCTCGTCGATGTCGATCGAGGTCCCGAACCATCTGGCCACGCGGCCGCTCGCATCCTTCCAGGGCACCGTGCGTACCAGGTGCCACCGCCAGGTCTGATCCGAAGCCCTGAGGATCCGGATCTCGCTCTGGATGGGCTCTCCGCGCTCCAGGCCTTCGCGCCACCGCTGGTCGATAGGGCCGAGATCCTCCGGGTGACACACACTCAGCACGAGAGCGCGGTCCACGGAGCCCTGTGGAATGCCGGTGTACTCGTACCAGGGCCGATTGTAGTAGTCGATGACCCCCTCTGGCCCAGTGCTCCAGATGAACGCGGGGATGGAATCAGCCAGCCGCCGGAGGCTGTCCTCGGCCTTCTCCGCGCGGCTCCGGGCGAGCACCAGCTCCGTCACGTCGTATGCGAAGGAGGCAACTCCATCCACCCGGCCCTCGGCGTCACGCGTGGGCTGGAGGCAGATGTTCACGAAGAGCTCCCACGGAGTGCCATCCACCCGCTCGATCCACACGGGAACTTCCTTGGCCGAGAAGGGCCGCTCGGTGGTGAAGACCTGGTCCACCAGCTCCGTGAGGCGCTGGTCCTCGAGCTCGGGCAATGCCTGTCGCAGCGACTTGTCGAGGATGTCGCGGCCCTGCAGGAATTCGGCATTCCGCGCGTTGGACAGCACACAGCGGTGCTCCGGTCCTCGAAACAAGGTAATGAGTGCAGGCGCGTCCTGGAGGATGGTGTGCAGGCGGATGCGCTCCGTCTCAGCCTCGCGCCGGGCAGCCTGCTCACTCGCGAGCAGCAAGCGGCGCTCGGCGCTGAAGTTGCGTCGGCTGACGGTCAGCCATGTGAGCCCCAACGAGACCAGCACGAAGAGGGAGAGGGCCAGCATGTTTCCCGGACTTGGACCGGAAGGCCCCACGGGCGGCAAGAACACATGACCGAGGGCCAGGAGGGAGAACACGATGCTAACGATGGCTGGCCCCCATCCTCCCCACCCTGCCACCATGACCGCGAGGAAGAAGAACACGAAGGGGACAGTGTGCGTGAATGGCCAGAGCGCGGACTGAATGAGCAGCGCGACCAAGGGGCCGGCGAGCGCTATCCCGTACCGTCCAGTTCTCGAAGAGAGCAGGCGGCTCCTTCTTGTGCGAGACGCGCGCCCCCTTCCCCGAGGCGCAAGGGACGCATGCAATGCATGCATTCTCATGCAGTGGCCTCCATGCCTCTCCCCTAACCCTTGCCATGGCCTCGACTGCCGCCAATCGCCTAGCGCTCACGCCCCGGGCGATCATCCGAGCCGTCTGCCTGCGCTTGGGCTCAGGTCTCCCTGGCGTGCTGACGGAGCACCGTGCGCTCCACCTTGCCCATGGCGTTGCGCGGCAGTGCCTCGAGCGCGAGGAAGCGAGCAGGGACCTTGAAGCCCGCCAGTGAACGACGGCACCAGGCGTCGAGATCTCCCGGCATGGCGTGCCCGGGGCGAAGCGCCACGAAGGCCACTGGCACCTCACCCCAGCGCGCGTCCGCCACGCCCACCACGGCCACCTCCTGCACGGCCGGGTGCGCGGCGATCACCGTCTCGAGCTCCACCGGGTAGAGGTTCTCTCCACCGCGGACGATGAGGTCCGTGCGCCGCGAGAGCACCGTCAAGCGCCCGCGCTCGTCCAAGATCCCCATGTCCCGGGTGCGCAGCCAGCCGCCTTGGAGAGCCTCGTGCATCGCCTCCGGACGATTCAGGTAGCCCACCATGACCGTGGGGCCGCGGACTTCGATGTCCCCTTCCCTCCCTGGCCCGAGCACCTCTCCACCCGGCCCGGTGATGCGCACCTCCAGCCCAGGCAGCGCAGGGCCTGCGGTGTGCCCATCGGCCTCGGCGGGACGCTCCGTCGCCACCTGCGAGCATGCCTCCGTCAGCCCGTAGGTCTGCAGCGCCAGCAGCCTCGCCGCCCGAGCCCGCTCCAGCAGCGGCGCTGGCACCGGGCCTCCGCCGATCAGCGCCAACCGGAAGGACTCCGGCACAGGCCCCCCTCCTCGTGCGTCGAGGACTCGCTCCAGCGTGGTGGCCACGAAGCTGGCGTGCGTGGCCCCTTGGGTGTCGATGGCGCGGTTCACGGCCTCCACGTCGAACCGATCGTGCAGCAAGAGACAGCCGCCGTCGTAGGCACAACGCGTGAGCATCGCCAGCCCGCCGACGTGGAAGAGGGGCAAGGTACCCAACCAGCGCGGCGAAGGGTGCGCCCCCAGGTTCGCCACCGAGCACCGCGCCGAGGCGCGGAAGTTGCCCTCCGTGAGGACTGCGCCCTTGGGCCGGCCCGTGGTCCCCGAGGTGAAGAGCACGACGCGCGGAGTGGACTCGTCCAGCGGCCTGCACGTGGGGGATGGGCTCGTCACCGCATCCGCCCAGGGCTCCAACGGCTCGGAGCCTGGGAGGCGATCCGCGAGGGAACTCAGGGCCAGCGTGAGGCGCGGCGAGATGTCCTCGACGAGGGGCGCCAGCTCCGCCGGGGTCAGCCGGGCGTTGAGCGGCGAGAGCAACGCTCCCAGTCGGCCCAACGCGAAGAAGAGGAACGCACAGGCAGAGTGGTTGGTGGAGAGCAGCGCGACGCGATCCCCTGCCCCGATGCCTCGGGCCTGGAGGGCAGCCACCCAGCGGCCGACCTCCATGTCCAACTCCCGGTACGTCCAGGTACGGCCACCAAAGGCCAGCGCCTCGGCCTCAGGCCTGCGGGCAGCACCTTCTCGGATGGGACAGTTCACGATCATCTCGGGAGCCCGAGCCCTGAAGCGTCTGGCAGCCGGATGCAGCCTCCGACGGGGCGGAAGGCCTGCTCCGCCGGATCGGCCTCGTTGATCTTGAAGAGGCTCCCCACTCCAAGCCCCGCCGCGAGTCTCTCCGAGGGCAGCGCCGCCGCCAGGTGGGCCGCCCCCGCGCGCGAGACGACGCCATCGAGCGAGCTCGTCACGAAGGCCTCCAACCCCTGGCGCGCGGCCTGACGGGCGAGCTTCAGCGCGGGCAGCAGCCCCCCGAGCACCATGGGCTTGAGCACGAAGACCCTGGCGGCTGGCAGCTCTCCCGCGCTCCCCAGCAGCACGGGAATAGCGCCGGGCACCGTGATCGCCTCATCCGCCGCCAGGGGGAGCTGCACATGCTGCTGGAGCCGCCCCAGGGCTCGTAGATCCTCGGGCACAACAGGCTGCTCGCAGAGCTCGAGCCCATATGCGCCCAGCCTCTCCAGTGCTTGCAGCGCCTGCTGCTCCGGCCACCCCCCATTCGCATCCACGCGGATCTTCACCTCGGGGCCTGCGGCCTCACGGACCGCGCGGACTCGCGTGACATCCTCGTCGAGGGGGCGGCCAGCCACCTTGAGCTTGAGCGTCCGATAACCTTCGGCCACCGCCTGGCGTGCCTGCTCCGCCAGTTCTTGAGACCCCTCCGCGGTGAGGAGTGCATTGACCTGGATCTCCGAGCGCGCGGACTGGCTGAGCAGCCGGCACAGTGGGACCTCCCGCCGCTGCGCGAGCAGATCCAGCCATGCCAGCTCCACGGCGTGAGCCGCGGCGGGGGCCTCGGGCGCTTTGGAGACCACGAACGCTGCCTCCGAGACATCCAGGCTGTCACTGAGCACCTGGCCCCGCAGCGCTTCCAGGTGGCTGCGCATCACCTGCCCACAGATCTCCAGAGACTCGGTGCCGAACTCCGGCAGCGGCATGGCCTCGCCCTGGCCCACACGCCCCTCCTCATCCAAGAGCTGAACGAGGAAGCCTTCGCGCGCATGGTAGGTCGCTCGGGCCGTCTTCAGCGGACGGACGAGCTCCAGCCGTGATGGCGTCAGCCGCGTCTCCGTGATGCGCATCCGGACCTCACCTCAGGTACAGCCCCAAGGCGAAGAGCACCCCGAAGACGATCTGCAAGCGCGCCGTTCCCCCGAGCGCCGCGTTCAGCGCCGCCCCCTGAGCTCCCATCACCAGCTTCAACGGGCCGACTGCCAGCGGGATGCTCAGGAGGGCGAGAAACACCCACGCGCTGGCCATCCCGAGCCCATACATGATGAACGGAGTGGCGAACGCCGCCGCGAGCAGCCCGAGGTACTCCGCCTTGCCGGCGCCCGTGCCCAGACGCACCACGAGCGTGCGCTTGTTCGCCTTCACATCCGTGTGCGCATCTCGCAGGTTGTTGACGACCAGGAGGGCTGTGCCCAGCGATCCCACGGGGATGGCCGCGTACCAGGCCGCAGTGCTCACCGTCAGGGCCTGGACGTAGTAGGTGCCTGTCACCGCCACGAGCCCGAAGAACACGAAGACGAAGATGTCTCCAAGCCCGTGGTACGCGAGCGGCACCGGCCCACCCGTATAGGCATAGCCGCACAGCACCGAGGTCAGCCCGATGGCCACGATGGGCCACCCTCCCACCCAGACCAGGTAGATGCCAGAGAGGATGGCCAGGCCAAAGCACCCCAGCGCCGCGGCCAGCACCGTCCCCGGCGCGATCAGCCCGCTCTGGGTGACGCGCACGGGGCCCAGGCGCTCGGAGGTATCCGCGCCCTTCTTGAAGTCGTAATAATCGTTGGTGAGGTTGGTGCCGATCTGGATGAGCAGCGCTCCCAGGAGCGCCGCGAGCGCTGGCAGCCAGCGGCCCACCCCCGCGCCAAAGGCCAGCCCCGTCCCCACCGACACGGGCATGAGCGAGGCCGTGAGCGTCTTGGGGCGGATGGCCATCACCCACGCCTTCAGCGTGGGACGGGGGCGGCCCTCGGCTCCAAGCACGGGAGCGGATGGGCTCATGGAGGAGGAGGAGGAAACCTCGGGGTTCATGAGGGGCTCACGGGGGGCTTCTCGAATGGCGGCGCTTCGTACCAGGGCGTGTGGAGGAAGGAGAGCACTTCTCGCGCGTACTCCTCGGGCGCCTCGAGGTGCGGCGCATGTCCGCAGTCCGGGAAGGCCCGGCTCCAGACCACGGGCAACTCCGTCGCCATCTTCCGCGCGATCTCCGTGAACTTCGTGTCCAGCACCCCGGTCAGCAGCAGCGTGGGCAGGCGCTGGCGGTGCAGTTCCTGCCAGTAGCTCGGCTGAAACCCGAGCCCCAGGCACTCCAGCGCTCCCACCAGCCCGTCCGCGGTACATGACTTGCGGCGGGCCCGCAGCGCCTCGAGCTGATCCGGCGGCAGCCGCTGGAGGCTCTCGAACATGGGCTGGGCCTCCCAGCGCTCCAGGAAGGCCCCCACGCCCTGCTGCCGGATGAGGGAGACCAGCCGCCCGTCCGACTCACGCCGCTCCGCCCGCTCCATGCGCCGGCGCAGCCCCGGGGAGCCGCTCTCCAGGATGAGCCGGCCGAAGCGCTCGGGCCGGTGCAGCGCCGCACCGAGCGCGATCCGGGCTCCCATCGAGTAGCCCAGCAGATCCGCCGAGGCCACTCCGAGCTTGTCCACGACTTCGACCAGCGCCTCCACGGTCTCGATGAAGCCCTCGCGGCCCTTGCGCTTGGGCAGTGGCGTCTCTCCGTGCCCTGGCAGATCCACCGCGACGGCTCGCACCGCGCTGCTCAGCCACGGGCGCAGGTGATCGAAGGCCGTGCGGTTACCCGTGAAGCCGTGCAGGAGCAGCAGGGGCCGAGGCCCCTCTCCCCAGGTGCTGTACGCAAGGGTCACGCCCATGGACCTTCTCCCAGCGCGGTCCCCATCCGCGCGAAGAGCTGCCGGTGATGCTCCACATTGTCCGTCCGATCCGTCCGGACCTCAATGATGTGCAGCCCACCCTCCATCCCTACCTTCACGGAGGCGCGCAGCGCCGGGGCCGAGTCAGGGCGGTGGAACGCCGCGCCGTAGAGCGCCGCGGCGTGCGAGAGGTCCACCCCATGCGGGGTGCCGAAGAGCGGCTCGAAGTGCTCCGTAGCCTTCGCGATGGGGAGGAAGGAGAAGATGCCACCGCCGTCGTTGTTCACCACCACCACGGTGAGCGAGAGGTTGTGCCGGCGGGCCGTGAGCAGGCCCCCCACGTCATGCAGGAAGGCGAGATCGCCTGTGAGCAGCACCGTGGGCCTCCCCGAGGCCGCCGCCACCCCTAGCGCGCTGGAGATGATCCCGTCGATGCCATTGGCTCCCCGGTTGGAGAGAACCCGAAGCGGCAAGGCGCTCCCAGGAGCGAAGGCGTCCACGTCCCGGATGGGCATGCTGCTGGAGACGAACAGGTTCGAGCCGGATGGGAGAGAGGCCACCACCTCACGGGCGACGCGGGGCTCGTTCAGCCGGCCCTGCTCGGCGAAGGCGGCCTCCAGGGCGCTCCGGGCCAGGCGCTCGGCCTGGAGGAAGCTCTGGGCCCAGAGTCCCAGGCTCCGTGACATCCCGCGGGAGAGCGCCTCGCACGCGGCGATGGCTGAGCCCTCGATGACCTGCGCGGCCCGGTGAGAGGGATCGAAGAGCGCCCCCTCGTCGCTGAAGAGGACGAGGTGCGCACCCGAGGCATCGAGCCACTGCTGCGGGCCCTTGGGTGTCAGCCCTCCTCCGAAGCGCAGCACCAGCTCCGGCTTGTGCGCCTGGGCGAAGGGCGGGTGCCGCAGCAATGCGTCATATAAGGAGAGCGTCCCAGCGCCTCCGCCATAGCGGGCCTGCGAGGCCGCCTCAGCGATCACCGGATAGCCTGTGGCATGCGAGAGCGCGGTGATGGACTCCGCGAACCCATCCTCCTCGTCCCGGGGGCCACAGACGATGAGGCCCTTCTCGGTGGCCGCGATCCGGCGGCGTACCTCGTCTATCGCGTGAGGGGCCGGCTGGCGCGCGGGCGGAGTGATGACGGTCGTCAGCGCTCCAGGGCGTCCCTCCCGGGCTAGCGCGGAGAGGCGCTCCTCACCGAAGGCCTCGGGAGTAGGCGCCAGCGGCTCGCGGAACGGCACATTGAGGTGCACGGCCCCGCGAGGCGCCCGCAGCGCCACTCCCACAGCCCGGGAGGCGGTGGCACGCAGGTGCATCAGCGCCACGTCACTGGCCTCGGGCATCCCCACGTCCACGAACAGACGGGAGAACTCTCCGAACAGACGCGCCTGGGGAATGGTCTGCGGCGCGCCCCACCCTTGCAGCTCCAGCGGCCGGTCCGCGGTGAGCACCAGGAGCGGGACGTGGGCCAGGGCCGCCTCGATCACGGCCGGATAGAAGTGCGCCCCGGCCGTCCCGCTGGTGGCCACCAGCACGGCCGGAGCGCGCGAGTGCTTGCCTACGCCCAGCGCGAAGAAGCCGGCACCGCGCTCGTCGATGATGGACCAGGTCTTCAGCCCCTCCACACGCTGGCACGCCAGCGCGAGCGGCGAGGAGCGCGACCCCGGACACACCACCGCGTGACGCACACCGCCACGCACCAGCTCCTCCACCAGGGCCCGAGCCCAGAGCTGGTTAAGGTTCGCGTCGGACATCTCCCCCTCCGAGCGCCCGGAGCATCGCCAGGCCCTTCATCTCCGTCTCGCGCCACTCGGCCGCCGAGCTGGAGCCCCGGACGATCCCGGCTCCCACGAAGAGCCGGGCATGAGAGCCTCGCACCAGCGCCGAGCGCAGCGCCACCACCATGTGCGCCCCGGTCGGCCCGATCCACCCCACTGGCCCCGCATACCAGCCGCGATCCAGCGCCTCGTGCTCGTGCAGGAAGCCCAGAGAATGATCCCTTGGGACACCGCCCACCGCGGGCGTCGGGTGCAGCGCCCCGACCACCTGCGCCGCCGTCACGCCCTCGTGCAACTCGGCGCGGATGCCCGTGCGCAGGTGCACCACGTTCTTCAGCGTCAACAGCGTGGGCTCGGCATCCGTGGTGACGTGCTCGGCAATGGACCGCAGCGCCGCGAGCATGTAGCGCACCACCGAGTCATGCTCGCGGAGATCCTTGTCGCTCCCGCCCAGCCCCTCGGCCTGCCCTGGTGCCGCGGAGCCCGCCAGCGCCTCCGTCTCCAGCACCCGGCCATCCACCCGGCACAGCGTCTCGGGCGTGGCGCCCAGGAAGGCCACCCCACCCGGCGCTCGGAAGAGGAACGTCACACAGCGCGGGTCCTGCTCACGCAGCCGCGCGAGCACATCCACCAGATCGAACGGCCGCGAGCCCTCGGCCTCCACCGCCCGCGCCATCACCACCTTCTGCAGGCGCCCGGAGGAGATGGCCTCCAGGGCGCGATCCACCCGCGCCTCGAAGTCCTCGCGCGAAGAGGAGAGCTTCAGCGTCACCGGCCCGCCCTGGGGGTCGCGGTATTCGGCCGGGAAGGTCGCGCGCACCCGCTCCAGCCGCGAGCGCACCAGATCCTCCCCACCCGCCTCCTCCGGGGCAAAGGCGGCAACCGTGACGCCCTGGCCCGTGCGCCACACGAGCAGCTCCGGCAGCGTCCAGCGCGCGAAGCCGTGCGCCTTCCAGTCCTCGTCCGACGGAGCCGTCGAAGCGAAGCGCATGCCGCCAAACCAGGGACCGGGCAGCGCTTTGGGGACCTCACCCAGCCACCGGATCTCCACCCGTGAGGCGAGCGTCCCGAGCACCTCGGCCGCCTCGGCGGCCCCCTGGGGCTCCATGACCGCGGCCTCACCCCATCCCGCGATGGCCTCCCTCGCCAGCGGCCGCTCCCAATAGAAGGTGGGCACGCCCAGCAGACTCGCTCCCGCAAGCGGATCCGCGGAGGCCAGCACCATCATTCCGGCCACCCAGCGTTGCCCCTTAGCGGGATTGTGCGTCGTCATCAGCCTCTCTCATCCTGGGCGATCCACCCATCACCCCAGGTTGTCTTCTACGCGAATCTGGATATACATGCACACGGAGTTCAAAACCATGTGAACTCGCCTGTGGAGGCCATGTGGTAGGAAGGCGGACCGAGGAGTCGGCCCGGGCTTCATGGCGATTGCGGGGATCGGATGAGCACGGAAGTCCGTCAGATGTTCTCCTCGATCGCCACGCGCTACGACGTGGCGAATGAGGTGCTGTCGTTCGGCATCCACCGGCTGTGGCGCCGCGCAGCCGTTCACCACAGCGGGGCCAGGGAGGGCAGCCGCGTCCTCGACTGCGCCACGGGCACGGGGGATCTGGCGCTGGCCTTCAAGCGGAAGGTGGGCGCGCCGGGCCAGGTGGTGGCCACGGACTTCTGCCCGGAGATGCTACAGAGCGCGCCGGTGAAGGCCTCGGAGGCCGGGCTCGCGGTGGACTTCCAGGTAGCGGATGCGATGGCCCTCCCCTTTGCGGACGCCTCCTTCGATGTGGCCTCGATTGCCTTCGGCATCCGCAATGTGGACGATCCGGTGAAGTGCCTGAAGGAGATGGCGCGGGTGGTGAAGCCGGGGGGACGCGTGGTGGTGCTGGAGTTCGGCCAGCCCCGGGGGCTCTTCGGCGCCCTCTTCCGCTTTTACGCCAAGGGGGTCATGCCGGCGCTGGGCGGCCTGCTCACGGGCAATCGGAAGGCTTATGAGTACCTTCCTCGCACTGCGGCGGCCTTTCCTTCAGGAGAGCGCTTCCTGGCGCTCATGGATCAGGCGAGAGCCTTTCACGAACGGGTAGCCCATCCGCTGACGTTTGGGACATCTTACGTCTATGTCGGAACGGTCCGCTGACGATCGGCGCCAGAGCCTGGAACAGTTCCTGGATGCTGTCGATCCTCGACTGAGCCAGAGGTTACGGGAGTCACTCGCTGCGCCTGGGCCCGCGGTCCTCCCGGCCGAGGGGCAGACCGTCGTGCTCGCGGGTCACCGCACTGCGGGCAAGACGCGGCTGCTGCCACTGGTGAGCTGGCTTCTCGGGAGGCCTGGGCTGGACCTCGACCGGGAGATCGAGCGGACCTCCGGACGCTCGCTCAAGACGTGGGTCGCCGAGGATCCCAAAGCGTTCCGAGCAGCCGAGCGCCAGGCCTTGCTGAGCCTGCCGCCTGGGAGCCTGGTGGCCGTGGGTGGTGGTTTTCTCTCCCACCACCCGGAGGCGCTGGTAGGAATGTTCACCGTCGTCGTCCCCATCTCATTCGAGACGTACCGGGAGCGCCTGCTGGCGGATACTTCCCGGCCCCGGCTCCGTCCTGGGGTGACGTTGGAGGAGGAGATCTCCGCTGTGTTCCACGAGCGCGAAGTTCTGCACGCCCGTGTACCCACCGTGCCCCTGGTGGACTTCCTTCGGGCATTCTGGCGCGAGGCGAATCCATGAGCTCCGCGCTCCGCATCGTCACCCTGCCCCCTACCCTCCAGGGCGCCGAGGCCATGCGCTTCGCGGAGGATGTTCGCCGCCGGGGCGCGAACATCCTCGAGGTGAGGACGGACCTGCACGCGGCAGAGGGTGTTGATCCCCTGACACTGAGGGAGGTGATGCCGTTGCTCGTCTCCGAGCGAGGGCGCCCCCTGCCCCCATCCTGGGTGGAGGCCGCCACCTATGTGGACAGGGACGTCACGGTCTCCGTCGACGCGCCCTCGTCGAAGCTGGTGGCCTCGCACCACGCCGAGCGCCCGCTCTCCACCGCCGAGGCGCTCAGCCTCTGGGACCTGAGCCTGCCCGCCAGTGCCATGGTGAAGCATGTCGAGCCACTCGGGCCTCCCGCCCGGGCTCGGGTGCTCCTGGAGACCCAGGCGCGGCTCATCGAGCGATTCGGCGCGGGCCGCGTGACGGTGCTGGGAATGGGAGCCGTGGCGCTCCCCGTGCGCGCCGTGCTCGCCCGGCGGAATGCCCTCGACTATGTGGCGGCGGGGGGAGGATGGAGCGCGGCGCCTGGACAGCGGCTCCTGGATGACGTGTATCGGGAGGCGCGGGCAGCAGGAGGGGCCTCGGGCCTGCGCCGAGGCATTCTGGGCACGTCGATCGTCCACTCGCGCTCGCCTCGCATCCACCGCCAGCCCTTCGACCGCATCGACATCCCCGAGGACGGTCCTGTCGAGGAGCTGGTGGACTCACTGCTGCCTCACTACGCCGGCTTCTCCGTCACCAGCCCCTTCAAGCTGCGCCTGGCTCGCCATACCGGTTCCCCGCTGGAGGCCATCAACACGCTCGTCCGCCGAGGCGATCGCTGGGAGTCCTTCAATACCGATGTCGAAGGCGCACGAGCGGTGCTGAAGCGGCTCGGAACCTGCGAGGCGCTCGTCCTCGGCGATGGGGGCTCGACCGCGGCCCTCCGAGCCATCTCAGAGGAGATGGGGTGCCGGCTGCGTATCCTCAAACGAGCGGAGATCCGTGAGCCTCTCTCCGGAGCAGTGGTCTGGACATGGCCGGACCGGGTGCGACCGCCTGAGGAGCTTCGCTTCGACCGGGCGCGCGTGGCGGTCATCGCCTACGGCGCTCCCGGGCGGAGTGTGGCCAAGGAGATCTCGCGCCGCGGAGGCACTCCGGTCATGCTGGGTGCGGCGTGGTTCATCGCGCAGGCTCGGCGGCAGCGCGAGCTCTGGGAGACAGCGACATGAATACGATGGGAGTCCTCTTCCGGCTGACGACCTTCGGCGAGAGCCACGGGCCCGCGCTGGGCTCGATCATCGACGGCTGCCCGGCGGGCGTGCCACTGACGCGCGAGCAGATCCAGACCTCTCTGGACCGCCGGCGCCCAGGCCAGTCCTCCATCACCACCGCGCGAGCCGAGGCGGATCAGGTGGAGATCCTCTCGGGCGTCTTCGAGGACAAGACGCTGGGCACGCCCATCGCGGCCATCGTCCGCAACACCAACCAGCGCTCGCAGGACTACGACAAGCTGAAGACGACGGACCGGCCGGGCCATGCGGACGCGGTGTGGCGCGACCGCTACAAGCACCGCGATCACCGCGGCGGCGGACGCACGAGCGGGCGCGAGACGCTCTGCCGCGTCATCGGCGGCGCGGTGGCGGAGGCCTACCTCGCCCGGGATCTGCCCCAGGTGCGCACGGTGGGCTGGGTGTCCCAGGTGGGCAACCTGATCGCCGCGGTCCCCGAGCCCGGCATCACACGGGCCCAGGTGGACGAGCACCCCACGCGCTGCCCCGACCCGGTGGTACGCGAGGAGATGTCCAAGCGCATCCTCGCGGCCAAGGAGGCCGGAGACAGCCTGGGAGGCTCGATCGACATCCGCGTGGAGGGCCTGCCTGTAGGCCTGGGAGAGCCCATCTTCGGCAAGCTCAAGGCGCTGATCGCCCACGCGCTGGGGAGCGTGGGAGCGGTGACGGGCGTCGTCTGGGGACCACCGGACCTGCTCGCGCGGATCGAGCAGCCCGGGAGCGTCTTCCACACCCAGAAGGAGATGTACGGAGGCATCCAGGGTGGCCTGGCCAACGGCGAGCCGATGCAGGTGCGCGCCTTCTTCAAGCCTCCCGCCACGCTCGCGGACCACGCGAAGGGCGGGCGCCACGATCCGTGCATCATGCCCCGCGCGGTCCCCGTTCTGGAGGCGATGGTGTCGCTGGTGATCGCCGATCTCGTCCTGCAGATGAACGCGTTCCCCCACACCGCATGAGCTTCCTCCCGCCCGGCGCATACAAGCCCGCGACTGATCACTGGGGCTCCTTCGCGAAGCTCTCGAAGCGCCTGCCCGAGGGCAGCGTGGCCGTCGTGGATCGGACCGTGGCCCGGCTCCATCCAGGCCTGATCCCCACCCTCGAGGCGCGCAGCCCCCGAGCCATCGTTCAGATCACCGGCGGCGAGAGGGCCAAGAACTTCGAGTCCCTGGAGAAGCTGCTCGCGGGAGGGCTCTCCCTGCCCCGCTCCGGGACGCTGGTGGCGGTAGGCGGCGGCACCATCGGCGATGTGGCGACGGTGGCCGCGCACCTGCTCAAGCGGGGCGTGCGCCTGGTGCAGGTCCCCACCACCCTCCTGGCGGCGGTGGACAGCAGCCTCGGAGGCAAGGGCGCCGTGGATCTCATCCTGCGCGGGCGCGTGGTGAAGAACCCGGTCGGCGTGTTCCACTACGCGGACGAGGCGTGGATCTGCCCGGAGATCTTCACCACGCTCTCGGACGCCCAGCTCCGCGAGGGCGCGATCGAGGCGTGGAAGATGGCCGTCTGCCTCGACGGGCCCCTCTTCCGCCGCTACGTGCGCAAGGCCCCCGCGCTGGACAAGCTGGTGAAGGATGCGCGGCGGCTCAAGGAGAGCGTCTGCGCCCAGGATCCCTACGAGCAGACCGGCCTGCGGCGCGTGCTCAACTTCGGCCACTCCTTCGGCCATGTGCTGGAGAGCCTGTCCCGCTTCAAGCTGTCCCACGGAGACGCGGTGGGCCTGGGCATGCTCTGCGCGCTGGATGTTGGCCGCGCCATGGGTGTCACCCCGGTCTCCGTGGCCGAAGAGGTCGAGCAGGCCCTGTACCGCGGGCCCGGCGTGCTTGGCCGTGATCGAATCGCCGCGCTGGTGCGCCGCGCGCCCCTGGGCGATGTGGTGGAGCTGCTCGCAGCCGACAAGAAGGCGGGAAAGGCGGGCGAGCTGCGCATGGTGCTCCTCACCGGCATTGGCGCCTTCGAGGTCCGGGACGTCTCCGAGGCCACCTGGCGCAACCTCTGGCCCGCCTGGAAGCAGGGACTCCGCCCATGAGCAAGGTCCACGTCGATCCCAGCCACCTCACCCCTGCTCGCCTTACGCCCCCGGTGTCCAAGTCGGACGCGCAGCGGGCGCTGGTGCTGGCGCACCACACGGGCCACTGGCCCCTGTCCGCGCTCCAGTCCGAGCCCGAGTCCGATCTCCCCGCGGATGTCCGCGTCCTCAAGCGCGGAGTGGACGCCCTGCGCCTCCCTCCCGGCCCTGTCCGGGACGTGGACTGCGCGGACGGAGGCGCTCCGTTCCGCATCCTCGTCACGCAGTCGGCGGTGACCCCCGGGGCCCATGTGCGCCTCACCGGCACCCCGCGCCTGGGCGAGCGCCCCCACGGCCCGCTCTTCGAGTCACTCAAGGAGGCGCTGGGCCCCTCGGGCCTCTCGCTGACCGTGGGGACGCCGTGGCCCGTGGAGATCCGCGCGCCCACTGCCACCGGCGCCCCCATCTTCCGAGTCCCCGGCGATCAGAGCAGTCAATACGCCTCCAGTCTCCTGCTGGGCTGCGCGGCGCTCTTCCTGCGCGAGCGCCGCCCCTGGAGCGTGGAGATCCAGGGCACGCTGACGAGCGCCGGCTACCTGGAGCTCACCGTCTCCTGGCTGCGGCGCTTCGGCTTCACCGTGGAGGAGACGCCCTCCAGGTACACGGTGACGGCGCACCAGCCCTCGGCGAGCGCCCCGCCCATGCCCGGCGACTGGTCCTCCCTGGGCTACCTGCTGCTCATCGCCTGGAAGACGGGGGGCAACGTGGAGCGCGCGGACCCCTCTAGCGCACACCCGGACCAGGCCATCCTGCGGCTGATCCAGCCCGCGGGCCTCACCCCTGTCCCAGGGCCGGACCTCACCATGCGCGTCGAGGGCCAGGCCCGGGCCGGGCTCGTGGCCTCCGGCAAGGAGTGCCCGGACCTGCTCCCCACGCTGGCCGCGCTGGCCTGCGTGCTGCCACGCCCCTCCACCCTGACGGACGTGGGCATCCTCCGCCTGAAGGAGAGCGACCGGCTGGAGGGCATCCGTACGCTCGTCTCGGCCTACGGGGGATCCACGATCCTGGAGGGCGAGACGCTCACCATTACCCCTCCACCCGCCCCTCCCATGCATTTCTCCATGGATAGCCGCGGTGACCACCGGCTCGCCATGGTCTCAGCCACACTCTCCGTGCTGTCGGGCGCTCGCCTGACGCTCACTGGCCCCGAGTGTGTGGAGAAGAGCTTCCCGGGCTTCTGGCGGCAGGTGGGGCGGGTGGGTGTACGCCTAGCTGAATAAGGGTTCAAGTCACACTGTCAGGCGCACAAGCGGCAATCTCTTTTTTGTTGAAAGCAATCTCCTCCCTGTGAAATCTGCGCCCCATGGCCAAGGACACACTGACGATCACGGACAACCGGACCGGGAAGACGTACGAAGTCCCGATCGAGAACGGCTGTATTCGCACGCACGCGCTGAGGCAGATCAAGGTCAGTGAAGAGGACTTCGGTCTAATGGGTTACGACCCAGCGTTCCTCAACACGGCCAACTGCCGCAGTGCCATCACCTTCATTGACGGTGACAAGGGCATCCTCGAGTACCGCGGCTACCCCATCGAGCAGCTGGCGGAGAAGTCCTCCTTCCTCGAGGTGGCGTACCTGCTGCTCAACGGTGAGCTGCCCTCCCCGAAAGAGCTCGAGCAGTTCATCCACCTGGTGACGCACCACACCTACGTGCACGAGAACATCAAGACCTTCATGGACGGGTTCCGCTACGACGCGCACCCCATGTCCATGCTGGCCTCCACGGTGGCGGCGCTCTCCGGCTTCTACCCGGACGCCAAGAACACCAAGGACGAGCAGAGCCGCCGCATCCAGATCACCCGGCTCATCGCCAAGATGCCCACCATCGCGGCCTTCTCGTTCCGCCACAGCATGGGCCTGCCGTACATCTACCCGGACAACGAGCTGTCCTACGTCGCCAACTTCCTGGCGATGATCCGCCGCATCGGCACCGCCACCTACAAGGTGCACCCCACGCTGGAGCGCGCGCTGGATCTGCTCTTCATCCTCCACGCGGACCACGAGCAGAACTGCTCCACCACGTCCGTGCGCACGGTGGGCTCCTCCGAGGTGGATCCGTACTCGGCGGTGAGCGCTGGCATCGGCGCGCTCTACGGCCCGCTGCACGGCGGCGCCAACGAGGCCGTGCTGCGCATGCTGCGCGAGATCGGCCACGTCTCGAAGATCCCGGACTTCATCAAGGCGGTGAAGAGCGGTGAGGGCGAGAAGAAGCTGATGGGCTTCGGCCACCGCGTCTACAAGTCGTACGATCCGCGCGCCAAGGTCATCAAGCGCGTGGCGGACGAGGTGTTCGAGGTGACGGGCAAGAACCCGCTGCTGGACATCGCCGTGGAACTGGAGCGCATCGCCCTGCAGGACGAGTACTTCATCAAGCGCAAGCTCTACCCCAACGTCGACTTCTACTCGGGCCTCATCTACGAGGCCATGGGCTTCCCGGTGGAGATGTTCCCGGTGCTCTTCGCCATCCCGCGCACGGTGGGCTGGTGCGCGCAGTGGGAGGAGATGGTGAAGGACCCGGAGCAGAAGATCGCTCGTCCTCGCCAGGTGTACATGGGCTCCAAGCGGCGCGACTACGTCCCCATGGACAAGCGCGCCGCGAAGTAGCCCCCCGCGTCAGCCCGCGCCCTCAGCGGCGCGGGCCTCGCTCCCTTCGGAGTACAGAGACTCGATCACGGCGGCGTGCTTCTTCTCCACCGCCGCCCGGCGCACCTTGAGCGTGGGCGTCATCTCCCCACCCTCCACCGTGAAGTCCTCCGGCAGGATGGCGATCCGCTTGATCGTCTCGAAGCGCGACAGCTTGGAGTTGACCTCGCGCTCGATGATCTGCTCCATGTGCTCGCGTAGGCGCGGATCGGTGGCCAGCGCGTGGGACTCCTCCGGCCAGCCCTTCTCCTTGGCCAGGGCCCGTGCCTTCTCCGCATCCAGCGTCAGCAGGGCCACCAGGTAGTTGCGCCGCTCGCCGACCACGACGGCCTGGCTCACCGGCGGCAGGCCCTTGAGCATCGTCTCGATGTTGGAGGGCGCCGTCTTCTTGCCGCCCGAGGTGACGATGATCTCCTTCTTGCGGCCGGTGATGTGGGCAAAGCCCTCGCCGTCCAGCACGCCCACGTCCCCGGTGTGGAGCCACCCATTCTGCAGCAGCTCCGCGGTGGCGCCGGGCTCCTTGAAGTAGCCCAAGCACACGTTGCTACCCCGCACGAGCACCTCGCCATCCTCCGCGATGCGCACCTCCACACCCACCATGGGCCGCCCCACGGAGCCAAGCCGGGTGGCCCCCACGATGTTGATCGTCCCGGGCCCTGTCAGCTCGGACATGCCCCACACCTCGCGGATGACGATGTCGATGGAGGCGAAGAAGTCCAGCACGTCCCGGCCAATGGGTGCCGCTCCGACGGAGAAGTACTCCACCTGGTCAAAGCCGATGCGCTGGTGGAGCTTCGAGAACACGATCTTGCGGGCCAGCTGGTACTGCGCCTCCAGCGTCACGGGCACCTTCTCGTGGCGCAGCGCGAGCTTGTGGTACTCGGTGGCTACCCCGCGCGCCCAGGCCAGGATCTTCTGCCGCAGCGCGGGCTGCGCGCGGAACCCCTCCTCCGCCTTCGCCTTGAACTTCTCCCACACGCGGGGCACGCCGAAGAAGAACGTGGGCCGCACCTCCTTCAGATCCTGGGGCACCGACTCCATGGACTCCGCGAAGAAGACCTGTCCCCCCGCCAGCATCGGGCCGTAGAGGGAGAGCACCTGCTCGGCGATGTGCGACAGCGGCAGGTACGACAGTATCCGCTTGGCATCCCTCCCGATGGACACCACGCTGAGGAGCTTCTCCGTCGTCCACACGATGTTGTGGTGGCTGAGCATCACCCCCTTGGGGTGGCCCGTGGTGCCCGAGGTGTAGATGAGGGTGGCCAGCGCGTCCTTCTCCAGCGCATTGACCCGCTCCCAGTAGGGGCCCTCGTCCACGCCGGTGCCCTTCTCCATCACGTCCGAGTATCGCAGCACGCCCTCGGGCAGCGTCTCCGGGGCGTCCATGACGATGATGTGGCGCAGCTTGGGCAGCCGCTCGCGAGCCTTCAGCGCGCCCGCGAGGTACTTCGCGTTCTCCACCAGGAAGAACTCGGCCTCGCTGTGCCTGAGGATGTACTCCGTCTGCTCCGGGCTGCTGGTGGTGTAGATGCCCACCGGCGAGCCCCCGAGCGCCATGGCGGCCAGATCCCCCACCAGCCACTCCTCGCGGTTGAAGCTCTGGATGGCCAGCACCCCCTTGGGGCCGAACCCCAGCGCGTGGAGCCCCAGGGCGAAGCGCATGACGCGCTGGGCATACTCCCGCCAGGAGGTGGGGACATATGTCTTGCCACGCCGCTTCCAGAGCGCTGGCCGGTGCTCGTGCCGCGTGGCCTGCTCGTGGAGCACATGCACCATCGTCTTGGGCTGTTCCATGGAGGAGGAGGCTACAGAAAGCCAAGGCCGGGGACCATGCCCTCCGGACAACCCAAAGCGTCTCTGCCGTTGACAGGCGACTGGAGGGCTATGTATTCCGCGCAACGACCATGAGCATCGACTTCACCTGTCAGAAGTGCGAGGCGAGCTTCGAGCTGGACACGCAGGATCTCATCGAGGGGACGGAGAAGCTGGTCTGCCCCCACTGCGACGCGAAGGCTCCTGCCAACCTCTCCGAGGACTTCGTCGCGGCGCTCACGGAGATTCGCGCGCAGATCGCCGCGCTGAGCAAGAAGTTCGCCGTCAGCATGACGCTCGAGTCCGAGGATCTGGAGGACGAGCTCGAGGACGAGGATGAGGACGAGTCCGAAGAGGACGACGACGACGAGCTCGACTTCGATGAGGACGAGGACGTCGAGGACGACGAGGACTACGACGAGGACGAGGACGACGAGCGCTGAGCTCGCCGCCCGCCTGACTGCCCTCGGATCCCTGCCCGCTGGATGCCAGCCTGGAGGGCGAGCAGGCACCGATCCTGGCCTCGCGGTCCGGGACGTGGTGCGTACGTTTGGAG
>Ga0247825_10000387_pt1 | contig 27839 bp, 31 predicted proteins | sample 13C_Vanillin_Day_FD_194413 | JGI IMG/M metagenome (GOLD analysis project Ga0247825, IMG submission 194413) | Soil microbial communities from agricultural site in Penn Yan, New York, United States - 13C_Vanillin_Day48 | ecosystem: Environmental > Terrestrial > Soil > Agricultural land | place... | reverse complement strand
CTTTTTCCGAAAGGACCGCTGTGGCCACCGTCGAGCTCACCAAGGACAACTTCGAACAGACCGTCAACGAAAATCCGCTGGTGATCGTCGATTTCTGGGCGCCGTGGTGCGGTCCGTGCCGCGGCTTCGCGCCGGTGTACGAGAAAGCGTCGGAATCGCACAAGGACGTGGTGTTCGCCAAGGTGAATACCGACGAGCAGCAGGAGCTGGCGGGCGCGTTCCAGATCCGCTCGATCCCGACGCTGATGGTGTTCCGCGAGAAAGTGATCCTGTTCCAGCAGGCCGGCGCGCTCCCCGGGCAGGCGCTCGAGCAGGTGATCAGCCAGGCGAAGACCATCGACATGGCCAAGGTGCATGCCGAAGTCGCCGGCCAGAAGCAGGGCGAGGAGCAGCAGAAGTAACATGAGGGCCGCGATGAGCGGCACCCGCATCGAGAAGGACAGCTTCGGCACCATCGAGGTGCCGGCCGATCGGCTGTGGGGCGCGCAGACCGAGCGCAGCCGCCGCTTCTTCCGGATCTCCGGCGAGCGCATGCCGCTCGCGGTGGTGCACGCGCTGGCGCTGGTCAAGAAAGCCGCGGCCGCGGTCAACGCCGAGCTCAAGCTGCTCCCCAAGGACAAGGCCGACGCCATCGCGCGCGCCGCGGACGAGGTGCTCGCGGGCCGGCACGACGAGGAGTTTCCGCTGGTAGTCTGGCAGACCGGCTCCGGCACCCAGAGCAACATGAACGTGAATGAGGTGCTGGCGAACCGCGCCTCCGAGCTGCTCGGCGGCGAGCGCGGGCAGAAGCGCCGCGTGCACCCGAACGACGAGGTCAACCTCGGCCAGTCGTCGAACGACGTGTTCCCGACGGCGATGCACATCGCCGCGGCGCGCGCGCTGAAGGAGCAGGTTCTGCCCGCGGCCGAGACGCTCAAGGCGACGCTGGAGAAAAAGCGCGAGGCTTTCCAGTCGATCATCAAGATCGGCCGCACGCATCTGCAGGACGCCACGCCGCTGACCCTGGGACAGGAATTCTCGGGCTACGTCGCGCAGCTCGAGCATGCCTGCGCGGCGCTGCGCGCGGTGCTGCCGCAGCTGCAGGAGCTGGCGATCGGCGGCACCGCGGTCGGCACCGGGTTGAATACCCACGCCGAGTTCGCGGCGCGGGTTTGCGCCAGGGTCGCGAAGGAAACCGGCATCGCGTTCACGGAGGCGGAGAACAAGTTCGCCGCCCTCGGCGGGCACGAAGCGCTGGTATTCGCGCATGGCGCGCTCAAGACGCTCGCGGCCGCGGCGTCGAAGATCGCGAACGACATCCGCCTGCTGAGCTCGGGCCCGCGCTCGGGTCTCGGCGAGCTGCGCATCCCCGAGAACGAGCCCGGCAGCTCGATCATGCCGGGCAAGGTCAACCCGACCCAGGCCGAGGCGTTGACCATGCTGGCGGCCCAGGTGATCGGCAACGACGCCGCGGTGGCGATCGGCGGCGCCTCGGGCCACCTCGAGCTCAACGTCTACAAGCCGATGATCATCCACGCCTTCCTGCAGAGCGCGCGCCTGCTCGCCGACGGCTGCCGCTCGTTCGAGGAGCATTGCGCGCGCGGCATCGAGCCGAACGAAGAGCGCATTCGCGCGCTGGTCGAGGGCTCGCTCATGCTGGTGACCGCGCTCGCGCCGCACATCGGCTACGACCGCGCGGCCGAGATCGCGAAGAAGGCGCATCGCGAAGGCACCACACTGCGCGAGGCGGCGCTCGCCCTCGGCTACGTGAGCGCCGCCGATTTCGAGCGCTGGGTGCGCGCCGACGCGATGGTCGGACCGACGCGATGAGCGTCGTGGTCCTCATTTCCGGCCGCGGCAGCAACCTGCGCGCGCTGCTCGACGCGGGGCTGCCGGTCGGCGCCGTGATCAGCAACCGCGCCGATGCCGAAGGATTGAAGCTCGCGTCCGCGCGCGGCGTCGCCACCGGGGTGGTGGAGCATCGGGCTCACGCCACGCGCGAGACGTTCGACGCCGCGCTGGCCGAACAGATCGAGCGTTACCGGCCGCGCCTGGTGGCGCTCGCCGGTTTCATGCGCATCCTGACGCCGGGATTCGTGGCGCGCTTTCGCGAGCGCATGCTCAACATCCACCCGTCGCTGCTGCCCGCGTTTGCGGGGCTCGATACCCATGAGCGGGCGCTGGCCGCGGGCGTCAAGGTGCATGGCTGCACCGTGCATTTCGTGACCGCCGAGCTCGACCACGGGCCGATCGTGGCCCAGGCTGCGGTGCCGGTCCTCGCCGACGACGATGCCGCGCGGCTTGCCGCGCGCGTGCTCGAGCAGGAGCACGTGATCTACCCGCGCGCGGTGCGCTGGTTCCTCGAAGGTCGCCTGACCGTCCGCAACGGCGTAGTCCACGTCAAAGGCAGCGATGCGCAGCTGCTGGTGGCCGCTCGCTAGCCTCGCCCTGAGCGCGAGCGTCGCGGCGCAGCACGCGCTGCCGTCGCGCGTCGAGATCGAATACGAGCTCAGGCGCAACGGCAGCGTAATGGCCGAGGTGGTCGACCGGCTCGAGCATGGCAATGGCCGGTACGAGCTCAGCGAGCACTGGAAGGGCAAGGGCGTGTACTCGCTGATGGGCAGAGCGAAGCGCACCAGCGTCGGCACGCTGAGCGAACACGGGCCGCGTCCGACCGAGTACGTCGACGAGCGCAGCGGCCGGGATACGCAGCGCGTCACGTTCGACTGGCAAGCCAACACGATCACGCGCCGCTACCAGGGAAACGTGCGCACCGAGCCGGTGCCGCAGGATACGCAGGACCGCCTTTCGTTCCTGCTCGCGCTGACCTTCATTTCGAACAACAACGGTCCGCTCGGCTTTCACGTCGCCGACGGGCGCGGCATGTCGCGCCATACCTATCAGCTCGCGGGGCGCGAGCGGGTGGCGACGCCGGCGGGGGAATTCGACGCCATCAAGGTGACACGCACCAACGACGCAGAGGTGACCGAGCTCTGGTTCGCGGTCGCGCGCGGCTATCTGCCGGTGCGCATCCTGCTGGTGGAGAAGGACGGCACGCGCTACGAGCACCTGGCGCGGCGCATCGAGCCTTGAGAATTAGCCGCGCGCTGCTGGCGCACGCCGGCAGCGCGGCCACCATGGCGCTGCGCGGCAACGCGCCCGCCGACCAGCTGCTGTCGCGCTATTTTCGAGAGCACCGCAGCCTCGGCCAGCACGACCGGGCTTTCGTCGCCGAGTGCGTGTTCGCCGTGTTGCGCCGGCGTCGCTCGCTCGAAGCCGCGGCCGGCTCGCCGGATCCGCAGGCGCTGGTGGGCGCCGCGTTGCTGCGGGTGCTCGGATTTTCGGCGCGCGCGCTGCAAGGACTGGTCGACGAGCGGCTGCTGGCGCGCGTGCGCTCGACGGAGGGTGCGACGCTCCCGCCCGCGGTGCGCGCCGATCTGCCGGACTGGCTTTGGCAGCGCCTGGTCGCGCAGCACGGAGAGGAACAGTCCCAGCGCATTGCTCAAGGTCTGCTCAACCCCGCGCCGCTCGATCTGCGGGTCAATCTCGCGCGTACCGAGCGCGAGGCCGCGCGGGAGAAGCTGGGTGCCGACGGCATCGAATCGAAAGCAACGCCTTATTCGCCCGCAGGCCTGCGCGTCAGCGGCAAGCCGGCGATCAACCGGCACCCGCTGTTCACCGAAGGACTGATCGAGGTGCAGGACGAGGGCAGCCAGCTGCTCGCGTGGCTGCTGGCGCCGCGCCGCGGCGAGATGATCGCCGACTATTGCGCCGGCGCCGGCGGCAAGACGCTTGCCGTGGCAATGCTGATGCGCGGCACCGGCCGCATCTACGCGATGGACGTATCGGCGAAGCGCCTCGCCGCGCTGGCACCGCGCGCCGCGCGGGCCGGAATCACCAATGTTCAGACGCTGATGCTCGGCGAGGACGACGCGCGCGCGCGCCGGCTCGCCGGCAAGCTCGACCGCGTGCTGGTGGACGCGCCGTGTAGCGGTTTTGGCACGCTGCGACGCAACCCTGACCTGAAATGGCGACACCCCCCTGCGGCGATCGCCGAGCTCACTGCCAAACAGCGCTCCATCCTGGACGCTGCGGCCCGGCTGGTGAAGCCCGGCGGCCGCCTGGTCTATGCGACCTGCAGCATCCTGCACGAAGAAAACGACGCGGTCGCCGACGCTTTCCAGGCCGCGCACCGTGAATTCCGACCGCTCTCCGCCGCGACGCTGCTCGCGGGACATCGCATTGCGCTCGATACTGGCGAGCGCCTGCGGCTTTCGCCACATTTGCATGGCACCGACGGGTTTTTTGCCGCGATTTTCGAGCGCGCGGAGCTGTAAATAAGATTTACAACCCGCGCCGTTCCGAAGTAAGCACTGACCGGGGCATTCGCGTAGAATGCTCGTGCCTTCAATAACGACCTAAGGGGCTAGTTAATCTGATGTTTTCCGGCTTGCTGGACCTCCCCTGGTGGGGGCTCGTCATCGTCGCGCTGGTGCTGACTCACATCACCATCGCATCGGTCACCATTTACCTGCATCGCCATCAGGCGCACCGCGCGCTCGAGCTGCATCCGGCGGTGGCGCACTTCTTCCGCTTCTGGCTCTGGCTTACGACCGGCATGGTGACCAAGGAATGGGCCGCCATCCACCGCAAGCATCACGCCAAGGTCGAGACCGCCGAGGATCCGCATAGCCCGCAGGTACACGGCATCAACAAGGTCCTCTGGCTGGGCGTGTTCCTGTACGTCAAGGAATCGTTCAACAAGGAAACCATGGAGCGCTACGGTCACGGCACGCCCGATGACTGGATCGAGCGCAACCTCTACACGCCGAACTCGGTGTGGGGCCTTTGGGTGATGGGCGCGCTCAACATCGCCCTGTTCGGCCTGGTGCCGGGCATGCTGATCCTGCTGACGCAGATTGTGTGGATTCCGTTCTGGGCCGCGGGCGTGATCAACGGCATCGGCCACTGGTTCGGCTACCGCAGCTACGACGTGGCGGACGCCAGCACCAACATCGTGCCGTGGGGCATCCTGATCGGCGGCGAGGAGCTGCACAACAACCACCACGCGTTTGCCGCTTCGGCCAAGCTTTCCTCGAAGTGGTTCGAGTTCGACATCGGCTGGATGTACATCTGCATTCTCGAATCGCTCGGCCTGGCGACCGTCAAGCGCCTCGCGCCGAAGCCGCGCTTCGCGCATCCGAAGGCCGCGGTCGATCTCGACACGCTGCATGCCGTGATCGCCAACCGCTACGACGTGCTGTCGCGCTATACGAAGTCGTTCCGCAAGACCTACGCGCAGGAGCTCGAGCGGCTGCGCCAGTGGTCACCGCGTGACGCCGAAGTGCTGCGCTCGCTGAAGCGCGCGCTATTGCGCGGCCAGGAGGCGGCCGGCCATGAGCGCGCGCGCCTCGCTGAAGCGCTCAAGCACTCGCGCGCGCTTGCTACTGCGCTCGCGATGCGCCAGGAGCTCGCGGCACTGTGGGATCGTTCCAGCGCTTCCAAGGAACAGCTGCTGCGCCAGCTGCAGGACTGGTGCCGGCGCGCGGAAGCGAGCGGCATCGCGCCGCTCGTCGATTTTTCGCAACGCCTGCGTTCGTACGCTCTAGCCTAGCAAGCGCTTTGCCTACGTAGTTTCCGTGTGACAGCGGCGCGCTCGGCGCGCCGCTGCGTCAGCGGTTTCCTGTCAGCCGTCCGGCGACAGAAAGAAGGTCGAGTGCCCGATATGCAGCGCGCAAAACCGCCGCATAGCATCAGCGAGCCACTCAACTTTCTAACGGAGCATCATGAAATCGCTTTCTCAAGTCACCCTAGTCGCGCTGGCACTCGCGCTGACCGCGCCGGCTCTCGCCCAGCAGACGACACCCCCGCAGCAGACGACGACCACCACGGACACGTGGCGCATGCCGTACGAGAAAGGGTTCTGGGGCCACGCGGGCATCAGCTTCGGCCAATCGAAGCTCGACGACTTGCAATGCGCGCCCGGCTTCCCGTGCGAGGACAAGGACCAGGCGTTCCGGGTGTACGCCGGCGGGCGCTTCAGCAACATCTTCGGGCTCGAAGTCGGCGCCTTGAACATCGGTAAGTACCAGGCCAACGGTGGCGAGGCCGACGGCTGGGGCGCGGACATCGCGCTGCTCGCCGGCATACCCATCGGCGCGAACTCCGCGATCTTCGCCAAGGTCGGCACGATCTACGCGCGCACCGAAGTTGCCGCCGACGTGCCCGGCGCCCCGAGCGGCAAGGAGCGCGGCTTCGGATTCCGCTATGGCGTCGGCGGCCAGCTTGGGCTGACCAAGGAGTGGGCGCTGCGCGCCGACTACGACCGCTACGATGTGGCGTTTCCCGGGGACCATCGGGATCTGGAGACGGTGATGCTGGGCGTGCAGTACACGTTCCGCTAGGAACCGCGGCCCGAAAAAAAGCCCGCTTGCGCGGGCTTTTTTATTTCAGCTTGGATTCTTTGTAGAGGACGTGCTTTCTGGCCTTGGGGTCGTACTTCTTGATCTCCAGCTTGTCGGGCGTGGTGCGCTTGTTCTTGGTCGTGGTGTAGAAGTGGCCGGTGCCGGCCGAGGACTCGAGCTTGATCTTTTCGCGCATGGCTTACTTCCCCTTTGCTTTCGCTTTGGCCTTCGCCTTGATCTCGGCGAGCACCGCCTCGACGCCGAGCTTGTCGATGCGCCGCAGGCCGGCGGTCGACACGCGCAGGCGCACCCAGCGGTTCTGGCTCTCGACCCAGAAGCGGCGGTAGTGGAGGTTGGGCTCGAAGGTGCGGATCGTCTTGTTGTTGGCATGCGAGACGAGGTGGCCCTTCATCGGCTTCTTGCCGGTAACCTGGCAAACACGGGACATTGCACTACTCCGGAACGCGGAAAGGCGCGAATTTTACTATAACAATCCGCGTTCTGCGAAAGAAATGGCCTGGTTGCCGGCAACGATGAAGTGGTCGAGCACCTTGACTTCGACCAGCGCCAGCGCCTCCCGCAGGTTGCGCGTCAGCAGCTCGTCGGCCTGGCTGGGCTGGGCCACGCCCGAGGGGTGGTTGTGGGCGAAGATCACCGCCGCCGCATTTCTCGCCAGCGCGGCCTTGACGATTTCGCGCGGGTAAACGCTGGTCTGCGTTAGCGTTCCCCTGAATGCTTCCTCCACGCTGGTGACCTTGTGCTGGGCGTCCAGCCAGAGGCACACGAATACCTCCTCGTCTTTGCGGCCGAGCGTGAGGCGCAAGTAATCGCGCACCGCCCCCGGCGAGGTGAGCGCGCTGCGCTCCTTCAGCTTCTCGTCAAGCGAGCGCCGCAGAATCTCGAATGCTGCAGCAAACTGCGCACTCTTCGCGGGCCCCAGTCCCTTGATGCCCCGCAGGTCGGACTCGAGCATCTTGGCCATGCTGCCGAACCTTCTCAGCAGATCGTCCGCCAGGTCGACCGCGCTCTTGCCTCGCAGGCCTGTGCGAAGCAGGATCGCGACCAACTCGGCGTCGCTCAGAGCGCGTGCGCCTCTGGCCAGTAGCCGCTCGCGCGGCCGTTCTTCCGGCCGCAAGTCCGAAATCGCCATGGACGGGGCTTTCCCTTAGAATCGTTTCCCCTTAACGAGGGTCGGTTTCATGGCGTTGACCGGCAAGCGCATCCTTCTGGGCATCACCGGCGGTATCGCGGCCTACAAGGCCGCGGAACTGACGCGCTCGCTGGTGAAAGCGGGCGCCGACGTGCGTGTCGCGATGACCGAGGCGGCGACGCATTTCGTCGGCACCGCGACCATGCAGGCGCTGTCCGGGCAGGCGGTGTGGACCGATCTGTGGGACCCGCGGGTGAACGACGCGATGGGGCATATCGAGCTGTCGCGCGACCGCGATCTGATCCTGGTGGCGCCGGCATCGGCAGACTTCATGGCCAAGCTCGCGCACGGCCTGTGCGACGACCTGCTGTCGACGCTGTGCGTGGCGCGCCGCTGCCCGCTGATGGTGGCGCCGGCGATGAACGTGGAGATGTGGCAGAACGCCGCCACCGTGCGCAACACCGAGACCCTGCGTGCGGACGGCGTGCAGATCGTCGGCCCGGCTTCGGGCGGCCAGGCGTGCGGCGAGATGGGCATGGGCCGCATGACCGAGCCCGCCGACATCCTCGCCGACGTGCAGTTTTTTTTTCAGCAAAACCGCGCGGCCGGTAGCCTGAGCGGCCGGCGCGTGCTGGTCACCGCCGGGCCGACCGAGGAGCCGGTGGATCCGGTGCGCGTCCTCACCAACACCAGCTCCGGCAAGATGGGTTATGCGGTGGCGCGCGCGGCGCGCGAGGCCGGCGCCGAGGTAACGCTGATCAGCGGGCCGGTGTCGCTGCCCACGCCCGCCGGCGTCGCGCGCGTGGACGTGCGCACCGCGCGCGAGATGTTCGACGCGGTGAAGAAGGACGCGGGCAGCGCCGACGTGTTCATCTCCGTCGCCGCGGTTGCCGACTACCGCGTGAAGAATCCGTCCAAGCAGAAGATCAAGAAAGCCAACGGCCACCTTTCCCTCGAGCTGGAGGAGAACCCCGACATCCTGGCCTGGGTCGCGGCGCTGCCCAGCCCGCCGTTCTGCGTCGGCTTCGCGGCGGAGAGCGAGAACCTGGCGCAGAACGCGAAAGCGAAGCTCGCGAAGAAGAAGCTGCCGCTGATCGTCGGCAACCTGGCGCACGAAGCGCTGGGTCGCGACGACAGCGCCATTACGCTCTACGACGCCGAGGGCGAGCATGCGCTGGGCCGCGGCCCGAAGCTCGAGCTGGCGCGCAAGCTGGTGGCGCACGTCGCAAGCAGGCTGCCGGCGCGTAAATGAGGAAGCTCGAGGTCAAGATCCTCGACGAGAGGATCCGCAGCATGCTGCCGCATTACGCGAGCGCCGGCGCCGCCGGCCTCGATTTGCGCGCCTGCATCGACTCGCAGCTGGTGTTGAACCCAGGTGAGAGCCAGCTCGTTCCTTCGGGGATCGCGATCCACGTCGGCGACCCGGGCTACGCGGCGGTCATCCTGCCGCGTTCCGGGCTCGGCGCGAAGAACGGCATCGTGCTCGGCAACCTGGTCGGCTTGATCGACTCCGACTATCAAGGACCGCTGATGGTTTCGCTGTGGAACCGGGGCAAGAGCGCGTTCACCATCCAGCCGATGGACCGCATCGCGCAGCTGGTGGTCGTGCCGGTGGTGCAGGTGGAGTTCGAGGTGGTCGAAGAGTTTGCCGCCAGCGCGCGCGGGAGCGGCGGCTTCGGCTCCACCGGCAAAGCCTAGCCCGGCGACTACTCGTGCTCGCGGCGAAGGGGCACGAGCTGCCCCTTCATCAGGACCGGGACGACCTGGCTGCGGTCGAGCTGGGCGCAAAAACGCACGTCGTCGGCATAACCCAGCGCGATCAGGTTGCGGCCCGAGTCGCTGGCGCAGAAATCGGCTTCCAGCGCCGCGCTTGACGGCAGCTCTCCGTGCACCCGGGCCTCGGGCAGGGCGCGCGCGATCTCGCCGGCGGCGAGCGCGTCTTCCACCGCGTATTGGTTGTTGCGCCCTGCCATGAGCAGAGTGATCGGCACGCCGCGCTTGCGCGCGAGGCGGGCTGCGGCACCGGCAACCGCGCGCCGATTGAGGGTCGAGCCGACGAGCACAATGCTGTCCGGCCCCGCCGCGCTGAGCACGCATTCGGCGCCGTTGGTCGAGGTGAAGGCCAGCGTCTTGCCGTTGTAGTCGTGGCGCATGAGCTCGAGCGGGCTGTTGTTGTGCCGGCAGTTCGGCAGCTTGCGTCCGCCGCGCTCGCCCACCGTGACCTCTCCAATGCATTCTTCGGCGCTGGCGACCGGCTTCACCGCCGCCATGCCCATGTCGAGGGCCGCGATCATGGTCGCGCTTGCCCGCAGCGCGTCGATCATGACCACGACGCCGCCGCGCGCCCGCGCTTCAAGCGCGCCGTGCACCCCGACGCCGAGGAAGATTTCCAGGCCGTGCAGGTGCATCTCGCGGAAGGTGTCGCCGCGCAAGCCGGTGCGCAGCGTCGCGAGCGGCAGAGCGTCGTGCGGCGCCACGTTGCCGAGGTTCACTTGCGGCCCCAGGGCGCGGATCATCCAGAGCTGCTGGTCCTTGCGCGGCGCTTCGAACACCAGTCGCTCGCCGCCGACCTCCTCCACGATGCGCTGGATCATCTCGACCGCGGGGCTGCCGCTACGGTCGTAGATGCCGACGGTGCCCGATTCCCGCGCCTCGAGGATGACCTTGTCGGCGCCGGCTTCCAGCTCGCGCGCGATCGCGGCGCAACGCTCGTCGATCGGCATGCGCGCGTCCTCGTCGGGATCCTTCTTGCCGACTTCGCTCCACACGCCGAACCCCGCGGCCCGGGCCTGGGCGATGAGGTCGAGCTTTTCCTCTTCGCTCATGGGATGGACGCCGTTCGAGACCTCGACCATCGCCAGGCCGAGCTCGCGCGCGCCGTCCAGGAATTCACGCACCCGGTTCTGCGCGAACGCGATCTCGAGGAAGGTGCCGCCGCTGCAGGTTTGGATTCCGGCCGCGCGATAGATCTGGACCTTCTCGCGCAAAGTGGCGGCGGGCGTGAGCCGCGCCGTGGCCCAGCCGAGCTTCACCACATCGATCCACTCGGCGGCGATCGCGACGCGGTCGCGGGCTTCGGCCGGCCCCAGCCCCCCGTCGATCACCGAGGTGACCGCGGTCGTGCGCGGCTTGGCGGGAACGGCGGGAAAGTCGATCGTCGCGAACGGATGTCGCGCGCGGGACGTCAGGACACGCAAGGGATCGGCGGCCATGGTCCCGAGCCTGCCATGGCGCCGCCTCCCCTCTGCGGATTTAATGCAGCGGCGTAAAAGACTTTGACAGAAGAAACAACAAATTAGGTCAGAGAGTCCGCCCAGATGGTGCGGGCCCAGTTCCAGGCGTAGGTCCCTTCCGCTTCGCTGCGCGCGGCCGAGACCCCGCCCGAGCCCTTCACCGCCACCAGCGTGCCCTGGCTCGGCTCCCATTCGTGCACCGAGGAAACGCGGATCGCTTCCTTCTCGGCAACGAAGCTGTAGCAGGTGTTGATGATCTTGACCGGCTCCGGATTACGGCCGTTCAGCATCTCGACGATGGCCGCGGCCGCGATCTTGGCGTGGTTGTTCGCCATGCTCGCCGACTTCGGCATTGCCGGCGCCGACAGCGTGGCGTCGCCCAGCACGTGAACCCCCTTCACCGCCTTGGACTCCATGGTGCGCCAGTCGACGTCGCACCAGCGGTTGTTGGTGGTGATCAGGCCGGCCTTCTGCGCGATGTCGGCGGCGCGGTGCGGGGGCACGACGTTCAGCACGTCGCCTTTCACGTCGTCCAGCTCGAGCTTCACCGTGCGCGCGTTGCCGTCGACGGCCACCGCGCGCGAATTGCCGCGGTACTCGAGAATTCCGGGATAGAGGTCGCTCCAGGCGCGCTTGAACAGGCCTGCCTTGGAGGTGACGTCCGGATTGGCGTCGAGCACCAGCACCTTGGAGCGCGGCTTGGCCTGCTTGAAATAGGCCGCGACCATGCTCGCGCGCTCGTAGGGGCCCGGCGGGCAGCGGTAAGGCGCCATCGGGATGGACAGGATGTAGACCCCGCCGTCGCGCATCTGCTCGAGCTGCTGGCGCAGCGCCGTGGTTTGCGGGCCGGCTTTCCAGGCGTGCAGCACGCGACCGGCCTGCATCGCTGCCTCGTAGCCCTGCACCTCGCTGAAATCGAAATCGATGCCGGGCGATACGACCAGGCGCTCGTAGGCCAGGTCGGCGCCGCTCGCGAGACGAACCTTCTTGCCGGCGGCGTCGATCGCGCTCACCTCGTCGCGCACCACCTGCACGCCGTGGCGGCGCAGCGCGTCGTAGCCGCGCGTGATCTCGCCCATGCCGGCGTAGCCGCCGAGCACCAGGTTCGAGATCGGGCAGGAGACGAAGGCGGATTCGCGCTCGACCAGCACCACGTCGATCGAGGGGTCCCACAGGCGGAGGTACTTCGCCGCGGTGGCGCCGCCGAAGCCGCCGCCGACCACCACCACACGCGCCCGGGAGGGCTGGGCGCTCGCGCATCCGGCCAGCGAGACGGCGCCGGCGAGCTTGAGGAAGTCGCGTCGTTTCATGCTCACCTCTTCTGCGCGGCGTACCAGCCCGCGATGGCTTCGATCTGCGCGTCGCTGTAGCCCTTGGCGATCTGGTGCATCACGGTCGCGGGGCGCTGGCCGTCGCGGAACGCGCGCATCTGGGTCGCGATGTGGTCGCGCGGCAGGCCGGCGAGCGGAATGAGCGGCGCGTTGGGCGCCGGCTTGCCCTGCGTGCCGTGGCAGATGGCGCAGCCCGCGGCAAGGTTGCGCGCATTGGTGTCCTGCGCGAGTGCTGCCGGCGCCAGGCAGAGGGCGCCGACGAAAGCGATGGTCCGGACCATGGAATCTCCCCGAGGCGGAAAACATACCCCGGGACCCCGAAAAAGCAAAGGCCGCGGAGCGGCCTTTGCATATAACGGTCGACGAGGCGCTCAGGTGACGGCGGCGGGCTCTTCCTCGAACTTGAGCTTGATCTTCTCGTCCTCGCCGATGTCGATCGTCACCTTGCCGCCGTGCTGCAGGCGGCCGAACAGGAGCTCGTCGGCCAGCGCGCGGCGGATCGTGTCCTGGATCAGGCGCGCCATCGGCCGGGCGCCCATCAGCGGGTCGAAGCCCTTGCGCGCGAGGTGCAGCTTGAGCTCGGCGGTGAACTGCGCCTCCACCTTCTTCTCGGCGAGCTGCTCCTCGAGCTGCATCAGGAACTTGTCGACCACGCGCAGGATGATCTCGTGGTCGAGCGCGCGGAACGAGATCACCGCGTCCAGCCGGTTGCGGAACTCGGGCGTGAACATGCGCTTGATCGCTTCCATCTCGTCGCCCAGCTTGGTCGACGGCGTGAAGCCCATCTGCGTGCGCGCCAGCGACTCGGCGCCGGCGTTGGTGGTCATCACGATCACCACGTTGCGGAAGTCGGCCTTGCGGCCGTTGTTGTCCGTCAGCGTGCCGTGGTCCATCACCTGCAGCAGGATATTGAAGATGTCCGGGTGCGCCTTCTCGATCTCGTCGAGCAGCAGCACCGAGTAGGGCTTCTTGGTGATCTGCTCGGTGAGCAGGCCGCCCTGCTCGAAGCCGACGTATCCCGGCGGCGCGCCGATCAGGCGGCTGACCGCATGGCGCTCCATGTACTCCGACATGTCGAAGCGGATCAGCTCGATGCCCATGCAGTAGGCGAGCTGGCGCGCCACCTCGGTCTTGCCGACGCCGGTCGGGCCGCTGAACAGGAAGTTGCCGATCGGCTTTTGCGGGTTGCCGAGGCCCGAGCGCGCCATCTTGATGGCGGAGGCGAGGGCGTCGATCGCCGCGTCCTGGCCGAAAACGACAGCTTTCAAGTCTCTATCCAAATTTGCCAGGGCGCTACGGTCATCCGTCGACACGCTGCGCGGCGGGATGCGCGCGATCTTGGAGATGATCTCCTCGATCTCGGTCTTGCCGATCACCTTCTTCTGCTTGGCCTTGGGCGCGATGCGCTGCGCGGCGCCGGCCTCGTCGATCACGTCGATCGCCTTGTCCGGCAGGTGGCGGTCGTTGATGTAGCGCGCCGACAGCTCGGCCGCGGTGGTGAGCGCGTTGGCGGTGTACTTGACGCTGTGGTGGGCCTCGAAGCGGCTCTTCAGCCCCTTCAGGATCTCGACCGTCTCGTCCACCGAGGGCTCGATCACGTCGATCTTCTGGAAGCGCCGCGACAGCGCGTGGTCCTTCTCGAACACGCCGCGGTACTCGTTGTAGGTGGTGGCGCCGATGCACTTCAGCTGGCCGGTAGACAGCACCGGCTTCAGCAGGTTGGAGGCGTCGAGCGTGCCGCCCGAGGCGGCGCCCGCGCCGATCACGGTGTGGATCTCGTCGATGAACAGGATCGCGTTCGGGTTGTCGACCAGCTGCTTGAGCACCGCCTTCAGGCGCTGCTCGAAGTCGCCGCGGTACTTGGTGCCGGCGAGCAGGGCGCCCATGTCGAGCGCATACACGGTGGACTTGGTGAGCAGGTCGGGCACGTTGCCTTCGACGATGCGCCGCGCCAGGCCTTCGGCGATCGCGGTCTTGCCGACGCCGGCCTCACCCACCAGCAGCGGATTGTTCTTGCGCCGGCGGCACAGCGTCTGCACCACGCGCTCGAGCTCCTTTTCCCGGCCGATCAGCGGGTCGACCTTGCCGGCGAGCGCGAGCGCGTTCAGGTTCTGGGTGTAGTTGTCGAGCGGGCTGTTCGAGGTCTCGGCCTGCGTCTCCTGCTCGGCGTCCTGGTCCGCGTTCTTGCCCTGGTGGGCCTGCGGGGTCTTGGTGATGCCGTGGGAGATGTAGTTCACCACGTCGAGGCGCGCGATGCCCTGCTGCTGCAGGAAGTACACCGCGTGCGAATCCTTCTCGCCGAAGATCGCCACCAGCACGTTCGCGCCGGTGACTTCCTTCTTGCCCGAGGACTGCACATGCAGGATGGCGCGCTGGATCACGCGCTGGAAGCCCAGGGTCGGCTGGGTGTCGACCTCGCGGTCGGCGGCGATGCGCGGGGTCTGCTCGGCGATGTGCTGCGTCAGGTTCTTGCGCAGCTCGTCCATGTTGGCGCCGCAGGCGCGCAGCACCTCGGCCGCGGTCGGGTTGTCGAGCAGCGCGAGCAGCAGGTGCTCGACGGTAATGAACTCGTGGCGTTTCTGGCGGGCCTCGACAAACGCCATGTGCAGACTGACTTCGAGTTCCTGGGCGATCATTTCCTTGCCGTTCCTTGTGTTCCTTGTATCAGACTCTGATCCCGCCGTTACGTTTCTTCCTGCCCTTAGGTTTCTTCCATCACGCACTGCAACGGATGCTGGTGCTTTCGGGAGTATGCCGCGACTTGCTGGACTTTGGTGGTCGCGACGTCGCGCGGATAGACCCCACAGACGCCGATGCCTTCCCGGTGGACCTTGAGCATGACCTGGGTGGCCCGTTCCCGGGTCATGGCGAAGAACTTCTGCAGCACGACGACGACGAATTCCATCGGGGTGTAGTCATCGTTGAGCAGCATGACCTTGAACATCGGCGGAGGCTTCAGCTTGGCCCGCTGCGCCTCGAGTAGGGTGTCGTCCTTGTGCTGCGCCATGCCGCCTTGCTAAGCGCCCCGTGTCTCGCCTCCGGTGACTGCCTGAATCTATCCTAATCGTTGTGGGGGGGCGGTGCAATGCGGCGAAGGGACCCGTGCCGGGCGAATTACGCGTTTTTTCACGGCCTTGCAGACGCGGGCACGGCGCTTGACGACCCCCCTGAGGGGCGCTTATAAGGGCGCCTGTGTTTGGATACAGGCTGTCTGTTTGCCACTAAGGGGGCGGCGGGGCGTGATTCAGGCATGGCTCGGGTTACAAAACGCCCGGAAGCTCTAAATCAACAAATCAGGGAGAGGGTATGGCAACAGGCACCGTGAAGTGGTTCAACGACGCGAAAGGCTATGGCTTCATCACGCCGGATGACGGCAGCGAAGACCTGTTCGCGCATTTTTCGGCGATCAACATGTCGGGCTTCAAGACCCTGAAAGAGGGCCAGAAGGTCAGCTTCGACGTGGTGCAGGGCCCGAAGGGGAAGCAAGCCTCGAATATCCAGAAGGTCTAAAAAAAGGCCCCGAGATTAAAAAGCCGCCCGGAGGGGCGGCTTTTTTATGCTCAGCGGCGGCTGCCTGTGAGGCTTTTTCCTACATCCTTTCGATCATGGCCTGGCCGAAGCCCGAGCACGACACCTGCTTCGCGTCCTTCATCTGGCGCGCGAAGTCGTAGGTGACGATCTTGTCGCTGATCGCCTTTTCCATCGACTTGATGATCGCGTCGGCGGCCTCGACCCAGCCCATGTGGCGCAGCATCATCTCGGCCGAGAGGATCTCGGAGCCCGGGTTGACGTAGTCCTTGCCCGCGTACTTCGGCGCGGTGCCGTGGGTGGCCTCGAACATCGCCACCGTGTCGCTCATGTTCGCGCCGGGCGCGATGCCGATGCCGCCGACTTCCGCGGCCAGGCCGTCCGAGATGTAGTCGCCGTTCAGGTTGGTGGTGGCGAGCACGTCGTACTCCGCGGGACGCAGCAGCACCTGCTGCAGCATGGCGTCGGTGATCACGTCCTTGACGATGATGTCCGGACCGCCCTTCGGGTTCTTGAAGCTGTGCCACGGGCCGCCGTCGAGCGGCTTGGCGCCGAACTCCTTGACCGCGAGCTGGTAGCCCCAGTCACGGAAGCCGCCCTCGGTGAACTTCTGGATGTTGCCCTTGTGCACCAGGGTCACGTTCCGGCGCTGGTTGTCGATCGCGTACTGGTATGCCTTGCGGATCAGCCGCTCCGAGCCCTCGATCGACACCGGCTTGATGCCGATCGCCGAGCTGCCGGGGAAGCGGATCTTCTTGACCTTCATCTCCTTGATCAGGAAATCGATCACCTTCTTCGCTTCCGGCGAGTGGGCCGGCCACTCGATGCCGGCGTAGATGTCCTCCGAGTTCTCGCGGAAGATCACCATGTCGACGTCCTCGGGCTTCTTCAGCGGCGAGGGCACGCCCTTGAACCAGCGCACCGGGCGCAGGCACACGTAGAGGTCGAGCTCCTGGCGCAGCGCCACGTTGATGGAGCGGATGCCGCCGCCCACCGGCGTGGTGAGCGGGCCCTTGATGGACACCACGTATTCCTTCGACGCGGCGAGCGTCTCCTCGGGCAGCCAGACGTTCTCGCCATAGATCTTGCAGGACTTCTCGCCGGCGAACATCTCCATCCAGACAATCTTGCGCTTGCCGCCGTAGGCCTTCTTCACCGCGGCGTCGACGACTTTCAGCATCACCGGCGTGATGTCCACGCCGGTGCCGTCGCCCTCGATGTAGGGAATGATTGGGTTGTTCGGTACGGAGAGCGAGAAATCCTTGTTGACCTTGATCTTCTCGCCGCCGGAGGGAATCTTGATGTGTTGGTAGGCCATAGGGGGCGAAATTATATAAGACCGAGTTGCAGGTCGAACACCCTTTCGACCATCCAGAGCGCCGCGATCAGCGCGATCAGCGCCGAGCCGCCGATGAGTACCACGCGGCGATAGATCCAGGTGTGGCGCAGCGCGTAGGCGATGGGCAGGAACGCGGCGACGATGCACAGCTGGCCCGCCTCGACGCCGAGGTTGAATCCCACCAGCGCGAGCAGCAGGCCCTGCTTCGGCAGCCCGAGCTCGGTCAGCACGCTGGCGAAGCCGAAGCCGTGGATCAGGCCGAAGGTGAACGCCACCAGCCAGCGCCCGCGCTGAACGACCGGGAACAGGTTGTTGAGCGCGGCCAGCACCACCGAAGCGGCAATCGCGGATTCGATCAGACGCGACGGAAGCGACACCACCGAAAGCGCCGCGAGCGCCAGGGTGATCGAGTGCGCCGCGGTGAAGGCGGTGACGACCTTGAATACCTCCAGGGAGGCCGGCGCGAAGCGCGGCGCCAGCAGCACGGCCGGCAGCAGCAGCGACAGCAGGAACAGCACGTGGTCGAAGCCGATCCAGATGTGCCAGACGCCTTCGCGCCCGTAGTCGAGAAACTGCTCGAGGCGCGTGCGGCCCTCGGGATCAAGACTCAGCCGCGGCTGATCCGGACCGAGCACGCGGGTCACCGTCTGCTCGCCGAGCTGCGCGCGCAACAGGCCGCGGTGCGTCGGGTCGAGATCCGCGAACAGCGAGTACTCGAGCTCCACGCGCTTGGGCAGCGCCACGCCGCAACCCGCCGTGAACTGCAGAACAGCGTAGCCGCCGTCAGTGTGCTGGTCGACGAGCATTGACCCGGGCTTGATCGTGCAGTCACGAATCGTGAAGCGCGCGAAGGCGTACGCCGCTATCTCGGGCTGCTTGTTGCGCAATTCGCCCCAGGTAATGGCGCCATCGCCGTCCGCATCGAGACCGATCGCGTACTCGAGGTCGCGCAGCGCGATGTCCCACTGGCCGCGCAGCGCGTTGCCTTCCGCCGCGAGCGACAGATAGCTGTCGCTGGGCTTGTGCGCATGGGCAAGCCCGCACGCCAGGAGCAGCGCGAAGAAAAGCTTCATTTCAAACGCGCGGCGATGCGCCGCAGGCGGGCGTCCTCGAGGCCGCTTTCCTCGAGCCAGCGCAGCACCGGCGCCGCCGCTTTCCGATCGCCTGCGGCGAGCGCCGCTTCCAAGAGAACTGCCGCGTCGCGCGGCTCGCGCTGCGATTTCCAGTTCTCGGTCGCGGCGGCGAGCGCGGCCTTCGGGTCGCCCTTCAGCTCGAGCAGGTAACGCGCCTCCTCGGCGAGGTGCAGGCGCTCGCCGCGCAGCCCGGCGGCAGCGAAGCGCTCCCCGAGCGCCTGCGCATGCCTCTGGGCCTCCGGCAGGTTCTGCGCCTTGGCCGCCAGCGCCACGCGCAGCAGCAGGTTGTCGGACTGCCCCCATTTCCTGATCAGCGCGCCAACCTCCTGCGGGCGGCCCTGCTCGAGCAGGAAGTCGGCGTAGGCCGCGACCAGGAAGTCATCGCGCAGGCCGAGCGCCAGCGCCTCGCGGAAATGGCGCTCGGCGCGCGCCGGCTCGCCGAGGCGCACGGCGAACTCCGCGAGCCGCGTCAATGCCCACAGGCGGATCTCGGCCGCTGCGTCCGGGCGCTGATCAAGCTCGTTTTTCAGATCGTCGTACGCAGCGCGCGCGCGTCCGGTGGCGGCATCGACCGTCGATCGGCAGCCGCTCGCCAGCAGGTCGCTCGCGACCGGTTCGAGTGCGCGGCATTCCGCCCGCGCCGGCCCGTATTCCGCGCGCACCATGAAGATGGCCGCGCGCCACGAGCGCGCGCCGATGTGCTCCGGGTCGCGCTTCAGCGCCGCCACGAGGTCGGCAAGCGCGCCGTCGAAGTCGTGCCGGTATTGCTTGAGCAGGCCGCGCACGAAGAGCGCGTCGGCCGGCGCGTCGAAGTCGGCCTTGCGCAGCGCGGCCTCGGCATACCCCACGTAACGGGGGTCGCCCTGCGCCATGGCGAGCTCGAAATAGCGCCGGGCGAGCGCCGCGCCGCGCAATTGCCGCAGCTCGGCGGCCACCGGGTCGCCGCGGCGCCAGGGGAGGCGCTCGAGGACCGTGTCATCGTCCTTGGGCGTGTAGGGTGCAGCCAACGCGCCCAGCGCGCAGAAGCCCCCCAGAATCAATGCCCCAGCGTATTGTTTCATTTGTATAAACAACAGGTTACCACGGCGCAGGCGAATTTTTGGCGGTTTTGACTAGAATGCGCGCCGTGGGGAAACCCCCACAGGGAGGTTTCGTCAGGCGCGGTCAACCTCCCCGACCCCTGGCGCGTTATTCCGTTCCGGGTAATCGGCGGTCCATCGCGTGTACCCGCGTTCGAACACTAAAGGAGAAGGAAATGAACAAGCTGCTGTCCGTGATCGTTGCCGCGATGTTTGCGGCGGTTAGCGCTTCCGCCTTCGCGGCGTCGCACGCCGGCGCGCAGATGAAGGACGAGAAGAAGACCGAGAAGAAGGCCGAGAAGAAGAAGTCGGCCAAAGGCGAAGCCAAGTCCGCGCCGAAGAAGGAAGGCAAGGCCGAGAAGAAGAAGTCCGAAGGCAAGAAAAAAGACGAAATGAAGAAGTAAGCAGCCCGCTACCAGAACGACAAAAAGGCAGGGAAACCCCCTGCCTTTTTCATTTCCATGCGCCCGCTCCTCGCTCTTCTTCTCGCGCTGCCCGCCGCGGCGGCGCTCGCCCAGGCGCTGCCGGTGGCCGAGCTGCGCGCCGGCATGCACCTGATCCATGCCGAGGTGGCGGCGGACTTTTCCACCCGCGCGCGCGGCCTGATGCACCGCAAGGGCCTCGCGCCGAATGCCGGCATGCTGTTCGTGTTCGACGCGCCATCCGAGCAGTGCATGTGGATGAAGAACACCTACATTCCGCTTTCGGTGGCGTTCGTCGACGCCCAGGGCACGATCATCAACATCGCCGACATGCAGCCGCACAGCGAGCAGACGCACTGCAGCGCGCGGCCGGCGCTCTACGCCCTGGAAATGACGCGCGGCTGGTTCGCAGAGCGCGGCATCAAGCCCGGGATGAAGCTCGGCGGCCTCGATCAGGCGGGCCAGCGCCGCTAGTAAAGTACCGTCGAGGCGATCAGGCCGACGACGAGCAGGCCGCGCGCGAGGTAGGTCCAAAGCGCGCGCCCGACGTTGCGCGAGCAACGCCAGACTGCGTGAAGCCAGAGCAGGTAAAGCAGGATGCGCGCGACGCTGGCGAGGTCGCCGAACACCTCATGGCCGCCGCCATAGGCGAGCTCGGTGGCCCAGATCAGGCCCTCGGTGAGCGCGGCGAGCAACGCCCCGCCCAGCCACCAGGCTTTCCACAGCTTCGTGTCGGATCGCAAAAACAAATCGGGGCCGCGCGGCCCCGATTGTCCACCGTAACGAAAGGCGGCGGCTACAGCCCGCCGTTCTGCTGTGCCACCATGCAGTAGAGCATCGGGATCGAGAGCATGGTGTTGAAGCGCGACGCCATGCCGGCCATCTTGGCGGCCTTGGCCTTCTCTTCGGGCGCCACGGTGACGATGCCGAGCGCCTTCTTCTGGTTCGGCCAGATGATGAACCACACGTTGAACCACATGATGGCGCCCAGCCACATGCCCAGGCCGATGGCGTGGTGGCCTTTCTGCAGCGACAGCGCCTGCACCAGGTAGCCGTTCATCAGCGCGAGGATCAGGCCGGTGACGATGGTGGCCATGGCGCCCCAGCGGAACCAGAACAGCGCGGTGGGCGCGATCACCTTGCTCACCGCCGGCTTGTGCTCGTCCGGAATCTTGGGCATCGACGGCGTCTGCACGAAGTTGAAGTACCAGAGCAGGCCGATCCACATCACGCCCGACAGGACGTGCAGCCAGCGGAACAGGAAGGCCCACCACGCGTGGTCGCTCGCGCGCACCCACGAGCCGGTGCCGAGGCCCGCGAGAATGATGAAGACGACGAGGAGGACGACGCCGGCAGTGATCGTGCGGCCAAGGGACTGGAAGATCGCACCCATGCTTTTCTCCTTATAGTGTGATGGGTCTGCAGCGAAAAAAGTCTAGCACCGTCAGTGGCCGCCCGCCAACGCGCCCGAGGCGGCGGCGAGCAGCACCAGCACCTGAGCGAGGATCATCGCCGCGATCAGGCGCTCGCCGCGGCGCAGGTGGATCGGCAGGATGCGCAGGTAGCACACCACGGTGGTCAGCGAGAGCAACGACACCGCCAGCAGATTGAGGTAGTCGCCTTTGTGCAGAAGTCCGAGCCAGCCCCAGCCGGTCGGCGCGCCGGTCAGCGCCTGGTAGCGGTCCGCCGGCAGCTGCCAGACCTGCGGCAGCCGCGCGAGCTCCACGTGCGCCGGCACCAGGCCGAGCGCATAGGCGGCGAACGCGGCGATCAGCAGCCACAGGCCGATGCGCGTGCCTCGGTCCAGCCAGCGGGCATAAACGGTTTGCTCGATCGGAACCAGGCTCACGGCCAGACCCCGAGACCCTTCAGCAGCGCGCGCAGCCCGGCGACCAGGAGCAGGATCACCACCAGGCGCCGCACGGCCTGCGCGGACACGTTGCGCAGCACGCGCACGCCGATGCGCGCGCCCAGCATCACCCCGATGATCGACGGCGCGACGAGCAACGGCAGCACCGCGCCGCGGTTGAGGTAGATCCACGCCGCCGAGGTGTCCACCACCGAGAGCACGAAGCCCGAGGTGCCGACTGAAAGCTTGAGCGGCATGCCCATCAGCAGATTGAGCGCGGCGACGTTGGCCCAGCCTGCGCCCAGGCCGAACATCCCGGCGAGCGCGCCGATCACGGCGAAGATCGCGAGACCGGTGGGCGTGCGTCGCGCGGCCCAGGGGAAGTCGCGCCCGCTCGCCGGGTCGCGATAGACGCCGTGCATGCCAAGCGCCGCGGCGAGCGCATCCGGCTGCAGTTCGCCGGGTCGCGCCGCCGGCGTGTGCCGCATCATCAGGAAGGCGATGGCGACGATGGTGCCGCCCAGCGCCACCTGCAGCGTTTCGGTGGGCAGGGCGAAGCTGATCAGCGCGCCGCCGATCGCGGCGGTGGAGCCGACCAGGGCGAGCGGCATGCCGAGGCGCAGGCTCGCCATGCCGTTGCGCAGCAGGCTGGGCCCGGCGGCGAGCGCGCCGCACAGCGCGAGCAGCAGGCCAGCGCCGCGCACGAAATCGAGATGGAAGGGAAAGAAGCCGCCGACGATGGGCACGAACAGCACGCCGCCACCCACGCCGCCGACCACGGCGACCGCGCCCAGCGCCAGGCTCAGCACGAAGAGCGCGATCGGCCAGATCCACCACGGCGCGCCGCTGCCGTCGGCGGCGAGCGCGGGCGCGGCGTAGAGCAGGGCGAGAACGACGAGCGACGATCGGCGCACGGAATTTGGATATGCCGTTTTCCGGCTATGCTAACTCTCGATGCCGAAGTTCGCCGCCAACGTTTCGATGATGTTCGCGGAAGTCGAGTTCCTGCAGCGCTTCGCGGCGGCGGCGCGCGCCGGGTTCCGCGCGGTCGAATACCAGTACCCGTACGACTGGCAGCCGGCGCAGATCGCCGCCGCCGTGCGCGACGCCGGCGTCCAAGTGGTGCTCCACAACATGCCGCAGGGCGACGCGGCGCTCGGCGAGCGCGGCACGGCCTGCCTGACCGGGCGCGAGCAGCGCTTCCGCGAGGATCTCGAGCGCGCGATCGAGTATGCGCGCATGGTGGGCTGTCCCGGCCTGCACCTGATGGCCGGCGTGGTGCCGGCAGGCGCGGATCGCGCCGCCTTGCACGCGACGTATGTCTCCAACCTGAAGCACGCCGGACAGCGCCTCGCGCGCGAGGGCATGCGCGCGCTGATCGAGCCCCTGAGCGAGCGCACGGTGGCCAATTGCTTCCTGCGCTCGAGCGCGCAGGCGGCGCAGGTGCTGGACGAGGTGTCGGCGGCCAACGTGCTGCTGCAGTACGACCTCTTTCACATGCAGCTCATGGAAGGCAACCTCGCGCTCACCATCGAGCGCCTGCTGCCGCGCATCGGCCACCTGCAGATCGCCGACGTGCCGGGGCGCAACGAGCCGGGCACCGGCGAGATCAACTTCGAATTCCTCTTCGGCCATATCGACCGGCTCGGCTACACCGGCTGGATCGGCTGCGAATACAATCCCGTGGGTGATACGCGCGAAGGATTGAAGTGGGCTCGGCGGTATCTGTCATAAATTCGCGGGATGTCGTAACGGCTCTGCGCGAGTTCCTGCCGGAACGCGCGATCCTGCACGAGGAAGAGGACACCCGGCCGTACGAGTGCGACGGGCTCACCGCCTATCGCCAGCTGCCGATGGTGGTCGCGCTGCCCGAGACTGTCGAGCAGGTGCAGCGGGTGCTCAAGGCTTGCGCTTCATTGAATATCCCGGTCGTCCCCCGTGGGGCCGGGACCGGTCTTTCGGGCGGAGCGCTGCCGCCCGGCGACGGCGTGCTGCTCTCCATGGCGAAGTTCATGCGCGTACTGCGCATCGATCCGCTGGCGCGCGTCGCGGTGGTGCAGCCCGGCGTGCGCAATGCCGTGGTCTCCGAGCTCGCGGCGCCGTACGGCCTGTACTACGCGCCCGATCCGTCGAGCCAGATCGCCTGCACCATCGGCGGCAACGTGTCGGAGAACTCGGGCGGCGTGCATTGCCTGAAGTACGGCCTCACGCTGCACAACGTGCTCGGCATGCGCGGCTTCACCATCGACGGCGAGCCGATCGAGCTCGGCGGCGAGGCGCCCGACGCGCCGGGCTACGACCTGCTGGCGCTCGCGGTCGGTTCCGAAGGCATGCTGATGGTGGTGACCGAGGTCACGCTCAAGCTGCTGCCCAAGCCGCAGTGCGCGCGCGTCATCATGGCCTCGTTCGACGATGTGGAGAAAGCCGGCGCCGCGGTGGCGGACGTGATCGCCGCCGGCATCGTTCCCGCCGGGCTCGAGATGATGGACCGGCCGGCGACGCACGCGGTCGAGCAGTTCGTGCACGCGGGCTACGACCTGCAGGCGGCGGCCATCCTGCTGTGCGAATCCGACGGCACGCCCGAGGAAGTCGACGACGAGATCGCGCGCATGAAGGCGGTGCTCGAGCGCGCCGGCGCCACGCGCATGACCGTGTCGCGCGACGAAGCCGAGCGCCTGCGTTTCTGGTCCGGCCGCAAGGCGGCGTTTCCGGCGGTGGGCCGCATCTCGCCCGACTACTACTGCATGGACGGCACCATTCCGCGCAAGCGCCTGGGCGAGGTGCTGAACTTCATCGCCGCCATGGAGCGCAAATACAACCTGCGCTGCCCGAACGTGTTCCACGCCGGCGACGGCAACCTGCATCCGCTCATCCTGTTCGACGCCAACGACCCCGAGCAGCTGCACCGCACCGAGCAGTTCGCGGGCGAAGTGCTGGAGAAGTGCGTCGAGGTGGGCGGCACCATCACCGGCGAACACGGCGTGGGGGTCGAGAAGATCAACCAGATGTGCGTGCAGTTCGGCGCGCCGGAGCTCGAGCTGTTCCACGCGGTCAAGGGCGCGTTCGACCCGCGCGGCCTGCTCAATCCCGGCAAGGCCGTTCCCACGCTCGCGCGCTGCGCCGAGTACGGCGGCATGCGCGTGCACGGCGGCAAGCTGCCGCACGCCGAGCTGCCGCGCTTTTGATCGAGACCCTGCAACACCGGATCCGCGATGCCGCCGCGCGCCGCAGCGCGCTGCGGCTGCGCGGCGGCGGCAGCAAGGACTTCTACGGCAACGCGCTGCGCGGCGAGATCCTCGACACGCGCGGTTATGCCGGCATCGTCGACTACGAGCCCACCGAGCTGGTGGTGACCGCGAAGTGCGGAACGCCATTGAGTGAACTCGAAAGGGCGCTTGCCGCAAACCGTCAAATCCTTCCGTTCGAGCCCCCGCATTTCGGCGCCGACGCGACGCTCGGCGGCTGCATCGCGGCCGGACTCTCCGGGCCGAGGCGCGCGAGCGCCGGCGCGCTGCGCGATTTCGTGCTCGGCGTGAAGCTGATCGACGGCCGCGGCCAGGCGCTGAGCTTCGGCGGCCGCGTGATGAAGAACGTCGCCGGCTATGACGTGTCGCGGCTGATCGCGGGCTCGCTCGGCACCCTCGGCCTGATCGCCGAGGTTTCGCTCAAGCTCTCGCCGGCGCCGCCGGAAGAACGAACCCTGCGCCTCGAGACCTCGCAGGCGCGCGCGCTCGAGCTGATGAACCGCTGGGCCGGCCAGCCGCTGCCGATCAGCGCCACGGCGTGGCACGACGACGATCTCACCGTGCGCCTGTCGGGCGCGGCGCCGGCGGTGCGCGCCGCGGCCGGCGTGATCGGCGGCGAGACCGTCGAGGGTGCGTTCTGGCGCGGCGTGCGCGAGCACAGCGACGCGTTTTTCGGCGGCGACGAGCCGCTCTGGCGCCTGTCGCTGCCTTCGACCTCGCCGCCGCTCGCGCTCGAAGGGCGCCAGCTGATCGAATGGAACGGCGGCCTGCGCTGGCTGAAGTCGGCGCTGCCGGCGAGCGCGCTGCGCGACGCTCTGCGCCGCGTGAAAGGTCACGCCACCCTGTTCCGCGCCCTGGACAAGTCCGCCGGCTGCTTCGCGCCGCTCGACCCGGTGCTCGAGCGCCTGCAGCGGCAATTGAAAGGCGCGTTCGACCCGGCGGGCATCTTCAACCCGGGCCGACTGCTGGCGGAGCGCTAGGACTTGACGACCAGCTTCTTCTTCTGCGCTTCGACCGCGGCGCGCGCCTGCGTGCCGAGCGTGCTGTCCGGATATCGCGCGAGCAGGCGCGCATACAGCTGGATGGAAATCACCGCCTCGCCCGCTTCGCCCGCCTTCGACGCGGCTTCGTACAGGAGCTTCTGCTGCGCCATGCCGGCGGGTTCTTCCGCGGCCTTCGGCTGGGCGGCAACCACCGCCTGCGTCATCGCGCTCGCGAAGCGCTCGCCGGCACCGCGCGATCGCTCGGCGAAGCGGCGATACGCGACCCAGAACCAGAACGCGAGACCCGCGCCGGCGGCGAGCAGCAAGAAGGTGAAGACCTGCTTCATGAGAAAAGTATAAATGCAGACCAGCCTGGCCGACTTCATCCGCGACACGCCCGAGGGCCGGGAGGCCGACGCGATCCTGCGCAAGTGCGTGCACTGTGGATTTTGCACGGCGACCTGTCCGACCTACCAGGTGCTGGGCGACGACCTGGACAGCCCGCGCGGGCGCATCTATCTGATGAAGCGCGCGCTGGAGGGTGCGCCGGTCACCGACCGGACGCGCCTGCACCTCGACCGCTGCCTCACCTGCCGGGCGTGCGAGACCACCTGCCCGTCGGGGGTGCAGTACGGCCGGCTGGTCGACATCGGGCGGGCCGTGGTCGAGGCGAAAACGCGGCGCGGCGTCGGCGAGCGCCTGAAGCGCGCTTTCCTCGCCTTCGGCCTGCCGCGCAGCGCGCTGTTCGGCGCGGCGCTGCGTCTCGGGCAGCTGGTCGGCAAGGCGCCGCGCACCCGGCAGGCTGGCGCCTGGCCCGCGGCGCGCCACGCGCGGCGCATGATCGCGTTGCGCGGCTGCGTGCAACCTTCGCTCGCGCCCTCGATCAACGCCGCCGCGGCGCGCGTGCTCGACCGCATCGGCGTGTCGTTGCTGGAAGTTCCGGGTGCCGGGTGCTGCGGCGGGGTGCGCTTCCACCTGAACTACCAGGAGGACGGGCGCGACGACATGCGCGCGCTGATCGACGCCTGGTGGCCGATCACCTCGGGGCGCGAAGTCGAGGCCATCGTCATGACCGCGAGCGGCTGCGGCGTGACGGTCAGGGACTACGGCCACCTGCTGGCGACCGATGCCGCGTATCGCGGCAAGGCCGAGCGCATCTCGGCGCTGACGCGCGACCTGAGCGAGGTCATCCCGCTCGACGCTTTACCCGCCGGCCGCGACCGCGGCCGCGTCGCTTTCCACTCGCCGTGCACCCTGCAGCACGGCCAGCAGATCCGCGGCAAGGTGGAGGCACTGCTTGCGCAAGTCGGCTACGAGCTGGTGCCGGTACGCGATTCCCATTTGTGCTGCGGCTCGGCCGGCACCTACTCGCTGCTGCAGCCCGTGATCGCGCACGAGCTGCGCAAGCGCAAGCTCGCCGCGCTGGAGGAAGGCGCGCCGCAGGCCATCGCCACCGCGAACATCGGCTGCCTGATGCATCTGCAGGAGCCGACGGCTACGCCGGTGCGCCACTGGATAGAGCTGCTCGACGCCGCGCTGGCGTAGAATCGCCGGATGGCGGAAGTGGTCAAGGAAGTGGTCAAGGTTGCCTGCCCTCATGACTGCCCGGATACCTGCGCAATGCTGGTCACGGTCGAGGACGGCGTGGCCACCGAAATCCAGGGCGATCCGTCGATGCCGTTCACCGACGGGACGCTCTGCACGAAGGTGGCGCATTACCTCGAGCGCACTTACGCGCCCGATCGCTTGCAGCATCCGTTGAAGCGGATCGGCAAGAAGGGCGCCGGCAAATTCCGCCGCATCACCTGGGACGAAGCGCTCGACGAGATCGCGGCGCGCCTGAAAGCCGCCGCGGCGGAAGATCCCGAGACCATCCTGCCGTGCAGCTACGCCGGCACCATGGGCCTCGCGCAATACATGTCGATGGACCGGCGCTTGTTCCACAAGCTCGGCGCCACGCTGCTCGACCGCACGCTGTGCTCGTCCGCCGGCAAGTTCGGCCTGAAGGCGACCCTCGGCGGCTCGGTCGGCATGGACCCGGAGCGCTTCGAGGAAGCGCGCCTGATCATCCTGTGGGGCGCGAATCCCATCGTCTCCAACCTGCACCTGTGGTCGCGCGTGCAGGCGGCCAAGCGCCGCGGCGCGAAGGTGGTGGCGATCGATC
>Ga0247825_10000386_pt1 | contig 27882 bp, 24 predicted proteins | sample 13C_Vanillin_Day_FD_194413 | JGI IMG/M metagenome (GOLD analysis project Ga0247825, IMG submission 194413) | Soil microbial communities from agricultural site in Penn Yan, New York, United States - 13C_Vanillin_Day48 | ecosystem: Environmental > Terrestrial > Soil > Agricultural land | place... | reverse complement strand
CGCTGCAACCGTCTGGCGCCGGCGCGTCGCACTGATCGTGCCCACAACCTTTCGTGAGTTGGTCGCCGCGGCTGTCGGCGGTGAGTACGTCCGCGATGATGACGCGTCGCGGTCGGCTTACGCCGCGGATGCGCTCGGTCAGGGTCACCTCCCGGACCTGGTACTTCTTCCGAGGACGGCAGCAGAGATCTCGCAGATCGCTCGCCTCTGCACGGAGCACCGCATTCCGCTCGTCGTCCGCGGTGCGGGAACGGGCTACACGGGTGGAGCAGTGCCGACTCACGGTGGGGTGGTCGTGTCTCTCGAGCGGATGAACCGCATCCTCGAGATCGACGAGGTCAATCTCCTTGCCGTCGTCGAGCCAAACGTCATCAACGGGGATCTTCAACGGGCAGTCGAGCGCGTCGGGCTGTTCTACCCTCCAGATCCCGCGAGCCTGGAGTCGTCGTCGATCGGAGGCAATGTTGCCGAGTGTGCAGGAGGGCCGCGCGCGTTCAAGTACGGTACGACGAAGCGGTATGTGCTCGCGCTCGAAGCCGTGTTGCCGACGGGGGAGATCGTGCGGACCGGGTCGAAGGCGGTGAAGAACGTCGTCGGCTACGACCTGACGCAATTGCTCGTTGGCTCAGAGGGAACACTCGCAATCATCACGCAAGTGACGCTGCGCCTTATTCCGAAGCCGCCAGTGAGAGCGACGCTGTCGGCTGCGTTTCCGAGTGCGACGCACGCCGTTGCGGCAGTGACCGGCGTGATCACGCGCCGTGTCGTGCCTGCTGCCATTGAGCTCATAGACCATGACTCTCTGCGGGCCGTGGAAACGCATCTCGGCCGATTGGTTGCACCTGCCGGTTCAGAGGCAATGGTCATCGTCGAGTGTGACGGGGTGAAGTCAGCGGTTGCCGAAGAGAGCAGCCTCGTCGAGGCCGCGTGCCGCGAGGCTGGCGCCACGCAAGTCAGACGGGCCGCGAACGAGGCCGAGCGCGACGATGTGTGGAGCGTCCGGCGGCAGCTCTCGCTGGCGCTGCGCGCAACCGGATTGCTGAAGATCAACCACGACGTCGTCGTGCCACGCGGCCGAGTTCCGCAACTGCTCGATGCCGTAGCCGATCTCGCGCGCCAGTTTCGTCTTCGCGTCGCGTCGTTCGGTCACGCCGGCGATGGAAACATTCACGTCAATCTGATGGTGGACAAGAGCGACGCAGACGAATTGAACCGCGCGCGCCAGGCCGAACGTCTGCTCTTCGAGCGTGTCGTGGCGCTCGAGGGGTCGATCAGCGGCGAGCACGGCATCGGCTTCGCCAAAAGGCCGTACCTGTCGATCGAGCTCTCCGCCGATCAGATCGCGCTCATGAAGCGTGTGAAGGCTGCGTTCGATCCGGCTGGCATCCTCAACCCCGGAAAGATCTTTCCGTAGGCCGGTTAGTGGTTGGTGGTTAGTGGTTGGTCGTTAGTGAGGCGAGTTCCGGGTTCGTTCGTTCGTGGCCCGTGTGGCGAAACCTCACGGTATGGCCAACTAACACATTGCTCGTTCGACGTACGTCCAAGGGCTTCGGTGCATATTGGCTGACGAAATTGCGCGGCCAATGTCTTGCCTGAAGACTTCGCATGGGCGACGAGAAATCGTTCAGAGGACTCGAGGTCTGGCAAGAGGCGATGGCACTCGTCGAGGAGATCTACGTCCAGTCTCGACGGTTTCCTCCGGACGAACGGTTCGGCCTAATGTCGCAACTCCGGCGTGCCGCAGTGTCCGTGCCGTCCAACATTGGCGAGGGGGCTCGCCGCAAACGACCTAAGGCGAACCTTCACCATTTGAATATCGCTCTCGGGTCACAAGGTGAGCTGGAAGTTCAGATCGAAATCGCGTTTCGTCTTGGCTATTGCGAGCGGGCCGAATACGAACGGATTCAGGCACGTGTCTCCAGGGTCGGTCGCATGTTGAATGGATTGATTGCGTCTGTGAAGCAGAGAGCCGGCGAATCGCAGTCGTAACCACCAACCACCAACCACTCACCACCGACCACCGACCACCTACAAGATTTGCCATAATCCCGTCATGAGCAAAACCGTCGCAGTCGTTGGTGCGTCGAGCGATCGACGGAAGTTTGGCAACAAGGCGCTAAGGGCGTTTGTGGCGGAGGGCTATACCGTCTACGCGATCAATCCAAACGAAGAAGCAGTCGAGGGACTTCAGACCTTTTCGTCCGTGCTGGATGTGCCTGGGCCGATCGAGATGGCGACCGTGTACGTGCAGCCGGAGATCGCTGAGAGCCTGCTCCCTGAATTCGAGAAGAAACAGATCGCCGAGATCTGGATCAACCCTGGCGCCGAGAGCGACTCGCTGATGGCGGAAGCCTCGCGGCGGAAGCTCAATGTGATCTACGCCTGCAGCATCATCGGAATCGGTCAGAATCCGAGCCAGTTCTGAGGACGCACGTGACAACCATCAGATTGCGTCGCAACGGTCCGTACGTCATAGAGTCCGACGATGTGACGGTGATTGATTGGGAAGGCGCCGAGTATCCGATCGATCGTCGTCCGGTTGCGCTGTGTCGATGCGGCGCCTCGTCAAAGAAACCGTTCTGCGACGGCACGCACTCAAAGATCGGATTCGACGGCGGGCGAGAGGCGCTCAGGACTCCCGACGAATCGTGAGTCCCGAGCGAAGATAGGCCCTACTCCAATTCGACGCGGACTCCGAACGGCGACGCCAGCGTCGCGTTCACTTCCGACCCGGCGGCCAACTCGACGTCGCGACCGCGCGTCGCGAGCACAGTGCCCGCACCAGCGGCGCCGCCAATCACCGCACCCTTCGCCGCGCCTTTACCACCGCCGACGATGCCACCGATCAGTGCGCCGATGCCGGCGCCTGCCCCAACCTTGGTTGCATCCTCGCTCTTCGTTGCTTCGCCCTCGAAGCTGACGCTGTGCGTAGAGACGGGATCACGTTGCTCGTCGATCGTGACCTCTGTAAATCTGAACGCGAGGTGCGAACGTCCGCGGACGCGACCCGCCCGTTCGACCTCCGTCACGTTGCCGTGAAAAACCGCGCCGGCAGGAAACACGGTGAGGCCGTCCACGACAACGGCGCGCCGCAGCCGAGCGGTCACAGGTGACTCGACTTGTGCGGTTTCTGACGACACCGCCGTCGTCAATTCGAGTGTCAGATCCGTGCCCGCCGGTGCCGTCACCTCACGGAAACGAGGCTTGGCCGGGACAGGACGAGTCTGGGTCCTCACGCTGGACGGTGCTGTCGGTTTCGGCCTGGAGGTCGCGTTTGATGGAGTTGGCGCAGCAGGCGCTGGTTCCGGTGGCACCGGCGCGGGCTCGGTAACTGGAGCAGCCTCCGGCGTCGAGCTGGCGGTATTTTGCTCGGTTCCTGCACAACCAACTGCCAGACCTGAGGTCAAGAGCGCGACGGCAATCCACTGGGTTCTCATGATGTCCATCCTCTGTCCCGGAGAGTTCAAGGATCGGACCGTGGAAACTGCCGGGCCAAAGCGCGCAGTTTTGGCTCAGAAATGGCCTCTAACGACGACAGATTTGGGAGACAGGAGACGGTTGGCGCCGGGAGGCCAAGCCGGCGGCCCATTAAGGTATCTTATTTTGTCGGAACGACTATCAATTTGACTGATGTACGCCGGCAGTGCACACTGGGTCCATGGCCACGCAGCGAACTGGTGCGCAGATCATCTGGGAATGCCTCGTTCACGAGGGCGTCAACACAGTCTTCGGATATCCGGGTGGGGCGATCCTTCCCGCGTACGACGCCATGCTCGACTATCCGGTCAAGCATGTCTTGGTTCGTCACGAGCAGGGAGCCTCGCACATGGCGGATGGCTATGCTCGCGCCGGAGGTGGCGTTGGTGTGGCCATGGCGACGTCAGGCCCCGGAGCGACGAATCTCGTGACGGGCATTGCCACCGCGATGATGGACTCGGTGCCGATGGTGTGCATCACCGGACAGGTGCCGAGCAAGCTGATTGGCTACGATGCCTTTCAGGAAACAGACATCACAGGCATCACGCTTCCAATTACGAAGCACAGCTATCTCGTGACGCGCGTCGAAGACATCATGCCGGCGATGAAGGAAGCGTTCGTTCTGGCCAAGTCCGGCCGGCCTGGTCCGGTGCTCGTTGACATCACGAAAGACGCGCAGCAGGCGAAGATCGACTGGGCGTGGGACCCGTCGCCGGTGAAGCTGCGCGGACATCGTCCAAAGCTGACGGTTCCGCAGTCGGAGATGGCGTCAGCTGTCGACCTGCTTGCGAAGTCGAAGCGCCCGGTGATTCTCGCCGGCCAAGGCATCCTGCAGAGCGGCGCGATGAAGGAAGTGCGTGAGTTCGCCGAGCGAATCAACGCACCGGTCGCGATGACGCTCCTCGGGCTCGGCGGCTTCCCGGCCAGCCATCCGCTTCACATCGGCATGATGGGTATGCACGGCGAGTCATGGGTCAACCATGCGATCCAGGAAGCCGATCTGCTCATCGCGCTCGGCATGCGGTTCGACGATCGCGTGACGGGCAACATCAAGACCTACGCGGTCAACGCGAAGAAAATTCATATCGACATCGATCCGTCGGAGATCAATAAGAACGTTCAGGCCGACGCGGCGATCGTGGCGGATCTTCGCGAAGCGCTGAAGGATCTCCTCGACGTGGTGAAGCCGCTGAATCACGAGCCGTGGCTGACGTACATCGGCTCGATGAAGGGGACGTCCGCGGTTCACGACATTCAGGCGCTGCCCGACAACGGCCACCTGTACGCACCGCATGTCATCAACGACATCTGGCGCATCACCGAGGGCAAAGCGATCATCGCGACCGACGTGGGCCAGCACCAGATGTGGGAGGCGCAGTACTACCATCACGAGCTTCCTCGCACGCTCATCACATCGGGCGGTCTTGGAACGATGGGTTTCGGATTGCCGGCAGCGATCGGCGCCAAGATGGCCCGCCCCGATGCCGAGGTGTGGGCGATCGTTGGCGACGGCGGTTTCCAGATGACGCAGGCCGAGCTCTCGACGGCCGCGCAGGAAGGCGTCAAGGTCAACGTCGCGGTGATCAACAACGGATACCTGGGGATGGTGCGCCAGTGGCAGGAGTTCTTCTACGATCGCCGCTATGCAGCAACGCCGCTTCGAAGTCCCGACTTCGTGAAGATCGCGGAAGCGCATGGGCTGCTCGGCCTGAGGGTCGAGAAGCGTCCTGAGGTTGAGGAGATCGTGCAGCAGGCACGCAAAGCTGAAGGCACGGTGCTCATCGACTTCCGCGTGGAGCAGGAAGACAGCGTCTACCCGATGGTGCCCGCTGGTGCGGATCTCGATGCGATGATTCGCCGGCCGCAGACGTCGGTCCTGGTTGAAACAGCCGCGGACCCGATTTGACACCAGAGTCCACAGACCAGAGCCGAAGATGCATCACACTCTCGTAGCCCTCGTCGAAGACAAGCCAGGCGTGCTCAATCGAGTCGCCTCGCTGTTCAGGCGCCGTGCGTTCAACATCGAATCGCTGACGGTCGGCCGCACCGACGTGCCCGGCATCTCCCGCATGACCGTCGTCATCGACAGCGATGAGGTGAGCGCCGACCGTGTTACCGCGTATCTCTACAAGCTCGTCAACGTGCTGCAGGTCGAGGATCTGCGTGAAGTGCCGGCAGTTGCTCGCGACCTTGCGCTCGTCAAGGTCGCCGTCGCCGGGCACGACCGTGCACACCTGCTTCGCGTGGTTGACGAAACGCGCGCGCACATCGTTGACTCCGGCGAGCAGACGATGACGCTCGAGATTACCGGCGAGCCGCCACACGTCGATGCCGTCATCTCACGACTCGAACCTCTTGGGATTGTCGAGATGGTCCGCACGGGCCGAGTTGCGATGCGTCGCGGTGACACGACGTTGTCGGCGGCGCGATATTCGTAAATCTCAAGAGTCTTGATTTCGGATCTTTGGTTGTTGACTCGGTTGATGATTGTTGATTCTTGATTGGAGATTCGTTGGTGGCTGATGGCAGCCATCCAATCAACAATCATCAATCTCCAATCAACAACGATTCAATAATCACCAAGCAGAGATCAAAAATTCAGTTAGTGTCAGTACACGCACTGAGGGAGTGATCATGGCCACGATGTTCTACGACAAAGACACCGACATTGACCTGATTCGCCAGCGAAAGGTCGCCGTCATCGGATACGGCTCGCAGGGGCATGCGCATGCGCTGAACCTGCAGGACAGCGGCGTCGATGTCGTCGTCGGGCTGCAAGCGGGCAGCAAGTCGGCGGACAAGGCGAAGGCCGCTGGACTTCGCGTGATGTCGGTGGCCGATGCGGCGAAGTGGGCCGACGTCATCATGGTGCTCATCCCCGATCAGCATCAGTCGAAGGTCTACAAGGCCGACATCGCACCGCACCTCACGAAGGGAAAGATGCTGATGTTCGCGCATGGATTTGCCATCCGCTTCAACTGGATCGTGCCCCCGGCCGACGTGGACGTGACGATGGTCGCGCCCAAGGCGCCAGGTCATCGCGTGCGCGAAGTCTTCAAGGAAGGCGCGGGCACGCCGGGACTGCTGGCCGTGCATCAGGACGTCACGGGGAAGGGGAGATCGACGGCGCTGTCGTATGCCCGCGCGATCGGTTGTACGCGCGCGGGGGTGATCGAGACGACCTTCGCCGAAGAGACAGAAACGGATCTCTTTGGTGAGCAGGCAGTGCTGTGCGGCGGCACGAGTGCACTCGTGAAGGCCGGGTTCGAAACGTTGATCGAGGCGGGCTATCAACCAGAGATTGCCTACTTCGAATGCCTCCACGAACTGAAGCTGATCGTCGATCTCATGTATCGCGGCGGCTTGCAGTACATGCGCTACTCGATCTCTGACACCGCCGAGTACGGCGACTACGTCGGCGGCTCGCGCATCGTCACGGCAGAGACGAAGGCGACGATGAAGCAGATGCTCAAGGAGATTCAGTCCGGCGAGTTCGCGAAGAAGTGGATCGACGAGAACGAGAACGGCCTCCCGACCTTCAAGAGGCTGCGCGAGCAGGATCGCAATCACCCGATCGAGGTCGTGGGATCGAAGCTGCGGAACATGATGCCGTTCCTCGATCCGGTGCAATTGCCTCAGCCCGCAAGTGTGTGACTCTTGTAGTTCACGGTTCACAGTTCACAGTCTCCACAGTGCGTGAACTGCCTGCTGTGAACTGTCAACTGCCTGCTGTGAACTGCCCATGAACAAATACTCGTCACGCGTCACCCAGCCGCGCAGCCAGGGCGCGTCGCAAGCCATGCTGTACGGCGTCGGACTCACCGACGCCGACTTGAAGAAGCCGCAGGTCGGCATCTGCAGCATGTGGTACGAGGGCAACACGTGCAATATGCACCTCGACCGGCTGTCGGCGCAGATCAAGGAAGGCGTGTCGGCGTCCGGACTGGTCGGTCTCCGCTTCAATACCGTCGGCGTGAGCGACGGCCTCTCGATGGGCACCGAGGGCATGAGCTACTCGTTGCCGTCGCGAGACCTCATCGCAGACTCGATCGAGACAGTGATGGGAGCGCAGTGGTACGACGCGCTCATCACCGTTCCGGGCTGCGACAAGAACATGCCGGGCAGTGTCATCGCGATGGCGCGTCTCAACCGCCCGGCGTTGATGGTGTACGGCGGCACCATTCGCGCGGGTTTTGCTCAGGGCAAGCCGCGCGACATCATTTCTGCATTTCAGTCGTACGGTGAGTATCTCGCCGGGACGATCACTGACGAACAGCGTCTGGACATCGTTCGTCACGCGTGCCCGGGAGCCGGTGCGTGCGGCGGGATGTACACCGCCAACACCATGGCCGTGGCGATCGAAGCGCTCGGTCTGTCGTTGCCGTTCAGTTCGTCGCTCCCGGCTGAAGACGCAGGCAAGGGCGACGAGTGCGACCGCGCGGGCGCCGCTATACGTCTGCTCCTCGAGCGCGATCTGAAACCGCGAGACATCCTGACGAGCAAGGCCTTCGAGAACGCCATGACGATGATCATGGCGGTTGGTGGATCGACGAACGCGGTCCTTCACCTTCTGGCGATTGCCAAGGCTGCAGGCGTGACTCTGGAACTCGCGGACTTCCAGCGCGTCAGCGATCGGGTGCCGCTACTCGCCGATCTCAAGCCGAGCGGACGCTACGTGCAGGAAGACCTGCATGCGGTCGGCGGGACGCCTGCCGTCATGAAGTACCTGCTCGAGCGCGGCTACCTGCACGGCGACTGCATGACCGTCACCGGGCGGACGCTGGCCGAGAATCTCGAGAGCGCGGCGCATCTGAAGTCCGGGCAGGAAATCATTCACACACTCGAGAAGCCCGTTTTCGCGCGCGGCCATATCCGCATTCTTCATGGCAATCTCGCGCCACAGGGATCGGTCGCGAAGATCACCGGTAAAGAGGGCGAGCTGTTCTCAGGGATCGCGAAGGTCTTCGATTCCGAAGAGGCCATGCTCGCCGGGCTCGAGCACCAGCAGATCGGCAAGGGCGATGTCGTCGTGATCCGTTACGAGGGTCCGAAGGGCGGGCCCGGCATGCCTGAGATGCTGACACCGACGTCGGCCATCATGGGCGCCGGACTTGGAGCCGACGTCGCGCTTCTCACCGACGGCCGCTTCTCCGGTGGATCGCACGGCTTCATCATCGGTCACATCACGCCAGAGGCTCAGGAAGGTGGCCCGATTGCGCTCGTGCAGAACGGTGATCGGATCACTATCGATGCTGCCGCATGCCAGTTGAGCGTGGATGTGAGCGACGACGAGCTGGCCCGCCGCCGCAAGGCATGGACGGCGCCGCCGCCGAAGGCGACAACTGGCGTCCTCGCCAAGTACGTGCGCCTCGTCCGGTCCGCGTCCGAGGGCTGTGTGACCGACTAGGTGTCGGAGCGTTGAACGGCTACCGCTCTATAATCCCTTCGAAGTTGCTGAATCCCGGCACTCGCCTCGGTCCGTATGAGATCCAGACCCTCGTCGGTTCCGGCGGCATGGGAGAGGTCTACAGGGCCCGTGACACCCGCCTCGATCGCACGGTTGCCGTTAAGGTCCTGAAGGCCTCGCTCGCACACGACCCGGAGTTTCGTGAGCGATTCGAGCGCGAAGCCCGGGTCATCTCACAGCTGAATCACCCCAACATCTGTACGCTGCACGACGTCGGGCAGGAGGGTGCGATTGACTTCCTGGTCATGGAGTATGTCGAAGGGGAGACGTTGGCGGCGCGGCTCGCGCGCGGACAGATTCCGCTCGACCAGGCCATGGCGTATGGCATCCAGATCGCCGAAGCCCTGGACCGCGCGCACCGGCAGAACATCATTCATGGCGATCTGAAGCCGGGAAACGTCATGCTCACGAAGACGGGCGCCAAGCTGCTCGACTTCGGCCTGGCCCGTCAACTCCCCGCGGCGCTGCCGCAGGTATCCGATTCGATGACCCGGGCGTTCACGATGAGTGCCTCGCCTGTGCTGGGCACGCTGCCGTACCTGGCTCCCGAACAGTTGGAAGACAAGCGGCCCGATGCGCGCACAGACATCTTCTCGCTGGGGGCGGTCTTGTACGAATCTGTCACGCAGGAGCGGGCATTTCCCGGTGACAGCTACGCAGCGGTGATCGCAGCGATCATGCGTTCGCAGCCGCCATCGATGGCGGTGAGACGGCCAACGCCCGCAGCGCTCGACCGGGCTGTCGCGACCTGCCTCGCCAAAGATCCCGACGAACGCTGGCAGAACGCTGGCGACCTTGCGCGCGAATTGAAGTGGATCGCAGCTGGTGGCTCGCTCGGCCCGGTCGCTGCTCCGGTGTCGCGACGAGCGCCGCGACTCCGACTATGGATCGCTGCTATCGCCGTGCTCATCCTGTCCACACTCGTGATGGCAATCACGATGCTTCGGGGGCGAACGCCAGGCGCCACCACCGTATATCGCACGTCGATCCTCCTGCCCGAGGGACTCCTGTTCCCGGGCGCCGGCCAACTCGGTGGGATCGGCCGGTTTGCTCTTTCTCCCAACGGGCGCCGTGTTGTTTTCGTGGCCTCAGACCCGGAAGGAAATGTCCGCCTCTGGGTCCGTTCACTCGACTCCCTCACCGCGATGTCGCTGCCAGGTACCGATGGCGCCGGATCGCCATTCTGGTCTCCTGATTCGTCCATGGTCGGGTTTGTCGCCCGGGGGCAGCTGAAGACGGTTGACCCATCAGGTGGGACGCCAACAACAATCACGCCGGCCTTCAACGTCACGGGTTCCTGGAGTTCCGCGAACATCATTCTCTTCACTCCGAGCCCCGCGTCGCCGCTGCACGCGGTTCCCGCCACCGGTGGAACGCCTCGCCCGGTGACGACACTCGACGCGAGCCTGGGCGACGTCCTGCATCGCAACGCGTTCTTCCTGCCTGATGGCCGACATTTTCTCTATGTCGCCGTGAGTGCACGCACGGGTGAAACGACCGGCGCGCGTGCGGTCTATGTAGGCTCGCTCGATAGCAGCGAGTCAGGTCGCTTGCTCATCGACCACGGATCGTCGGTGGCATTCTCGCAGGGACATCTGGTGTTCCTGCGAGACAATCGACTCGTGGCCCAGCCGTTCGATCTCGATCGCTTCGAGTTGACGGGCGATCCCAAACCCATTACCGAACAAGTCGAACTCGCCGGCTCGTCGTCCACGCCATTCTCAGTGACGGAGTCGGGCGTGCTCGCCTACCAACCGGCCTCAGGACCTGGTTCCCAGCTCGTCTGGCTGGACCGCGACGGGCGAAGGCTCGGGACGCTTGGAGAACCGGCGGATTACGGCGACATCGTGTTGTCGCCGGATGGCCGTCGCGCAGCGGTGAGCGTGCTGGATGCTGCAGTCAACACGCGGGACATCTGGGTGTTCGACATCTCGCGCGGGGTGCGGACACGCGTCACGTTCGATCCGTCCGACGATGTCGCGGCGGCATGGTCGCCGGACGGCACACGACTTGTCTTCGCGTCCAATCGCGCGGGGCACTTCGACCTCTATCGGAAAGCCGCCGCAGGGATTGGCAACGATGAGCTGATCTTCCAGGACGAGTCGGAGAAGTACCCGACGGCATGGTCGCCGGATGGCCGTTCGGTCCTGTACTGGACGTTTGGCAGTGAAGGCGCACAGGCGCGCTTGCTGACGCTCGGCGCCGAGTCGTCGACTGCTTTCGTCGGCCCTCCCGCAAACCCGGTGCGACTCTCGGGGGATGGCCGATGGGCGGCGTATTCCTCTACTGAATCCGGTCGTTCCGAGGTCTACGTCGTAGCGTTCCCCAAGCCCTCCGAGAAATGGCAGTTGTCGAACGCGGGCGGCAGCCTGCCGCAATGGCGTGGCGATGGACGAGAAGTGTTCTATGCGGGCCGCGACAACAGGCTCATGGCCGTGTCGCTCGAGGTACGCGGTTCCGATCTCCAGGTCCTGGCCCCGCAGGCGCTGTTCGACGTTCGCCCGGTTGGTCCGCGTTCGTTCTTCGACGTGATGCCAGACGGACAGCGCTTCCTCGTCAACTCGCGCCGCACTGACAGCCTCTCCTCGTCGATTACCCTCCTACAGAACTGGACGAGTCTCACGCCGCCGTGACCAGTCCGTCTCAGGCGCGGCTCTCGGTGCGCGACTCGCTTGGTCATCGGGTCCTCGTCATCGACAAGAGCCCTTTCCGGATTGGCCGGCGGCCGGACAGCGATCTGATCCTGAACGGAACCGAGGTCTCGCGCGACCACGCTGAGATCGTGCTGGCAGGCGACCGCTACGTGATTCGGGATCGACAGTCGAAGTACGGCACCTACGTCAACAGCGCGCGAGTGATCGAACAGCCACTCTCGCATCGCGATCAGATCGAGTGCGGACACAACGCCGAAGCGTCCTTGATCTTCCTCGTGGACGAGCGCCGGCCGGGCGAAGACAGCCGCGTCGGAGCCGTCGGTGAGTTCCGCCAGGTGGCGACGCTGCTCGCCGCGTTGAGAGCGATGGGGACCGAGCGCGTACTCGACGAAGTACTCGCCGTCGTCCTCGACGCCGCGATCGAGACGACAGGCGCCGAGCGCGGCTTCATCATGCTGGCGGACAAGCAGGGAACGCTGGAGATGAGCGTCGCGCGTCACGCAGAACGCGGTTCAATCGAGGCGTCCGACTTCAAGACCAGCCGCAAGATTCCGGAGCAGGTCTTTGCTACCGGCGAGCCGCAGGTTGTGGCCGACCTGCTCGAAGGAGATTTGCCGGAGTCTCACACGGAAACCGTCGCGTTCGGCATCCGGCACGTGCTGTGTGCGCCGCTGAAACTCGTGCGCTACGTTGAGCGGCCCGAAGACCCTGGCGCCAGCGCGAACATCGGTGTCCTGTATCTCGATAGCAAGGAGCGCGGCAGATTCTCCTCGACTGCATCAGTGGCGCTCGAAGCATTGGCAACGGAGGCGGCCACCGCGATCGAGAACGCTCGCCTTTATCGTGAGACGGTGGAGAAGGCCAAGATCGATGAGGAGCTGCGCATGGCGTCGAAGATTCAGCAGGCGCTCCTGCCCCCCCCGCGCCGAGAGGGGGCGTTTTATCGCGCGGTAGGTGCCTCCGTACCAAGCCGGACGATCGGCGGCGACTTCTTCGACTACCTCGACCTGTCAGGTGGCGCGTTCGGCTTCGCGCTCGGCGACGTGACGGGCAAGGGGCCGTCGGCAGCGCTCGTGACCGCCGTCATCCAGGGCATCTTCGGATCGCAGATGGGAACCGCGGTGGCACCGGCGGAACTGATCTCGCTGGTCAATCGTGTGCTGCTGGCGCGTCGTGTCGAGTCGCGCCTCGCAACGGTCTTCTTCGGCTCGGTCACGCCGCGCGGCCGACTCGTTTACTGCAACGCTGCACAGAATTGGCCGCTCCTGTTCTCGGGAGGGCGCTGGGAGCGTCTCGACATCGGTGGCACGCTGCTTGGCGCGTTTGCCGACGCCGTCTACGAGCAGGGCGAGCGCCAGTTGACGCCGGGAGACACGATCGTCCTCTTCAGCGATGGCATCGCGGAAGCCCTGAACGTCGAAGGTGAGGAGTTCGGGGAGCAGCGGATACGGGAAGCGGTCGAGCCGCGAATCCATGAGCCGGTCGACGTGATCCTCGAGCGGCTACTCGGTGAGCTCGAGCAGTTCACGCGCGGCATCCCTCAGGCCGACGATCTGACCGCGGTGGTCGTCCGGTATCTCGGCTGACGCTCGATCAGGCCTGCTTCGCCGCCGCCTGCTTCGGCGCTGCCTTCTTGCGCGTGCGTTTTGCCGGCTTGTCGGGTTCGGCGGTTGTGGAGCGTTCGAGCTTCACGATCGCGGTCGCGAAACGTCGAAGCCCGTGTTCATCGAAGTCGATGACGGTGTGGTGTTCGTCGACGAGCCGAACTGTGCCGTGGCCGTATTGCAGTTGAGAGACCCGATCGCCAATCGCATAACCTCGCACGTCCGCCTCCTGCGTCGACACTACAACGAACCGGCCGGGCCTCAGAGGCCCGGCATTCTATTTTGCATGATCGACCCGGCCGCCCGAGTCGAAGGAACGTTGTCTACCAGCGAGGTTCGCTGCGACGTGAAGGACCACGACTGCCGTACGCGCCGCCGCCGCCGCCACCGCCGCCAGAGCGAGGAACCTGGGGTCGGGCTTCATTCACGGTCAGGCGCCGTCCGCCAAACTGCTGATCGTTCAGTTTGGTGATAGCGTTCTGCGCCTCGTCATCCGATGACATCTCGACGAATGCGAACCCGCGCGCGCGGCCAGTGTCCCGATCGCGCATGACGGTAACCGTTTCCACATTGCCTGCCTGCGTGAACAGCTCCTGCAGATCCTGCTCGTTGGTTTCGTAGGGGAGGTTGCCGACGTAGAGTTTTCGACCCATCACTGACTCCTGCGACGTTTTCAGCCACCCACGCGACGTGCGTGGGACTAACGAAAACCCAGCCTGAGCGACCTGTCGCTCGGCTCAACTGCATGCAGGAAGATCAGAGGACGGTCAGATCGACGCTGAACGCGAATTAGCGGTGGGCTAAGCTTCCGGACCGGCAGTATACACCCTCAGAGTGTAGTGTCGACTACCAACTTCGAAGTATTTTCGCTATTGCTGAGGCGGGAGTCGATACCGGCCATCGGCCGTTTGTTTAAGGAATCCCTCATCAACAAGCCTGGTCAGGACGCGCACGCATTCGTCACGGCTGACCTGGAACAGTCGCGCCGCCTGGTCGACTGTTGGAGAAAAGCCGCGCATTTCCGCGAACTCACATCGAATGCGATCGGTGACATCAACGCGCATCGACGGCTTGCGCGCCGTTGACATCGAGAGCGCCCTAAAGGGAATGTCAGCGAGCGACGGCGGGAAATGCGACGCTTTAGTGGCGCGCATGGGCATAAAACCTCCCCTGTCGTGTGATCGATTCGACGATACGCCCCAAAATGCGCGACGTCAAGGTCGGGGAATCGTCACTCGTGATATGTCTAGAGGTGAGGTGCCTGCCTGCTGACGGTGGAGTAGTGTTCATGACTCGGCTCCTCACCCTTTCTCTTGTTGCTGCGTGCGTCTTCGTCGCCAGCGCAGCTCCCCAACAGCCGATCTTCCGCGGTACGAGCGATGCCGTTCGCGTGTTCGTAACAGTGACGGACAAAGATGGACGACTCATCCCGGGCCTGAAACAGGAAGACTTCGAGATCAAGGACGAAGGCAAGCCGCAACCGATCACGCTGTTCGACAACTCACCGCAGCCAATCCGGCTCGTCGCGATGCTCGACGTATCCGGGAGCATGGAGGGCAACTTGCCGCTGCTGCGTGCCGCCTCCGAACAGCTCTTCGCGCGGCTCGGCCCGAATGACGTCGCGCGCGTCGGGACCTTCGGCCGGGATGTCGTCATCAGCCCGGCGTTCACACGAGATCCGAACGAGCTTCGACGAGCCCTGCCGACGTCGATTGCTCCTGATGCGCCAACCCCGTTGTGGCGTGCGACTGACGCGGCGATGGAGAAGTTTTCAGATGATGGCGAGGGGAGATCAGTCGTCCTCGTACTGAGTGACGGAAAGGACAGCGGTCCCATCGGATTCAACCAGCGCTACGTGAGTCAGGCGGAAGTGATCGATCGCGCGCGCAACCAGGATGTAATGGTCTACGGCGTCGGCATGCGAAGCCGCGGACCTCGACGCAGCCCAGTGGGTCCTATCGACATTCAGGCGGCACTCATTGCCGATCTCCCGGATCCGGGCCTCGCGCTGGCTGCCGAACAGTCGGGAGGCGGCTACATGGAGCTTCGTCCCAACCAGGATCTCGCCGAAGCGTTCGCGCGCGTCGTCGACGAATTGCATAGCCAGTATCTGATTGGCTTCGCCCCGCCGAAGCGCGACGGCAAGGTGCACGACATCGAGGTGCGGATCCTGAACCAGAAGGGATTGAAGCCGCGCGCCCGCAAGAACTACGTCGCGCCAACAGGGAAGCCGTAATGTGGCGGCGCTAGTTCGCCGTCGGTGGCTCGGCAGAGTCGATGACGACGACGGTGACAGGTCCGCGATCGGGTTGAAGGCGAAGACCGAGTTGCTCCTGCAACGCTGTGAACAGTGACAGGCCCTCGGGGGTGAGTTCAGTCGCGCCCGCGGCTCCGGGCGGCGCCTGCTGCAATCCCAGATCGCTCGACCACTCGAGTTCGAGATCGTACGCGCCATCGAGGGCGGTGCGATCGACGACAGTGCGTCCGACGCGCCCACGCATCACCTGCGCGAACATCGGCATGAACATGCCACGCGCCGTCAACGATCGTGCGCCCATACGAAAGTCACCACACGCGGGAGGTCCGCCCGGAACCGTGGGCACGAAGTTGCGCGCTTCCTTCGCGCACGCCGCATCGGATTCTCGAAGCTTCGGTCCGAGTCGGCGATCGCTGCGAGCTACTGAGAGCACGTAGATAGGCTGGTCGCGCGCCTCGGTGTGCGCGACCAGCTTGAAGCGATCGGCGAGGAGCGAGCGAAGCATCAGTCTCATGTCGTTCGGGGGGACCTCGCTGCTGGCGCGGGCGTTGATGTCGAAGCGATCGCTGTCAATCCATGCAGGGCCGCCAATGATCTGCATACCGTCGTAGGCGCCAGACACGAGAAGGCGCAGCGTTGCTCCGATGGCGACGAAACGCCCGCCGGGTTGGGGAGCGGCGAGGCCAGCTCCTTGTTGGTTGCCACTTGTAGTGCGTCGAATCGACGCGACCTCGAAGGCGGGCGGAGTCTGCGCGCTCAGCCCGGTCATGGCGGCCATCGCCGCACACGTCACAAGGTGGGTTGCGGGTCGCATGTCGACCTCGAGCGGATGCCGATGAATAAGCCGCCAGCAAAGAGCAGCGCAACGACAGTCTGTTGAGCGGGACTCGGAATGAACGGCTGCAGCGGCACCGTGGGAACAAAGAGATAGAAGTTCACGAAGGCTGCCGTCGATGCGCTCAAACCGCAGCCGAGAATCGCCCAGACGCGATGCTCGCGATGGAAGGCGCCAATCGCCCGGCCGCTCAGCACTGCTGCGACGAAGAGTGGAGCCGTGGCGTAGATCTGCCGCCCTGCGTACCGGCCACTGTGCAGGATCCAGTCGGCATCGTTCAGCAGAAACAGCTGGCTGAGAAGATTCGCCACGACGACGGCGTTGAAGCCAATGAGGGCGAGCATCGCAGTGGCCACGAGCATTGCTTCAGTCGTCAGACGTGGCGCAGTTCTGAAGCACGTAACTGCGTGACCCACGATGGCGAGTGCGACCTGATGCCAGAGCCACGCTCGAGATCGCTCGCCGCTCTGTTCAACCAGGTCGCCCTTCAGCGCTTCATTGGGAATGAATCGATCGAGCAGGGCAATGGCCAGCGGCGAGGGGCATCGAGTTATCACGAGCGACCACCTTCAAGCTGGGGCAGGCCGGTCCAGAGTTGTGTCAACGCCCGCCGAGCCTGTCGCACGGACTTCAATCCCGCGGGCGTTACGCGGAAGAAGCGCTTGGCGCGGCCACCGCGTTCAGGTGTCGGCTCGCCGAGGCTCGAGGACACGAGGCCGTTCTCCTCGAGGCGATCGAGGGCCGCATAGACTGCGCTCAGTACGACCGTGCGGCCACCCGTCGTTTCCATCTCGCGGGCGATGGGAACGCCATAGGCCTCGTCGCCGACACGGAGGATCGAGAGCAGGATCATCAACTCGAAGTCGGTCAGGTAGGCGCGGGACAATATTCACAAAGTGTGAACAAATAGCCGACACACGTCAAGCAGAAAGAGGCACACTCACCCGCTAAAGCCCCGGCAGAACGGAGGCCCTGTCCGTTCACAGGCCCAGCCGGTCCCAGGGGAACGCGGGACCGATGTCCCATTTGTCCTGCCTGAAATTCGCGTGCGAGCTTACACCCGTGTACGTCGAAAACGCGTTCACGTCGCACGTGAACCGTTGGCTGAGCGGCGGAAGGGACGGCGGGATGCTGAACTGCGCGCACAACATGCGCACGAGCGCCGCCACGGCGTCGACCTGTACATCGGGGAACGAGGCGAAATGCGATTTACCTCTGAAGTTTGCCGCCACGTACTTCTCCGTCTCATCAAGGCGACAGAACTTCGTCGTGAACTCGGGCGACGTGCTGGTGCGCTTTGGCCACCAGTTCAGGACCGTGGGATCGTCGGTCGAGAGCTGCAGCGGCCCGACGTTGGCGATTTCGATGCCGATGGATCGCCGATCCTGAATACTGCGTGGGCTCGAAACGCCGAGGTGCGACGCCCACGACGAGGGTGGGAAGACCTCATAGATCGAGCCATCGAGATCGACGAGGTACGACGTAGCGATCCGCCGCGGGTCGTTCCGCCAGGTGTCGAATGCGCTGCGTGCCGTCGTTCCTGCCGTGAAGTGCAGCACGATCAGATCCTTGACAGTGGGTTCTGGTACGAACTCGCTTGAGCTGAGCGCCATGCGCGTTCGATCGATCGCCGGCCTCGCGCTCGTGGCCGCTGGCGGCGGGGAGGGTGGTGTCGCCAGCTCCATCGGATCGGAACTCGGAGGCGTCGCCTTCGGGAGCATCGACAGGAGCGGGTCGTCAGCCGGTCGCGGCACGTTCGTGGCGCCCGCCCAAAGATAGTGGCCCTTGCCGTCGCCGTACCAGAACGAGTTTCCGCTGACGCTCTCGCCCGCGTCGGTCACCTCCGCCACGATCACATCCGACTGCGCGGCGACGAGGCGCGCCACCGGCGCATCGAGGCTGGGCGACCCAAGCCGAAGGTTCGCGCGCGTGATGGTCCGGACGACGGGCTGTTGCCGCCCCGTTCCGTCACGCCTGGCCCGGGCAGCGGCGATGATGGCGCCAATCGGGCAAGTGGGGGCAGGACAGCCGCTCGAAGGCCGTATCGCGGAATGAGGGATGACGTGAGCCCCATCCAGTGGGATCCGCCATCGCCGCGCAATGTCCTCGATGAGGCTCGTTGTGGCAGCCGTCTGCGCAGCGGGCCAATCGTCAGTGGAGTTTCCTTCGAGCTCAATCGCGATGGTGTGGAAGTTGGGGTTCACACCGGTACGAATGAGAGACCACGTGGACTGAGCGGCCACGCCCGCATGGAACGCCGTGTCGGTTTCCGCCACGCACGAATCGATCGTTCCGTCCCGGGCAACGAGGTAGTGGGCCGAGAGCGACGAGGCAGGACTCTCGAAACGCGCGCGCAACGACGCTCGTGTCCCACCGGTCCGGTGCAGCACGATGCTGTCGGGCGTGAATCCCGCCGGCCGCCCCGGCCGAAAGTTCGGCGACGCGATTCTGTTGAATGTCTCAGGCATCGCGCACCTATCCGACCGCCTGCATGTCGCCACGCTCACCGCCGACTACAGGTGGCGCCGCGCCCGTGCTGCGTGGTTTGTCGCTCGACTGGCGCTCCTTGCGCTGACTGTCGTCCTTGACCGCGAGCGCGGAGCGAAGTTGCAGGAGACCGCTGAGTGCGCTGTACCAGAAGGGTGCGCCGAGGCTGAGGAGCAACGCGGTGATCAGCAGCCCCATATAGTTGGCGTTTTTCAAACTCTCCCACCATTCCCAGGGACCAGCACTTGGCAGCTTGATGACGCCGTATTCGGCGAGAAACGCGCGGTATTCCTGGGCCTTCGCGTTCTCGGCGTCGGGGGCTGCCTTGTCGTCGGCCGCTTGAGTGTCGGCAGGTTTGTTCGCGTCCTGTTCTGCAGGCGCCACGGGTGGAGCAGCCGGTTGGACAGCTGCGGTATTGGCTGCGCCGCCATTCTGCTGGGCCGTCCCGGAAGGGCCTGCGTTGTTGATCTTGATCGCCTCGCTCACGAAGGCTTCCCTCAGCTTGTCATCGGCGGACAAACGGTTGACCAGCGAGAGCGCATCGACCTGCAAGCCGATCGCGACGATGAACGCGCCGGCGAACGTAATCGCGCGCGTGGACGCCGTGAACCGCTGCGACGTGCGATCCATCGTCTGGTCGAACCAGTTGTTGATCTTGGCGACGAAGTCGCTTTCAGCCTGCTGAAGGATCGCGACGTTCTGCCGGACCACGTGCGAGACTTCCGGGTTCATCTGTTCGAGGCGAAGCGCCGCCATTCGGATCTCCTTGAGCTTGGCCTTGGGATCCGCGATGCCGTTGGTGGTGAGCGCGTCCTGGAGTGCGTTCACTGTTACGGTGTCCAGACCCGTCGAATCATCCGTGGCCAGAAGCATCAGCAGCTTCGTGAACTCTTCACGATGGACGACGTTGCCAAGCCGCCGTCCGCCCAGGGCCCGGCGCACGAACCCCGCCCCGGCCGCCAGCGGCGTGTTGGATCCGCACACCAGCGGATGGGTGAGCAGGCGAGTCGCGACGGCCTCGCTTACTGTCTCCGTCAGTTTGGGATCGAGCTGCTGGAGCAGATCGATCAGCCCGCGGCGCAGGTGCCTCCCGCGGCTGTTGATGATCGTCGTAATGGACTGGGTGATAACGGTCACCGCCATGCTGAGCGCCAGCAGCACGACGACCAGACCGATGAGAACGTCAATGGACTTCAGCACGTTAGCCTCCTGCGGCAACGCCTTCTGCCGTTTCCAGTCGCGAGAGCCTACAATCGCAGCGAGCCAGAGCCCTCGTGGGTCTGGCGGTCACCGACTCTAACGTCATTCCCGGCGAAAGCGAACTCCCGCAAGGCGTGGGACTAGACGCGGCAGCGCGGAGGATCGCTACTGGATTCTCGCAACGCTGTGGGAAGCTGCAGTCGGCCTCGAACATTCCGTGAGCATTGGGAAATGGCAAACGGAGGCTGAAGGCGCAGCGACGGCGCAATCGATGCTGGACGATAGCACGCGGCCGCAGTTGGCCGAGTTGACGGCACTCCTGTCTGCCTCGCCCCTCAAGTCTTTGGCTCTGTCCTAACGGGAGCAGCGCGATCAGTTGATGCCGGGCGGCAGGGGAGTGGCGTCGTCAGATGGATGGGCGGCAGGCGGGACGCCAAGAAGCCGGCGCAGCTCTTCGCCTTCCATCACTTCGATTTCCAGCAGGCGACGCGTGACGCTTTCGAGCTCATCGCGACGCTCGCTCAGAATGCGGCGAGCCTCGCCGTGCGCATCGGTCATGATGCGCTTGACCTCCGCGTCGATCAATCGGGCAGTGTCCTCGGCGTAGGCGCCGCGCTCGGGCCCCAGCTGGATATCGAGGAACTTGTTGCGTTTGTGGCCATCGTAGTTGATGGCGCCCAGCGAATCGCTCATGCCCCACTCGGTAACCATCGCGCGCGCGATGTCCGTCGCGCGCTGCAGATCGTTCTGGGCGCCGGTGGAGATCTCGCCGAGCGCAATCTCTTCGGCCGTGCGCCCACCAAGAAGAACGGCGAGCTGCGCGAGTAGATCTTTGCGCTGCATCAGGTAGCGATCTTCGAGCGGCAGCTGCATCGTGTAGCCAAGTGCGCCGAAGCCACGCTGCACGATGGAAATCTTGTGGACCGGATCCATGTCCGGAATCGCCGTGGCGACGATCGCGTGTCCCGACTCGTGGTACGCGACGATCTCACGCTCCTTGCGGCTCATCACACGCTTCTTCTCGAGGCCGGCGATCAACCGGTCGATGGCTTCGTCGAAGTCCAACATGTCGACCGCCGTCTTGTCCTTGCGCGCCGCGAGCAGCGCCGCCTCGTTCACCAGGTTGGCCAGGTCGGCACCAGCGAATCCAGCCGTCCGCGCAGCCACTACTCGCAGGTCCACCGCGGGAGAAAGCTTGACCTGCTTGGTGTGGATCGTGAGGACCTCCTCGCGTCCTTTCACATCCGGCTTGTCGACGAGAACCTGACGGTCGAAGCGGCCTGGACGAAGGAGCGCAGGGTCGAGCACCTCTGGGCGGTTCGTCGCGCCCATGATGATGATGGCCTTGCGCGAATCGAAGCCGTCCATCTCGGCCAGCAACTGATTCAGTGTCTGTTCGCGCTCCTCATGGGATCCCATCGGGCTTTGCACACGGGCGCGGCCGAGCGCATCGAGCTCGTCGATGAAGATGATGCACGGCGCCTTTGTTTCGGCCTGCGAGAACAGATCGCGCACGCGTGCCGCACCGACACCGACGAACATCTCGACGAACTCCGATCCGCTCAGGCTGAAGAAGGGAACTTTGGCCTCGCCAGCGACGGCTCGCGCCAGGAGCGTCTTGCCGGTTCCCGGAGGGCCGACGAGCAGCACGCCCTTCGGAATGCGGCCACCGAGCGTCGTGTACTTCCGCGGATTGCGCAGGAACTCGACGATCTCTTTCAGCTCCTGCTCGGCCTCGTCCACACCGGCCACATCAGCGAAGCTCACCTTCACATCGTCTTCTGCGAAGACGCGATGCTTGCTTCGCGCAAACGACATGACGCCGCCTTCGGCGCCGCCGATGCGGCGAGAGAAGTAGCTCCAGATGACGAAGATAAAGACGAGCGGAAGGATCCATCCGAGGACCTCAGGCAACCACCGGCTGACGAACTCGCCGGTGTACTTCACGCCCGCCGCGTCGAGATCCTCGAGCAGCTTCGGATCCTCGATGCGTGTCGAGCTGAAGTTCCTGCTGCCGTTGGTCTCGCGAAGATACGTGCCTCGGATCGTCTGTTCGCCGACGTAGACCTCGGCGATCTGGCCCGCTCGGACGGCCGTCTTGAAGTCGCTGTACGAGACCTGCCGCCCACTCGGTGCCAGAAACCACGTCTGCACCAGCACGAGAAGCAACAGCCCGCCGAGGAAGTACCAGATCGGTCCCCCAGGGCGCACGCTCGTTCGAAGCGTGCGCTTGTCTCCCGGACGCTTGTCGCGCGGGTTCATTCCCGGAGGTGTTCGAAGATTCGCCAATAGTCCCTCAGGCAGTCACCGACTGCTTTTTCTGGAAGGTCAGTTCATTGTGACCCATATCCACGATGATCGAGTCACCCTCGCGGAAGTCACCCTCGAGGACTCGCATCGCCAGCGGATCCAGCACGCGGCGCTGAATCGTCCGCTTCAACGGCCGGGCACCGAACATCGGATCGAAGCCCTCGGTGACGAGGAAGCCTCGCGCCGTGTCCGTCAGCTCTACGTGGATCTTCCGATCCTCGAGCCGCTTGAGCAGGCCGCGGACCTGAATGTCCACGATGTGCTTCAAATGGCCCAGTCCGAGCGAGTGGAAGAAGATGATCTCGTCCACACGGTTGATGAACTCGGGACGGAAGTGCTGACGTAGCGCCTCCGCGACCTGCCGCCGAACGCCTTCCGGCAATTCCTCGCGACCCGATCCCTGCTGAGCCTCGGCGATAAAGTGGCTGCCCAGATTCGACGTCATGATCACGACGACGTTCTTGAAGTCCACCGTGCGGCCTTTGCCATCGGTCAGGCGTCCGTCATCGAGCAGCTGCAGCATCACATTCAGCACCTCGGGATGCGCCTTCTCGATCTCGTCGAACAGCACGACGGCGTACGGCCGCCGGCGTACGGCTTCGGTGAGCTGACCGGCCTCGTCGTAGCCGACATATCCGGGAGGTGCCCCGAGCATTCGCGAGACGGTGTGCTTCTCCTGATACTCCGACATGTCGATCCGGATCATCGCGTGCTCATCGTCGAACAGGAATTCCGCGAGCGCACGGGCGAGCTCGGTCTTGCCGACGCCGGTCGGCCCGAGGAAGATGAAGCTACCGAGCGGCCTGTTGGGATCCTGCAAGCCGGCGCGCGCGCGACGAATCGCATTCGCCACCGCGGTGATCGCCTCGTCCTGGCCGACCACGCGCTCGTGGAGTCGATCCTCCATGTGAATCAGCTTCTGGATCTCGCCCTCCATCAAGCGACTCACCGGGATGTTGGTCCACTTGGCGACGACCTCGGCGATGTCTTCCTCGTCAACTTGTTCCTTGAGCATGCGTGACGTCTTGGGCTGACCATCGCTGGCGGAATCGCCAGCGGCGATCCGCTTCTCGAGCTCCGGGATGCGGCCGTACTGAAGCTCTGACGCCTTCGCGTAGTCCCCGACACGCTGCGCCGTCTCGAGCTCCACGCGCGCGTCTTCGAGTTGCTGCTTCAGGTCGCTCGTCCCTTGCAGTGTGTCTTTCTCCGTTTGCCACTGCGTCTGCAGGCGAGTCTGCTGCTCTTTGAGATCTGCCAGCTCGCGTTCGAGTTTGGACAGACGATCCTTCGAGGCCGGGTCGGTCTCTTTCCGCAGTGCCTCGCGCTCGATTTCGAGCTGCATGATCCGGCGGCGCACTTCGTCGAGCTCCGCCGGCATCGAGTCGATCTCCATGCGCAACTTCGATGCGGCCTCGTCCACGAGGTCGATCGCCTTGTCGGGCAGGAATCGATCGGTGATGTAGCGGTTCGAGAGGACGGCGGCTGCCACGAGCGCGGCGTCCTTGAAACGGACCTTGTGGTGAATCTCGTAGCGCTCGCGCAGACCACGAAGAATCGAGATCGTGTCCTCGACTGTCGGCTCGCCAACGAGCACGGGCTGGAAACGGCGCTCGAGTGCGGCATCCTTCTCGATGTGCTTGCGATACTCGTCGAGCGTCGTGGCGCCAATCGTGTGGAGCTCTCCGCGCGCGAGCATCGGCTTCAGCATCTGCGACGCGTCCATCGCGCCCTCGGCTGCGCCAGCGCCGACAACGGTGTGGAGCTCGTCGATGAAGAGGACGATCTGCCCCTCGGATTCGCCGATCTCTTTCAGCACGGCCTTCAGCCGCTCTTCGAACTCACCGCGATACTTTGCGCCCGCGACGAGCGCACCCATGTCCAGCGCGAAGATCTTCTTGTTCTTGAGGCCCTCCGGCACGTCGCCGCGCACAATACGCTGTGCCAGCCCCTCGACGATGGCCGTCTTGCCGACGCCGGGCTCGCCAATCAGCACGGGGTTGTTCTTCGTCCGGCGCGAGAGTACCTGGATGACACGACGGACCTCTTCGTCGCGGCCGATCACCGGATCGAGCTTGCCGCTGCGCGCCAGGTCAGTGAGATCGCGGCCGTAGCGGGAGAGTGCTTCGTAGGTTGATTCGGGATTCTGCGACGTCACGCGCTGGTTGCCGCGAACTTCCGTCAACGCCTTGTAGAGCGCGTCCTTCGTCACGCCGAGCCGCTGCAGCAACTGCGCGGCGGGCGAGCGCCCCGCTTCTGCCACGAGGGCGAGGAAGAGATGCTCCGTGCTGACGAACTCGTCCTGCAGGCGCGTCGCCTCGGCCTGGGCCGAGTCGACGATGAGCTTCATGCGAGGCGAGAGGCGCACGTCGGCCCCGTACGCCTGCGGGATCGACTTCAGGAACGCGCGCGCCTCGGCCGCAACGCGTGCCGGATCGAGCGACATCTTCCGCAGCACCGACGGCACGATCCCACCCGACTGCTCGACAAGGGCGAGCAGCAGATGTTCGGGCGTGACCTCCGCGTGATTCTGTTCGGTCGCAACGTTCTGCGATCCGATGATGGCCTCCTGGGCTTTCTCAGTCAGTTTGTTCAGATTCATGATCCATACTCACGCCGCACTGTGCGCCTTGCTGTCATCACCGCCCAGTTTCCTGAGGGCTTCGAAATGTTCACGTTCTTTGTCGCTGAGGCTCGTAGGAAGTTGGACGTCCACACGAGCGTAGAGGTCCCCGATGTCTTCGCCGTTGCCCACTGACGGCATGCCGTATCCCTTGAGGCGGAACAGCTGCCCGTTCTGCGTGAGCGGCGGGATGCGCAATCTCGCCGGCTTGCCCGAGAGCGTCGGCACCTGCGCTTCACCGCCGAGGACCGCCGTCATCAGCGGCACCGGTGCCTTGACGTAGAGGTCGCGCCCCTTCCGTTCGAAGTGCGCATGCGGTGTCAGCCGCACGCGCAGATACAGGTCACCCGACTTGTCACCGCCGAGGCCTTGCTCGCCTTCACCGCTCACGCGCACACGTGATCCGTCGGTCACCCCCGCAGGGATCCTCACGTCTACGTGCTTCACCTGTCCGTTGTGACGGAGCAGGAGCCGTCGCGTCGCGCCCTGATACGCGTCCTCGAGCGCCAGCTCGATCTCGTTCTCGATGTCGCGGCCGGGCCGTCGCCTTCCGCGGCCTCCGCGTGCTTCACGCGCGCCCGCGGCGCCGCCGAAATCGCCGCTGCCTCCGAAGAACGTGGTGAAGAAGTCCGAGAACGGATTGGAGTCGCCGAACAGATCCTCCATCTCCTCGGGCGTCATCGTCCGGTAGCCCGCGCGCGCACCAGGCTGTCCAGGCGGCGCTCCACCGAACGGGTTACCACCCGCGCGCGCCTGCTGCTCGTACATCCGCCAGTTGGCGCCGAGCTCGTCGTACTTCTTGCGGCTGTTCGGATCGCCGAGTACCTCGTACGCTTCGTTGATCTCTTTGAACTTGGCTTCAGCGACCTTGTCGCCCGGATTCACGTCCGGATGGTGCTTACGCGCCAGCTTCCGGAAGGCTTGCTTGATCTCCTTCTCGCTGGCCGTCTTCGGCACGCCAAGTGTTGCGTAGTAATCCTTGAAGTCCACGATACGTCTCTGATCTCAGGTTCGCGATCGTTACAGTCCGAGTAACTCGTTCAGTCGCTTCATCTCATTCAGCAATTGCCGGCGGCCGGTGCCCGTGCTCAGTGCGGACTCATCCAGCAACGGTCCGATTCTTTGCATCACTTCTGCCATGGCCAGCAAACGCTGCACGCCTGCCAGATTGATTCCATGGTCATCCACCATCTGCTTGATGAGACGCAGCCGCTCGAGTTCTTCACGCGCGTAGAGGCGCATGCTGCCGACGGTTCGGCTCGGTCGAATCAGACCGAGGCGCTCATATTTCCGCAGGGTCTGGGGATGCATTCCCAGTTGCTCGGCGGCGGTGCTGATGAAAAACAGGTCGTCAAGTGCCATTGCTCATTCGCAACTCCGGGCTGGAATCGACGTCCCAACCCGCCTCAAGTTGATATAGATCGAGTGTAAGGCTTGACACGGATCGTGTCAAGGTTTGGCGTGGAGCCCTGTCCCGACGCTGTAGGCACAGGTTACGATGGACAAAACGCCTTGGACATCGCCGCTACAGACCTCGTTACTGTCGGGTTGCTCGTCGTTCTGGAAGGACTCCTCAGCGCAGACAACGCGCTGGTTATGGCCATCATGGTCCTGGGCTTACCCAGGAGCGACCACCACAAGGCCCTTCGCTACGGACTCCTCGGGGGGTTCGCGTTTCGAGCGGCCGCCACGATCCTGGCGGTCTACCTGATTAGCGTCGGGTGGGTAAAGGTGCTCGGGGGCCTCTACCTCCTCTACCTGACTTACTCGCACTTCTGGGGCCGGGAGGAAGGGGAGGATCGCCGTCAGGCGCCGAAGGCGACCGGGATGCTCGGGCTGACACCGTTCTGGGCCACTGTCGTGCGAGTCGAGCTCGTCAATCTCGCATTCTCAATCGACTCGATTCTGGTCGCTGTCGCCATGTCGCCCAAGCTGTGGGTCGTCATCACGGGCGGCATTCTCGGCATCGTGGCGATGCGGCTGGTTGCGGGGCAGTTGATCGTGCTCGTCCAGCGTTATCCCGCGCTCGTGGACGGCGCGTTCATCATCATCGCGTGGGTCGGATTGAAGCTATGCCTCGAGTATCTCCACGAGGCGCACTTCATCGCTCTCGACATCCCGAAATGGCTGTCGCTCGGCATCGTGGTCGTGATCTTCATCGTTGCGCTCATCTACGCGCGGATACAGGGAGGTGTCGAGAATGGAGACTCCCTCACGCACGAAGCAGAGGAGATGCTCGCGGCCGATGAGAAACTCGTCGCCAAGATCGACGGCGACCTAACGAAATAGCCTGGCTGTTCCGAGTTCCCGGTTCCAAGTTCCGGGTTCGTGTTCGGAGTTCGGGTTCGAGGTTCGGTGTTCAGGGTTCTCGGTGCGGACACCGCACGGAACTTGGACCGGAACCTCGAACAAAGAACCACGAACCTTGAACGTGAACCATGAACACGAACGTGGAACATGGAACTCGGAACCAGGAACTGCCCTGAGCTATCGCCTTGCTCCCGGTGTCAACGTCGTCTCGCGACGCTCCGAACCGCGCATGTAGACGACCTTCACGGGTTCGCCAATTTTCAACAGTTCGAGTGCGTAGGTGTAGTCGTAGATGTTGGCGATCGTCTGGCCGGCGATCTCGATGATGACGTCGCCCTTCTGCAGTCCGGCCTGTTCCGCCGGTCCCCCACCAATGACGCCACCAAGCAGGAGTCCCTTCGCGTCAGCCGCATAATCGGGCACCGTGCCCGTGAACACGCGAACGCCGGTGCGATTCACCGTCTGCGACGACTGTTCGACCTTCACGAACTGCGGCGCCTGATCCGATTCCATCAATCGCGCAGCGATAGTCGTGGCGAACTCTGCGATCCGATCGAGGTCCTCGTAGTTGATCTTGTCCGGCGTATCCGACGGCTTGTGGTAGTCGAGATGCGCGCCGGTCGTGAAGTTCAGGCTCGGCACCGAGGCCTGGTTGAACGTC
>Ga0247825_10000385_pt1 | contig 27910 bp, 21 predicted proteins | sample 13C_Vanillin_Day_FD_194413 | JGI IMG/M metagenome (GOLD analysis project Ga0247825, IMG submission 194413) | Soil microbial communities from agricultural site in Penn Yan, New York, United States - 13C_Vanillin_Day48 | ecosystem: Environmental > Terrestrial > Soil > Agricultural land | place... | reverse complement strand
TCGTCCGCCGTTTTCTGCGCGAAGCGCACGTGACGGCCGGCCTGCAATCGCCGCACACCGTCCAGCTCTACGACTTCGGCGTGAGCGACAGCGGCGACTTCTTCTACGTCATGGAGCTGCTCCAGGGTCTCGATCTCCAACGGATCGTGAAGAGCTTCGGCCCGCAGCCCGCGGAGCGGGTGATCATGTTCCTTCGCCAGACATGCCGGTCGCTTGCCGAGGCGCACGAGCACGGGCTGGTCCACCGCGACATCAAGCCCGCAAACCTGTTCGTAGCCCGGCTCGGATCCGAATACGACTACCTGAAGGTCCTCGACTTCGGCATCGTGAAGGAGCAGCCCTGCGAGGACCTGACAGGGCTCTCCGTGCAGGACATCCTGCAGGGCACTCCAGCGTTCATGGCGCCTGAAGTGGCGTTGGGAGAGGGCCACATCGACGGCCGGACCGATCTCTATTCGCTGGCGTGCGCCGGTTACTGGGCGCTCACGGGACAACCGGTATTCGAGGCGAACACCCCGGTGCAGATGCTCCTGCACCACGCCCAGACGCCGCCGGCACCACCCTCCAGGGTTTCGGAGCTGCCGATTCCGAAAGCCCTGGAAGCGGTGCTGATGCAGTGCCTCGAGAAGGATTCGGCCAGGCGGCCGTCATCGGCGCTCGAGCTCGAATCGCAGCTCGCCAACGTGCGTTGCCAGGACCCGTGGACTAGGGCGAGAGCCCAGGCGTGGTGGGAAACGCACGCGCCGGACATCGTCGCCCCACGCACGACGTCGTGACGTGCGCGGGGGAAGATCCAGGTGTGACGCGAGGTCAGGCCAGCGCGTTTTCCACAAGGACCTTGGACCCTGGTGGCGGTGCAGGCCGAAGCGGCCGTGCCCACCATCAACGTCATCGTGAACTGGGCACAATGCGGTGGCCGCCGGACCGGAGCGCTGAAGACAAGTGCGCGTTCTCGGGTGCTGGATAAGCCCTCCCTTTACGGCAGTTCTGTCCTACAATCCCTCAGAGGAGGGAGCGTGAGGATGAGGGCCTTACTTGTGAGGGTAGCCATGCTTGCGCTGGTCTCAGCCGTAGTCCCGCTTTCCGCGCACCACGCGTGGCCAGTGAGCTATGCCCAGCTCGTCACCGTGAACGGCACGGTGACGGAATTCGCCTGGGGAAACCCGCACCCGATGATTACCATCGACGTTCGCACCAGTGACGGCAAGACAGAGAAGTGGTCGATCGGCGGGCCCGCGACCAATCGCATGGAGGCCAACGGCTGGAACAGGACGACGGTCAAGCCCGGCGACGTGATTACGGGTATCGGCTATCAGTTCTCCGACGGGCAGAAGATCATCAGGCTCGAGCACGTGGTGCTCCCCGACGGCAAGAAGATACGCGTCTACGCCCGCTAGGTTGTGCCGTCGGCCGGCATCGCGCCTAACGTTTTCGAGGATTCTCCACCTGGCCACCGTGCCGCCGGTCCGATCGATGAACGCCCACGTCTTGTCGTCACCGTGAAATATCACCCCAGCGTGGGTGTTACCTCCCGCGCGATCGCCCAGATGAACCCGACGAGCTCGCGCACAATGGCGGTCGCGACCTTCGGTTTGGCCTTCCCGCGCGCGACGAGCCGACAGAACCGTCACGTTAATCGGAGTTGGGCCTTCCAGGCGATGTCACAACACAGCCTTTGGTAACGCTTCCTGCCGATACGCATGCTGACGGCCAATACGGAGAATCCCCTGATAGGCTCATGCCGCTTCCGCGAGAATTTCTCTTGGGTCGTCGACAGTGCTTCGCAGGGTCAGCAGGTAGCGGCTGGCGAAATCAGTGACGGTCAGTGGATAGCAGTAGCGCCGATCGCCGAGCATGAACTCGCCCTTGCCGACTATGGCCGCATCATTGGTGACAGCCGCGTTGATGCGGCGGAGGGCTTCAGACCCGAGGTCGAGAAGAGAGCCAGTCCGCGATACGTCGCAATCGGTCCACTAGGACACCCTCGCGTTTCCCGAGCGCACAGGCGAGCGCGCAATTAGAGCTGATTGACGCTTCGGAGAAACTGCGCCATCCTTCCCGCCGGGTTCTCGGGCTCAGCTCGTTCCAATACACTGCGTGCGCTGTCGGAGTCGCGATTGCTACCTCTGCCCACCGCTCGATGCCCTCTCGGCCGCGGTTCCGCCTGTCGCCTTCCGCGCCTGGTAACGCTCGATCGCCGCGCGCGCGTTGAACAGCATGCGCTCGCGACCAAGCCGCGCGTCGAGGCCGGTGTTTCGTACCGTTGCAAGCACGCCGGGATTCAATGCAGCCAGCCACACCTCGACGCCGCTCTCGGTCATGCGCCGCTCGCCTTCGATCAGCATCTGCAGGGCCGAGTACTCGATGTCGGATACGCGGCTCATGTCCAGCACCAACACGCGCGGCTGATACTTCGCGACCAGAGACTGGATCTGCTGCCCCACCGCCTGCGCATTGACGAAGAACAGCCGCCCTTCCGGGCGCAGGATCAGCAAGCCTTCGAAGGTCTCGTCGTCGCCGTGCTCGGGCGAAAGCGGTCGCAGCACGTCCTCGCCACGCTTGCGGCCGATGACGTACACGCGCGGGTACGCGGACTGGCTGGCCAGGCCGATCATCGACACGATGATCGCCACCACGATGCCCCTCAGGGTGCCCAGCAGCAGGACGCCCATGCAGGCGACCAGGGCCCAGCGGAATTCCATCGTGCGCACGCTTCGGATGGCACGGAACTCCGACGGCTTGATCAACCCGACCGAGTAGACGATGACCACCGCGGCCAGCGTCGCATTGGGCATCAGGCCAAGGATCGGAGCCAGGAACAGCATGGTGGCGAGCGCGGCGCCCGCGGTCACCAGCGAGGCCAGCTGCGACTGCCCGCCGGCGGCGCGCACGACCGCCGTCTGCGAAGTTCCTCCGCCGGCCGGCATGGTGCCGAACAGCGCGCCGCCAAGGTTCGCCGCGCCGGTGGCGAGCAATTCCCGGTTTGCGTTGACCGGAGGATCGTCAGCGCGCGCAAAAGCGCGCCCGGCCGCGATCGACTCGGTGAAGCTCATCAAGGCGATTCCGAGTGCACCCGGCAGCAGCCGTGCGGCCAGCGCAGGATCGGGCAGTGTCAGCGACGGGAAGCCCCGCGGGATCAGCCCGACGATCGAGACGCCCATCTTCTCCAGCCCGAGGAACCACGCCGCGGCGATGCCGCCCGCCACCGCGACCAGCGGGGCCGGCGAGTCCGGCCACAGCCGTTCCATCGCGATCAGCACCGCGAAGGTCGCGAGGGCGACCATCAGCGTGATCGTCGAGGTTTCGGGGATGTGGTTGACGACGCTGACGGCATCGAAGAAGAAGCCCTGCTTGGTAATGTGGAGGCCCAGCAGCTTGGGCACCTGGTCGAGCACGATCACCAACCCGATGCCGGCCTTGAATCCGGTAAGCACCGGCGTCGATATGAAGTTGGCGACGAAGCCGAGTTTCAATAGCCACGCCACGACCAGCGCGGCGCCGACCAGCAAGATTAGCGTCGCCGTGGCCGTCACAAGGCGCGCCGGATCGCCGTCCGGAACCGCCAGTCCCAGCTGCGTGCCTGCGAGGATCGCGATGGTGGTAGTCGAACTGACGCTGAGCACGCGTGAGGTGCCGAGCAGCGCGTAGATCGCCATCGGGATGAAAGCGGTATACAAGCCAACCGCAACCGGTAAGCCGGCCACCGACGCATAAGCCATCGCCTTGGGAAGGACGACCGCGGCGGCGGTCAGCCCGGCCACCAGGTCGAAGCGGAAGGTCGGCCCCTTCGGCGCGCTCGCCTGGGCAGGAATCGGAGTTGGGGACATCGCGTTTGCTCCAGGTGGCGTGACCGTGTCGCGGACCGCCAGCGCCAGTTAGTTTAGAACGCAACCCGCGACTTGCCCGACAAGAGTTGCAGGGTTGACCAGCGGCCGCACACACAGGACCCGTCGGTAGCCTTGTGACTAGCGGAGCGCGGCCCGCGAGGTTTCCTTAAGATTAGTGCAGGCCCGCGGGGGACTGTCGTCGGCGTCCGCATCCGTCATGCCGAAGATTTGCCGGTGTACGGCCCCGGACGACCGGCGCTGTTGAGCGTGCATCAACAGCAGCGGAGGGGCCGAGTTGACAGTCCACATGATCGCTTGTCGTCGTCGCGTTTCGATTGAAGGGTCACGCCGCCGCGACGACGCGCACAGCCTCGCGTCCATGGGTGACGAATCCCGTTGGGGACGTGCCCCTAACGCGTGACCCGCCAGTAACCGCCCGTAGGGATTGGGTGCAGGGTGCACCCGGAACCTTAGGCACGGTGCACCCTGAACACGATTGACTATTACTCGTCGTGCGCCCCGTGATCCTCGAGCTGGCCGCGAACCTCGCCCCCCGGGAAGTCGCCGGGCCCGGTGTTGGTCGCCCCAACGCCGTCGTTCGTGTGGATGTTCACGTACGCGTTGCCGCTTCGAATCTGACGGAGAGCGTCGGCGAAGTTCGCGACGCCGCCCGGGCAAATCGCGCTCGAGGCAACGGTCCTGACGTTCAGGGCCGCGCCGCTCACAACCGTGCCTTCAGCCACCACGCCGTCGTGGCGGCCGGTCGGACCGGTCAGCGCAGTGGTCGACGTGACGCTCGGGAACAGCCAGATGAAGATCCCGCCGTTCATGCCGCGCGGACCGCAGTGAATGTGCGCCTGAACCACGTTGTCGATGTTCGCGGCGATCAGCTTGTAGTCCAACGACAGCCCGTCCTCGGCAATCTTGAAGATAGCCTCGCCCTGCGCGCGCGAATCCTGGGGCGACGGGGCTGGTGGGACCGGCGTCGGTTCCTCGTCACCGGACAGGTGAACGCTGTAGTTGTGGCGGGTGCCAGCGTGCCGGGCAGGATCTACGACACGCGGGGCGGGAGCTACGACAAGGGGTAGCGAAATCGACTCCGGCTGTACCGGCGTTCGCACCGAATCAGACGAACACCCCGCCGCAACTGCCACCGCCAAGGCAAACAAGACCAATCTAGGCATGCTGCACCTCTCCCTCCAAGGACTTACGAGTTGTGAATGCGTTTACGGAGAACGTGGCAACTACGAATCCCGGCCGGCCTGACGCCTTTCCAGAAATCGAACCTTTGAAATCCAGCCCGGACGATCGGGAAAGATTCCGGTTCCGTTCGAGCGCGCGGCAGCAAAGTGACTGCCAATGCCGTACTCTGCCGCATGCGCGACAATTCTTCGTGGTCGTGAAATAACATAAGAACGATGACGTCGACGAAGGCGGCCGCGTTGCTCGCGGCAGTCATCGCGGTCGGGGGCCATGCCGGCTATGCGGCACGCCAATCGGCGGTCGAGCATCAGCCGGCGATGGCGAGCTTCGACTGCGCCAAGGCCACCGCTGCCGGCGAGACGCTGGTCTGCGGTGACGCGCAGCTCGCGAGGCTCGACGTTGAGCTCGCTCGTCTGTACCAGCTCGCGCGTGAGGCGCCGCAGCTCGAGGCGGGGCAGAGGAACGAGCTGGAAGCCTCCCAGCGAGTCTGGATCAGAGGTCGCGACGACTGCTGGAAGGCAGACGACCGACGCCAGTGCGTCGCCGATACCTACGTGCTGCGGATCCACGAACTCCGCCAGAACTACGTGGGCACGAAAACCGCGGACCCCGCGGGCATTTCAACGGGTCCCTTCATCAGCCGCTGCCAAGGCCTCAACGAACTGGTCAGCACCCACTTCGTGAACGTGGAACCCCCGATGGTCTCGCTGCTGTGGCTCGACACCTACGCGCTCGTGCTGACGGCGGGGCCCGGCGCTTCGGGCAGACGATACGCCCGAAAGTACGAGGATGGCGAGTACGTCTATTGGGAGAAGGGCGACGAGGCGTTGTTCCAGGCACCCGGCCGGCGCGACGCGGTCTGCAGGATCACCGAGTCCAATTGACACCACCCTCCTCTCTCCTTGTAACGTTCGTCGCGAATGCCACGTTCAACCACGCGGAGCTCGAACCCTGACGTTCCGGAGTGCTGGTCGCTGTCCGTCCAGCGGAACCCGCGCGATCGGCTCGCCGCGTGCACCGCCGAGAGGCGGCCGGCCACGTAGTCGCCGGGCACCGTGCGCGCCGCGATGTTGAGCCGGTTCCAGCCGTTGATCGAGACGATCGACAGGCTCAGGTGCACCAGCTCGTCCTCCGAGAACTGCTCCCGCACACGCTCCACCCTAGGAGTCTTGACTCCTAGCCAAGCCGTCAGGCAGCAGGCAGTCACACGGAGGCTGTCCCGGGATCCATCCGTCGAAGCTCAACTGTTCACAGAGCGAGCACCAAACGGTCGGCACCGGCCGCGATTCTCTGACGGCTCGGCTGTGTTGTTACACCGCCAATACACGCGTCGCCGATGATACGACTCGCTCGGGCGACGCCGGCACCCGGACCCCGGACGAAGTATGCTCGCGGAGATGAACGACCTAGCCTGCTCGTTGGCGGCGGACTTGCTGCCACGGAGAATGAGCCATGACCGCACCCGTTGACGAATGGGCGAGCCTCATCGACGAATTCGAGAGCATTCGTCGAGACATGCTGCGGCTGGTCGAGGACTCCGGCGATCTCCTGAAGAACGTCCACCCCGAGCAGCGCGAGAGCGCGCGCAACCTGCTGCACTACCTGGCGCTGCGGAGTCGCGACCTGCGTCCGCTGCAGGCTCGTCTCGCAGCCGCTGGGCTGTCGTCGCTCGGCCGTGCCGAGTCACATGTGCTCGCCGCCGTCGACTCCGTGCTCTTCGTCCTGCGTCGACTCGCAGGACGTCCGATTGAGGAGAGCGATCCGCGCGACGATCGCATCGATCTCGCGGAGGGCCAGCGCCTGCTCGACGCCCACACCGAGGCCGCGCTCGGTCCTCGTCCCGCCGGCCGCGGCGTCGCCATCATGGTGACGATGCCGAGCGAGGCCGCCGACGACTACACCCTCGTGATGCAATTGGTGGAGCAGGGCATGGATTGCATGCGCATCAACTGCGCGCATGACAACCCAGAGCGTTGGGCGCGCATGATCGAACATCTCAAACGCGCGGTCGATCGGCATGGCCGCTCCTGCCGAATCTTGATGGATCTGGCAGGCCCGAAGATTCGCACCGGGGCCATCGAGCCCGGGCCGGCCGTCGTCAAGTTCAGACCGCAGCGTGACGCTTACGGCCGCGTCATCGAGCCGGCTCGCGTGTGGTTGTTTCCCGAAGAGCAGCCACGACCTTCACCGACACCCGCCGACGCCTCGCTCCCTGTGCCCGGCGCGTGGCTCCGTGAGCTTGTTCGCGGCGACCGGCTCCACCTGGTGGATGCACGCGACGCCTCACGCGTGCTGCGGGTGGTCGCGGTCGATGCAGAGGGCTGCTGGGCCGAGTCGAAAAAGACCTGCTACATCGAACCCGGGACGTCGCTACGTGTCGAGCGGCCCGGCGACGGAACGGAGGATGCGAGCGAACTGGAGGCAAAGGTCGGACTGTTCCCGCCGGCGGAGGCACGGCTGGAACTGACCACCGGCGACGAGCTCATCGTTACGCGCCCGAGCATGGCAGGACGGAACGCGGTCCGAAACGACCGCGGCCGTGTCCTCACGCCGGCGATGATCGGCTGCACCGCCGAACAGATCTTCGACGACGTGCGGAGCGGCGACCGCGTATGGTTCGACGACGGCCGAATCGGCGGCGTCGTGGAACGATGCGAGCCCGACCGGCTCCACGTCCGGATCACCCGCACCCGGGCGCGTGGAGCCAGATTGGGGCCCGAGAAGGGCATCAATCTCCCGGACACCGTGCTCCACCTGGCCGCGATCACCGACAAGGACCGCGCCGACCTCGCCTTCGGGTGCGGCCGCGCCGACCTGATCGCGCTGTCGTTTGTCAACAGCGTGGACGACGTCCGCGAGTTGCGGGCGCTTCTCGAGCCGATGGAGGAGACGCCGCCCGCGATCGTGCTCAAGATCGAAACACGACGCGGGTTCGACAATCTGCCGGCGATGCTGCTCGAGGCGATGAAGGCGCCGCGCAGCGCGGTCATGATCGCACGCGGCGATCTCGCTGTCGAGTGCGGCTTCGAACGCATGGCGGAAGTCCAGGAAGAAATCCTCTGGCTCTGCGAAGCCGCGCACGTGCCGGTGATCTGGGCGACGCAGGTGCTCGAAACATTGGCCAGGGAGGGAATGCCATCGCGCGCCGAGGTCACTGACGCGGCGATGGCGCATCGTGCGGAATGCGTGATGCTCAACAAAGGCCCGTACGTCGTGCAGGCCGTCAACGTGCTCGACGACATCCTCCGCCGCATGCACGGGCATCAGGCGAAGAAGCAGTCGATGCTGCGCGAGCTGCGCCTCGTATCAGGTTTCCGGACGGCTCGGGCCAGGCGGCATACGGCGCCGCCCCGGGCGGCGAGCCCCGAGTCGCCTGAGCCCGCAAGGTCCGCCACGAATCACGCACGGGCGGTCGCGGCGAAAGACGATTGAAGACCCGCATCGTCTCGCGCTGTTGGGGGGGAGCGGGCACCTGGCCGCCTCGCGATCGTCCCGGCAGACGAGCGCAAGAACGAAGACACCGAGTTCATCATGCTCAAGGATGGGCGGATCTATTTCGTCGGGCATGCCGAGGAACTGCTGACATCGACAGACCCGTACCTGAAGGCCTATCTGACTGGGTGGTTTCCACCGCTGGTCCCGTGAGGCGAGGCAGCTGACCGCTCTTGCGTGCCCTTGCGTCATGGGTGCCGAAATTCCGGCAGGCCTTCCGGCCGGTAGGTGCATCGCGGATGCCGGCATGTCATGATGTGATGTCGGCTTCTGCGGGAGCGGCCTGCCTCCAAGGTACGGCACTTGCTGTCCTGCCCTTCGCTCAAGACGCCATGATGACGGAGATCCTGAGTGCGATAGCGATCGCCGGCATGCTGCGGGCGCAGGCCTCAAGTCAGCCAGCGCCTCGCCTTGAACTTGTCACGACTCTCCGACAGGATGCGCGGGACCCCCCGGCGGCCCAGGAAGTCGGCCCGGAAAAGGACGCAAGCGGGTTCGTGTGGGACGAGCGGCCCTCGTTCCGGTTCCACGATGACATCCGAATCGACGTTCGGGCGAGGTTCCAGGCGGATGTCCGTCGATCGTACGACGGCGCGGACGTTCGGGCCGGGCTGAGGACGTTCGAGCTACCCCGGCGTCGCGTCGGTATCGAGGGCGAGCTGTTCAACCACATCGAGTTCGAGGTCGAGCGCGAGGTGAACGCCCGCGAGCTCACTGCCGTTGAGCTGGTCGAGGGCCTGAACCAGAAGACCCCATGGAAAGACGTGTACGTCGATCTCGACTACGTCGAGCGAGCGCAGATTCAGGCGGGCAGGTTCAAGATTCCGTTCGGGAGGGACGAGCTGACCGGAATCGCCAGCAACGACTTCGTGTACCGATCGCTCGGCGCCGATTACCTGGCGCCGGGCCGTGACACCGGCGTCATGGCCCACGGCCGCTTCTTCCGCCGCGGCCTGAACTATTGGGGCGGCATCTTCAGACACGACGGCGACAACGCGCGGTCGAAGAGGATTCAGGGCGGCAACCAGACTGTCGCGATTCGCCTTACGGGCACGCCGTTCCGCCCGCTGGGTGCCGCGCTGAGCAATGTCGAGCTCGGAGTGGCCCTCACGGAGGGCGCCGTCTCCGCCGATTCGTTCCGCCCGAATGGTCTTCGTGGTCGGACTGTGGTGACCGAGGACACGGTTCTCAGCAGCGTCTATGTGAGCGGCCGGCGCAGACGCTGGGAAGGCGATCTCGAGTGGCTCTGGGGCCCCGGTTCGGTGCGCGCCGAGTACACCCGCGTGTCCGACGACCGTCTGGGGCAGGGTGTCAACGGGCAGGATCCGTCCGATGCGCGCTATGGGTCATGGTACGCCGCCGTCACTTATCTCCTCACGGGCGAGACGAAGACCCGGCCCGTCAGACCGCGCGCCGAGCTCTTTCGCGGCGGCATCGGCGCCGTCGAGGTCGCCGCGCGGTACGAGCGGATCTGGTATGACAGCGCCGGGGCGGAGGACGTGGCGTCGAGGAATCCGCGCGCCGAGACGATCATGCCGAGCGGAGACCGCGTTCTGACGCTCGGGGTCAACTGGATCCTGAATCGCTGGATCACGCTGCAAGCGAACGCCATCCGGGAACGCGTGGAGGACTTGCAGCGGAGTCCCGTTCCGGATGGCGCGGCGTTCTGGAGCCGTGTTCTGCGGATCCAGTTCGTGCTGTGACCGGAATCCGCTCGATGAGACCGCCGAAGATCCGCGCAATCGTCCTCGCGCTGGCCGCGCTCGCCCCGCCGCTGTCCGCCTGCGATCGAAGCCCGTCCATGACGCAGCCGTCTGACGGGCTGAACCTCGCGGGCATGTGGACCGGGTCCGCGTCGGATTCATCAGGACCGGGCGACATGAGCTGGCAGCTCACGCAAACCGGCGCCTCGTTCTCGGGAACGCTGACGATGACCGATGCGGCCTCCGGATCTCACGGTCGCGGCTCGGTGTCCGGGACGGTGTCCGGCCCGGCGGTACGTTTCACGATGACCGTGCCGGCCGGCGGATTCGACGACCCCTGGACAGCGTGCAGCGCCGACGTGTCCGGCAATGCCCAGGCTACGTCGTCCTCAATCACGGCCGCTTACTCCGGGTCCAATTCGTGCACCGGCACGATCGCGTCTGGACAGCTGACGCTCAACCGACAATGAAACCATTCGCCTTGGCGATCCTCGTAGCGCTGGCCTCGGTGGGGACGCTGGCGGACCAGGCGCGGCCGAGGCTGCTCGGCATCGGACCTTCGTCGGCCGCCTTGTTCGACGACTCGGCGCTCCACGAGATCCGGCTGGTCGTCAACTCGCAGGATTGGGGATCGTTGAAAGAGCACTATCTCGAGAACACCTATTACCCGGCCGACTTCCGCTGGCGGGGCCAGAACGTTCGCGGCGTCGGCATCAGGTCTCGTGGGGGGGTGAGCCGCAGCCCCGTCAAGCCCGGGCTGCGCGTCGATTTCGATCGCTACTCGACCGACCAGACGTTTCTCGGCCTGAAGTCGATCGTCCTGCGGAACAACACGCTGGACGCGTCGAACATGAACGAGCGCCTGAGTATGCTGCTGTTCAGCCGCGTGGGGTTACCGGCCCCGCGTGAAGCGTTCACGACGCTCTACGTCAACAACGAATACGTCGGCCTGTACACGATTGTCGAATCAATCGACAAGAGCTTTCTCAGGCGCGTCCGTGGGGAGGACGAAGGGTACCTGTACGAGTACGTGTGGGAGAAACCGTATTACTTCGAGTACCGAGGGTCGGACCCGAAACTGTACGTGCCCCTGCCGTTCGAGCCGGAGACACACGAGGACGACCCGCGTCCCGAGTTCATCGAGCAGCTGGTCTGGACCATCAACGAAACGAACGATGCCGTCTTCCGCACGGCGATAGCCGAATACCTCGATCTCGCGAAGTTCATACGTCACGTGGCGATCGAGACGTTCATCGAGGAGAACGACGGCTTTCTGGGCTATGCGGGGATGGCGAACTTCTACTTCTATCGGTTCGCCAACATGAAGCTCTTCACGTTCATCCCGTGGGACAAGAGCGAGTCGCTCAAGGACGGGTTCCGGCGCAGCATCTTTCACAACATCACCGACGTGCCCGACTCGCAACAGAACCGGCTCTTGAGGCGGGCTCTGTCGTACCCCGACCTCTACAACCTCTACCTCGACACGCTGCTCGAGTGCGTGCGGTCGATGGGTCCACCGGCGACCGGAGGGCCAGGCTGGATGGAGTCCGAAATCGAGCGCCAGTACCAGCAGATTCGGGATGCGGCACGGGCCGATCCGGCGAAGCCGTTCAGCAACGACCAGTTCGAGAGCGCAGTGGAGTTCCTTCGAGTCTTCGCCCGGTCACGCGGCGATGTCGTCGCCGACGAGGTCGGCAGATCGCGTCCGCAGCGGGTGCTGCGGGCGCCTTACTGGCAGTTGCCGCTTCCGAAGTCGCGAAACGACTGACCGTCGATCGGCACGAACTCCCAATCGTAGGTGGTCGAACGAAGCGTCAACTTGAGCACGCCCCACGTCTGGCTCTCGACTACTTCGCTGTTGGACTGACCGGCGACTGCCGCACGAAGGGGGGCCCCGCCAGTCCCAACCACGAACTGGCGCACGCCATGCGGATCGAACCGGCCATCGGCATCCTGCGGTGCGAACCGCTCGTAGTGATGGTCGTGGCCCGTCAACACCACCTCGGCGCCGGACTCGCTGAGCAGCCGCCACACGTCCGCCATCTGCGGGTTGTTGCCGTGCGCTCCGGAGCTGAAGAGGGGATGGTGCCAGTAGGCGATCGTGCAGGCGCGAGGGGCAACGAGCAGGTCGTTGCGTACCCATTCGTATTGGGGCGAGCCGGAGTGCGCGGGCACGTTGCTGTTGAGCGAGAGAACGTGCCAACCACCCAGATCGAAGCTGTAGTACCCGAGGCCGGACGGGCCGGCGCGCGTGCCGAAATACGCGAAGTACGGCGCGCCGGCGCTCGCGTCCCAGTCGTGATTGCCCGGCGCGGCGTACGTCCGATTGCGATGGCGTCCCCAGGTCGGCTCGTAACAGTTGGCGTACTGCTCCGCCGTTCCACTCGGATAGACGTTGTCGCCCAGGACGAAAACGCTGCTCGCAAACCGGTCGAGTAGTCGAGCAGTCGCCTCGGTCGAATCAGAGCCGCACACCGCGATGTCGCCGGCGCCGACGAACACCGCATCGCCTGCCGAGGAGGGGATGGGCGGCACCGGGGCGGCCGACTGGGCAGGCGGCAACGGCGCGAGAGGATTGTGCGATCCGCTACAGGCGAGCGCAGACAGGGCGACGGCGATTCCAGCGATCGGAAGCAGGAACGTTCGACGTGTCGGGGCGGGAAGTGCAGGATGTGCCAGGGGGAGCTTGCCCTTGAATTGCATCCCTATTCTATGCCTCGACCGAGTTCTGCGCAACACGATTCACGGGGTGGCGTCCCAGCTGCAGCTCGTAGAGCCTGGCATACGTCCCCCGTCTTGCGAGCAGTTCTTCGTGCGTTCCGGTCTCGACGATGACGCCCTCGTCCAGCACGAAGATTCGGTCGGCGCGTCGCGCCGTCGACAGGCGATGGGCGATCGTGATGGACGTCTTCCCCGCCGTCAGACGACGGAGGGCGTCGAAAACACGCTCCTCGGACTCCGGATCGAGCGCGGCCGAGGGCTCGTCGAGGAGCAGGATGGGCGTGTTCCGGATGACCGCGCGGGCGATGGCAATCCGCTGGCGCTGGCCGCCCGAGAGCGTTTCGCCCCGCTCGCCGACGATCGTGTCGTACCCGGCCGGCATCCGCTCGATGAACTCGTGGGCATTCGCGAGCCGGGCCGCGCGGACGATCTCCTCGCGTGTAGCCTCGGGCTTTCCGTACGCGATGTTCTGCCACACCGGTCCACGAAACAGCACGGACTCCTGCAGGACGAGGCTGATCTGGTCGCGCAGCGACTTGAGCGTGTACTCTCGCACGTCACAGCCATCGATGCGCACTGACCCATCGACCGTGTCATAGAAGCGGGGAATCAGCCCGAGCAGCGTTGACTTGCCGCCGCCGGTCGGGCCGACCAGGGCGATCGCCTCTCCGGGGGCGACCTCCATGTTGATGCCCTTGAACACCAGCTGGTCTGGCGAGTAACCGAATATCACGTCGCGAAACTCGATGCGGCCGCGAAATGGCGCCGCGGTGCGCGCGCCTGGCAGATCGCGCACCTGACTGGCCGTATCCATCAGCTCGCCGATCCGCTCAAAGCTCACGATGGCCCTGTACACCGTGTCCGTCACCTTCGACAGATCCTTCATCGGCTTGTACATCTTTCCGAGGTACAGCACGAACACCAGCAGGCTGCCCGAAGTCAGCCGACCGGCGAGCACCAGTCGGACGCCGGTCAGCAGGACCAGGCACGTGCCGACGGCGACGATGATGTCGACGAGCGGGAGGAGCCTGGCCTTTACGCTCCGCGCACGGAGGGCCGCGTCCACGCTCTCGAGGCTTTCTTTGTCAAGACGCAGCTCTTCGTAGTCTTCCCTCCCGAACGCCTTGACAACGCGCATCGACGAGATCGACTCCTGCACCACGGACGCGAGCTCGCTTTCCTTCTTCTTGACCTCCCGCGTCATCGTCTTGATGCGCCGCGTCAGGCGGTAGACGACCGCGAAGAGCACCGGGGCGACCGACAGCGCGACGAGCGTGAACCGCCAGTCGAGGTAGACCATGACGCCCAGCATGCCGACGAGTGTCAGCAGGTCGAACATCATGCCCAGCAGGACCGTCGAGATGAAGGACTGCGCGGCGTCGATGTCGCTGGTGAGCCGCACGACCATGTCGCCCGTCTGCCGTCGCTCGAAGAACGACATCGACAGCCGCTGCACGTGGTGGTAAAGCATGTGCCGCAGGTCGTGCATCACACGCTGGCCAACGGTGGTCGAGAGGTACTTCTCAGTAAAGGTGCTGATCGCGCCGACGGCCGCGATCGCGATCACCGCGACCGCGGAAGCGTTGAGCAGCGCGAGGCGGTCCTCTCCGACGACCGGGATGCCGGCGAGCCACGCGGGCATCGGTTTCGACTCGATGACGTAATCGAAGATCAGCTTGAGCGGAAACGGCTCGAGCAGGGCGGCGGCACTGGCGACGAGCATTGCCACGAATGCAATGGCCAGCAGCCCCCAGTGCGGGCGAACCAGGCGGGCGAACGGCAGGCCTCGCGTGGACATATGGTCCGGCAGGACGAGCCGACTCTAGCGTGCTGTCACTGCCCGTCGTCCCGTTCGGTCCTGAGCCGAGGCCGGCAGCATTCCCTTCACGAAGCCCATCTTAACGCCGTTCCTCCGGCAGCTCCCGATGCCGGTCTGGTTACCCTCGGGTACCGAGGTCCACGACAACGCGACCAGGAGTAGTCCGCCGCTATCTCATGGTACTGGAGAGCCCCCCGGCGGCCGGAAGATAACATGCCTGGACGTAATCGATGACCATCCGATCGGCGTTGAAGCGCCACCCCAGACTCATGATCGAGTGTTTCATGCGCCGAACCCAGCGGCGCGGGAGTCCAGCCGCATCCAATTCAAAAAACAGCGGCACGATCTCGTGCTCCAGCACTTTGTAGAGCGCGACAGCATCGCGTCGCCACTGCACGCGATCGTCCGCGTGGCTGACGTCGTCGCCAATCGCAAAGCCGTTCTCGCCGTCATAGGCTTCTGCCCACCAGCCGTCGAGGATGGACAAGTTCAAACCGCCATTCAGGACGGTCTTCTGCCCGCTCGTGCCGGAGGCTTCAAGGGGCCGCTGCGGAGTATTCAACCACACGTCGACGCCCTGTACCAGGTGACGCGCGATGTTGATGTCGTAGTCTTCGACGAAGACCACGCGTCCGGCAAATCGAGAATCGTGCGACAGCTCGCTAATCTGGCGGATCAGCTGCTTGCCGCCATCGTCACTCGGATGCGCCTTGCCCGCGAACACGAACTGGACTGGCCTTCTCGCGTCACCGCACAGGCGAGCCAGTCGGTCAGTGTCACTCAGGAGTAGGGTGGCGCGCTTATACGTCGCGAATCGGCGTGCAAACCCGATCGTCAATGCAGCCGGGTCAAGAATCGAGTGAGATTTCGTGCGTCGACGGACAAATTCCACGAGACCACGTCGCAGCAGCATGTGCACTTCCCACAACTCTCCATCATCCAGATCGGCCAGACCTTGCCAGGTCTTCTGATCGGCCTGCCGCACGGGCCAGTCAGGCCCGAGGTGTCGGTCATAGAGAAGCCGCATCGCTGGAGCAAGCCAGGACGGAACGTGCACGCCATTTGTGATGTGCCCGATCGGCACATCCTCTTCCGACCGGGTCGGCCAGAGCTTCTGCCACATCCTTCGGCTCACATGACCGTGCAGATTGGACACGCCGTTCCGGTATCGCGAGCCCTTCAGCGCCAGCACCGTCATACAAAACGGCTCGCCCCCGTCGGCAGGGTTGACCCTGGCCAGAGCGGCGAAACGATCTCGGTCGACGCCCAGGCGTGTCCGCAGCCAGCCCAGCTCCCGCTCAATCAGGTCCAGCGCGAATCGGTCATGACCCGCCTCGACCGGCGTGTGCGTCGTGAACGCCACTTGCATCGCCGTTTCTCGAAGGGCTTCATCGAAGTGCAAGCCGTCCTCTTCGACGCGCTCGCGCACGCGCTCGAGGATCGCGAATGCGCTGTGCCCCTCGTTCAAATGGAACACCTGGGGCCGGATCCCGAGCGCCCCCAGTGCCCGCAGGCCCGCGATGCCCAGCAATATTTCCTGGCGCATCCGCGTGACCTCGTCACCTCCGTAAAGGTGAGCCGTCAAGGAGCGCATCGCCGGCGTATTGGGCTCGACATCGGCGTCGAGCAGCACCAACTGTGCCCGCCCGACGTGTGCCATCCACACGGCGGCGTGCAGCGGTCCATCGCCGCTCGGGACTTTGACCACCAGCGTGCTTCCATCGGGATTGGCGGCGTGTTTGAGCGGAAGACCGGCGAGATCCAGAGTGCCGTACTCTTCCTGTTGCCAGCCGGACTCGTTGACACGCTGCCGGAAGTAGCCGTTCGCGTAAAACAGGCCGACCCCGACGGCCGGCACTCCCAAATCCGACAGGCTCTTCAAGAAATCGCCGGCGAGGATTCCAAGGCCGCCCGAGTAGAGCGGCAGCGACTCGTGCAAACCAAACTCGGCAGAGAAGTACGCGATTGGGCTGACGAGCAGCCGTGCGGCATGCTGCCGGCACCAGGTGCGATCGTCCGTCAGGTAGCCCTGGAGGCGCCGGAACTCGAAATTGACTCGACTCTCCAGCGAGTGCGCCTCCACCTGTCGTGTCATTGCCTCGTCGGACAGTTGCCGAAGCACACCGATAGGATTGTGGTTCGTGTCCCTCCACGCGACCGGGTCCAGATCTCGAAAAATCTCAATGACCTCCGGGTGCCACGTCCACCAGAGATCGAGCGCGAGCTGCGTGAGCCGCTCTCGCAGGGCGTGCATAGTCAGGTCCTCTCTTTTGCCCGTCAACCAGCGCTCGCCGGGCTGTTAAGAATGGCAGAAGCGCGCCGGGATGGCGATGCCCCTTTTGAGCGGCTGCTCCCAGGGCTTCCGGTCCTCGCATGTTCAACCGCTGTAGAATGTGGCACGCGCACGCAGTTGAAACGTTCAACCCGTGCTCGGAAGAGGGCATCATGAAGAAAGACGTGGTCTGCGGCGTGCAGGTCGACGAAGATATCGCGACGAACGTGTCCGAGTACTACGGCGAGACGTTCCATTTCTGCTCTCCGGCGTGCAAAGCCAAGTTTGACCGAAGGCCCGAGGCATACTCCAACAGCGACTCCCGAATCCGCGAGCACCTGTCGGCGGTGTTCAGGCCACCGTTCAGCAAATCGAAGCCCGGTTAGCTCGACCCCCGAAGTGAGGTTTCTGAGGGTCGACGGTCTCTCGGACACCGAGCGCCGTGCGAAGCTCGCAGATCTGAGCCGGGGGGAGCTCTAAACTCGTCTCGCGCGATCGAGCACAAAGCCGCACCTACAGCTGGAGATTTCTCGAACGCGACGGGGCACCTACGTGCAGTGCGAGGCGATTTCGCTGACGCGCGGCATCCCGTTCGCGTTGCGATGGCTCGTCGGTCCGTTTGTGACCGGCATCCCTCGCGAATCGCTCGCCTTCACGCCGGAAACGACCCGCAAGACGCTCGAGAGCCGCCGGCGGACTCGTTACCCGGACATCACCACGTTGCAGCGCGCTCTGCGCTGAACGTCGCCCTCACGGCCGTGATGTCCCGACAACGCCCTGTCCAGGCGGCCGCTGCCCGGCCGCCTGGTCTCGGCTACACTGACCCCCGGTGACTCCATGTTTGAAGCTGCCGAAGTTGGACGAAAGCTTTCGAAGCGCGAATACAAGGCCCAGGTCCCGCGATTGCGATCGGAGCTCCTCGACGCGCAGCAGCAGCTCCGTCGGGCGCCCTTCCCCGTGATCGTGCTGTTTGCCGGCGTCGATACCGCCGGCAAAGGCGAGACGGTCAACCTGCTGAACGAGTGGATGGATCCGCGCTGGATCGTGACACGGGGTTACATGGACCCGTCCAGCGACGAGCGGGAGCGCCCACGATTGTGGCGCTACTGGCGCGATCTCCCGCTTCGAGGCCGCATCGCGCTCTTCCTGAGCGCGTGGTATTCCTCGCCCATTCGCAATCGGGTCGCCGGGCGCATCACGAAAGCGGAGTTCGACCACCTCCTGGATCAGGTCAGCGCGTTCGAGCACGCCCTGGCCGACGACGGTGCAGTGATCCTGAAGTTCTGGATGCATCTCAGCAAGGCCGCGCAGAAAAAGCGGTTGAAGTCGTTCGAGAAGGATCCGCTTCAGCGTTGGCGCGTGACGAGGGCGCAGTGGAAACACTGGCGCATGTTCGGCAAATTCGTCTCCGCCGCCGACCGCGCCATTGGACGCACCAGCACGGACCACGCCCCCTGGTACATCGTCGAGGGCGAGGACGAAGAATATCGGGCCATCGTCGTCGGAACCGAGCTGCGCGACGCGATTCGACGTGGCCTCGAGCGTGCCCGGGCCAACCAGCCGCAGCCTCGCGTCTCAACCAAGAAAGACCAGAATCGCCCGATCAGCGCGATCAAACGGGTCGAGCGCAAGTTCAACGTTCTCGAGAATCTCAACCTGAGCCAGCAGCTGAGTGACAAGCGCTTCAAGACCAGGCTCGCCGAGCAGCAGGGTCGACTCAATGGGCTCCAACGACAAGCGCACCAGCAGGGCGTCTCCACCATCGTCGTGTTCGAGGGGTGGGACGCCTCTGGCAAGGGGGGCGCAATCAGACGTGTGACCGCAGCGCTCGACGCGCGGGACTACGACGTGATTCCCGTTGCCGCGCCAACCGACGAGGAACGCGCCCATCACTATTTGTGGCGCTTCTGGCGTCACCTTTCCCGAGCCGGGCGCATGACGATCTTCGATCGAAGCTGGTACGGTCGCGTGCTCGTCGAGCGTGTCGAGGGGTTGGCGTCGGAAGCGGAGTACATGCGCGCCTACGGTGAGATCAACCACTTCGAGGAGCAGCTCGTGAGTCACGGCATGGTGATCGTGAAATTCTGGATGCACATCAGCAAAAACGAACAGCTCAGACGGTTTCGCGATCGCAGCCGCACGAGCTACAAGAAGTGGAAGATCACCAAGGAGGACTGGAGGAACCGCACCCGGTGGGCGGACTATACGGTCGCGGTCAACGACATGGTGGCCCGCACCAGCACGCGCATCGCCCCCTGGGCGCTCATCCCGGGGAACGACAAGAACTTTGCCAGAGTGAAGGTCCTCACAACCTTGGCCGATCGACTGGCCGAACGGCTGCGGAAATGAATCCTATGGAAGCTGAGACAACACGAGAAACCCTTGGATTTCAGGCGGAGGTCAAACAGCTCCTCCACCTGATGGTGCATTCGCTCTACGGCAACAAAGAGATCTTCCTGCGCGAGCTCGTCTCCAACGCCTCTGACGCCTGCGACAAGCTGCGGTTCGAGGCGATCGGCGACGCCGCCCTCTTCGAGAACGATCACGACCTGAAGATTGGCGTCAGCTTCGACCGATTGGCACGCACCATCACGGTGTCGGACAACGGCATCGGCATGTCGCGCCAGGAGGTGATCGAGCAGATCGGCACGATCGCCAAGTCGGGCACGCGCGAGTTCTTCGAGCAGCTCGCGGCCGACCGTGCCAAGGATGCCAACCTGATCGGCCAGTTCGGCGTCGGCTTCTACTCGGCATTCATCGTCGCGGATCGCGTGACGCTGATCACGCGGCGCGCGGGTCTGGGCGCCGAGCACGGCGTGCGGTGGGAGAGCACCGGCGAGGGAGACTACACCGTCGAAACGACGCACAGGGACGCGCGCGGCACCGAGGTCATCCTGCACCTTCGGCCGGCGGAAGACGACCTGCTGTCGAGTGAGCGGCTGCGCGCGATCCTGCGCAAGTACTCGGACCACATCACCGTCTCCATCCTCATGAAGAAGGAGACGTGGGACGCGGCAGCGAAGAAGCAGGTCCTGACGGACGAAGACGAGCAGGTCAATCAGGCGTCCGCGCTCTGGGCGCGTCCGAAGTCGGAGATCACCGACGAGCAGTTGAACGAGTTCTACAAGCACCTGGCGCACGATTTCGAGCCTCCGCTCGCACACGTGCACGCCAAGGTGGAGGGCCGCCTCGAGTACACCCTGCTGTTCTTCATCCCGCAGCGTGCGCCATTCGACCTCTGGGACCGCGAACGCCGCCACGGCATCAAGCTCTACGTCCGCCGCGTGTTCATCATGGACGACGCCGAGGACTTGATGCCGCCGTACCTGCGCTTCGTCCGTGGCGTCATCGATTCGAGCGATCTGCCGCTCAACGTCTCGCGCGAGATCCTGCAGCAGTCGGGTGACGTGCAGCAGATCAAAGGCGCGGCGACCAAACGCGTGCTGGGCCTGCTCGACGACCTGGCGGCGAACCACCAGGAGAAATACGCGACCTTCTGGACGACCTTCGGCGGCGTCCTCAAGGAGGGCATCGTCGAAGACACGGCCAACCGCGAGCGCATCGCCAGGCTGCTGCGCTTCGCCTCGACGAAGGGCGACACCGAGGCGCAGAGCGTCGCGCTGGCCGATTACGTGTCGCGGATGAAGGAAGGCCAGGATGCGATCTACTACATCACCGCGGACGGCTTCGCGGCGGCGCGCAACAGTCCGCACCTCGAAATCTTCCGCAAGCTCGGTGTGGAGGTGCTCCTGTTGTACGACCGCATCGACGAGTGGGTCGCGTCGACGCTCAACGAATTCGACGGCAAGCCGCTGCAGTCAGCCGCCAAAGGCGATCTCGATGTGAGCCGGTTGAAGGGCGAGGCGCCGACATCGCCGGACGCTGCGGACGAGGACAAGCCGCTGCTCGACCGGATTCAGGCAGCCTTGAAGGATCGCGCCAGCGCCGTACGCACGACCGAGCGGCTGACCGATTCACCCGCCTGTCTGGTCAGCGACGAACATGCGCTGAGCACCAATTTCGAGCGCATCCTCAAGGCCGCCGGACAGAACGTGCCGACCTCGAAGCCGGTGCTCGAGATCAATCCAGGCCATCCGCTCGTCAAGCGGCTGAAGGACGAGACCGACGAGCGCCGGTTCAGCGATTGGAGCCACATCCTGTTCGATCAGGCGACGCTCGCCGAGGGTGGACAGCTCGAGGACCCCGCCAGCTTCGTCAAGCGCCTCAACGAGCTGATGCTGACGCTGGCCGGCGAAGGTCGCTCGCGGATCTGGATGCCGTGACTAATCGAGCTCCCACAAGCTCAGCCGTCCCCGTAACTCCGGTTGAGGCGGGAGCACCTCATGCGATAACGTCACAGCGCACACCGAGCCAGGTTCTCGGGGTGTCAGGAAGGCGGAGGGATTCTATGGCGCTTGACCGTATCGCTTGCGTGTGTGGGGGGATCGTGATCGCGTCTGCCGCCGCAACAGCGCAACAGGGAGGCGTGACAGGACCCGACCCGGCGCCTCAACAGCCAACCAGTCGTGTCATTGAACGCACCTATCCAGCAGGTGGCGTGGCGCCCTGGCGACGCGTGCTCACGCGCAGCGTGTCCGGCGTCAGCGAGGTCGTCAGCGAAGCGGTCGAAACGCCCGGCATGGACGGCAGGCTGGGACCGTATCAAGCGACCGTGACCGAGACCACCCGTCCGGCGATCGATACGACGCGGACGACGCAAGACCTGTTCGCGTTCGGCGCGCAGCGCCAACGACGGTTGTTAGAGAGGACTGAATCGACAGAAGTCGTGTCGGGCGTAGAGACCAGCGCCACCCAGGACACCTTGGCTCCCGACCTCAATGGCCGTCTGGCTTTGAGGTCCCGGCAGGTCGAGTTGACGAGGATGGTCGGAACCAATGCTCGCGACCGGGAATCGACCCTGCTTTTGCCGACAATCAACGAAGCGCTCCGCGAGAGCGAGCGCACGCAGTACACCGAACGCCCGATCAGTCCGTCCGTAATCCGGCAGGACAGCAGCCGGTTGGTTCGAGATGTGAACGGCCGATGGCAATTCACCGAAACGCGAAGTCGGGACGTGCGGGACAGCGGACCCTCGGAACAGGCTGAGGAAGAGACGATTCAGCGTCCGGATGTGAGTGGCAAATTGACGGTCAGTGAAAGGAGCCTCACACGCCGCGTCACAGCAGACGGACGCGAGGACGTGGTGATCGAAACGTATCGCCGAAACTTTGAGGGACTCGTTCGAACCGACAGCGGCTTCGGACTCAGCCAGCGAGTCCGCAGGTCGTCGACGCCAACCGCCGGCGGTGGCCGGGACGTTGTCGAAGAGGTGGAAGCGCGCAATCCCGTCGCCCGCAATGACCCGATGCGAGTGATCAGACGCACCGTGGCCACCGTCCGCCCGATCGGTCCCGGCCGCTGGACCACCGAGCGGCAGGTCTTCGAGCGGGATGTGAATGGCCGGCTGGTGCTCGTCGCCACGGAGACTGAAGAGACTTCCGGGGAGTAATGACGGTCGCGTACGAATCAGGCCCGCGCCCAATCACTTCGTGTCCAGAAAGGTCTGAAGCTCGAACTCCGTGCCCGGCGTGACATACCAGATAGCTATCTCGTAGGTGGTGTCGGCCTGGACCAACGCGCATACCGGCTGTCCCACGACCACCCAGCCGGCACATAATGGAGTCTGATCGTCGTCACGGTACTCGTGAGAGCGTCAGAAATACCGCCGAGTAAGCGCCTGTGAAAGGCATAAACGTCTGCTCCTGCGTGGTCCAGCCCGGGGCCGACGCCCGAAGCGTCATCGGCACGCCTGGAGTGAGATTCTTGAAAAGAAAGCCGCCGCCATAGTCCCAAGCGCCACAGGGTGTCTCCTGGACCTGGTTCTCGCCCTGCCGCTGACCGGAGACCACCTGCACCGTCGCATTCTCGATGCAGCCCCCACTGCCCTCGATCACCATGCCCCACAGCACCGCCGTTGCCGGAGCTGGCGGTCCCGGTGATGGTGTCGGTGCCGGTGCGGGTGCCGGCGACGGCACTGGTGCCGGTGCGGGCGCAGGTTCCGGCGACGGCGCTGGTCCCGGCGACGTTAGCGCTGCCGCAGCCGGACCGGTTACGCTGGTGTCGACCCCGTTGCATCCGACGCAGAGCGCAGCCGTGAGCAGACCGGCGGCGGCGACAGACTGCGAAATGCGGGGGAACGCCGGAGCCATGATGACCCTCCTTCAAGCGCTGCGTCGGGCAAGCTGATGTCGACCTCTGATGACATAAACGGTTGACGGACGAATTCCGCACAGTTCGACGAACAGTTCAGCTCCGCTTTCTCCTCCCCATCGTCGGACGATAGCAACTGTCTTCGAAGTCAAGCGTTCTCGGGTTGACTCATCTGCTGCCACGTCGTGTTGGTCCGCATCATGGCATTCAGGATCATGAGCAGCTTGCCGCATGCAGGCGATGAGCGCAACCTTCTTCGGCTTGCCCGAGCTCGGGAAGGTCCGCCAGCAAGGTGCGGCTCAGGACGGGACCAACGCCGGGGGCGGGGCGGAGCCGATGTTCTTTCGCCCGCCAGACCGGGCTCCGCTGGATGGTGTCATCGAGATCACGATCAACGGCCGTGATGCGGCGCTCCAGCCAGCGGATATGGCGGGGGATCTCTCGACCGATGGGCGCCGCGGCATGCTCCAAGCGATGTCCCTCGGCGGTCAGCATATCGAGGAGTTGACGGCGGCGCGTCATGAGGGCGTCCAGGTGCTGCAGCACCGCATCCGGCAGGGGACGAAGATCTGGGTGCACCCGTTCGGCAAACAGCGCGATGAGCTGAGCATCAAGTCGGTCGGTCTTGGCGAGCTGCCCGGTGGCTGTCGCGACATCGATGACCCGGAACGCGGTTAATGTCACTGGGGCCTACACGTCACACGGATCCATCTTGGCCCGGCCTTGCGGATACGGGGTCGTGCCCCCACGCAACTGTTCGGGCTCACGACGAGACGCCGACGAGCGGAGGAGAGCCCGCCGTCTGGCGCGGTGCGCTGGATAGTCGACGCTGTTGAGACGAGTTCTCAGACCCGATCTCACCATGCTGCGATCTGTGCCGGCACTGTTGCTGACGGCAGGTTCCTGTTAGGATCCGCGCGCAAAGAAAGGAGCCGCGCATGAAAGTCACCTGCGTCATCGTCGGCTTGATTACGTGCCTCGCTTGTCCCGGTCTATCGTCGGCGCAGAGCGCGCGCTACGAGGTAACGAGCATCAAGGCCATCCGCCCGGCGCTCGTCAACACGATCGCGGCGCTGCAGAAGGGCGACCCGGCAGCCGCCCGCGACGCGTTCGAGGCGTACGACTCCGGCTGGAACGGCGTCGAGGTCTACGTCAACGTCCGTCACCCAGATATGTACAAGGAGCTCGAAGGGGGCTTTCAGAACCGAATCACGGCCGGCCTGAATGCGGCGACTCCGGATACGAAGGCGCTGCTGGTAGAGGCGAAGAACATGCTGGAGAGGTTCGACGAGGAAGTCGCCGCTATCGAAAAGGCGCCGCCCCTCAACCGCCTGTTCGACGACGTGGCCCGGTTGAGGATCGTTCGGGCCCATCTGCGCGAGGTGCCGCCCGCTCTGAAGGCGATGAAGATCGACAAGGCGCGCAAATCGTTCGACGCGTTCAACAACAGCTGGGACAGTATCGAGGACCTCGTGAAGGAACGCTCGAGCGATTCCTACGTGGCGATCGAGAGCGGCATGATCCAGATTGAGAAGGCGCTCATGCCGGCCCCGCCCGATGTCGACAGCGTCCTCGGGCTGGTGAGCGGCGTGATGGACAAATACAACGCGATCGTCGCCCAGATCACAAAGGAAGCCCGAAGCGCGAAGTAGTCACGTTCGGCGTCGGATCATCGCTCGCACGAGGGCGCGAGGCGCTCGAGCCAGCGGACCTGCATCTGCCGGTCATCCAGGCGGTCTGTCAGCGCCACCCGTTCGCCGACATGCCCTGCTAGGCCCAGCCGGTTGCCAGCGCCTGTTCCGCGACATGCACGCGGGAACCCAGCACATCACGTCGGCGCCTCCTGTCATCCGCAACGCCGGCCGCGAGCTGGCCGGCCTGGCCGACGGGAAGAAATGGGCCGCCTGATTCAGCATCTTCCTTGTTGAATCCTGACCGTTGGAAGCATAGAGTGCCGCGAAACGACTACGTTCATTTCAGCTGAGCGCAGGGACCGAGGGCGCTACATGGAGGCTCATCATGGTCAAGTGTGTGAAGGCGCTCGTGTTGTTCGTGTCGGTGGCGGTCCTTCCGGCGTCTGCCTACGCGCAAGCGTCGATCGTGGGCACCGCCAGGGACGCATCAGGGGCCATCTTGCCAGGCGTCTCGGTCGAAGCGTCAAGTCCGGCGCTCATCGAGAAGACGCGCTCCGTCGTGACCAATGGCGTCGGTCAGTACGCGATTGAAGACCTGAGGCCGGGGACCTACGTGGTCACGTTTGCGCTGGCCGGATTCGCCACGGTCAAGCGCGAGGGCATCGAGTTGACCGGTGCGTTTGTGGCCACCGTCAACGCCGAGATGAAGGTCGGAGGCGTGTTGGAAACCGTCACGGTCACCGGCGAATCGCCCGTCGTGGACGTGACGAGCACGCGCACCCAGCAGGTGATCACCGGCCAGACGGTCTCTGAGATTCCGTCGTCCCGACAGTATTCCGCCCTGACGCATCTCATCCCGGCGATCAACGTTCAGGGCAATGATTTCACAGGCTCCAACCCTGCGCTCTACAGCGTGTTCCAGATCCACGGCGGGCGCCGGAACGAGGGACAGGTCCTCGTCGACGGCATGAACGGCGGTTACCAGGGCATGGGCGTGTCGGGCTACGTGCCCGAGGTCGCCAACTCGCAGGAAGTGGTGTTCAGCCTGAGCGGCGGGCTTGGCGAGGCGACCACCGGCGGCCCGCAGATGAACGTCATCGGCAAGCAGGGTGGCAACATATTCGCCGGGAGCTTCTTCCTGAGTGGCACGGGCAGTGGGCTCCAGGGCGATAACCTCACTCCGGAGGTGCAGGCCAAGGGGATTACGGCAACGGGCTCAATCCAGCAGCTATGGGACGTCAATCCTTCGTTCGGCGGCCCCATCATCCGTGACAAGCTGTGGTTCTTCGGCACGTATCGCTATCAGACCAGCAAGCAGAACGTCGCCAGCATGTGGACCAACCTGAACGCCGGCGACGCAACGAAATGGACGTATCTACCTGCCGACGGCAACGGCGACCGGCCGCTAGAACAGGCGGTCAGTCCCGGCACGTGGAAGAACGGGTCGCTGCGGCTGACCTGGCAGGCGACGCCGCGCAACAAGATCAACGCCTGGACGAACGCCCAGTACTCTTGTATCAACTGTACCGGGGGCGGCGACGGCACGGGGCTTGGCTTCGGGGCGTCGGTCAGGGCGCCCGAAGCGCATACGACTGACGAAAACCACCCGAGTTCGCTGACGCAACTGAGCTGGGCCTCTCCGGTGACCTCGCGTCTGCTGCTCGAAGCCAACGTGCAGTTGGGGCCCTATTTCTGGTGGGGGCAGCGTCAGAAGAATGCCTTCGATTCGACGCTGATTCCGGTGCAGGAGAATGGCGGCGCCATTCCGGGCATCAACTACCGTTCGTCCATGTGGACCGGGCACACCGCATATACGAACATCGTGCAAGGGGCCGCCTCGTACAATACCGGGACACACTCGGCGAAGTTCGGCTTCCGCTTCCACCACAACGACGCGAACTACCCGATCAACTTCTACAACAACTCCCAGCTCAAGTACTTCTTCCAGGACGGCGTCCCCACCTCGGTGGACGTGTACGCCGACGCAAACTCGCACCAGCAACAGCAGCAGACCATGTTCGCGTTCTATGCGCAGGATCGCTGGACGACCGGACGTCTGTCGCTGCAGGGCGGACTCCGCTTCGAGCACCTCGGCGATTACTTCCCTGAGCAGCAGATGGGGCCGAACCTCTTCCTGCCCACCGCCTTGGTGTTCCCAGCCCAGGACGGTCCGCTCAACCAGAAGGACCTCCAGCCGAGGTTCGGCGCGTCCTACGACGTGTTCGGCAACGGGAAGACGGCGGTGAAGGTCTTCCTGGGCCGGTACGTGACGACGTTCAACACCGTCGACGAGTGGGTGAACTACAGCCCGGCCGGGCTCGGGCATTTTGTCAGCACGGACATGAATAGAGGCTGGATCGACGGGAATGGCGACAAGATAGTCGACTGCAACTTGCTGAACGCGGCCGCCAACGGCGAGTGCGGCCCGGGAAATGCGTTCTTCGCGAAGCAAGTCTCCCCGCTGACGGTCGACCCGGCAACCACTGATGGATGGAACACACGGGAGTTCAGCTGGGACCTGTCGGCGGGCGTGACGCAGCAACTCGCGCCGAGAGTATCGGTCGAAGTCAACTACATCCGGCGGAGCTGGGGAAACCTGCTGGCGACGATCAACCGCGCCTGGACACCGGCCGACTTCGATTCGTTCGTGTACAACGTGCCGGCGGATTCCCGGCTGCCGGGCGGCGGCAACTACGCGCTGACGTTCCGCGACGTGAAACCCGGAAAGTTCCAACAGCTCGATAACTTGCTGACCTTCGCCAACGATGCCGGCGGCGCCTTCAACCACTTCAACGGCGTCGACTTGACGGTGAACGCACGCCCGCGTGATTTGACCATACAGGGCGGGCTGAGCGTCGGGAACAACGTAGAGGACGAATGTGGCGTGGCCGCGCAGCACCCTGAGACCTATATCTTCGGTGCCTGGGGCGGCACGCTCCCGTTCATCACCCAGTTCTTCGGGACTGGTGTCGGGCAGTGGCCGCTGGCCTTCTGCCATCGCGAGTCGGGATGGAAGACGAATGTGAAGG
>Ga0247825_10000384_pt1 | contig 27919 bp, 23 predicted proteins | sample 13C_Vanillin_Day_FD_194413 | JGI IMG/M metagenome (GOLD analysis project Ga0247825, IMG submission 194413) | Soil microbial communities from agricultural site in Penn Yan, New York, United States - 13C_Vanillin_Day48 | ecosystem: Environmental > Terrestrial > Soil > Agricultural land | place... | reverse complement strand
GGGATTCGCGCGCTCTTCCTGAAGGATGTCGGAGGCGGGCAACTCGGCCTCGCTGACGGACGCATCTACCCGCACATCTCCATGCAACCGGTCGTCACGCTCGCCGCCGACGGCCAGTCGGGCAAAGGACGCTGGCACATCATGGCGATGCTGGGTGGATACGAAAGATCGGCATCGTGGGCTGGTGGTGTCTACGAGAACGAGTACGTGCGCGAACCTACGTCGGCCGCGAGCGGATCCGGCAGTCGCTGAAGCTGCGATATCCGAATCCGAAGTCGCCGGACTTTCGCTCCACCAGGTCGTGCAGCCGGTGATCCACGTGTCGGCGGATGCGCGAACCGCGAAGATTCGTGCGCGTCTGTTTCAGATGGGTGGTCCGTCGGGAGGCGAGGGGTCGTGGGTCTCCGGGATCTACGAGAACACGTCCGTCGACGAAGGTGGCACGTGGAAGTTGTCGGGAATGGACCTGGACTACGCCTCCCGTTGCGCCGGAGGTCACGCTGGTCAGCGACTTCCCGCCCGACCGTCCGCTTCGCGGCTCGATCGCAGCGCCGTTCCCCAAGGTGCTCGCCGTTCCGTTCCACTACTCAAACCCGGTGTCGGGCAGAGTGCCGCCGCTGCTGCTTCCCTGAGCGAGCTCGCGACCAGTGCGAACGTCAGCGGATCGAGCTGATGAGATTTCCGCGCGCGCTGATCGAAATGCTTCCACGGGCGTGGCGCTCGGGCTAGTATCCGCACATGCTCCAGGACGTCTGACTGGAGCCGCAGATGTGGGAGGGTGACTTCATGGGCCTGCGATCATTCGTGCTGGTGCTTGCGTTCCTGCCTGCGATCGCGCAGGCACAATCCGCGCTACCGCCGGACATCAACCCTGTGACGTTGTCGCGGCTGCCGCCAGCCTCGCCCGCCGATCTGGACGAGGAAGGACGGAAGCTGTTGGCCTCCCGGCCGGAGGTCAAACCGGGTCCCGGACCCACGCACGTCACGAACTACAGCCCGAGGGAGCGCAGCCTCGGTATCCCATCGGGCGTCAATAGTCCTGTCGGCCCGCGCTATTTTCAGCTCGCGGTCCTCATCATCGCCAGAGAGATCGACCAGCAGTACGAGTGGTCCGCCCACGAGCCTGCGGGACTGCGGCAGGGACTCGAACAGTCGGTCATCGACGTCGTCAAGCACAACAAGGACGTCGCAGGCCTCACCGACAAGGACGCCACGCTCATCACCTTTGGACGCACGTTGTATCGCGAACACCGCGTGAGCAGCGAGCTGTGGCAAAAGATGGTCGGACACTTCGGACGGCAGCAGACCGTGCAACTCATGATGATCATGGGCGACTACTTCAGAGTCGGCTTCATGATGAACGCGATCGATCAACACCTTCCACCCGAGCGGAAGGCTCTGCTCCCGCCGTTGAATCGCTGACCGCGTAGGTACGAGGATTCACCATGAAAGTCTTCGTCGTCTGCAGTGCCGCTCTCGTCAGTGGATCTGTCTTTCTTGCGCTGAGCGCGCAGGCGCCGCAAGCGGGAACGACGAGGCGTGTGGACCCCGCCTTCGATGCCATCGTCTCTTCAGGCGCAACCGTGGAGACACTGAAGGACGGCTTCGGTTTCATCAATGGAATCCTGTGGGTCAAAGAGTCCGGCGGCGGCCATCTGCTGATCAGCGATATTCCTGCCAACGTGGTTCAACGGTGGACACCTGACGGAAAGATGTCCCCGTTCCTCGAGAAGCCTGACTGGACCAGGACGACAGGCCGTCCCGCGAACCCGAGATTCGGTGCCAACGGCATTACGATCGATCCGCAAGGACGGATCGTCTATGCGGCAGAAGCCGATCGCGCCATCGTGCGGCTGGAGAAAGACGGGAAGAGGACGATTCTCGCCGAAGCCTACGAAGGTAAGCGTCTGAACAGCCCGAACGATCTGGTGTTTCGATCGGACGGCGCGCTCTACTTCACGGATCCCAGTGGCGGCAATCGTTTCGCCGACTGGGATCTGAAGAAGGAGTTGCCGTATCAGGGCGTGTTTCTTCTCAAGGACGGCAAGCTGCAGTTGCTCATCAAAGACCTCGATCGTCCGAACGGGATCGCCCTGTCGCCCGACGAGAAGTTTCTCTACGTCAACGACTCGGCAAAGCGCACCATCACGCGCTACCAGGTGCAACGCGATGGCAGCGTTGCCAATGGCAAGCTGTTCGCGGACATGAGCACGGGAACCGGCACCGGCAATCCCGACGGGATGAAGTTCGATGCCAGCGGGAACCTCTACTCGGTGGGTCCCGGTGGCATCTGGGTGTTCTCGCCCGATGGCAAGCATCTGGGGACGATCGTCCCTCCCGAATTCGCGCCTGGCTTCACGTTCGGTGATCCCGACGGGAAATCGCTCTACATGGCAGCGAGCACCAGACTCGCGCGCATTCGCCTCAACATCGCTAGTGCGCGATAGTCGGAGTTAAAGAAACCGATCAGTCTTGCTCGGCCAATGTCTGCGCGTGCGTCTTTCCGTACGGAAAGAAATTCGTCTTGTCGCCCTTCTCCCACGCTGCTCGTTGAGTCTCGCTGCTGATATCCCAATCGGGACGGCAGCGCTGTAACACAGCGCGCAGGTAAAGGCGCAGTTCCTCCACCGTCGGCCGACCGAAGAACCAATAGCCGTTATAGATTCTGTAGACGCGCAAGCCGGGCTCGAGCACCAGCGTGTGAGGGATCATCGGACGATGCTGTGGGTCGGTGTACTCCGCGATGTCGAGATCCTTCTGCACTGTGCGCCCGGGATCGGAGAGAAACGTCCAGTGGGCGCCGACACCTGTTCGAAACTCATTCGTCTCGAGCAGGTTGTCGGTCGAAATGGTCACGAGGCGGCAGTAGCCCACCTGCATTTCGCGGTGAAGCTGCACGAGCCCTTCGTGTTGCCTTCTGTCTTTTGGACAGAATCCGCCACGAGCGAGCACCACCACCAGCGGGTCGCCTCCCTGCAACTCCGATAGCGTGCGGTGCGTGCCGCGGTGGTCGGAAAGCTCGTAATTCGGCAGGACGGCGCCCTGGACGATGTCGTGTCGCACGCTGACCTCTACACCGTCGCGCGATCGCCGGTACGTTGCAAGTGAAGCGCGGCATCACTTGCTGCTTCGTCGGACGTTCTGCCGCGCTCGCGAGCGACAACGTACGCGGCGTACCACTCGGACCAGTGGTGTTTCGGAGCGGTCGGTTCGTATTCACCGTGGCGCTGCTCCGTCTCACGCAGAAGCTCGGTGAGAGTCGCGACGTCCAGGCTGAGCCCTCGTCCGGGCAGGCGCGCTTTGACTTCCTGCAGCAGCCAGCTGTTGCCGTCCGGATCTTTGAATTCGGCGTACGAGCGGTAAGAGCCACGTTCAGGGTCGGGGCCGGGCAGGAGTGGTCCCAGGATGCCATCGAAATGGAATGGCTCGCTGACTGTGGCGCCCTTGCTGACTAAGTCGGCGCGTGCGGCGTCGATGTTTTCGACGACGAGAAACAGTCCCTGCGCCGAGCCCGGCACCGCCGTCGTGCCAAGGTGGATGGAGCATGGTGAGCCTGGCGGTGTCAGCTGTACCCCTCGCCGGCCGTTATTGCTGAAATCGGCGTCGAGCCGCCATCCCAGCCCCTCGTAGAAGCGCTTGGCGCGATCGATGTCGGACACGGGAAGGGTGATGACCTCGAGCTTTGTATCGACCTTGTCTGCGCTCGGAAATTGGCTTGCGCTCATTTGTGTGCTCATAACGATCTCCTGGTAGAACACGAGTGGATCGACGACGCCAGGATGCTACTTCGGTACGTCATCGTTCATACGACGTTGTTACGAACGACGCGCGCGGTCGTTTCTGACAGAGGTTGTCGAGGGGATCCCGCCATGGATGTCAGCAATCGGCAGTTGATCGAGTCGGTATTCGCCGGCGGTGGCGAGATGGGGGCACGCATGCGCGCCGTCGACTGGTCGACGACCGTGCTGGGCCCGTGGAGCAGTGGCCGCAGTCGCTGCGAGCTTGCGTGCGCATCGCCAAAGTCACGAAGCCCCATCAACAACCCAAGCGAGGAGAGAGCGATGTGCGTGATCCGCAATATCGTGTTTGTTGGAGTCCTAACGATCCTGGCTCCGATGTCAGCTCAGGGCTGTGCCTTTGCTGAGCGTCAATGTGAATGGGATCTTGACGGGTGCCCGTGGCGTGCAAGTGAGCAATCAGCTTTATAAGGTGGAGTTCGTAGAGGGAACGTGCACGGAGGTATTCGTGTGCGACGAGGCGAATGGCTGTTATTTCGGTCCGAATTGTTGGGCCTTGACGCCATATCAGACATGGGTAGCTTCTTGATAACTCAGACGCTGAACACCCCAGATCCGAATGGCGACGGATCTTTCGTCCGCCAGGCAAACGGTCCGGGTCTCTCGATCTCTGGTAGTAGTGTCAGTGAGCCCATTTATGACTCGAGCGCGGACATAAACGGCGTTTTCGCGAAGTGGGCTGCGGTACCCGACTGTTCGCCTTTCCCTAGACGGGGATCAAGCAGGCGGCTGTTTCCCTAGGTCCGGGTCCATTCCCAGCACAGGAGCCCACCACGTTTATGCTGGTTGGCCTCGCTCTCGCCGCGTTCGGACTGGTAACACGCGGAATGCCCACGACGTGAGCACGCTTTGCGGGCGATCAAATTACTGTCGCTTCGCACGATTTCGACGCACGCTTTCGCTCAAAGCGTGATTCAGTCTTGGAGTGAGCGCCGCCGTCGAATTCCAAGCCCCGTGCTACCCAGTCCGACCAGGAGCAGGACTATCGTGCTCGGCTCAGGCACCACAGTTCCGGGCCCTGACACCGTCAGCCTCGCCACTTCCGTCCGCGAACTGCCATCGAAGGTCTTGCCAAGCGGCAAGTCCAACGCCAGGTCAAGCGTGACGCTGAACAAGAGGTCGCCGGGCGGCAGCAGGCCGAATCCGTTGAAGCTGGCGAGATTCACCGTGATGTCGTCGGCTGGAAGGAAACCCGCGCCGTTGGGAAAATTGCTCTGGCTCGTGGGAACCGCATACGTCAGCTGTAACGGGGTACTCCCGCCGGGGCCAAACACCTCGTTGCCCTGCGCATCCGCGATGTTCAGCCCGACGAAAGACTGGAAGAAAAATCCGTTGCGGAAGTTCGTCACGGATACATCGAGGAAATCCAGCGTAAACAGCAGGAGAGTGCCGGCATCGCGCATGTCCGGGACCAGGCGAGGCGCACCGAAAATCAGCGGTTCGCAAAGAAGCGGGTGAAGGGTGCAGTTAGGATTGTTCTGCCAGCTCACGTCGGCGTCGTTCCCGAGCTCAATCGGCGCAGCGGAGGCCTGCGGAGCAAAACTGGACAGCCATGCCAACACCACCACTGCAGCTGGTGCCAATCTCGTGTGATTCGATCGACGCATACGATGCTCCTCCCGGCTCATCAATAATCTGCAAGCTGCGTCTTTGTGCTGCACCGATCTATCAGACGACGGAGTCAGCGTCAATTGGTTTAGGCAGAACGCACGCGCAAATCGTGAGACAGTTACTCAAACTCCTTGCCGCTCCAGGCTGCTGCAGGTTGCGATGACCGTTCACCACAACAGCATCGTTCGAGTCGCGCCGGCGGGCCGGTTAGCCGGGCACCAGCGGTTCGCGCTCGTCGTAGGAATCGGAGTCGTCATCGCGACCGCATCCGCAGGCCAGGCGGTTGCCGCCGGGACCTCCAGTGCACATCCGGAACAGCAGGCGACGCCGCCGATTGTTGCCGCGGACCCGAGCAGCTCCAATGCACTGGCGGAAGCGTCGCGCTTGCAGAAGGAAGCAGACGCCCACATTGACGCGCGCCAATTCCGTGATGCGACGGAAAAAACGCAACGCGCCCTCGACCTTCGGCGCCAGCATCTCGGCGAGAACCACTCCGATGTGGCGTATTCGATCAATCGCCTCGGCACTCTCGCGTATTACCAGGGTGACTACACTCGAGCGGAGATGCTCATCCGGGACGCACTAAAAATCCGTGAGGCGACGCTTGGCGCTGACGACGTTGCCGTTGCCGAGTCGCTGAACGACCTTGCCTCAATGTTCTTGGTGCGGGGCGACTATGTCCGTCCCGAACCTCTCTATCAGCGGGCGCTCAGCATCTATCAGAAAGCCGCGAGCGACCAACCGTCAGGCGACGACTTACAACTCCTGATCGCCAGCGTGTTCAACAATTTGGCCCTGCTGTATCACCGAAGGGCTGATTACCAACAAGCCGAGTCTCAGTACCTGCAGGCATTGGCAATCAAAGAACGCACCCGCGGACCGGATGATCCGACGGTGGCTGAGACGGCCGCTAACCTTGGGGCGGTGTATTACGCGTCAGCGCAATACGAGAAGGCAGTGCAGGTATTGAGGCGGGCACTCACGATCCAGGAGAAGCACTTTGCCCCGAACCACGCATCCCTCGCGACCAGCTCGTTCAACCTCGCGGCTGTGTATGTCGATCAGGGTGATTACACGAATGCCGAAGCCCTCTTTCAGCGTGCTTTGACGATCGACGAGCAGGTGCTCGATCCGCGCCACCCGCGACTGGCAGTACGGCTCGTGGGGTTGGCCGAAACACTTCGACTCAAAGGTGAATACGAGCGAGCAGAAGGTCTGTATCAACGAGCGCTGCAGATTCGCGAGCAGGCACTGGGGCAGGGGCATCCGCAAGTCGCTGACACGTGGATTGCATATTCCCTACTCCGACATGCGACTGGCGACAACGCAGCGGCTGTAGGGCTGCTAACGCAGGGTGCCATGCTGCGTGAGGATACGCTTTCGCTCGTTCTGACGACCGGGTCGGAGGAGGCAAAGCGACTGTACCTTGCCAAACTGGTCGACGAAACCAACATTGCGGCATCGATACATCTGGGTTCAGCTCCGACGTCGACTACGGCAGCGGAACTGGCACTGACCAACATCGTGCAGCGAAAAGGGCGATCGCTCGATGCGATGGCCGGACACGTCGCGACGCTGCGCAGCCGTCTCGACGAGAAAGACCGCGAACTGTTCGCCGAGCTCTCCGACACACAGGGACGCCTCGCGAAGCTGGTACTGAGTGGCGTGTCGACCGACGAGCAACGAAAGGGCGTTGTGAGCGCGCGGAATGAGATCGGACGACTCGAGCAGGCCATCTCACTTCGCAGCGCTGAATACAGGGCGGTGTCTAGGAAAGTAACGCTCACTGAGGTGCAGAAAGCGCTCCCGCCGCGCGCAGTGTTGCTCGAGTTTGTTTCGTACAGGCCCTTCTTCGTGAGGAATGCGCGCGCCACCGCGTTCGGGGTCCCTCGTTATGCCGTGTACGTGCTTGGCGGCGCCGGAATCGCGAGCGCGGATCTTGGCGAGGCCTCTGTGATCGAGAAAGAGGTTCAACGGTTTCGCGCGGCTCTATCCAATCCCGATACTATGGACGTGCGCGAGCGCGGGCGCGCACTGTACCAGTTGTTGGTGCAGCCGATCGCGACGTCATTGCGTGACGTGCAGCACCTGGTGATTTCGCCCGATGGCGCCCTGAACCTCATTCCGTTTGCAGCGCTCATCGGACGGGACGACCGGTACTTGATCGAACGCCACACGATCTCCTATGTGACAAGCGGTCGCGATTTGATGCGACTGGCGGAGTTCAGCCCCGACCGCCCGCGTGAAAGCACATCACCAGTGATCGTTGCCAATCCATCGTTCGACGCGCCGAGCATCGAATCGGCGCCACGTCCGCAGGCTGCGACGAGAGCGGTCGACGCGAGAGTGCTCGAGCAACTCATGGAATTCGAGGCGCTGCCCGGAACGAGTGAGGAAGCGGCGGCGCTGGCAAAGGTTCTTCCGAACGCGCGCGTTTACACCGGCGCCGAGGCAACGGAAGTCCTCGTCAAACAGTTGCGCGCGCCGTCGATCCTGCATATCGCGACTCACGGGTTCTTTCTCCGTCAAGTGTCGCCTGGCACGTCATCGCGGGAGGGCAGCACACGCGTTGCCGTGGGGCAGTCGGGTGCGACGACGCGGGAAGACGCGCTGGTGTTATCAGGGCTCGCACTCGCCGGCGCGAACCGACGCTCTAGCGGCGACGGTCAGGACGGAATCCTCACCGCTCTCGAGGCCACTGGGCTGGACCTCTGGGGCACGCGCATGGTCGTGCTCTCTGCGTGCGAAACGGGTATCGGCGACACGAGAGATGGCGAAGGTGTCTACGGACTACGTAGAGCGCTGGTCCTGGCTGGCTCGGAAAGCCAAGTCATGAGTCTCTGGCAGGTTTCGGATGAGGCGACCAGAGATCTCATGATTGCCTACTACCGAAGGTTGCGGCGCGGGGAGGGACGAGCTGACGCGATGCGAAACGTGCAGCTTTCCATGCTTCGCGCGCAGCGGCAGCAGGCGCATCCGTTCTTCTGGGCGAGTTTCATTCAGTCCGGCGATTGGCGCAAAGCCTTTTGACTGATGCGATAACCGCTGACGACCGCGTGCCGACCAGTTGCGAATAGTCAGCAACACCAGTTCCGAGCTCGTCTCCGTGCAGCCGGCGGGACCGAACCTGCAATTGCGTCGATTTCGATCGCGATGCAGGTCGACGATGGTGCTCGCGCCAGCAAGCTCGCGATGGTCCGAGGACCGCGAATATAAAGGGCAACGACTGACCAATGTCCGGCGCGCCTTGACACGTTCTCACGCCGTTGCGACACTCCGATTCTCTGGCACATGAATGAATGTCCGCGGTGCTCACAGTGCTATCCCGACTCTGTAACTGAATGCAAAGTCGACCGAGTTGTGCTCAGCCATGCTTTCGATGGTCCACAGCTCATCGACGGGAAGTACGAGCTTCGTTGTGGGCTCGGGCGCGGAGGGATGGGGGTGGTGTACTTGGCGTACCACCGCGGTCTTCACCGCGAGGTCGCGGTCAAGGTGATCAAGCCCACGCGCCAAGGTTCTGAATTCTTGGCGCGATTTCGCGCAGAAGCGACCGCGCTCGGCCGACTCAGACATCCGCACATCGTGGATGTAACCGATTACGGCGTAGATCCTCGGGGGACCGGTATTCCGTACCTGGTCATGGAGCATCTCGCCGGCGTCACCTTGGCTCGTGCGCTGCAATCGGGCCCGATGTCACTCGAAGACGGTCTGCCTGTTCTGTCAGCGATCGCGAGCGCGATTGATTTCGCGCACGAACACAGGATTCTGCATCGGGACATCAAACCGGAGAACGTCTTCTTGTCGCAACGGGGCGATGCACCGCCAGTCGTGAAAGTGCTCGATTTCGGTGTCGCTCACATCGGCGGTTCGCCAGACAGCGCCGGGCCCGACCCCGGTCTCCAAACGGCCACCGTGAAGCATCCAGTCGCCACACCGGACACGTTTGGATCCGTAGACGAGGAACCGACTCGCGCGGGGTCGCCCGACGAGGGAAGCACGATGCAACCGCCGTCGCTGTTCATGACGACACCAGGCGAGATGCTCGGTACGCTTCCTTACCTCGCCCCCGAGTTGCTGGCGGGCGACAGCGCTTCGAGGGCCTCAGACGTGTACGCGTTTGGCGTCCTCGCCTACCAGATGCTCGTAGGACGGCGTCCAAACCACATCCAGAACTGCGAATCCGCTTATGAGCCGCCGTTAGCGGCTCATTCGGTCAATCAAGCACTGAGTCCTGACATTAGCGGTGTGCTTGCCTGGCCACTCGCTCGATACGCGTCAGATCGCCCACCGAGCGCCCGTGCGTTCGTTGATGCTCTGCGCCGAGCGCGTTACGAGTCATTGGTGCAGTCATGGAGGCGCACCGAACTCCCTCGTGGACGGCGGCTTTCAGCCGTGGTCGCTCTAATTCTGTGCGCGGCCGCCGGGCAGGCGGACAGACGGGCATGGGGCGACACTTGGGAAGGTCGCATGATTGACGCGCGGTTCCATGCTGCGCCGGAACGTGCCCCAGATCCGCGCATCGTGGTCGTATTGGTGGACGATTCAAGCCTGGTGGAGACTCCGAACTTGCTGGGAGAGCGTGCCGACGAATTTGCGGAGCGATTCGAGCAGATGTTCGCGGCGGGCGCTAGCGGAATCGCCGTCGACCTGCTCCTTCCGCAACGTTGGAGTGACTCGCAGCGATTCTCGAGGCTCGTGCTGACGCGCGCCCACCAATTGGCGCTTGCGGCCATGTCCAGCCCAGCGGGTGAGATCGTGGGTCCAGAGTGCCTGGCCGGGCTGACCGCGGCTGCGCTCGGTCCGCAGCGCGCGTCAAGTCTCTTTGGCTTCGTGAATGTCGAGCCGGACGCAGACGGAGTGACACGACGGGCACGCTTGTCGTTCACAGACACCACCGGCGCGCGACGGGACAGCTTTGCAGTGCGGGCCATACGCGTGGGCCTGGGTGATTCGAATTTGGCAACCGCGTTTCTTACGCGACAGTGGGCTCAAACGGCGCAAGAGACGTTTCTCATCGACGCCACGACCGATCGAGGGCGTCTCAACATACTTTCCTGGAGCGGAGTCCGCGATGAGCTTCAGAAGAGCTCGACCATTTTCGCCAACCGCCTCGTGCTCGTAGGTGCAAGCTTTGTTGGTTCCGGCGACTTGCATCGTTTATCAGGTCAGGGGCTGATTCCGGGGGTCTTGGTGCAGGCGCTCATCGCGGACACGATTCTCAAGGATTTGCCGATCCGGAGGGTGCGCATCGTGGTCTGGTTGCCGTTCTTGTTCATCCTGACGTGGATAGCGGCAGCACAGATTGTGCGTCCGGTTCGCTTCCGGGTGCTTACGAGGACGATCTGGGCGGCAGGATTTTGGGTGAGCGGCGCTTTCGCTTTGTTCTTGGCCGCAGGGTGGGTGGTACCCATACTTGTCCCAGTCGCCACGATCTTTGCGGCGGGTTTGGCTGCCGCCATCATCCGGCCGTTCTGTCGGCCGTATCCACAGGCAGAGGCGCTGTCGATATGAAATGCCGTTTGTTCATCGGTTTGACGTTCTGCGTTGTGCTGGCTCAGTTTGTCGCGTTAGCGCGGGATGAGAGTGGACCGGCAGCGATCGTTTCAGAACTGCAAGGCTCGGCAACCCTCAAGGAACCTGGCAAGGCTCAGCGAGCGCTCGAGATCTACGACTGGGTAGGCGAGGGCGCGTTGATAACGGTCAGCAAGGGCACGCGGGTCGTGCTCGTCCTTACGAGTGGTGCCCGGTTCGCGTTGAAAGAACGTGCACGAGTTACTGTGCGTCGTGCCGGTCTACCGGCGTCCGCGGGCGTAGAACCATTGCCGCCCTTTCCGCCGCTCCCTGTTGTCGCGCCCATCGCCTCGGCTGCCGTGCCTCCGATCTCCGCCGCCACTCGCGTTCGAGGTTCTTCGATCCGAAACCTCTATCCCTCGGGACACGCCACGCTCGCCGATGGCACCGCGCTCCGATTCGACGGACCACGCGGGCTCATAGGGTACCTATTAACGATCGAGGACCAGAAAGGCGCGCCGGTTTGGCGGCAGGAGATTGAACACAGTGGCGTTACCGTACCGCCCGATGTGCTTGAGCCAGGGCGTAGGTACCGCTGGAGTGTCACGGCCATCGGGAACTCGGATCCGCCACTAAGTGCGAGCGGGGCATTCGTGACGTTGTCCGAGTCAGCCGTGCGCACTCGCATCGCACTCAGGTCCGGCCTCGCTGCGGGAGATCTCGGTAGTGTCCTATTGCTGGCGCGTGTGGACGAACAGCTAGGTCTGTTGCGAGAGGCCCGCGAGTCCTTAGCGACAGCGGCTGCCACAGCGCCGGAAGACAGGGCCATCCAACAAATGCTCGCCCAGATCGAAAAGCAGTTCCAGTAGAAGGGACGGCGCTCTTCCGCCCGAGCAGGGTTCCTGGTTTCCTCTCGTGCTTCATTACATACGGGGCATGAAAAACAGGTAGCCAGGCCGTCTACCGTTGCTAAAGTGCGCTTCGACGTCTGTGCGCGGTCCTTGCGACGACCCACTGCATTGCCACGGGTGTATTACGCCATGTCGATTCGTCGTTCTTCGGGGTCAAAGGCGTACGGGTCCCGGTCGCCGTGAGCGTCTTTCCTGACGAGCTCTATCCAGCCCCGAAGAGTTGGGCGGAGCGGGCGTATCCCAAACTGATCCACTACAACAAGCTGCCCAAGGGCGGACACTTCGCCGCTTGGGAGCAGCCGAAGTTCCTATCCGAGGAAATGCGCACGGGCTTCAGATCACTGCGTAAATAATGGAGACGTAGTGACCCACCCGATCAACCGTAACCGTCGTCGTTTCATCAGCACCGCAGCGATGACGGTTGCGGCCTCACGGTTCGCCATGATCTCGACTGCGGACGCGAAGGACGACGTGCCACGCGAACTCGCGGCCATCGGCCGTGCGGCCGAGTGGCTCAATTCGTCGCGACTGGCTCCTTCACAACTGTTGGGGAAGGTCGTCGTCGTCAACTTCTGCACCTATACCTGCATCAACTGGCTGCGCACGCTCCCCTATGTCCGGGCGTGGGCAGCCAAGTACTCGCACGGGATCGTCATGCTCGGTGTGCACTCGCCCGAGTTCGCATTCGAGAAGAATCTCGACAACGTTCGCCGCGCCGTGCCGCAGTTAAAAATCGACTACCCGATCGTGATCGACAACGACTATTCGATCTGGCGCGCATTCAAGAACCAGTATTGGCCCGCTCTCTACTTTGTCGATGCGCGCGGCCGCATCCGCGAGCATCACTTCGGCGAAGGCGAGTACGAACGGTCCGAGAGGATCATTCAACGGCTGCTGGCGGACGCCCGTGTTGCCGACGCTGCGAGTGGCGTCGTCTCGGTCGATGCCAGTGGCGTGGAGGCGCCGGCCGACTGGGCCAACCTGAAGTCTCCGGAGAACTACCTCGGTCTCGAGCGCACGCAGAACTTCGCGTCGCCAGGCGGCGCCGAGTTGGATCGGTCTCGCATGTATGCCGCCCCTGGACGGATGTCGCTCAATCAGTGGGCGCTTGCCGGCGACTGGACGATTGGCAATCAGGCAGTCGTGGTGAACAGGGCAGGCGGACGAATCGTGTACCGCTTTCACTCGCGCGATCTGCATCTCGTAATGGGGCCGTCACGACGAGAGAGCCCGGTCCGCTTTCGCGTGTCGATCGACGGACAGCCGCCAGGCGCTGCTCACGGCATCGACGTGGACGATGGTGGCAACGGCACGGTGGCCGAACAGCGTCTGTATCAGTTGATTCGACAACCGTCACCCATCGTCGATCGACAGTTCCAGATCGAGTTCCTCGATCCCGGAGTGGAGGCATTCGCCTTCACGTTCGGCTGATCAGCGTTCCTAGCGTGCCTATGGCCACCAAGGCGCCGGCGAGCAGGAGTCGCTGAGGACTATTTCGCAGCCGGAGCGAAGAATTCGCTCAGGGCGCTCGGATACCTCAATCCGGTGCGCGCGTCATCAGGGCACGTACGTTGCACCTTCCAGGACGTGCGCGGAGGGCTGCCATGAACATCCGGCCATCAGTTCTTTGTCCGATCGATTACTCGGACGCATCGGCGGTTGCACTCCGGTACGCTGCGGCCGTCGCCGAGCACTTCTTCACGCGCCTGGTCGTCCTGGTTGTCGAGGATCCGCTGCTGACGACCGCGCTGGATCTCGAGACGAGCGTGAAGTGGACACGCGAGGCGTCACAACGTGAGGCCGCGAAATTCGTGTCCGATGTCTTTCGAGACGAGGCGGCGGTACTGGCGCGGTGTGAGTACGAGATAGCGGTCGGAAAACCCTCGGTGGAGATTCTGCGCGTCGCGGGTGAGCGCTCCTGCGAGCTGATCGTGATGGGCTCACACGGGTTGACGGGAGCCCGCAAGCTGTTTTTCGGGTCGACCACCGAGCGTGTCTTGCGCGAGACCCCCTTGCCCGTACTTGTCACGCCGCCCGTAGACCCTGGACCGGTGCACATCGAAGGGGCGAGGGCGCTTCTGCGCCGGATTGTCGTGCCGGTCGATCTCTCGCCATCGTCGGTGCATCAGACTCGGATCGCGAGCGGTCTGGCTGAAGCGCTCACCCTGCCGCTCATTCTGGTTCACGTGATTGAGCCCGTGAAGAGTCGTCTGCTCGCACGACTCAATCTCGCCGGGCTGGATTCGACTCGCCGGACGGATGCCGAGGAGCGTCTCGACACACTCGTCGCGACCATTCCACCCGCCCTTCACGCGGAACCACTCATCGTCTTCGGGGATCCGGCAGAGGAGGCAGCGAAGGTCGTGCGCGACCGTCAGGCCGGTCTCGTCGTGATGGGTCTCCACGGCTCGCCGATGTTGGGACCGCGGATGGGATCCGTGACGTATCGCATGCTGTGCCTGTCACCAACGCTCGTGCTCGCGCTGCCGCCGAAGATCATCGAGCGCGTGCAGCATCGCGGCGAGATGCCGCTGATTGAGTCAGCGAGGAGGGCCACATGACCTGTGCACGACGATTCGCACTGCCGACGATGGCGCTTCTCGTCATTGGCCTGGCTCCTGTCTCGTCCGCCGCGCAACCTGCATTCGAGGGCGTCTACATCGCCCGCGGTGTCGGTTCTGATGGCAAGGATTACCGTCGCGCCGTCGAGATCGAACGGTACGGCGATTCGTTTACCGTGACATGGGTGTCGGCTCGATTGGTCGGTGAGACCGTTGTCCTGGAACCGAGTTGGTTTGGCCTGGGCATCGTGACCGGCGACGTCCTTTCAGTGAGCTTCGTTACCGGGGATACCTTCGGGATCATCGTGTATCAGGCCAGCGTGGACGGGAGGGAGTTGTCCGGTCGCTGGACGCTGGCCGGCGAGGACGAGGCGATTCATACGGAGGTTCTGACCAGGCTGCCCGACAGGCTGCTCCTTCCTGCCGCCGCACGAGAACCAACTCCCAACCACCAATTCCCAACGGAAATTGAGGGTTGGAAGTCGGGAAGTGAGAATAAGTCCACATTTGAGCCGGGACGCTCGCGATGTTACGCTCTGGCATTCTCTTAACGCTGACGTGATGGCCTTCCGGCCAATCACACCTTCACGGAGTGCACGAAATGATTGGGCGAATTCTCGGATGCGTTGTCTTGTGCGGGTGGCTGATGGCCGGTGTCGCGTTGCAGGCTCATCATTCCCTCGCGGCCACGTACGACATCCGCAAGGAAAGTGAGATGTCCGGCGTGGTCGTGAAAGTCGCGTTTACCAATCCCCATGGAGCTTTGCATCTCGAGGTCAAGAACCCGGACGGCACGAAGACCGTGTGGGTGCTGACGACCGGCTCCGCCAACGTGCTTGCGGGTCTCGGGTTCGACTCGAAGACCATCAAGGCCGGCGACCCGGTCACGGTCAACATCTACGGGTCGAGAAACGGCCAGCCGCTCGGTTTCATGCGAAAGATCACGTTGGCCGACAAGCGCTCGTTCGAGTTCGAAGCGAACTAACCGCGACACCAAGGAGTGAGGAAGACTATGGCCTTTCGACGAATTGGGTCCGCGGTTGCGCTCGCGACTGCTCTGACGATCGCCGCGCCGCTTGTGGCAAGTGCGCAGGGTCGCGGAGGCGGTCCGCCGCTCTTCACACCCGCTGCCGACGCCAAAGACGCCAAGTCGGTGCTCTACAACTGGGCGTCGCACATGGGCATGCTGCGGGGCGTCGAGGAACACGAGCTCGCGGTGTCGCTCGAGTATCAGGGTAACGGCACCATGCAGGTGGAGGGGCAGCCCTGCACCCTGAAGAAGTATCGCGTCAGCACCAACTACCAGGCGCCGGGACAGCGCACGCAGATCGAGTGCACGCGGCCCAACGGGCAGACCTTCTCGAATGTCGAGGTCGTCAACGGGCTGTACGCGTGGAACGAAGACATCCCTGGTGCGGAGATCGTCGCGAATAAAGGCAAGGCCACTCCGACGCCGGCCGCGGTGCAGGAGCGGCTCATCCGCCTGTGGGCCGGTCCGCAAGGCGCGGTCAAGGCCGCCATGGCAGGGGCCGGCATCGGTCTGATGGCGATGGATCGCGACCTGGGTCGTCTTCTCCAGGCCGGCACCGCGACGATCGGTCAGACGTCCGTGGCTTGGGAAGGTAGCAAGCCCGTCGTTACATACCCGATCCCGGGAGTCGCCGGCGCCACAGCAAAGGCCACGCTCGATAACCGGTACATGGCGGAGCGCGTCGTCGTGAGCAACGGATCGACGACCACCGAGTTCGTCTACGGTGACTATCAGGACTGGAACAATCCGCTCAACAAGATCGAGGCCTACTACGCCGGCAAAATCACCGAGCGGCGCGGCGGCACGGTAGCGCGCGATCTGACCACTGTTGAGACCGAGACCGGCAGCGTGTACGTGGTTATGCCAGTTCCCGCGAGCGTTCGGGCGGCGATCACGCCCGGGCAGCCTGCACCCCCGCCGACGATGTTCCCCAGCGATCGAGCGGTCAAGCTGGAGTCGAAGGAGCCCACTCCACGGATGGCCAACGGGAAGCCGGACCTCTCGGGCAACTGGGGCGGCGGCGGCATGAACTGGCGCTACGGGAATCGCCGGTGCGGTCCGACGCAGATCGAAGGCTGCAGCCCGCAGTGGAATCAGACCATGGACTTCGAGTTCGAGGCGCCGTCGCGGTTCGGGCCGAACCGCCCGCTGTACAAGCCCGAGCACTGGGACAAGGTCATTGCGCTCGACATGTGGACCAACAAGGAAGACCCGGTGATGACCTGCCAGCCGCTCGGGATTCCGCGGCAGGGTTCGCCGCGACGCATCATCCAGTCGGCGAACGACATCGTGTTCTTCTATTCGCAGTATGCCGATGGCGGCGGCGGACAGGCGGAGTTCCGGATCGTCCCGATTGACGGTCGCAAGCACGACGAGCGGCAGACGCGCACGACCACGTACATGGGGTATACGGTGGGCAGTTGGGACGGCGATACGCTCGTGCTCGACTCGATCGCCTTCAACGACTTCACATGGCTCTCGCGCGGCGGCTTCTTCCACTCCGACGAAATGCGCGTGGTCGAGCGGTTCACGCGTCAGGGCAATGAGATCCTGTACGAAGTGACGGTCCAGGACCCGGTGGTGCTCGTAGAGCCGTTCGTCATGACGCCGCGAATCATGCGCCTCAACGCGAATGAGAATGCGGGGCTTCTACCGGAGCGCGGCAATTGTGACGTGGCGTACGAAAAGGACGCCATCGAGACGCAGATTCGGCACTAGTCAGCCATCGCAGCCAGGGCGAGGCCTTCGTCGGCCTCGCCCTCTCCTTGTTCTTCGCCCTCCGCGCGACGCCGTGGTGCGAAAGCTTCCGCAGCAGCCCGAAATCATCCGCACGCAGTCAGCCACGTAACGCTCAATCCTTCGGAAAAACGGCCTCCGTTTCAGGCAGGAGTTGTGCGTTGTCTCTTCGCAAACAAAGGGGATGACCACAACATGACGACTCACTCGAAGGCGCGTTCCGCGGGGCAGTGGTTGTCCATGAGCGCCGGCGTCGCCACTGCCGCGTATGCCACGTACGCCGATGTTGCGTGGCTGCGTTATGGCCACGCGTCGCCGCCGGTTGCCGAGGGGCAAGACCCGCTGCTCGACCGGTTCATGCCGGTCTACGACATCGCCGAGCGTCACCACATTCGCGTGGCCGCGCCGGCGGAGATCACCTTCACGACCGCGTGTAAGACGGACCTTCAGCAGTCGCCGATCGCGCGAGTGATCTTCAGGGCACGCGAAGTCATCCTTGGCAGCGAACCCGATGCGGCGGCACGTCCGCACGGGTTGCTCGCGATGACAAAGTCACTCGGCTGGCGTGTGCTTGCAGAAGTGCCGGGCCGTGAAGTTGTCATGGGCGCGGTCACCCGGCCCTGGGAGGCGAACGTTACGTTCCGGGGGGTGCCGCCCGACGAGTTCGCGGCATTCGACGAGGCCGGCTACGTGAAGATCGCCTGGACGCTGAGGGTCGATCCACTCAGTCCGATCGAATCGGTGTTCCGCACCGAGACGCGGGCGATTGCGACGGACGCAGCAGCGCGGGCGAAGTTCCGCCGCTATTGGTCGCTCCTCTCGCCCGGCATCATCGCCATTCGATGGGTGATGCTGCAGCCGGTCAAGCACGAGGCCGAACGGGAGGCTTTATGTCTGTGATCACGCTAGATCAGGTCACCGTCGAAGGACACACCAGTCGCGGCTTCGAGGCGGTGCACGACGCATTCGCCGAGAACTTCACTCGACGCGGAGAGCTGGGCGGCGCGTGTTGTGTCTATCACCGCGGTGAGAAGATCGTCGATCTCTGGGGCGGAATCCGACACAAGGAGACAGGCGAGCCCTGGGACGCCGACACCATGGTCATCGTCTACTCCGCCACGAAGGGGCTGGCGGCGATGACGATGGCGATCGCGCACTCGCGAGGCTGGCTCGACTACGAAGAGCGGGTCGCGCACTACTGGCCCGAGTTCGCACAGAACGGCAAGGACACGATCACAGTCCGCCAGCTCCTCGCTCATCAGGCCGGGTTGTTCGCCCTCGATGAGCCTGTCGATCGAAGCGTCATTGCGGATGTGGACCGCCTGGCTGTGGTGCTCGCACGTCAGAGGCCGGCATGGACGCCGGGAACGCGACAGGCGTATCACGCCATCACCCTCGGGTTCTATGAGAGCGAGCTGATGCGCCGGATCGACCCGCAGCATCGCACGCTCGGTCAGGTCTTTCAGGACGAGATCGCAACGCCCCTCGATTTGGACGTCTACATCAGGCTCCCCGAGCACATTCCGAATTCCCACCTGGCCACGATCGCGAGGCCGCGGACGCTCGACATGGTGCGTGGGTTCCCGCTGCGCTTCATGTTCGAGGCGATGAATCCACATTCGAAGATCGTTCGTGCGCTCAGAGGCTCCGAGTTCCCGCACGACGAGCAGCGCATCTATTCTCGCAACCTCGAAGTGCCATCGGGCGGCGCGGTCGGCACGGCACGCGCGATCGCGCAGGCGTATGGCGTGTTCGCAACGGACGGTCATGAGTTGGGGCTGAGACGGGAGACGCTGGATCTGCTCGCCGCAACGGCTGTTCCGCCCGGGCGCGGGTTCTATGACGAGTGTCTCAAAGGGTCCCTGCAGTTCTCTCTTGGCTTCATGAAACCGAGCCCGACGTGGCCATTCGGGAGTCCGAGCTCGTTCGGATCGCCCGGCTCCGGAGGCTCGCTTGGATTTGCCGACCCCGAAACAGGAGTTGGGTACGCATACGTCACGAGCCAGATGGGCACCACGCTCACGGGGGATCCGCGTGATGTGGCGCTCAGAAACGCGCTCTACTCCGTGCTCCCGAGATAGCGAGTGCTAACATGCAGACTCGATGACTGCATGCCTTGCCCTCGCCCGTTCCCTCGATCATGCTTGACAGGATCCACGGATGGATCTCCGCCGCCGATGCGATCGTCTGGGGTCCTCCGCTTCTCATCGCGCTCTTCGGCACACACATCTTTCTGACCATTCGCACCGCGTTCATGCAGCGGTATCTGTTCACCGCGATCAAGTTGTCGGTGACGGCTGAGAAGGGTGCGGCTGGAGACGTCAGTCCGTTCGGAGCACTCACCACAGCGCTTGCCGCGACGATCGGCACCGGAAATATCGTCGGCGTCGCCACAGCGGTGAGCCTGGGCGGCCCAGGAGCCGTCCTCTGGATGTGGCTCACCGGCGTGCTCGGCATGGCCACGAAGTACAGCGAAGCACTGCTGGCTGTGAAGTACCGCGTCAAGACTGCTGACGGGACGATGCTGGGCGGACCGATGTATGCGCTCGAGAACGGTCTGGGCATGAAATGGCTGGCCGTGCTCTTCTGCCTCTTTACCGTCTTCGCATCGTTCGGCATCGGCAACATGGTGCAGGCCAATTCCATCTCGACGCTGGCCGCGAGCACGTTTGGCGTGAGCGTGCACGTGAGCGGCGCGGTCATGGCTGTACTGACGGCCGTCGTCATTCTCGGTGGGCTCCAGTCGATCGCGCGCGTCTGCGAGTGGCTGGTCCCCTTCATGGCGATCGTCTACATCGGGGGATGCCTCATCATCCTGGGAGCGAACAGCCATCTCCTGGTCCCGGCGATCCAGTTGATCGTGACGAGCGCGTTCCAGCCCACCGCTGCCGCCGGAGGTTTCGCCGGCGCCGCGGTGGTTACCGCAGCCAGATACGGCGTGGCGCGCGGGCTGTTTTCGAACGAGTCCGGTCTCGGATCGGCGCCCATCGTGGCCGCCGCCGCACAGAGCCGGAACCCTGTGCGTCAGGCATTGGTGTCAGCTACCGGCACGTTCTGGGACACCGTCGTGATCTGCTTGCTGTCCGGTCTCGTGATCGTGACGAGCATTCTCGATCAGCCTTCGCTCGGTGCCCTGCGCGGCGCGGAACTGACGGCGGGCGCGTTTCGCGAGGCGATGCCGACCTTCGGCCCAATCGTGCTGACGCTCGGCCTGCTCACGTTCGTCTTCTCGACGATCCTGGGCTGGTCGTATTACGGCGAACGAGCCGCGGAGTATTTGTGGGGCAAGGTGGCGATTCTTCCGTATCGAATTGCCTGGGTCGTGGCCGTCTACGTCGGATCGGTTGTCTCGCTCAATCTCGTGTGGGACTTCTCCGATCTCGCCAACGGTCTGATGGCCTTACCCAATCTCATCGCGCTCGTGCTCCTGTCGAACGTGATTGCGGCGGAGACGCGCCGTTATCTGACCAGTGGCAATCTCGACAGCGCGGGCGATTGAAAGCCCGGATGTGGGGTTATGCTTTCAGCACAGCTCTTCTCCGAAAGCGATGGACCCGATGACACGTAGACAAATTCTTGGCGCACTGGCGCTGTTCGCTGCGACCGGTGTTCGCCCCTCGGCGCAGAAGGGGCCTGCCGTTCAGGTCTACAAGGACCCGACCTGCGGCTGCTGTTCGCTGTGGGTGGAGCACCTGCGCAAAGCTGGATTCTCGGCCACCGTCAGCGACGTTCAGGACATGAACACCGTCAAGGATACGTATGGCGTGCCGCCTAAGGCCCGGTCGTGCCACACGGCGGTTGTGAACGGCTACACCATCGAGGGACACGTGCCCGCGGCGGATGTGCAGCGGCTCCTCAAGGAACGGCCGCGCGTTGTCGGCATCGGTGTGCCGGGCATGCCCATCGGATCGCCTGGCATGGAGGTCGCGAACGTCAAGCCGCAAGCGTACGACGTGCTCGCGTTCGACAAGGCTGGCCAGACGACCGTCTTCGCCTCGCACTGACCCGAGCAGTTCCGCGGGACGCTCGACCCATGCACCGGCGTCGCGCCCGTTGCGCAATACCACGATTGTGGGTGTTGCCGTACGGCCGTCGGACGTTCGATGCGCGAGCATGAGCGGTTCACCGGCTGCGCGATCGATGACGCGTAGCGGAATGGCCGCGGCCTGCGCCAATCGAGCGACGTAGGGAACCGAGTACGCGGAGTCCGGGCACCAGTCTTCCGCGACAACCAACAGCTGCAGCCCTCGACTCACCCTCTTGGCGCGCTCGACGAAGTCGCGCGGCACAGTCACAGCGGACTCTGTCTTCAGCCACACCTCGCGTTGCGCAGAGACACCAGCGAGGAACTGCTCCCAGGTTTTCCCGCTCTCGACGAACCGATCGAGAGCCGTGACTCCGCCGTCGGAGGCCTGATGCACGAGTGCGACAAAGAAGAGCAGCCAGCTCGCGTTCATTTGCTGTGATGATAGAAGACTGAAAGGTTCACGCGGAGGCGATGACGATCAGAGTCGTAAGAGTCGAGACGGCGACGAGGCTCCAGCCAACCGTGCGAAGCTTTGCGGCCGCCGGCGGCCTGGCAGCAACGATGGCTCCCGTAAGCAGCCCAGGTGCTGCCGCAATCAGCACTGACGAGGCGAGCCATCCCGTCATCGCCAGAACGCCAATCACGAGGGTGGATACCCCCGACAGTATGAGCGCTGCGCGCCGCGTCGCCGCTGCCGCCCACGGATCTCCGCCGCCTCTCACGCGCAAAACGACCACGCGCACGGCCAGCGTTGTCGTCGTGAACAGCAACGCGAACGGGATCGCAACGGCCAGAGCCATGTCCATCGACGCACCTGCCGCCAGTGCGATCGGAACGGCGGCGCCGGCAAACGCAAGTGCTGCCGCGGCCTCACCGAACCAGGATTTCTCGCGTCCTTTGACCATCGCGACCATCAGCGCGACGGCAGGTACGGTCGGAATCGCCAAAGACCAACGGGTGACAGTATCGAGTCGACTTACTGCGGCGAGGCCGGCTGCGACCCCCACGGCGAGACAGCACACGAGCCAACGCGTTGCCGAGGCACCGCGCTCCCGTTTGACGCGTCCGCCGCGGTGACCGAGCACGATTGCCGCTGGTTCATGCGCCAGGAAGCCGGCAATAACGGTGACGGTGATCAGCAGGCTCGCGGTCGACACTCCGGCGACGGCGTACGCAGCGATCAACGGAAATGCGATTTGTCCGTAAGCGCCGTGTTCTCTGGGGAGCACCTTTCTCTCCTTCGCGACGGCGTATCATCTGCGCCCACGCAGGGTCGACAGCAAACTACGAACCATCTGTCAGGTGAGCGAAAGCGAGCGACTGGAATTCGTTTCCGGTTCGCAGACCAGTCTGTGGCGAGGCGGCCGCCAAAAAATTCAGCAGTGAACGAATAAGTCCCCACGTCTTGAGTCGATGTCGCGAGTCAGGAAAGCCTCAGCCACAGGTTCGCCGCAGATAGTCGAGCCCCCGCGATTGCGCGGCGTTGGACCAGTACTTGCGTTTCCTCCAGCAGGCGCCAAGTACGTTCTGTTGAGGAGCTACCAATGCCCGCAACACGCCGCACTTCCATTGAACGTATCCTCTGTCCGATCGACTTCTCGGACATCTCGCACCATGCGCTGGCGCATGCAGCCGCGATCGCGCGCTGGTACGAGGCGCGGCTGACGCTGGTGTACGTGTTTGTCAATCTGCCCGCGCTTGATCTGCCTCCGCTTGTGCTCGAAGAGGACGACCGAGCGCGATTGCTCGGTCAGATGCGAGCCTTCGCCGACATTGTCCCGCCCGAGGTTCAGGTCGATTGCCAACTGCAGGAGGAGCGGCTGGTGCACGACGCGATCCTCGCGCAGGTGGCCGCCACTCAGGCGGACCTGTTGGTGCTCGGCACGCACGGACGCTCCGGATTTCAGCGGCTCTTCCTTGGCTCGGTCACTGAGAAGGTGATTCGAAAGGTGAAGTGCCCGACGCTCATCGTCCCGCCTCGGGCCCCGGACATTGCACCGGGTGCGCCGGTCGAGTTCCATCGTGTCCTGTGTCCGATCGATTTCTCCGACGGGTCGCTGGCGGCGCTGGAGTATGCGATCAACCTCTCGGAAGAAGCCGATGGGCAACTGACGTTGCTGCATGTGACGGAGATGCCGGCCGCCCTGACGCAGGAGCCCTTCGTCGTCGAGGACGAGATCGACCGGATTCGCGAGACCGCGGCCACCGATGCTCGCCGGAAGCTGGCGAGCCTGATTCCGGAGAACGCGCGAGCCTACTGCACGATTGACACGGCAGTCGTTGAAGGCCGCGCGTATCGAGAGATCCTGCGCCGCGCTACCGAGAAGAAAACCGATCTGATTGTGATGGGAGTCCACGGCCGTGGCGCCCTGGATCTCCTGCTGTTCGGTTCGACGACACATCACGTCATTCGCGCGTCGGCATGTCCGGTGCTGATCGTGCGCCAAGAGTAAGGTGGAAGGAGACGAGTCATGCCACGTTCGACACGCACCGTGCATTGCCGGATCGCAGTGAGATTAGGATGGATCTTTGCCCTTGCGCTCGGGACCATCCTGAACGTCTCGACATCCGCGCGTGCTCAAGACCGTCCTCCGCTCAAGGAGCCAATCGCGCTCGAGGGGACGATGAAACAGTTCTACAAGGCGGCCAACGTGGTGATCGTCACGACGATGGACGGGGTAGAACACGTGTATCACTTCACCAAGGACCTGATCGTTCACGGTGGCAAGACGCCTGGCGTAGACGCACTCGAAGGATTGCGCGAAGGCACAACGGTCGTCATCCACGAAGGAAAGGGCGGGTCACAGGCATCGGCCGAGGAGATCGATCTGCTCGGTGATGGTGGATTGAAGATCGTTGAAGGGATCGTGACCAACATCGATCGGCGAAAGAAGGAAATCACGATCAGGTACAACAACGGCAAGACCGAAACGCTGCAGATGACCACTCGAGCAGCCACCGAGAGCAGGTCTGACGTCGACGAGGCCAAGGGAGAGACCACCAGGATCGTTGTCTACTATTCCGACGAAGCGGGGCACAAGATCGCCCACTACTTCAGGAAGAGTTCCTGACGTAATCCGTGGCGGTCGCGAGTACCGCCGCCGCAGACCCGGAGGCATCGAGACGCCGCCACGAAATCTCTCCTGGACCCAGGGCGCGCTGGATGCGGACGACATCCGCGTCTGCATCGGACGCGTCGCCTCTTCGTTGGCCCGCTCGCGCGACGAAGCAGTGATTCGGGCGCATCAAGTCACAGTCCGACGAACGGCGCCGACGCATCCGCTGCGAACGATGAGAGACGCACGCTCGGCCAAGGTGGCGTACACGCGTTCTCGTCGCTCCGCAGCACCACCGCACCAGGCACGGCGCCGACGAACGGTGCGAGACCCAGCGCCAGTGTCGACTTACCCGAGCCTGAGAACCCTCCGATGGCGACGAGAGAAGGGCATGGCGGATGGAGGAGTTGTTCGGCCAACGCGAGATACTCGATGCCGTGAAGCTCGTTGCGTCGCACTGCGTTCTGCTGAAGCTCCGCTGCGGTGGCGTCTTCGCTCGAACCGCCGCGCGGCAAGACAGAAACAGCGGAAGCAGCGAAATGCCCGCGAGGTCTTCTGTCTCAGCGAGATAGCCGTTCAACACGGCATTGGCATGACGCGGCAGTTGTCGCCTCAGATCCATCAGGAGAAACGCGAGACCGGACAGGACGTCTGTGCACGCGATCTCGTCGTTGAACTCGACACCGTCGAACCATGTCGGCCGTCCATCCAGCAACACGATGTTGCGAAGATGAAGGTCGCCGTGGCACTGCCGCACCAGGCCCGATTCGCCGTCGCTCGAGTGGCTCCGCAAGTCGGTCGAGCTCGCGACGTGAGAGGTCGATAACGCGCCGCGCCGCTGACGTGTCCAGGCATGTGCTCCCGAATTCTGCGAACCCGGCGGCGTTGCCGTCGATGACCCACGACATCCCCTTTCTGCGGCCGTGATCGAGTCTGCAGTCGGCGGATTTATGGAATGCAGCGATCGCACCGGCCAGCGGGGAACCGAACTGCCCGTTTGAGCTTGTATGCGCGATCCCTGGCGAGAAAGACGACAGACGTGGGAGTGTCGACACGCTCGACCGTAGCGCCGCCGTGGGTCGACGGTGCAGCGAGGAAGTCCATGACCGCTGACTGGTCTTCAGTCTTCATGGCTTACCGGCATGTCTGGTGAGCACTTGGAGTGCCTGGCCCTGTCGCCCGCTCGCGGCCGTTTCGGTGAGACGCCGCCGAATCTCGGAGGAGTATTTCGCGACCGAAAGGAAAAGGCCGCGCCGTTGGCCGGTCGTGCTCGACTGGCAATTGATGGCTACAATGCGAGCCGATAGAGCGACCTCGCATCAGTACAAGGATGGCTGATTAGCCACGGTCGCCAGTGCACAATAGCCATGCACGATGACCAAATGCCCAACTCGGAACGGTCTTTATGCTGGCACGTGGCTTGAGAGAGGGCCCCCCGCCTACTACGGAGACTGAGGACGGATGAGCTGCGAATCGCCTCCGATCAAGTCGATCTCTCGGTGTGCGCTGCCGTTCGTTGTTGCGCTGGCGGTCTGCCCCTCGTCCGCCTTCTCGCAGACACCTGTCTGCCATCCGATTCAACGCGGTGAAACCGCTATACAGCTGGCGAGGCGCATCACAGGCGACGGCGGCAATACGTATCAGCCGTGGTTCCAAATCATGGACGGCTCGTCCAGGTTCATCCCCAAGTCGCAGTACGCGCGCATTCGTCCCGGCTGGCGCGCGTGCATCGTCAAGGAGACGATCGAGAGCAGCAGCGTCCAGCCCGTCACTCAACTCGCGAAGGCGACGAGTGAAGCCCCCGTCGTCGCAGACGGAGGTCCACGGCCCGCAGTGACTGACGCCATTCGCCCGGCGGTGGACGGCGTTGACCTCACGCTGGTATGGCTTGGCGCCGCCCTGGCTCTGCCGCTCTTCGGCTGGAGGTTCGTGGACGACTACATGGCTCGCAAGCAGGCCGTGTTGCTCGTCATGCGCCACTACGCGCATCGATTCGTTCGCGAGTTCGAACGGCCGTTGATTCAGCAGCCGACGGAGCTTCCGCTGCGAGCGCGGTTGCGTCTGAGACCTGCGCGAGGACGGGTGGACATTCTGCTCGCGCCGGGTGAAGGACGCCGCTATCCGAATCTCTCGGACCACAGGAAGAACCTGGAGTACGACGTCGTTCGCATTGCCCGGTTGCTGGGCGATGAGTCGTTCGTGCGCGATCCGCTCTACATGCACGCGGAATGGGTTGTGGTGCCCTTCCGATTCAACCGTGGTCACAAGCACACAGGTGTCTGATGAACATCCTCCTTCTGAGCGCTGGCGGCGGCGGTGGAAACATCCTGCGATCGCTCAAAGCGTCGTTTAAGCGCGACCTGGCCGTCACGCAACAGACCGACTCCAAATATGCGGAACAACTGAGACGCGCGGTCACCACTCGATTCCTGGATACCAACGAGTTCGCGCTGTCGGATGTGCCGAAGGACGAGCGGTTCCTCATCGGGACGCAGACGACAGGCCGCCTCGGCGCGCGGCACGACCCGGACGTGGCACGACAAGCGCTGACCGAATCACGGAGCGAGGTCGAAGGGCTCTTCAGCCGGTATTCGATCGTTATCCTCGTCGGTACCGGAGGGAAGGGCACTGGCGCCGGCACGATGTTTCCGCTGGCGCAAATCGCGCGTGAGCAGAAGAAGCTGGTCATTCCGATTTTCGCACGGCCGTCGTTCGAGCGCCACGAAGTGGACAAGCGCCATTACGACCATGCGGTGAACGTGGTCGAGCGATTCGATTCGGCAGGGATGCGGTTGATCGAGATCCTGAACGACCGCGGATACGTCGAACGCGATCCGCAGTCGCAACCGATCGTGTGGGAACGGATGAACCTTCCCATTGCGAGAGGGCTGCGCGGGCTGATTTACGTCCTGTGGGATCTCTCGCAGGTGGATCCGTCCGATCTCTCGGTGCTGTTTGCCGGAAACGGCCGGTTGCGAATCGGCTTCGCCGAGATCGATCCTCCGGCCGGTTCTGAACCGAGCGATGAAGTGGTAGAAGACGCGGCCCGGCGATGTTGCGACAATCCGTTTTACGCCTTCCACAAACCGCCAGGCACGTCCTTGATCTGCATTCAGGGAGACTGGTCCAACGTTGTCGACGCGAAGATCAAAGGGGGCGTCGCGACGGCGATGGGCGTGGATTCGAGGAGTCCCTACAGCCCTCTGTACGCGCGAGCCGTCGGCGCGCCGAAGCCGTGGGGCGTGACGGCGCTCTTTGCCGAGTACACGGGCACACATCGGCCACTCGAAGTGGACTGGGCTCTCGAGCGAGGTGTTCGCACCGCACCCAGCTATCAGCGTCTCGAGCGCGAGCCGTCCCCGGTCGAGCAGCCCTCGCCAATCGATATGGAGGCGGTGGAGCCTATTGCGGAATTCGACGAAGAACAGACAGAGGCAGGCGTCGCGGCCGTGCGCGGGCCTGCGTTCTCGACCTTCTGGGAGTTTGCGGTAGCGGTCAATCGTTCCGATCCAGCCGCGCTCGCGCTGGCGAGCAACGGCGCGACCTCCACGTTTCCAATCGACGGCGCAGAGGTGAAGAAACTCGTGTCGGTCATGTGGTTTCGCACCGTGCTTGCCCGGCTCTCTGGAGACTGGCGCGAACGACTGCTGGCCGTCCTGGTTGAACACGTGCCGA
>Ga0247825_10000383_pt1 | contig 27926 bp, 26 predicted proteins | sample 13C_Vanillin_Day_FD_194413 | JGI IMG/M metagenome (GOLD analysis project Ga0247825, IMG submission 194413) | Soil microbial communities from agricultural site in Penn Yan, New York, United States - 13C_Vanillin_Day48 | ecosystem: Environmental > Terrestrial > Soil > Agricultural land | place... | reverse complement strand
CGCGCTACGATAGCTCGAAGACGCAGGAAGTGCTGGGATGGCATCCGGCGGGTACGCGCAAGGCGCTGGTGGAGCGCGGCGTCGTGGCCGCGGTTCGGGAAACGCTGCGCTAGGGAAGGTCAACACGTCTTCCCCGCGAAGACGGGGACCCAATTAAGACGTCTTCCCCGCGAAGGCGGGGATCCAATTTAGACGTCGTCCCCGCGCAGGCGGGGATCCAATTAAGAAGTCGTCCCCGCGAAGGAACGTCACCCCCGAACGCTTCAGTCGGGGGCGGAGATCCAAGTTAAGAAATTAGAAAGCCTGCGCGCTAAGGTCTTTCCACTCGGGGTTCATCTCCTCGATCAGCCGGATCTTCCATGCGCGGTTCCACTTCTTGAGTCTCTTCTCCCGTTGTATCGCCTCATACATGCCTGCGTGTACCTCGAAGTACACGAGCGAATGCACACCGGCTGGCGAGGATGTAGACCACCGGCTGCTTCACCCGGCGAGCAACGCGCGTACGGGAATTTGCGTTGACTACAACGCTTAACGGGGTAACGGGGTCCCCGCCTTCGCGGGGATTCTTCTACTTGGGTCCCCGCCTTCGCGGGGACGACGATTCAGCGCTTTTCATCCAGGGCGGCGTGCCGTTGGGAGGAAGTATCCCGGCGGCACGCAGCGCGGGCTTGATCAGGTCCTTGGCGGGCTGCGGCAGCACGCGCTTCGCCAGCCGGAAGAGCGGGCCACGCTTGCGGTACATCGGCGGCCGTGGCTGCTCCGGTGCTGCCGCGTGCGGCATGTCGCGCGTTGGCGGGCTGGAAAGCACCTCGGCCGCCTGCCCGCGGATCGCCACGTAGGCGCGCCGGTCGCACGGCACCTCGTGCTCGGGCTTCAGGCATTCGTAAAAGGAGCTGAAGCCCACCCGCGACACCAGGTTCGCAAGAGAGGCCGGCGTAAGCCAGAAGCTCTGCGCATTGTCGACCGAGCTATGGAGGTTGCGGAGGCGCTCGGCCCGGCTGGCGGATTCGTCGTGCTCCTTGTACCAGTAGCCGCTGTAGCGCTCGCCCTCGAAGCTCAGCGTCACTTCCGGCCGCAGGGCGACGAACGTGTCGATGATGGCGAGCCGCGCGCAGACTTCGAACAGGTTGCGCACGAAGCGGAACACGTCGGGCGCCGGCAGGTGGTACAGGATGCCGGAGCACAGCACTACGTCGAAGACCCCGTAGCGTTCGACCGTGACGTTGCGCACGTCGTCCTTCACGAGCCTCAGGCGCTCGAGCTTCAGGTAGTCGCGCGCGAATTGCGCCTTCGCCAGGTTGTCCTCGCGCAGCTCGATGCCGAGCACCTCGGCTCCGTGCAGCGCGAACTCGATGCCGTAGTGGCCCTCGAGGCAGGCGAGGTCGAGCACGCGCAAGGACGAGAGGGGCTTGCCGGCAAGGTCGGCCGCCACCTGCACGAGCCGGCGCAGCCGGGCGTCGGGCTGCGGCGCAAGGGTGTATAGCCCGCCGCCGAGATGGATCGACATTGCCGTCCATTCACCATGCATGCGGCGAACGTCTTCGATGTTCATCAGCGCGCCGCCGGCAGGGGCCGCGCGCGCGGATGCGCCCGCGCGCGCGCCGGTTCGAGTGCGACGCGCGCCTGCGTGCTTTCCACGAGGCGGGCGTAGGCGACGCCGAGCCCGGCCACCACCCAGTAGACGACCGGAATCACGGTGATGCTGCTGACGGCGGAGATCATCACCAGGATGGCGAGCAGCGTAGCGAGCAGCGCCTGCCCGAGCAGGTACACGTCAGCGTCGTGCCGGCACAGCCTGGCCGCCCGCAGGAGGCCGACCCCCACGCTCAGGAAAAAGCCGACGAAAATCGACAAGCCCGCCAGGCCGCTCGCGAAGCCGATGCCGACGTAGGTGTTGACGACGTCGATGATCCCCTGGCCCGTGCGCAGCTCCTGGACTTCGGGGGTCAGCATGTAGTCGTACGAGCCGAACAGGGGCCGCTCTGCCATGAGCGTGAGGAAGGTATCGAGCAGCCGCGCGCGGTACGTGAGGTTTTCCGCGTCCACGGTCCCGACGAACGGCAGGAAATCCATGAGCCGCGCGCCGATCGTCGTGCTGAACAGGAAAGGAACGATGCCGACTGCAATGAGGCCGGCAGCCAGCAGGCGCACGCCCGCGGAGCGTCCCGTAGTGAGGCCGAGAAGGAGTATCAGCGCCGCGCCCAGCCAGGGACCGCGCGATATCGATGCTGCCAGCGCAGCGAGGAGCACGGCGAAGCCCGCGGCGGTTGCGAGCGGGCTTAAGAATCGCCGGAGGTAAACGAAAAAACCTATGGCGACGGCAATGACGTAGCCGTAGGCGATCGGCTGTCCCGCCGTGCCGAGCGCGCGCACGAAGCCGTCCCGCGGCAGGTACTCGCCGTAGTTCCATGGCACGCGCAGCGCGTCCTGCAGCGAAAAGTAAAGCAGCCAGCCCTTCGCTGACTCGACGATGCCGACGGCGGCCAGCACCAGCGCCGCGACCACGAAGGCGCCCAGGGCGTCCCGGAAATCCGCAATGCTCCTGAGCGAACGGCTCGCCACGTAGTAGGGCAGGAAGATGTCGATGAAGCCGTAGAACAGGCCCTGGCGCAGCGCATTCGTCGCGCTGCTGGCCAACAGCGTGAGGACGAAGTACAGGCCCAGGTAGGCGAGGAGCAGCCAGTCGGCCCATCGCCGGCCGAAGCGCTCGGTATCCGGTTTCGTGGCCAGGCTGAGGAACGCCGGCAGCAGGACGGCGAGCGCCAGCAGGCGGACATGGTGGATGTCGAAGAGATAGCGGATGCCGGCCACGCCGGGAATTTCCATCGGCATGGCGGGCACGGCGAAGAGCACGGAAAAGAACAGCGCGAGCCTGTTCTCGTCCCTGGCGGCGGCGACCAGCAGGACCACCGCCGCTGCCGCCACGTAGATCCAGAAGCTGTGCGCGAGGAACGCGATCAGCGTGACCGCGAACCAGGTGTTGCGCCGCAGGTTGAAGTCGCGCACCGGCGTGCCTGCCGCGCACGCCGGTGCCCTGGCGAACGCGAACATGCCCGCGGCCAGCAGCAGGATGACGAGCAAGGCTTTCAGGTGCTCCGGCAAGCGGTGCTCCCGGGGCGCACGCGAAGCAGGATGGCGTCGAGCGCGATGAACATGAGGAACGCGGCGATGAAGAGCAGCATGCCCGCCGCGCCGTGCAGGAAGCGCTGTCCCGCCTCGTCGCCGAGATGGTAGGTGATGAGCACCAGCACCAGCACGCGGATCACGTTGGCGGCGAACGCGATCGGCACGGTGCTGGCGATCATCAACGCGTTGTGCAGCCGGCTCGGGTGGCGCGCGAGGTACAGGTAGAGCAGGCCGAGCGCGCCCAGGCTGAACATCGAGCCCAGGCCCGAGCAGGCGTCGGCGACGAGCAGCTGGTACTGGCCCACCGTCAGCGTGACGCCGTTGCGCGCCACCGGATAGCCGGCGGCGTACAGGACGTGCTCGACGATCAGCGAGACCTGCTCCTTCAGCGGCCCGGTCAGGGCGTCGACCAGGATGCCCGGCAGCGGGACCATGAAGGCGACGAAGAGGATCGGGAACCCCAGCTCGCGCAGGGCCTGCCAGCCCCGCATCGCGAGCACGACGCCCGCCAGCAGCGGGATGAGCGCCCCGGCTTCGAATATCGTGATGTCGAGCGCACGCCCGGCGACGTAGAAAAAGAGCCCGCATACGAGCAGGGCGAGGCCGGCGGCCTGCGCGTCCGTCCCGGGTGGAGCGGCGACGAGCGCCGCGCGCTTTCGCCACAGCAGCCACACGATCACCGCGAGGATGACGGGACCGTGCGCGTATTCTTCTAACTGCCAGGGGCCGCGCGCAAAGTCGTAGAACACCGGCACATAGAGCAGCAGCAGTCCCGCGCCGACCGGCAGCCAGGGGAGCCACGCGGAGCCGAAACGCCCGGGGGCGGCCAGCGTGGCGGCCATCCTAGAAGTCGTTCAGGACCGCGCCGACGATGGCAGCTTGCGGAATCACGTCGCGGACCGCGCGCACGTCGGCGGCGCGCGACTTGTTCTTGCGCACCACGAAGAGCGCGGCGCCGGCGCGTACCGCCAGCGTCTGGGCGTCGGCGGCTTCGGTCGCCGGGGGGGAATCGAGCAGGATCACGTCGTAGTGCGCGCCGAGCTGCTGCAGCAGGTCCATGAATACCGGCCGCGTGACGAGCTCGTGGGGATTGGGCGGAATCGCCCCCGCGGGAAGCAGCGCGAGATGCGGCAGGCCGGGAATGCGCTGGATGCTCTCGCCGTTCGAGCGCAGGGCGAGGACCGCGGAAAGGCCGATGCGGTTCTCCACGCCGAACAGGCGGTGCTGCCGCGGATTGCGCATGTCGGCATCGATGAGCAGCGTGCGCTCCCCCGCCTGCGAGAAGGTGACCGCCAGGTTCGCCGCCACGTAGCTGCGGCCTTCCCCGGGCGAGGCGCTGACGATGGCGAGCGAGCTGCGCGCGGGGCCGTCGTCGAACCAGCGCACCATGAGCTGGGCACGCAGCACGCGCAGCGCCTCGGCTTCGCGGCTGAACGGCGCGTAGGCGGCGAACACTTCCTCGCTCACCGGCGAGCCTCCGGGCTGCAGGTAGGCATATTCGAACTGCTGCGACAGCGCGAAGTCGATGTCGCGCGGCGTGATCAGGCCCAGGCTGAGGCCGGCCTCGCCGAAGCGCAGGCCCCGCTCGCGCTGCACACGCAGGATGAGGTCGGTATCCTCGGCGCGCAGCCTGCCGGCATCGACCAGCACGCCGCCTATGGAGCGCTCGACCCGGTCGTTCGCTCCCATCAGGCGCCTCCCTTCATGGGCAGGAGCCGCGGCTGGCCCGCGAGCTGCCGCGCTCGCCGCACGGGCACCGCCTTGAGGACGCCGAGAACCGGCATTTGCAGCATGCCGGCGACATCGTCCGTCGAGCGCAGGCGCCGGTCGAGGAGCTCCCTGCCGAGCGCCGCGCCGAGGGCGAGCAGCGAGCCGAAGAACACCGCCATCGCGCCCCAGCGCAGCTGGTTGGGGCTGGAAGGCCGCAGGGGCGCCACCGCGGCGCTGAGGACGGAGACATTCGTCTGCTTCGTCTGGCTCTCCAGGCTGGTCTGGGTATAGCGCGCCGAGACCGCCGAATAGGCGTTCTGCGCGGCTTCCACATCGCGCTGCAGGACCGCCTGCTGGTCGCGGTCGCGCCTAAGCTCGAGCAGCTTCTTCTTCTGCGCCTCGATCGCCGCGGTCAGCTCGCGTTCCCTTCCGGCATGCACGGCGCTCGAGGCCGAGAAGCCGCCGCTCACGTGGCGCGTTTCGCCCTCCAGCTTGGACTGCAGCGTCGTCAGCTCGGCCCGCATGCGCAGGTACTGCGGGTGGTTCGGGCCGAGGTTGAGGCTTGCCTCCTTCAGCTTCGCCTCCTGGCGCGCGACCTCGCCGCGCAGGTGCTGCACGACCGAATTGCTCAGGACTTCCGGCAGGTTGTCGGTCGCCGAGCGCTCCCGGTTTCGGCTGTCGCCCATCTGCCCCTGTACCGTGGTGAGCTGGCTCATGAGATCGGCGAGCCGCGCCATCTCGTTGTCGTAGTTCTCCTCCTTCGTGACGATGCCCTTGTCCTGCTGGAACTGCGAGAGCCGGGCCTGGGCGTGTTCCAGGTCCGCGCGCATGCTCTTGCCCTGCTCGTCGAACCATTGCGCGTACTGCTTCGCCGGCTCGACCTTCAGCTCCACGGTCGCGTCGACGTAGGCTTGCGCGAACGCATTGGCTGCGGCTGCGGCAAAGCCCGGATCGACCGCCGTATACTCGATCCCCAGCACGTTGCTGTCGCGCCGCGGCGGCACGACGTTGAGCCGTTTCTGCAGGAGCTCGGCGAGCCATACGTCCAGGCGTCCCTGGCCTGCGGTCGCCTCTACCCACTGCTGCTTGATCGCCTCGTTCTGGTCGAGCTTCAGCAGCGTGACGACCTTGCGCGCGACGCGCTCGCTCTTGATGATGTCTTCCTGGGTCCCCATGGTGCCGGCCGGCAGCAGCACCGCGGATATCGGGTCGCGCGAGCGTATGTCGACCACCACCGTGCTCGCAGCGGTGTATTGCCAGGGCACGAGCAGGCTCGCGGCGTAGGTGGCCGCGAGGGTGAGCGCGAAAAGCAGCAGGGCGAGGCGCCAGCGCGCCCGCAGCGCAAGGAGGATTTGCTGTAGGTTCACGAGCGCATTCCTCCTAGAACATGGCCTCGTGCACCTGCAGTACGTCGTCGGGCTGCACGGGCTCGTCGAGCTTCGGCTTGTGCACCTTCAGCTTCCCCTCGGCGTCGCGGCGATGCAGCTCGAGCCGGCGCTCGTTGCCCCGCGGCGTAATGCCGCCGCCCTGCGCCAGCGCCTGGCGCACGGTCATGTCGCGCTGGATCTTGTAGGAGCCGGGGCTTTGCACCTCGCCGTAGATATAGAACACGGGGGCGCGCTGCACGAAGATGACGTCGCCCGCCGCCACGGGGATGTCGTCGCCTACGCCCTTCGCCAGGAACAGCGCCGGGATGTCGACCTCCTTGCGAAAGGGCTTGCCCGCGCGCCGCCCGGTAACGATCGCCACGTCGGCGCCCGTCGGGCCGATGCCGCCCGCCATGGCGAGCATCTCGGAGATGCGCGTGTTCACCGTCTGCAGGGCGAAGCGCCCCGGCTCGCGCACCTCGCCGAGCACCGACACTTGCATGCTGCGCATCTGCAGCGGCGAGATGTTGACCTGCGGCCGCTGCAGGAACTTGCCTTTCTCGAGTGCCTGCGCCAGGTTGCGCTCGGCGGCGGCGAGCGTCATCCCGCCCACGCGCACCCGGCCGACCAGCGGGTACGTGATGAAGCCGTCCTCGCCGACCCGGGTCTCCACCGTCAGGTCGGGATTCTGGAACACGCTGACCTTGATCTCGTCACCGGCGCCCAGCCGGTACTGATCGAGGCCGCCCTTGCCTTTGTCCTGGGCCGTGGCCACGCCGGCGGCGAAAGCCAGGATCGCCAGGAATCTGGTTGCCTTTGCGAGTTTCATCTCAATGCCCGTACCGCTCGTTCGAAATCCTTCGCCGAATCGGCCTCCTGCGCCTGCGCGGCCGGCTTCGCGTCGGCCTTGGCCGCAAACTCGCCGACGTACTCGATCCGGGCCTGCGCCCTCAGGCGCTTCATCTCTTCGACCATCAGCTCCCCGGCGCGCTGGTTCGCCAGGAATTTCTCGATGCGCGGCCATGCCGCCTCCTCGTCCATCGGCGCAAGCCGGGACGCGACCAGGCGGATCACGTGCGCTTGCCCGCCGTGCTCCAGCATGCGGATGTCGCCGTCGCTCATCTGCTTGAGCGCCGGCAGCATGTCGAGCGGAATCTGCTCGGCTGCCCGGCTGCCGCGGCTGAAAGACATGCGCACCTGCTTCGCCGCGAGCCAGTCGGCGATCTCCTGCAGCGAGCCCGCGCGCGCGACGCGTGCGCGCAGCTCGGCGCCAAGCTCCGGCCGCGGTGCGAACGACACTTCCTCCAGGACGTACAGGCGCCGGGCGGCGAACAGCTCGTTGTGCTCGGCGTAGTAGCGCTTCACGTCCTCGGCAGTGGGGCTCGCATGCGCCGCGCCGACCTGCTGCAGGTACGCGCGGGCGAGGATCTCGGAGCGCGCCGCTTCGATCGCCTGTACCACTTCCGGCGAGCGGTCGAGCTTCTTCACGATCGCCTGCTGGCGGGCGAGCTCCTGCCCGATGAGCCTTTCCACCACCTCGCGCTTCGCCTGCGCCGGGTCCTCCGAGGAGATGTCCCGCGCGCGGACCAGCACCGCGTTCACCTGGTGGACGGTGATCTCGTCCGAGTTGACCTTCACCGCGACCTGGCTTGCCACCTTTTTTTCATCGCTGCCGCCGCATCCGGCGGCGAGTGCGAGGCAAAGCGGTAGCGTGGCCGCCAGCAGCGGGCGAGGACTCTTCATGCCGATGCCCGGCTCAGATTGCGGGAACCACGCTTCTCCTGCGCCGGCCCATCACGAACCCGAGCAGGCCGAGGCCGGCGAGCAGCATGGCGTAGACCTCTGCCTCGGGCACCGGTGCGGCGACGAAGGCGCTGCCGGCGTTGGGCCCGATGGCGTTGACGTGGGCCATGGCGAAAAGTCCCGAGGCGTTCGTCACGTTGAAATCCGTCTCGTCCACGCCCGCGCCGGTGGCCGTGTACACGGACACGACGTCGTTGCCGTCGAACCGGCTCGCCTGGTCGTTGGGATAGTCGAACAGCACGTCGAAGCCCGCGCCGCCCTGGCCGACCGGGCCGAGGGTTACGTTGTTGGCATCGAACGTAACGGCCGCCTGCGGTCCCGCTATGTAATTGAAGGTGGGCGTGGTGCTGCCGCTGTAGTTGAAGGCGAGCGCGTCGAGAAACTCCGTCCCTACGATGCCCTTGACTATCACCAGGACGCCCGAGGTGCCGTTCATGAGGTTCTCGAACGTGATGACCGGCGTGCTGACGGGCGTAGCGCTCGAGCTGATGATGGCATTGAGATGCAGGTCTATCTGCGGGGCGGCGGCGGCTGCGGAAGAAAGGCCAACCCCGATGCCGACTGCCAGAACCCTGAGTGTGCCGCGCATTGCGTTGTCCTGAAAAAAGAAAGTTAGGCCTTACGGCCGGATAAACCGATGTTCATTCAGCCATCCCGCCTCAGCAATGGCACTTTGGTGCCAGGAGCGGATTAGGGAACTGCAAAAAAAGCAGCAACGGTCGTTCCCGCGAACGCGGGAACCCCTGCGACTATTTCTGATTCCCCGCAGATCCCCGCGGAAAAAAACGCGCCCGCAGCGGGCATGCGCTTTGCCCCGTTACGAGAGTCATGCTCCAAACGGTGCGCACGATGGTTCCGCTGGCGGCGCTGCTCGCTGCCGCGCGCGCGGGGGCGCGCGAAGCCGCCGCGCGCCGCATCGCCTTCCTGGGCGAGATGAAGAACGCCTTCAGCGTGCGGCTGAGCGCGCAGGATGCGCTCGCGCAGAAGCTCTGGCTTACCTGCCGCTTCTTCCGTGCCGATGCCTGCATGCTCGTCGCACGCCACTCCGAAGGCGATCCATGGTCCCTGCACCGCGTAGCGCACGACAAGGCCGGCGGCGAGCCGCCCATCGCGATCAGCGAAGAGGCCGCCTGCGCGCTTTTCGAGGCGGAGCAGCGCGGCCGGCTCGCGGAGCTCCTCGAAACGGCACGCTTCGCCACGGTGCCTTTCCGGCGGCGCCAGCGGGTGGTGGGCAGGCTTTACCTGCTTTCCGCCTCCGGCGGCTTCGCGCGCGGCGAGGTGCGGCTCCTCGCCCGGGCGGCAGACTGCATCTCCATAGCGGTCGACTGCCATGCCATGCTGGACGAGCTCAAGCTCGACGCCGTGCGGGCCGAGCGCCGGCGCATATCGCGCGACCTGCACGACAGCACCATCCAGCCCTACATCGGCTTGAAGTACGGCATCGAGGCCCTCTACCGGCAGCTCGACCCTCGCTCGCGCCTGGCGCGCCGCGTGAAGGAGCTGCTCGAGACCTCGTCCAGCTCGGTGGACGAGTTGCGCAGCTACGCCGCGCGGCTGCGCGACGACAAGGCCGGCGCGAGCGTGCTCGAGCTGCCGGCCAGGCTGCGGGCACATGCCGATCGCTATCGCGCGTTGTGGGGACTGGAGGTGGACGTGCGGCTTGCACGCGACTTGCAGTTGAGCGAGCGGATGGCCGCGGAGACCTACCAGCTCGCGTGCGAAGCGCTGAGCAACATCTGCCGGCATACGCGCGCCACGCGCGCCTTCGTCGACTTGCGGCGCATCGACAGCGCGCTGGTGCTCGAAGTCGGCAACGAGCGCTGTCCGGAAAGCCCGACACGGCCATTCATGCCGCGCTCCATTGCCGAGCGCGCGAGCGCGCTCGGCGGCGGCTTCGATGTTCGCCTGGATGCGCACGGCCACGACGTCGTGCGCGTGTCCATGCCGATACCTTGAGCTATGATCCGGTCGGACCATGGGATCGCAATCTCTGTTGAAGAAGCAAAGACCCATCCGCGTGATGCTGGTCGACGACCACCGCAGCGTATTGACCGGCCTCGAGAAGCTGATCGACGGCGAGCGGCCGGCGATGCACGTGGTGGCCAAGGCGACCAGCCGTGCAGCGGCGCTTGCGCTCGCCGCTGACGCACGGCCGGATGTGGTGGTCCTTGACCTGGACCTCGGCGGCGAAGACGGCCTTGAGATCATTCCGGAGCTGATCGCACGCGGCGGCACGAGCGTGCTGGTGCTCACCGGGCTGCGCGACCCGCGCGTGGCCGAGTCGGCGGTGGTGCGCGGCGCCAGCGGCGTGGTGCGCAAGGAGGAGCCGGCCGAGACGCTGCTCAAGGCCATCGAGCGCGTCCACCACGGGGAGCTGTGGCTGGGTCGCGAGACCACGGGACGGGTGATGCTGCAGCTGCGCTCGGGCTGCGCGCCGCGCGAGGATGCGGACAACGCCGGGTTCTCCGCGCTCACCGCGCGCGAGCGCGAGATCGTCGAGCAGCTCGCGAGCTATCCGGGCGCCGACAACCGGCGCCTCGCGCAGCGCCTGAACATCGGCGAGCACACGCTGCGCAACCACCTCAGCCGGATCTACGACAAGCTCGGCGTGCCGAACCGCCTCGAGCTCTACATATATGCGCAGCGCCACGGCGTAAGCCGGCGTCCCGAGCAGTGACGTTTGTCATGCCCGGGTGACAGCCGTCATCCCGGGGGCGCGTGACTCGGCTCCGATGCACGCCGGGGGCCGTGCGGCCAAGATGAGGCGTTTGGACGCCCATGCAACCGCACGCAGCCGAGACCGAACCCTCCCGATTGTCCCCGCCCGCTGCGGGCGGGCCCGCCGTCCCCGGCTTTTCGCTGAGCAGCGAAGACGGCGCGGTCCTGCTGCGCATCTTCTCCGAGTCGCTGCGGGTCAACCGGCATTACGAACTGTTCCAGTGGCTTAGCGGAGACCTGCAGCAGTTCCTGCCGCACAGCCTGCTCATCTCGGCGTGGGGCGATTTCGAAGAGGGCGATTTCTCGCTCGACGTGGTGTCCGCGCTGCCCGGCGTGCGCACCGATAGCCTGGGGCATTGCCGCATCGAGGACCTGGTCGCGCACTGCCATGAGCAGTGGCTGGACGCCGGACGCCAGCCGCTGGTGCTCGCCATGGCGGGCCCGACCGCGGTGCCGCGCGCCGATTGCCGCTGCGCCATACACGGCGCGTTGCGCGAAATGCGCTCGCTGCTGGTGCACGGCTTCCGCGACGAGCGCAGCGGGCAGGAAAGCCTCTACATCTGCTTCAACCCGGCGTCCTTCACCCGCGGCCGCTGCCTGGAGTCGTTCCTCTCCCTCGTGCCGCTGCTGGTCGGTCCGATCGACACCGCGTTCCGCCGAGTCGCCGTCCTGCACCGTGAGGAGGCGGCGGCCGACGCCGCCGAGCACCTGTTCGATCTGACGCCGCGCGAGCGCGAGATCGTCCGGTTTCTCTGCGAGGGAAGGAGCAACGCGCATATCGCGGCGACGCTCGGGATCAGCCTTTTCACGGTCAAGAACCACATCCGGAGCATTTTTCACAAGGTGGGAGCAGAAAGCCGCGCGCAGGTCGTCGCGATCTATCAGCGCGCGCGCAGCCTGTCCGGCCGGCCGGCCAGGCGCTAGGCGTGGGCTCCCCGGACCGGCCGCTCGAGCTGCTGACCTCGACGCCGCGGCTTGCGCCGGCCGCCCTGGGCGCCTCCGGCCGCGTGGCCATCGGCCGCAGCCGCCTGCTTCACATCCTGGAGGTCACCAAGGAGCCGCTGGTGCTGGTGCTCACGCTGTGGGGCGTGACGCTGGCGCTGGAGGGCACCATCCGCGCGCCCGAGGTGCTGCTCGCGTTCGTGGTGTTCTCGCTCACGTTCCCGAGCGGAGTGCGGCTGTCGCAGCCGGCGCTGCTCGCCGTGCGCGACGCGCTGGTGAGCTGGGTGATGGTGTCGGGCCTGCTCTTCATGCTCGGCTACGCGACGCGCTACGTGGATTACTTCTACCGCGACACGCTCGTCACCTGGTGGTGGGTGGCAGGCGTGTCCCTGATCGCGTCGCACTTCGCGCTGATGCTCGCGGCGCCCGTTATTCGCAAGCTCGACGGCGGGCCGCGGCGCGCGCTGCTGGCCGGGATGAACGGGCCGGGGCTCGAGCTCGCCCGCCGGCTGCGCGGGGACGTCTACACCGACGTGGAGCTGGTGGGCTTCGTCGACGACCGCGCGCGCGAGCGCCTCGGCGCGGCGGAGGATCGCGCGCTGCTCGGCTCGCTGGAAGAGCTGCCGGAGATCGTGAAGCGCCACCGCATCGACCTCGTGTACCTGGCGCTGCCGATGGCATCCCAGCCGCGCATCCGCTCGCTTCTCGAGGCGCTGCACGACACCACCGCCTCGGTCTACTTCGTGCCGGACATGTTCGTCACCGAGCTGATCCAGGGAAGGATCGACTCGGTGAGCGGCATGCCGGTGGTCGGCGTATGCGACACGCCGTTCCGCGGCGTCGATGGGCTGGTGAAACGGGCGAGCGACATCGTGCTCTCGCTGTTGATCCTCATTTCGGTTTCCCCGCTGCTGCTCCTGCTCGCGCTGGCGGTGCGGCTCACTTCCGCCGGCCCCGTGATCTTCCGGCAGCGCCGCTACGGCATGGATGGCGAGGAGATCGTGGTCTACAAGTTCCGCACTATGCGCGTGATGGAGGACGGCGACGAAATCCGCCAGTGCGCGGTGGGCGATCCTCGCGTCACGCCGCTCGGCGCGTTCATGCGCCGCACGTCGCTCGACGAGCTGCCGCAGTTCGTGAACGTGCTGCAGGGGCGCATGAGCATCGTCGGCCCACGCCCGCACGCGGTCGCGCACAACGAGATCTACCGCAAGCTCATCAAGGGCTACATGCTGCGCCACAAGGTGAAGCCGGGGGTTACCGGCTGGGCGCAAGTGAACGGCTGCCGCGGCGAGACCGACACCCTGGACAAGATGCGCGCCAGGGTGGCCTACGACCTGGACTACCTGCGCAACTGGTCGCTGTCGCTCGACCTGTACATCGTGGCGCGCACCGTCTGGGTCGTGCTCAGGGGCGAGAATGCGCACTGAGCCCTTCGAGCGCACGCCGGACTTCGGGCGGGACGTGCACTGCCTTCTGGGTGTTCCGGTCGATGCGGTCGACCGGCAAGGCGCCCTGCATCGCATACGCGGCGCGGCGCGGCGCCGCGCGCGCTGCTTCCTTTCCACGCCGAACGTCAACTTCGTGGTCGCCGCGCGTACGGACGACGGCTTCCGGCGCTCCATCGTCCACAGCGACCTCAGCGTGGCCGACGGCATGCCGCTCGTCTGGCTGGCGAAGCTGCTCCACGTCCCCGTCCCCGAGCGTGTGGCGGGCGCGACGCTGTTCGAGGCGCTGAGGGACGGATCCGAACCGCTGTCGGTGTTCTTCTTCGGCGGGCAGGAGGGCGCTGCGGCGCGTGCCATGACCCGGCTCAACCAGGCGCGCCGGGAAGTCACCTGCGTCGGCAGCGAGTTCCCCGGCTTCGGCTCGGTCGAGGACATGAGCCGGCCCGAGATCATCGAGCGCATCAACGCCGCGCAGCCGGACATGCTCGTCGTCTCGCTGGGCGCGCGCAAAGGCCAGGCCTGGATCGAGCGCAATCGCGAGCGGCTCGACGTGCCGGTAATCAGCCACCTCGGCGCGGTGGTGGATTTCGCCTCCGGTACGCAGCAGCGCGCGCCGCCCTGGATGCAGAAGGCGGGACTCGAGTGGCTCTGGCGCATCAAGGAGCGCCCGGAGCTGTGGCGACGCTACTTACGGGACGGCGTTGCTCTGTGCCGCCTCGTGATCACGCAGGTCGTGCCGCTCGTCGTGCAGGGCGTGCGGCCTGCTCCGGCGGGCATGGGAGACCTCGAGGTCCGCGAAGGCGCCCAAACTTTCCACCTGCGGCTTCGCGGCGCATGGACGCGCGACGGCCTTGGGCCGCTGCGCTACTGCCTCGCAAAGGCAAGGGACGCAGGGAAGGACGTCGGCATCGACATGCGCGAGGTGACGCGCGTCGACAGCGCTGCGCTCGGACTGCTCATGCTGCTCGAGGGCCATCAGCGCAGCCGCGGCCGCGGCTTCGCCATCACTTCGCTGCCCGCCGGACTGCGGCGGGTATTCGACTACCACGGGGCGGACTACCTTTGCTCCGGCGTCCCGCGCGACGCGACTTCGCATGCCGACCTGGAAGACGACTTCGTTCGCGACGAGACCGGCTGAGCGGAACGCGCCGCGCGAGCTGCGCCGCGCGCTGCTGCTCGCGGGGCTCATGGTCGCGGCGGCCCTGGCCGGCATCCTGGCGCGCCCGACGGAGAAGGCCGATGGGCCCGGCCAGGCTTCGCTCGAAGCCAGCGTGCCGCGGCAGTTCGGCGAATGGCGCGAAGTGGCGCAAGCGGTGCAGGTCGTCAATCCGCAGACCGAAGAGCTCCTCGACAAGCTCTATAGCGAGATCCTCACGCGCACCTATGTAAACGCGCAGGGCTATCGCATCATGCTGTCGCTTGCCTATGGCTCGGACCAGCGCCGCGCGCTCCAGGTGCACAAGCCGGAATACTGTTATCCCGCCCAGGGCTTCACCGTGCACACGAACGAGCCGGCCGTGCTCGCCACTGCCCATGGCGAGATCCCGGTGCGGCGCCTGTTCACCACGCTGAAGCAGCGGCACGAGCCGCTGACGTACTGGTTCACCGTGGGCGACAAGGCGAGCCCCGGGACGATCGGCAAGCGCCTCGTCGAGATGCGCTTTGCGCTGACCGGCCGCATTCCCGACGGCATGCTGTTTCGCGTGTCGTCGATCGACCGCGATCAGGCGCGCGCGTATGCGCTGCAGCAAACATTCGTGGTCGATCTGCTCAAGAGCGTCTCTGCGCAAACGCGAAAGCGGCTCAGCGGCCTGGAAACCGGGGGAATCAAAGAAATTACCGCAGGCCGCTAGCGCTCATGTCGCCTGCGTGCGACGTAGCGGGCGATGCGTGCGAAACATCCGCTTCGATTGGCGAACTCGTTCCTTCTGTTTTCCCGCCGCTGCTTGTAAAAACGAGTCAACGCAATAACAAGCAACCGCCTTCGGGCGGACGGGGAAAGGGAGGAGCGATGGTGCGCCGATCGGTGCTGCTCGCCATATTTGCAGCGAGCGTGAGCTTTCCAGCGGCCGGCGCGTCCGGCGTCTACTTCTGGCGCGATGCAAGCGGTCGCGTGAATTACTCGGATGTCTGCCCCGCCGGCGTGACCTGCGTGTCCGGCGGGCGCGCCGCCCTGAAGACCGTCGCTACGACGGACGGCGGTTCGACCCCCCAGGCCTGTCAGGGCAATGGCCGAAAGAAATGCGAGCCGGCGCCTGCTCCCGCGCCTGCGCCTGCACCGACTCCGACTCCCACTCCTGCTCCGGAACCCACCCCCGCACCCCCGCCGGAAACGCAATCGGGCCTGCGCTCCGCGGTCGGCACGAACCTCGACGGCATCAACTACTGGTCGCCGCAGGTTCCCTTCGTCAATGTGATGAAATCGTCGAGCGGCTGGATCTCGGGCACCAGCTCCGCCTGGGACGACGGCAAGCCGCTCGAGCTGGACGCCAACGGCTGGGTGCGCTCGCTCGCGCCCGGGCAGGTTGCGAAGAAGATGATGCTGCGCGAATTCGGCAACCGCTACCCGGCCGGGCAATACGTCGTGCGCTACAAGGGCACGGGCGTGATCCGCTTTGCCTTCGCTGCGCGGACGGTGTCCGAGAAGCCCGGCGAAATCGTCATCCAGGTGACTCCGGATGACGCGGGCATCCTCATGAGCATCGAGCAGACCGATCCGGCGAACTATGTGCGCGAGATCGACGTCACCTTGCCGGGCGGCATCTGCCAGGGCGCGCCGTTCACGCAGGTGCCCTCCGCCGCCAGCTGCAGCAGCGATCGGCCGTACCTGGCATTTGCCGACCACCATGGCACCCTGTTGTTCAATCCGGCGTTCCTGGATCGCATGCGCAGCTACTCGGTCCTGCGCTTCATGGACTGGATGCAGACGAACAACAGCTTCGTGAAGACCTGGCTGCAGCGCACGCCCGTGTCCTACAGCACCTGGGCCACGGCCAACGGCGCGCCGCCCGAAGTGATGATCGCGCTCGCCAACGTGTTGGGCGCGCATCCGTGGTTCACCATCCCGCACCAGGCGGACGACGCCTACGTCAACGCGCTCGCGCAGCTCGCGAAGTCGACCCTCAGCCCCGGGTTGCGGGTCTACGTCGAGCATTCCAACGAGGTGTGGAACACCACCTTTCAGCAGTCCGGCTATGTGGCGCAGCGCGGCGGCCTGCAATACCACGCGCAGCGCTCGCGGGCCATCGGGCAGATCTTCAAGTCGGCGCTCGGCGATGCGCGCGTAGTCGCGGTGCTCGGCGCCCAGGCGGCCAATCCCTGGACCGCAAGGCAGGGCCTCGATTACCTGAGGCAAAACATGGGGACGTACGGATCGCTCGGCGTCGACGCGGTGGCGATCGCGCCTTACTTCGGCTTCGCGGTCGATCCGGGCGCGGCCGCACAGTACACCGCGATGACGCTGGACCAGCTCTTCACGCTGGCTCGCTCGACCATGCTGCCCCAGGCGCAGGCCTACACGGCAAGCTACCGCAGCCTGGCCGCCGAGTTCAACGTGAACCTGATCGCCTACGAGGGCGGGCAGCACCTGGTGGGCTACATGGGCGCGGAAAACGATGCGACGCTGAGCACGCTGTTCGACGCCTTCAACCGCGACCCGCGCATGAAGCAGCTCTACCTCGACTATCTGCAGGGCTGGCGGCGCGAGGGCGGGGAGCTGTTCGTGCACTACACCGACATCGGCCGGTACACGAAGTGGGGCCGCTGGGGCGCGCTCGAGTACCTCGCGCAGCCGCGCACCTCGGCGCCGAAGTACGATGCGCTGCAGAGCTTCATCGAGCAGAACCCGGTCTGGTGGACCCAATAGCGGAAGCCTGCCTGCGCATCCGGCGCACCAGGCCGTGCCAGTTGCGCAGCACGTGGCGGTTCCAGGCGTCTTCCGCCGGGGAGATCGGGCACAGGCGCCGGTTGAGGAATAGCGTGTCGTAGTAAGAGTGCAGGTAGCGGCTGAAGTGGCGGAAGCCGAGCCCGTGCAGCCGGCGTATCACGCGCCTGACTTCGGCCTTGGAGACCAGGCCGGCGTGGTCGTGGAATTCCACCGTGATCTGGCCGATGCGGCGCAGGAGCTCGTCGGAGCACGCGTCGATCACGCCGATCTCCGCGCCCTCGATGTCCATCTTCAGGACGTCGATCGACGGCACGCGGGCATCGCGGCAGAACTGCTCCAGTGTCTTGCCGGCCACCGTCACGGTAGCGAAGGTTCCGGACGGCTCGCGCATCATCGAGGAGGCGACGGCGAGCTCGCTCAAGTGGAACGCCACCGGACCGGTGGACGGCGCGATCGCCAGATGGTGCTTCTCGACGCGCTCGCGCGCTTCGATCTTGCGGAACATGATCGGGGAGGGCTCCACGGCGATGCAGCGGCAGCCGAAGCGCTCGACCATCGCCGCCGAGAAGTCGCCGCGGTTGGCGCCGAGGTCGACGACCACGGAGCGCTCGCTGATGAAGCGGGGATGAACGGTGTGGTCGGAAACGACGTCGAGTGACATCCGCATGGCCCTATCGGGAGATCACCCGGTTGCGCAGGCGCCGCAGGCCGGCGATCGTGTCCTTCACCAGCGGCGTGCTGTCCGCCCAGCCCAGGCGGTGCACGTCGGTCCGCGAGCTTCGCTGATACCCGAGCTCGGGCACCGCGGCGAGGGCGAGCTCCGAAGGATGGAGCCTGCGGTACCAGTTATAGGCGCCATCCACATGCATGGCGCCGCCCTGCGGATGGCCGGCCGGGCGGCGGGCGAGCCGCCGCAGCGTGTCGGCGGCGCGCGCAATGGCCGCGCCCTGGAAAGCGACGAAATGGCTGGTCGCCACTTCGGTCGTCGGAGGAACCGGCCATAAACCGCCCGGCTTGGGGCCCTCGATGCGGTGTCCGCCATAGAACAGGCTCCACGGCGCGCGGCCCAGGGCGCGCAGCACTTCGTCGATGCGAGCGGCGAAGTCGCGGGCGAAGTTCAAGTCGTCCTCGAGGACCACGACCCGGGCGCACGAGCGCTTCACGGCATCCTCCAGCACGGCGAGGTGGCTGAGGAAGCAGCCGCGCGCCCCCGGCGTTTCGAACTCGCCTTTGTCGGCCGGCCGGATCGCGCTGAACAGCGCGACGTTGCCGGCTCCCAGTCGAAGGCCGATGCGCTGGAGCTGCTCGTCCATCTCCGCCTGCCGGTCGCGGCGCTCCGCCAGGCTGATGACGTACGTGCGCTCGAAATACTCAGCGAAGGTTGGCATCGACCGCGTCCTTCATCGCGCGCAGGATCAAAGGAACGTTGGTGCGCGCGTCGTACTTCGCCTCGACCAGCTCGCGTCCGCGCTCGCCCATCTCGCGGCGCCGGGCGGGGTTGCTCGCCAGGGCATGCAGCGCGGCGGCAAGGTCCTCGCCATCCCCGGCCTTCACGACAAGCCCGGTGACCCCGTGCTGCACGACCTCGTGCACCGCGCCCGTCTCGGTGCCTATCACCGGCAGGCGCATCGCCATGGCCTCGATGAAGACCCAGGGCAGCATGTCCGCAGTCGTCGGCACCGCGAGCAGGTCGGCCTGCGCGTAGAGCTCGGTCAAGCGAGGGTCGTTGGGATGCAGGTCCGAGTGAACATACACATGCGGCGGCAAATCCGGCGGCGCTTGCCGGGTGACGAGATGCAGCTCGGCGTTTGCCTGCAAGCGCTCCCTGAAGACCTCGAGGAGGAGCGGGCCGCCCTTGCGTGCGAAATCCGTGCCGACGAAGAGGATCTTCGTCCTTCCGGAAGGCTCGAGGGGACGCGGCGCGGACTTCCAGAGCTCGAGGTCCAGCCCGACGTGGATGGCGTGGACGCGCTGCTTCGGCGCGCCGCAGTCCATCGTCAGGACGTCGGCGACCCACTGCGACACCGGAATGAAGCAGTCGGTGCGCCGCACCAGCCACCGGTCGATGGCCGAGCGCATCTTCTGCCGCCAGTGCGGCTTGCCGAGATGCTGGGCGTACAGCGGATAGCTCTGCCAGTCGGTCATCGGCGCCTCGTCGGTGCTGGAGACCCGCAGCGGCTTGCGGCGCAGGTAGCTGCGCAAGGCGCTCAGGACGTCCGCCTCGAAGAGATGGATCATCACCGCATCGAAGCGGCCGAGCCTTCCCATCACGGGCATGGCCTGCTGCAGCACGCGGGCGCGCATGAAGAGGGGGTCCGGCAGGAAGCGCAGCAAGCTCGGCGTATCGGGCGGCGTGTAGTGGTTGACCGGCGCCCAGGTGCACTCCACCTCTTCGTCGAGCTCCGCGTATTTGCGCAGCGTGAGGTAGCGGGTCATGTTGCCGATGGTGGTGCTCAGCACGAACCCGAACTTGTAGCTCATCGCAAGCCGCGTCGTTCCGGGGGCAGGGCCTCGAGCACCCAGGACCAGGGCAGGACGGGCGCCCCCGGGCTCTTGCCGGCGAGCGCGGCGAAGCGCTCCACGAGGCCCTCGGTGAAGTTGGCGATCGAGTGGAAGCGCAACAGGCGGGCGATGGCCTCGGTTTCGGCATAGCCGGCGCTCGCTTCGAGCGCTTCGCGCAACGCGCGCGAGAACGCCTCGATGTTCCGGGGGGCGGTCGCCTGGCCGATGCCGAAGCGCCTCACCGTGGCGCGCGACCAGCCCGGCTGGTCGCTTACCACTACCGGAACGCCGGCGGCGATGCTCTTCAGCGTCACCGACGAGAGGCCGGCGAAGCCCGTGTACACGGAGCAATGCACGTCCAGCGCGGCACAGGCCTGCACAAGCTCCTCGTCCGTGAGGAACCGGTCGATGACGACGAGCGTGCCGCTGCGCACGAGGTCCTGATAATCGTCCCGGATGCGCTTGGCATGCTCGGGCGCGAGCCTTCCGGCGAGCACGAACCGGTCGGTGCGCGCCAGCTTGGCCGCCCGGAACGCGGCCAGCGCCTCGGGTACCGCCTTGCGGTGATCCAGCGCGCCCAGCATGCCGATGTAGCGGCCCTGCGGGTCGAGCCCGAGGGTTCGGCGAGCCAGCGCGCGCGCCATCCTCGGGCGCTGGGGAACGGGATCGCCGGCGGCCCTCGCCAGGCGCGCGAGCGGCAGCCCTCGCGCGGCGGCGTCTTCGAACTGCAGGAAGTTGACGAAGTTGAGCCGCGCGAACACGCCCGTCTTCAGCAGCTCGCGCTGTATTGCGCTCAGCATGCGCTCACCCGCCGTCGCCGTGCCGGTGTAGCACTTGTAGTGGATCACCGCCTCGATCCGCGCCCGGCGGATGCGCCGGCCTGCGCCGCCCAGCGCGTATAGCGGCAGGGCGAGGAGCTGCTCGTCGGCCGAGGTCAGGAAAACGTAGTCCGGCTGGTTGCGCACGATCGCGTCGACCAGGTTCCTCCCCAGCCGCAGGCGATACGCCAGCGCGGACCTGTCGTGCGGGATGGGCACCGCTTCGTCGAAGCGCACGTTGGGCAGGCGCCGCAGGTGGCCCAGCTGGCGCGCGAAGAGCTCCGATTGCGCAGCGAATTTCGTGACGGCGACGACCACCTCGCCGGAGAGGGCCGCGAGGCGCGGCACCAGGCACTCCAGGTAGTTGAAGTAGTGCCCGCCGTGCCATTGCTCGAAGACCAGCGTTCTCACTGGCGTTTCTGGCGCACCTGCTCGTACAGCGGCAGCCACTTGTCGATGATGCTCGACCACAGGAACCCGGCGCGCTCGGCGCTGCGGCGGGCATTCGCGGCGAGCCGGTTGGCGAGCCCCGCGTCCTCGGCCAGGCGGTCCATCGCCTCGGCCAGCTCACGCACCACCTGCTCCTCGCTCTGCGGGGGGATGAGCAGCCCCGTGTCCTCGGTCAGCAGCGATGCAGGCCCGCCCCAGCCCAAGGCGATTACCGGAAGCCCTATCGTCATCGCTTCCTGCACCACGATGCCGTTCGCCTCCGCCAGGCTCGGGAATACGAGCCCACGGCATTCGCGCAGCGTGCGGTGCAGCTCGCGATGGTCCTCGAACCATTCCACGAAGAAGACGCGCTCGCTCAGCCCCAGCTCGAGCGCCAGGCGGCGCAGGCGGGCGAGCTCCGGACCTTTGCCGATGAGCTTCAGCCTGACCGGCAGCCGCGTGCGCGTCATGCTGCGCAGGATGAGGTCGGCGCCCTTGTGCGGCACCAGCCGGCCGTTGTGCACGAAAGTCAGGTTGCGCCCGACGTGCTCGGCCGGCCGGGTTTCCCACAGCTCCGCCAGCACGCCGCTATCGAGGCAATCGACGAATTGCGCGTCGCTGCAGCCGGAGAGCCGCAGCGACTCGCGCGTGCGTTCTCCGCCGGAAATCAGCAGGACGTCCGCGCACTGCTTGCCGGCAAAGAAGGCGCGATGCATCGCCTGCAAGGGCGGGTGCACCCATCGCCGCAGCTTGTAGTGCAAGCCCTCGCGGTGGCGAAATGCCGGCGGGTAGTGGATGTTGCCGTTGAGCGGCCCGATGACCACCCCCGCGTTGCGGGGCGGAAAGTAGGGCAGCACCGGAGACACGGGCGAGACGTAGTGCACGATCGCGCCGGGATGGCGCGGCAGCAGCGCTTCGACGATCGCCCGGGCGCGCAGCTGGAAAATCAGCGCTACCGCCGGGCGCAGCACCACGCTGCGCCAGGCGAGGATCTGCAGCCAGTCGTCCTCCACGTACGAAACCTTCATCGCCGGCCAGCGGCGCGAGATCTCGCCCCGCACCCGGCTGTGGGTGACGAGATGTACGCGCACTCCCCTGCGCTCGAGCTCGAAGTAGATCTGCAGCGACTTGATCGCCTCTCCGCCCATCTGCTCGGAGACATTGGGCGCCACCAGAATCACCGCCAGCGATCGCATCGCTCTCGAGTGTAGGTCACTGCCCGCAGGCAGAAAGTCGCAGGAGCCGAATCGCCGCTGTAGTGCGTTCGACCACATTCGAACCCCCGCGAAGGCGGGGGCCCAATTTGCTTCTTCGAAATAGGTGACTGTCACCATTTTTCTCGCCGCGTGCGCACCCACTCGACTTGCCGCTTCACGAGGAAGCCGACATAGAGCGGCACCTTCGACAGCGCGTAGAGCGGCGCATAAGCGAGGCTCGCCAGCGAAATCACGCGACGCCCATGCCGGGCCCATGCAGCGAGCACCGCCAGGGCGAGCATCGCAGCCGATGCGCCGGCGAGCCACAGGGGCAGCGCGCCTGCGGTGGCGGCGAAATGCAGCGCACTGCCGGCAAGCAGGGCCAGCACGAGCCCGGTCAGCAGTGCGAGGGGCGGCACGCACAGATCCACCACCAGCGCAAGCAGGTCCCGATTGGCGTGGCGGATGGCTTCGACGAGCAGCGGTGGCGCATGGGTGACCAGCGCCGCCAGGTGGCCATGTTCCCATCGCCTGCGCTGCGTTCGCGCGGCTTCGGCGCTGCTCGCAAGCGCGCTCGTTACCTGGGCTTCCGGGCAGAAGAGCGGCGCGCTGCCGGCGCGCGCGAGCTCGATTCCCAGCACCAGGTCCTCCACGATGTGCCCGCTGGCGAGCCGCGCATGGCGAATGGCGCGCCAGGGGAATGCCATCCCGCTGCCCATCAGCTGGCAGGGCAGCCCGAGGCGCTGGTAGCCCAAAGGGCGGACGTGGTTCTTGACCAGCCAGGCGAATTCGCCGACACGCGTCTTCACGCTCGCGCCGTCGGCCGAGCGCATGAGGTAGAGCGCCTGGACCGGGCGGCTTCTCTGGAGACAGGTGCGAGCGAGGCGCTCGATGGCGCCCGCGCCTACGTCGCAGTCGGCATCGACTACGAGCACGACTTCCGGGGGCGCGCGCTCGAGGTAACGGATGGCGAAGTCGAGCGCAAATCCCTTGCCGCTGCGGGCGGCATCGTGGCGCTCGATGACTTCGGCGCCGATCGAGCCGGCAATCGCCGCCGTGTCGTCGGAGCAATTGTCGGCCACCACCAGCAGCCGGTCGCCCGGGGCGAGCTGCGGCGCGATGGCGCGCAACGTGGCGCCGATCAGCGTCTGTTCATCGTGCGCCGGCACCACCACCGCGGCCCTCGGACGCCGCGTTGCCGGCAGCTCGCGCGCACGGTACGCGGGCAGCGCCAGCAGCACTTGCGCGAGAAACAGCGAAAGCGGCAGCAACGCCGCCACGGCGAGCGCGCACAACAGCACCTCGGTCAGGAGCGCGGGTCCCATGCGACGGACATGGGTTCATCGGCGGGCGAGGTGCCGTCGAACAGTGCGGCGAGCTTCGCTGCCTCGACATCGATGGAGTGCGCCTGGAGCACGCTTGCACGGGCGGCTTCGCCCATGGCAAGCAGCCGTTCGCTTGAGCACGCCAGGCAATCGGCCATCGCCCGGGCAAGCGCGTCGACGTCGCCCGCGGCGACGAGCCAGCCGTTCACCTCCGGGCGCACGAGCTCCGGTATGCCCCCGACGTAGGTCGCCAGAACCGGCCGGCGCAGCGCCATCGCCTCCATGAGGGCGACCGGCAGACCCTCGGCAAAGCTAGGCAGCACCAGGGCGCGAGCCGCGAGAATCTCTTCGCGGACCCGCGCGCCGCCCAACCAGCCGGTCACCGTGACCTCTCCCGCCAGCCCGTACTCGGCGATGAGCTTTTCGATCTGCCCGCGCATCTCGCCGTCGCCGGCGAGAACCAGCTGCAGCGCAAGCCCCTTCTTTGCCAATCGATGGGTTGCCTGGAGCAGCAACTGCTGCCCCTTTTGCTCGCACAAGCGACCGACGCAGACCAGGCGCGGGGCGGCGGGGGGCGGCGTCGGCGGCAGCTCGTGGAACGCCGATTCCAGGCCGCAGCGCACCAGCTTCACCTTCGGCCAATCCTTGTGCGCCACCCAGCGGAAGAGCTGGCTGCGGCCGTGCGAGCTCACTGCGACCACGAAGGCGGCGCGACCCACTTTCTCGCCAATGCCCAGCCGCTGCGCCTTGTCGAATTCCTCGGGACCGTGGACCGTGAAACTGTACGGGGGGCCGCCGAGCGCATGGGCAAGCATCGCCACTTCGGCCGGGTTGGTACCGAAATGCGCATGCAGGTGGGTTGCGCCGAAAGCCCTCAGCCATCGAACGAGGCAGCACGCCTCGGCGAGGTAGGCGACGTGATAGGCCATCGGCCGCTCGGCGCGCCATCCCATGCGCAGGGCGAGCCCGAGTGCGGCAAGGAATCGCCCCGGAGCCGTCAGCATCGCGCCGAGCACCGCGCCCGGCAGCCCGCCCATGCCCCCTTGCAGCACGTAGCGCGTGCGCTTTCGCTCCTCCAGGTCTTCCTCGCTTGCCATGACGTCGTCATGTCCGCGCAGCGCGACCCGCAGGATGGCGAAGCCCTGCCGCTCCAGCGCCAGGATTTCCCGGCGGATGAAGCTGTGGCTCACTTTGGGGTACCGGTTGACGAAATAGGCAATCCTCGAGGGCATGACGCGCGCCGGCTTTCGCTCAGGGCGTCCTCTTCCCGCCAAGGAGCGAGCGCAGGTCGCCCCAAAGGAGGTCGACGGCAAAGCCCTTCGGCTCGCGCTCGCTGCCGCCGGAGCCCAGCCGCAGCATCCGGCGAAACGCGAGGGATGCGCGGCCCATGAGCCAGAGCACGTCCGCCGCAAGCAATCCCAGCCGGCCGAAATGCTTGACGAAGTAGCGGCGTCGCGACTCGTACCAATATCGCGGCCGGCGCTGCGACGCATCCCGGATCCCGGTCGAGGCGCCTTCGAGGTGCATGACGCGCGATTGCGGCACCCACCACACCTGCCAGCCGGCTTCGCGGGCGCGCCGGCAGAAATCCATCTCCTCGAAATAGAGGAAGAAGCCCTCGTCGAGGAAGCCCACCTGCTCGAGCACTTCGCGCCGCACGATGAAGCTCGCCCCGGAAACCCACTCGCATTCGTGCGCCGCGCCCTGCGCGGGCTGCGTGACGGCGTAGCGGCGCAGCATGCGGCTCAAGACCCCCAGGCGCGCGCCCGATACCAGCTCGCCGATCGGCGAGGGCGCGCTGTGCGCCGCGTACTCGGCGCTGCCGGCGGCGTTCTCCAGGCGGCTCCCCGCGACCCCCGCGCGCGGATGGGCGTGCATGAAATCCACCAGCGCGCGGATCGCTCCGGGCCGAAGGACGGTGTCCGGATTGAGGAGCATGAGGTAGTCGACCTGGTCGGGAAACCGCAGTGCGGCGTTCATTCCCGCGTTGCTGCCGGAGGCGAAACCGCCGTTGCGATCGAGCGGCAGCAGCGAGGCCCAGCCTTGCCATCCTTCACGCGCGATCGCGCCCGCCAGAGCGTCCACCGAGCCGTCGCCCGACGCGTTGTCCACCACGATGGCATGGACGCCCGGTTCCCCGGCGATCGAGCGAAGGCAATCCACGACAAGGCCCGCCGTCCGGTAGTTGACGATGACGACCCCCACGGCCATCGATGCTTCGGCTTCCTTCATGCCACCAGCCGCACGAACAAGGCGCCGCACAGGTAGCCGGCCGGCAGGGCGCCGAGGACCTTGAGCTCGAGGCCCGGGTCGTTCAGCCCGAGCCGCGAATTGAAGCGGAAGATGAACGGCAGCGTAGCGAGCCCGTGCAGCGCTATTGCCCAGATCGCCGCATCCAGGCCGCCGAGGTAGAGGAGCGCAGGCACCAGCGCGAAGAGCGACACCATGCGCACGCCCTGGATGACGGCGAGGTAGCGAGGCCTGCCGAGGGCCAGGTACGCCTGCTGCGCGAGGGCGTAGCGCGCGACGAAGAGGGACAGCGCGAGCACCTGCAGCATCTCCCCGGCCCCGGCGTAGCGCGGGTCGTAGAGCAGGTCGATCAGCCAGCGGCCGGCGGCGAACAGCCCGCCCGCGACGAACAGCAGCCCGAGGTCCGCGGGCAGGCGCATCTTGCGGTACACCTCCCGCAGCCTCGAAGGATCCTTCCGGGCGATCTCGCTGAGCGCCGGCAGCGACACGGCGGTGAAGAAATTCAGCACCCCGGCTTCGAGCGCACCGAGCAGCAGCGCCGCAATCGCATAAAGCCCGAGGAGCTGCGCGTCGACGAATCCGCCGAGCAGCAGGCGGTCTCCGTTCGAAGCGAGCACGCCGACCGCCGAGGAAACGAACACCCATTTGCCGAAGGCGAACACTTCGCGCAGCGCCTGCTTCTCCACGCGGAAGCGGTTCGCAGGTCCGTGCAGCCAGGCATGGCTGAGCGCCGTCTTGGTCAGCGCGGCAAACATTCCGCCGGCGACCAGCGCCCAGATGGACCGGGTGAGCACGCCCACGGCCAGCATCACCGCCAGCCCCGCGACCTGGCTGCTCAGCTCGAGCCCGGTGAGCCGCTTCTGGTCGAAGGTGCGATACGCGGTGGCCGTCTTCGTGGACTGGAAGCTCTGGATGACCACCGAGAAGGAAGCGACGGCGAGGATGATCGGCAATCCCGGATAGGCGTAAACCGAATCCGCCGGCAGCATCCCGGCGAGCGCCGCGACGTGCAGGCCGGCGCTGAGGAGCAGCGCGACCCCCCAGAGCAGCAGGCCGCGCACGATCTGCACCACCCATGCGGTGTCGAGAAAAGCCGGCTCTGCGCCGCGCCGGCTCTGGATGATGTTCTGGCCCAGGCCGATGTCGGACAGGAGCCAGATGACGTTGGCGATCGTGGCGACCAGCGCCATGACGCCGAACATCTCGGGAACCAGCAGCCGCGTCATGACCAGGCTGCTCGCCAGGCGGATGCCGAGGCTCGCGGCGTAACCGGCGAGCGTCCAGTGGCCGGCGCGAAGCGCCCGCTGTCTTAGCGACAGGGGACTACCCGGGGACATCGGCGTCGCGTGAGAGGCCATAACCAGAGAAAAATGACGGTCCGGTTGCTGCGGCCGCCGAGGTATGCGTCGCCGCCACGCAACGCTGCTGTCTTCCTCGTATACAGCAAGGAGCGCGCCCGCCTGATCCCATCGGCTCACGCCCGATAGCTCCAGCGGAGCCCTGCCGACCGGCAGGCGTGCAAAGGCGCCGCCCGACAATGGCCCGCCATGAAACGCAGACGTCCGCAGCTCGGCGGGCAGGCCAGCCTGGTCCTGCTGGCCATGGTCCTCACGGCCTGCACCATCGTGGGCCACCAGCACGTCGCCGGCTGGCCCGAGCTCGCGGTGATCGAGCACTACGTTCCCGAGGCCGAGCTGCGCAGCCGCTGCGCCAAGTACGTCGGCTTCGGCATGAGCCCGCAGGCGTGCGCCGAGTTCGACTTCGTGAGCCAGCGCTGCGACCTCTGGTTCAGCGCCGACTTCCCGCCGTCAGCCTCCATGGTCGAGCACGAGCACCTGCACTGCCAGGGCTACGACCACATCGGCATGCGCACTATGGCCGAGATGCTGGCGCGCTACCGCGGCGAGGCTTCGGCGAGCACCGGCGCCAGCCGCCCCTGAAATGGGGACAGACCCCATTTCAGAGATTCCTGAAATGGGGTCTGTCCCCATTTCAGGGGGAGCGAATGGCCCGATTCATGCAAGGGCTGGGCAGTGGAGTGCAAGATCTGCGGGAATTCCAAGGGAAACCGCTTGCACCGGGTGCCGGAGCTCATGTTCCGTACCGACGAGAGTTTCGACTACCTGGAGTGCGGCGGTTGCGGGTCGCTCCATATCGTCTCGATTCCTGCGGACCTCGCCCGGCATTATCCTGCGCACTATTACGCCTTTGCGGTCACGCCAAAGCCCGTCTCTTTGACGGCCTGGCTGAAGAGTGTTCGGGCAAGACACCGGTTCCATCCGACCCTGCTCGGAGCGCTGCTGCAACGATCGTTTGGACCGGAAGAACAGCCCGAATGGATAGGTGCCGTCGAGTCGCTGCTTGAAGGGCCTGTTCTCGACGTCGGATGCGGCCAGGGAACGATGC
>Ga0247825_10000382_pt1 | contig 27948 bp, 25 predicted proteins | sample 13C_Vanillin_Day_FD_194413 | JGI IMG/M metagenome (GOLD analysis project Ga0247825, IMG submission 194413) | Soil microbial communities from agricultural site in Penn Yan, New York, United States - 13C_Vanillin_Day48 | ecosystem: Environmental > Terrestrial > Soil > Agricultural land | place... | reverse complement strand
CCCGCACTGGTCGGATTGGAACGCAGTTGCATCCCGGTTGCCGCGGGGTGAATGTGCGCGACGGCCAATTCGGGGCTCGCCTGAAATCCTCCGGTCGCGAGAATCGTCGCCTGGGAACGTATTTCACATTCGGTACCGTCCGAGAGCCGCACGCGGGCACCTACGACTCCACTGTCCAACGTGAGCAGCGACAGAGTCTCTGCGCTCGTGTGCAGCTCACCGCCGTGACTTCGGATTCGCCGCCGGCACTCGTCGATGTACCGATTCGTGTCGAACTGATGGCCGGTGCCGTAGCGGAGAACGGTCACCGCGTCCGCGCAGTCGACGCCGAGTGACCGGATCCAGTCGATCCCGTCGGAAAACCCGTCGACGAGCGCTCGACGTAACGCCGGGTCGCCGTCCGGGTTGACCTCGTCCATGACGTCGTGCGAAGGCGCGGTCCAGGCATATCCGGCGAACTGGGCAGACCCGCCGATCGCCGCGGACTTCTCGACGACGACGACCGATCGTCCACTGATCGCCGCCCGCGCTGCCGCGGTCAACCCGGCCATTCCTGCGCCGATGACGAGTACGTCGGTTTCGATTTCTGGCATCTGGTGCTCCTCATCCCCTTCGACAAGCAGATTGCACTACCCACCGACACCGTATCCCCCAAGCTGAAGTCAGTTCAAGTGTCGTCAGGTTGGCCAGGCGAGACACCGCGCCGTTCGAGGAATGTGATTGCCGACACAGGGTTTCCTCTATAACATCTATTGAACTGAACTCGATTCAAGGAGTGGATGTGCGGAAAATTCTTCTCACGGTCGGCGTGGTCCTCGCCGCGACCTTGACAGCCTGCGGAACTCAGGCCGGTAACGGCGATGCGGGCGGGTCGATCAAACTCGGCGCATGGCTTCCCCTCTCGGGACCGCAGGCTTCGGGGGGTCTTCCTCAGGAGGCCGGTACCCAGGCGTTCTTCGATCAGCTGAACGCGACAGGGGGAATCCACGGTCGCCCCGTCGAGTGGACTCCCGTCGACAACGCCTTCGACCCGCAGCAGACGATTCAGGTGGCGCGACAGCTGGTCTCACGCGACCGCGTTGTCGCGATCGTCGGCGCCAACGGCACGGCAACCACAGAGGCGACGTTTCCATTCGTTCTCGAACAGAACGAGATACCCATCTTCGGAACCTACGGCGGCTCCACTTCCTGGTACGACCCGCCGCGGGACGGGCTGTTCGGAAGCCAGACGCTCTACGAGAACCAGGCGCGTGCCGCCGCGCAGTGGGCCCTCGACGAGGGTGCCAAGAAGGTCACGATCATCCGCAACGATCCGGCGGCGTTCGTGAATGTGGGAGCAGTCGCCACGGCCGAACTCGAGAAGGCCGGGGCCGAGGTCTCGACGGTAGAGGTCAAGCTCGGTACCACCGACTACAGCCCGTTCGTGTCCCAGATCCGTTCGGCCGCAACCGATGCAGTCCTGACGATCCTGCCGATTCAGGAGGCCGCTGCCTACCTCAACGAGATGGCCCTGCAGGGTGTCAAGATCCCCAGTTACGGCTACTCCCCCACGATCGGTAACAGCCTGCTCGACCTCGCAGGTGCGAACGCGGAAGGATTCCGCGCCGTGTCACTGACGCTGCCGCCCACCGCCGACAACCCGGAGGTCGAGGAGTACCGGCAGGCACTTGCGAAGTACAAGCCGGGCGAGAAGCCCGATTTCTACTCGCTGGCAACCTATGGATCGGCGAAAGCGTTCGCTCAGATCCTCGCGAGTATCGACGGCGAGATCACGTCGGAGTCCGTCACCGACGCGATAATCACGAGCGGCACCCTCGACACCGGCGTGATGCCTCCGCTCACGTTCAGCGCGGACGACCACCTCGGCACCGACAGCGTGGTCCGAGTCCAGGTCGAGGGCGGCAAATTCGTCTCCATCGGTGACTTCGTGTCACCGCAATAACAGATCGAGCGCATCCAGGTCGGCAAGTCCAACCTGGATGCGCTCGTATGAACAGTCAGACGGTGAATCGTCCACGGTTGCTGAGTAGCACCGCACCCACTACGTTTCTGGCCTGTTCCGAAGCGAGGAACAGCACGTTGTCCGCGATCTCGTCCGGTGTCGCGTACGGCACCGGTGTGTTGTTGACCCACTGCACTTTGAGTTCTTCCGGTGTGCGAGAGGCCATGCCGGTCTCGGTCGGGCCGGGAGCGACGAGGTTGAGTCGGATACCGAACGCGACCACCTCCTTGGCGACGGCCTGACAGAAGGCATGGACGGCCGCTTTCGACGCCGCGTAGTGCGGGTATCCCGTCAAGGTATCGAACGCCGAGGACGAGCCGATCACGACGATCGCGCCGCCTTTCGGCTTCATTACCCGCACTGCGGAGCGCACCACGTGAAAAGTGCCGTCCAGATTGACCGACATCACTCGGCGCCATTGCGCGTCGGTGAGGTTCGCCGTCAGGTCGATCGGGGTGCCCGCGGCAGTCGCATCCGTGATGATCTTCTTGGACTCCGGGTCGTCGACGCCGGCGGCGTGCACGACGACGTCGAGCCGGCCCTCGGCAGCGAGGACCTCCGCCATCACAGCATCGACGGCCTTCGGGTCCGAAACGTCGACGCTGTGTGCGATCGTCGTGGGGTCGTCCCCGTACCGCCGGCGCAATGTCTCGACCACGATGTCGGCCACGTAGACGCGAGCAGCTCCCTCACCGACGAGTTGCGCGACGACTGCCGCTCCGATTCCTGATCCGCCTCCCGTTACCAGGGCGACCGCGCCCTCGAATCTGCCTTGCCCTGCTGTCCGGGACATATCTACCTTCCTCCGTACTTTCTCGTCGTTGAACACACGGTCTAGTGCGCTTCACTGATGCGAGCAGGGATCTCTGTACCGAAGTACGCCGCCTCGGCGGTCTCACTGAATCCCGGCGTGCCACTGTTGCCGCGCGCGACGGCCTCACCTTGACGCAGAACAACAACCTCGCTGCAGGATTCGAGCGCGCGGGCGAGTGACTGGTCGAGCAGAATGGTCGTGATGCCCCGCCGTGCCAGGGCATTCACCTGTGAATAGACTTCGTCGACCATCGCCGGGGACAGTCCCAGCGCGGGTTCGTCGAGGATCAGGACTTCGGGGTCGGCCATCAGTGCCCGGGCGATGGCGACAAGCTGTTGTTCGCCGCCGGACAGTGAGCCGGCCGGTGTGTCCATGCGCGTCCGGACCCGTTCGGGGAGCCCCTGCCGCAGCTCGTCGAGCCGAGTGCGCAATGTACGGCCGGAGATTCCCGCGGCGTACGCCGCGACCTCCAGGTTCTCGCGCACCGACAGGGTGCGGAACAAGGCCCGCCCCTCGGGAACCAGGCTGAGCCGCAGGGTGTCTGCACCATTGATCGTCCGGGTGCCCCCGGTCGACTGCAGATCGCCGTGCAGGATCCGCCCCAGAGTGCTCTTGCCGGCACCGTTCGCACCGACGATGCCGAGGATTCCGCCGGCATGGACGTCGAGATCGATGCCGGACAATGCGTGCACACCCTCGTAGTGGTGTTCGATCCCCCGCACGGAGATCAACGGCGGCGCCGCTCGGTCGATGTCGGGTGCGATCAGTGTGGTGTCGATGTTTCCGAGATACGAGTCGCGGACCTGCCGGTTCTGCAGGACGGTGTCCGGGGTTCCCTCGGCGATCAGCTCACCGAAGTCGAACGCCACCACCCGATCTGCGACGGAGAACAGGTCGTCGAGGACGTGGTCGATGATGACCACGGAGGTACCGGAATTCGAGAGCCGGCGGATGTGGTCGGCGAGTGTGTGACGTTCATCTGTGTCGAGGCCACCGAACGGTTCGTCGAGCACGATCAATCGCGGGTTGTCGGCCAGCGCCGCGATCGCCCGGGCGAGATCCACCCGCTTCTGCAGCCCGAACGGCAGTTCCCTGGGGAGTCGGTGCACGTGGTCGGCCAATCCGACACTCGAAAGGACCTGAAACGCAGTGTCGCGATCGGCACGGCGCCCCCAGCGGTTGACGACGCTGACATTTTCGAGAACGGTCAGTTCCGCGAAAAGCTCGGCGTGCTGAAAAGTCCGGCCGAGGCCGAGCGAGCGTCGGCGAGTCGCCCGCACGCCGTGCAGGGGCCGGCCACCGAGTTCCATCGTTCCTGCGAGTTCACCGCCACCGATCAGGCCACAGAGGGCATTGACGAAGGTAGTCTTGCCGGCGCCGTTCGGCCCGATGATCGCAAGCACCTCACCTGCATCCACGCGGAGATCGATGTTGTGCACGGCCTGAAGACCACCGAATCGAACACCGAGCGCCTCGGTCTTCAGCACGGCTGCCGTGGCGGTATCGACCCGCATGTTCGTACCCGATACCGCAGTGTCGAGAAGGCTGGGTTGGGAGGTGGACAGCGTGGGCCGTCCGAGTGCACGCGTGACCGGGACGAATCGGTGCAACAGCCTCCCGGCCGTCGGGACGATTCCGTCGGCGAGAAACAGCAGGGTGAGAATCAGGACACCCCCGATCAGGTACGGCTGGTCGATCGACAGCGACGACGCCAGCGTCGGTGCGGATGCGAGGAAAGCACCACCGAGAACGGCGCCGACCACGCTGCCGGTGCCGCCGAGGACGGTCGCCGCAATCAGGTTGACCGCGAAGACCATCGAGAAGCCTTCCGGGCTGATGAAGCCCGACAGCAAGGCAAGGAGCACGCCGGACAGGCCCGCGACACCCGCACTGATCGCGAAGCCGAGGCTCGATTGCAGTTCGGGAGCGATGCCGATCGATCTGCCTGCCAGTGGGTGTGTCTTGGCCGCGACCATGCGCATACGTATGGTCGTGCGGCGCAGAAATACCGACACCGTGACAGCGAGACCGAGAACTCCGACGGCCAGGTAGGTGACTGCGTCGGACGACGGAACGAGGTCGCCGAACGCGGTGTCGAATGCGTCGACCGGCACACCTTGGTCACCTCCGGTGACGCTCTTCCACGCACCGATGATTTCGAGGGTCACCAAGGTGAACGCCAACGTGAGAAGCGCGACGTACAGCACGGAGAAGCGGGAGCCGGCGAATCCGAGGAAGCCTCCCAGGATTGCGCACAATGCAACGGCGACAACGGAGGTGAATGCCAGTCCCCAGCCGTTACTGCTGCCGTAGGCGGTCGCATAGGCACCGATCGCAACCATTGCGGGATGCCCGATCGACCAGATACCCGTCCACCCCGCCAGTAGTGAGATGGACAGGACGATCAATCCGTACACCGCGGCGAGTCCGACCGTGTAGATCTGGTAGCCCGGCACGAGTCCGGCAGAGAGCACCACTATCGCCAGCATGGCCGCTGCCGGTCCGCCGAGAAGCTGACCGGCGCTGCACAGCCGCTGAGCGGAGCGTCCGGAGCGCTGCGCCGAGACGTCTTTCGTAACCATGGAATCAGACCCTCTCGAAGGTTTGGCGGCCGAAGATGCCCTGGGGGCGGATGAGCAGCACGAGCACCGCCACGCAGAAGACGAATGTGTCGCGGAAGCTGGCGGAGATATAGGCCGCAGCGAGGTTGTCCAGGACACCGATGATGAGCCCACCGATGACCGCGCCGTACATGCTTGTGAGACCACCGAGCAGGATGCCTGCGAATGCACGGAACAACACGGGGGCGAGGATCACCGGCGAAACCCCGGTTTTCGGTGCATACAGGAAGACTCCCAGCACCGCCAGCGCCATTCCGAGAGCCCAGGCGATCCGTGCCACCTTGTGCGCGTTGATGCCCATGATCTCTGCGGTCTCAGCGGATTCGGCGACTGCGCGCATTGCAGATCCCACCGGCGTGCGCGTGAACAGATACGCAATGGCCGACACGGCGAGCGCGGCGAGGAGAATCGTGGCGACGTCCTGCAGCATGAGGTTCGAGTTGCCGATCGAGATCGTGCCGTCGATGAGTTGCGGGAATCGTCGCGGCTGCTCTCCCCAGTAGTGGCCGATCAGATGCTCGACAATGATCGACAGCCCCATCGTGACGACGAGCGCAGCGAAGAGCTTCCCTTGCCCGAGCGGGCGAATCAGAGCTTCCCGCACCACGACTCCGCTGAGGGCCCCGAAAACCACCGCGACGACCAGTGCGACAGCAATGCCCACACCGGCCCCGTACGCGCTGAGGGCAACGTAGATGGCGAGGGTCGACAACGACGCCATTGCGAAATTCATGACGTCGGTGGATCGGAAGATGATGACCAATCCGAGTCCGATGAGACCGTATACGGCACCGTTGGCGATGCCGGTGGTCAAGGTGAGGAACAACTGGTCCACGATGCCTCCGAGGGCGGCCGGATAATTGAGTTGACTTCAGTTCAAGTAACGTAAAGGACCTCGGGTGTGAGCGCAACCACACCGACACCCCCTGTGAGTACTTGTCAACCGCGGGCGGTTGACAAGTACTCACAGGCGACTGCACGACCCTCGGCGACGGCGTGCGCGACTTTGCGTGGCACGAGAGCGTCGCCGATGACGTGCACGCGTGCGCTTTCCGGCGCAAGGCGTGACCAATCGAGCGACCGCCGCTCACCGGCGACGACAACACGGTCGACGTCGAGACGCGTCTTCTCCCCGGACAGGGTGTTCTCGAACTCGACCGAGCCGTCTGCGACCGCGACGAGCGACGACAGCACCCGCACGTCGACCGGTGTGCCCGACAGCCGACGCAGATACTGCACGCGACTCTCCGCGGGGAGGCCGGACGCGAAGGCCGCGGCAGGTGTCAGGACGGTCACGAGGTCTGCGCCGGCGGCAAGCGCGGCTTCGACCGAACTCGCCGCGGGCCAGAGCCCGAATCCGTCGTCGACCACCACGACGTGGCCCGCGCCGCGAAGGGCTCCTCCCCCGTCGAGCAACGCCTGAGAGGTGAGCATGGACGACGTTCCCGCCAATCCCTGGGGAAGTTCTTCCACGGCACCGACGGCCAGGACTACGTCGTCGAAGTCCTCCAGGTCGTTGGTTTTCACGTTGTGCGCCAGACGGATTGCCACCTTCGGCATGTTGTCCGAGTAGTAGTCGAGGAGGCGACGCCAGCCGCTGCGATGTGGCGCGTCCGCGGCTGTGGCGAGCTGGCCACCTATCCGGTCGCGACGCTCGAAGAGGGTGACGGCGTGGTCGGATCCGAGCCGCATCGCACACTCGAGCCCGGCCGGGCCGGTACCGACGACGGCGATCCGTCGCCTACCGCTCGACGAGCGTGTCGGGCCCAGGGTCAGCGGATACGCCGGACGTGCGGAATGGCCAGGCGGCGCGAGCTCCGGATTGACCGAGCAGAGCAGGACCGGGTCGAACGCCCGGCAGTCCTCGTTGCACGACACACACGGGCGGATCGAGGTCTCCCTGCCGGTCAGTATCTTCCTCGGGAAGTCCGGATCCGCGATCAGCGGGCGCGCGATGCCGACGAGATCGGCTCCCGATTGCAGCGCGGTGTCGATAGACGCACCAGTGCGGAAGGATTGCGACACCAGCAGCGGCGTCACCGTGGCGGCGCGCAACCGTCCGACGGCACCGAGCAGCGGCGGGTCGGCGACGGCCATGTCGCGAACATAGGTGGTGCGCACCCCGACCGTGACGTTGACGTAGTCGAAATCCGAGAGGTGCGGAAGTACCTCGCAGAGCCCGTCCATGCTCAGGCCGGCCTCGTCGTCCCCTTCGGCGGAGACGCGAACACCGAGGACGACACCGGGGCAGGCGTCGCGAACCGCAGACGCAATGCGGTCGAGGATCTGCACACGCCCCGCAACCGTCCCAGCGCCTCGGCCGAAGTTGGTGATCGGTGACAGAAACTGCGCCAGCAGATATCCGTGGGCCGCATGCAGTTCGACCACTGGGAATCCGGCGGACCACGCGTGAACGGCGGATGTGCGAAACGCGTCGACGATCCCGTCGACATCGGCGTGGGAGAGGACTCGGGCCCGCGTCGGTTCGCGCGGAGAGCGGACGGCGGTCGGTGCCACGGGATGGCTCCACAGCTCGGCGCCGAGCGTTTCGCGCCCGAGGTGCACCAGCTGGCATGCCGCGACGGCTCCCTCCGCCGTGATCGCTCGTGCCCGAGCCTCCAGGCCGGCGACGACTTCGGGACGCCAGGCCTCGGTGATGTTGCCGTTGCGATTGGTCGAGCTGGGCGACACCACGGTTCCGCCGACGACGAGCATTGCTGCACCGCCCGCCGCGCGGCGGCGCCAGTAGTCCGCGTCGCCGGGCAACGGGATGCCGCCCGCAACGGCTCCCGAGGCGTGAGGCGTACCGACGAGACGGTTTTCCAACCGAAGCTTGCCGAGCTGCAGCGGCCGCGCTGCACGTGGAGTCGTCATACCGACCTCTCGATTGAACTGGATTCACTTCACGCTAGCAGGTGATTGACATCACAAGGCGATTTCCCTAGATTCAAACTGATATCAGTTCAATTCAGTGAGGGGCATCATGTCGTTCGTTCTCGTCCATGGCGCAGGAGTGGGCGCCTCCTGCTGGGAGCCTCTCCTCCCGTTGCTCGAAGGTGACACTCTCGCAGTCGATCTCCCGGGACGGGGTGAACGCCGCTCTGTCGACCCGCGGTCGGTCACCCTCGCCGACTGCGCCGCCGCCCTCGTCGAGGACGTCGAGGCGGCGAACCTCGAGGACATCGTTCTCGTCGCGCATTCATTCGCAGGAGTGACGGCCCCGCTGGCCATGTCAGCGCTCGCGGACCGACTACGGCACGTCGTGTTCCTCTCCGCCGTCGTCCCTCCTGACGGCACGCGGGTGATCGACCAGATCGATCCGGACGTCCGCGTGGCGGTCGAAGCGTCGATAGAAGGTGGTGTGTATCGCCAGGATCCACTGGGCGCCGCAGCGATGCTCTGCAACGACATGGACGCCGAGCAGACCGACTGGATGATCGACCAGTTGGTCGACGATTCCGGTGCGCTACTCACCGAGTTCGTGGATCTGTCCGGTCTCCGTGCCGACGTACCCCGCACATACGTACGTTTGACGAAGGACACGTGCTATCCGCCCGAGCTGCAGGAGCGTTCGGCTGCCGTCGTCGGCGGCGACACCGTCTTTCTCGACTCCGGCCACATGGCCATGGTGACGATTCCCGATCGCGTTGCCGCACTGCTCGACACGCTCGCGTCGTAGGGCTTCGCCCCGCATTCGATCTCGCACTCCGCAACCGATTGCACAGGTTCGCATCCGGCGAACCGATTCCGGAAGGACTTTCATGCCATGAGAAGTGTGCCGATAAAGCTGATGGCCGTCGCCGTGGTCGCCGCGTTCGCCTCCGCCGCCTGCGGATCCGGCGGTGCCGGTGTCACTGGGCCCGTGTCCGGCACGTGGGACGACGTCGTCGCAGCGGCCAAGGGCGAAGGCAGTGTGCTTCTGTATTCGAGCCAACTCCCTGCCAACCTCGACGCCCTCGAAGTGGCCTTCGAACAGGAGTATCCCGAGATCTCCCTCGAGTACGTCCGGGGAACCGACGCCGACATCAACCCGAAGGTCGAGGTCGAGAGCCAGACGAAGCGCGGCACGGCTGACGTCCACATGCTCACCGACGCCGCCTGGATCGAGAATGCCGCCGAGTCGGGTACCTACTCGACCGACCTCGTGGGTCCGGCATTCGACGCGCCGGAATACGAACCGCAGAAGAGCATCATTTCCGACAAGTTCTTCCTGACGAGTGCGGCGGTGTTCGCCCTGGGGTGGAACACGACAGCGCTTCCCGGCGGTCTGCAGAAGCCGGCAGACCTGCTCGACCCGGCATTGAAGGGCAAGATCGGAATCGTCAACCCGTCGGGTATCGCCGCCTACGTCGACTTCTACCGATTCTTCGAAAAGAACTTCGGCGACGACTATCTCCAGAAGCTCGCGGAACTGAAACCGCGCATCTATCCGAGTGCGCTGGGTGTCGCTCAGGCCCTGACCTCGGGTGAAATCGTCGCGACCCCCGTAGTGCAACCCCTGGTGCGAGAGAAGGAATCGGGTGCACCGGTGGACTGGGCGCTGCCGTCGCCCCCGTGGGGAACCCCCTGGTTCACCCACGCCCTGTCCGCGGCACCGCACCCGAATGCAGCGCAGGTGCTGGCGAACTTCATGGTGACCCCGGCCGGCCAGAAGGCGTTGTCGCTCGGCTACGCGAGCGCCCTGCCCGACATCGAAGGAAGCGTCGCGCACGCGCAGGACATCGCGCTGCCCAACACTTCCGATCTGACGCCCGAATCGCTCACCGAATACCAGTCCGACTGGGAAAAGCGGTTCATCCAGTGACCACCCACGACGCGCGACTGCGTGACACCTGCGCTCTCGTGACCGGTGCTGCACGCGGGATAGGCGCCGCGACCGCGGAACTCTTCCACGCCCACGGGGCGACCGTGTACCTGTGCGACGTCGACGACGAGCTGGGCAACAGTGTTGCGGCGAAACTCGGTGCGAGAGCACACTATCGACACCTCGACGTCACCGAAGAATCCCAGTGGACCCGGGTGACCACCGAGATGGCGGAGCGCGGGCATCCGATGCGCATTCTCGTCAACTCCGCGGGCGCCGCCTCCAAGGCGTCGATCATGCAGACCTCGGTCGCCGAGTTGCGACGCATGATCGACCTCAACCTGGTGGGCACCTTCCTCGGACTGCAGGCGGCCGGCGCCGCGATGACCACAGGAGGGTCGGTCGTCAATTTGTCTTCGCTGCGCGGCGTCCTCGCCACCGCCGAACTCGGTGCGTACGGCGCGTCGAAGTTCGGCGTCCGGGCCCTGTCACGCGTTGCGGCGCTGGAGTTCGCGGAATCGAACATCCGGGTCAACGCGGTCTGCCCGGGCAGCATCGATACGGCCATCACCGCGGGCGCCGACTTCGCCGACGACGACATGGACGCGTATGTGAAAAGCATTCCGCTGCAACGCCGGGGTATGCCACACGAGGTGGCGAAGGCCATCCTGTTCCTCGCGAGCGACGACAGCAGCTATGTCACCGGCACCGATCTCATGATCGACGGTGGAACATCCGCGGGCGCCAGGACTCCGAAGCGCCCGACGCAGTCCTAATACACACTGAATTCACTTTCCTTACTCCTCCCCCGACAAACCCCTCGCAACCAAGCAGGTGCCAAGGTGACATCGCAATTCAGGGTTTCCAACCTGACCAAGACCTTCGGGTCCAACACCATCGTCGATCAACTCGACCTCGACATCGAGGACGGTGAATTCCTCGTCCTGCTCGGCCCCAGCGGTTGCGGGAAGACGACCACGCTCCGCTGCATCGCCGGCCTCGAGACACCCGAGGGCGGGTCGATCACGTTCAAGGACCACACCGTCTTCGATGCGTCGACCCGGGTCAACGTTCCGGCCTACAAGCGCAACATCGGCATGGTCTTCCAGTCCTACGCGCTGTGGCCCAACATGACGGTGCGCGAAAACATCCGATACCCGCTGAAGGTTCGACGAATGAAGAGCGCCATCGCCGCCGGGCAGATCGAAACCGCAGCAGGAATGGTGGACTGCGGAGCCCTGCTCGACCGGTATCCCTCCCAACTCAGCGGTGGGCAGCAACAGCGAGTGGCGGTGGCGCGCGGATTGGTCGCACAACCCGATCTGGTGCTGTTCGACGAACCCCTGAGCAATCTCGATGCACGACTGCGCGATCAGGTGCGGTCCCAGATTCATCAGCTTCATCAACGTCTGGGCTTCACGGCCGTATTCGTCACCCATGACCAGGCCGAGGCGTTTGCGCTCGGCGACCGACTCGCCATCATGAAGGCGGGCAGGATCGAGCAGTACGACACCCCGGAACGGGTCTACGAGTCCCCGTCCTCCGACTATGTCGCCGCGTTCATCGGCATGGCGAATCGACTCGAACTCGTCCGGCGGCACGAGGGTTGGACGACGCGAGCGGGTACTCCGGTAGATCTCGACGCGGCCGGCGTCCAGGGCGGACACATCAGCGGCGACGCGGCAGTGGGAAGAATGCGTCCCGACGACCTCGCACTTCGTCGTTCGCTCGACGAGGTCGCCCCGGGTGATGTCGGCCTCGCGGGTGAACTCGTCACCTCGGAGTACGGGGGTCGCCATTTCGACGTCACGGTGAACGCCGGAGGCGAGCGGTTGTACCTTCGCGCGGATGCGGCACAACACGGGCCCTGGTTGCGTGGCGCCGCCACGGGATCCCCCCTGGTGGTCAGCTTCTCCCCCACCGCACTGCGGGTGTTCCCGCACCCCGACGGGCACGTCGATCTGCAGGTTCCCGTGCTCGCCCAGGCCACCGCCCGATCGGAGGCATGATGGCTACGGTTGCCGTACACCGCGGCGCGCGTCCGCTCGTGGTCAGCACGGTGTGGCGAACGCGGCTCGGATACGGCGCGCTGATGGCGGTTCTCGCATACCTCATCGTGCTCCCGCTCTTCCGGCTGCAGTCGCTGGCGTTCGAAGACGGCGCACGCGGATATCAGGCCCAGTACGGGCGGTACGACATCGGTCAAACCATCCGGACGACCATCGCCCTCGCCGTCACGTCGCTCGCTATCGCAATGGTTCTGGGCACGGTGCTCGCGTTCGCGGCCACCAGGCTGCCACGACGGCTGAGCTTCCTCCGGATCGTCCCCATTCTGCCCATCGTGATGCCCGCGGTCGCCAACGTCGTCGGGTGGGCATTCCTCCTCTCTCCGGGACCCGGGTACCTGAACGCACTCCTGCGGAAACTTCCCTGGTGGAACCACGTGGATTCCGGACCGATCGATGTCTACAGCACGCCGTGGATCATCATTCTCACCGGTTTCGGGCTCACCTCCTTCGTCTACCTCTTCGTCAGCGCGGGAATGCAGAACATCAGTTCCGAGCACCTCGAGGCTGCACAGATCAGCGGTTCGTCGACGCTCGGAGTGTTCTTTCGCGTGGTCCTTCCGCTGCTTCGCCCATCGCTCGTGTACGGCGGCGGAATTGCGCTGCTCCTCGGATTGGGACAGTTCACCGGACCGCTCCTGCTGGGGCAGAACTCCGGTGTGAAGGTGCTCACCACCGAGATGTATCGGCGTGTGTCCGAGTCGCCGGCGGACTTCGCGGCGGCCGCGGCGGCGGGTTCACCGCTCGTCATCTTCGGAGTCGTCGTCGTGCTCGCACAGAAGATGCTTCTCGGCAATCAGTCGCGCTTCGTCACCCACGGGGGAAAAGCGTTCGCACCGAACACCGGTCGCTCGGTGTGGGCCGCGGTGGCGATCTCCGTGTACGCGATTCTCGCCCTCGTCGTTCCGCTGATCGGACTGGCCATCGTGGCCGTGTCTCCGTACTGGTCGGAATCGCTGTCCTGGAATCTGTTCACCCTCGACAACTTCCGGGCGCTCTTCCAGACCGCGAGCATCGTCGACTCGGTGTACACGAGTCTCCTCACCTCGGTCGTGGCGGTCGTGATCTGCGTGCCGATCGGCTACCTCACCGCCACCCTGCTCGTGCGCGGTCGCAAACACCGCGTCCTGGGGACTGTCGGTGACGTCATCACAGCCCTCCCCCTGGGCATTCCAGCGGTGATCTTCGGTGTCGGGTTCCTGCTGACCTACACCCAGCCTCCGCTGATCCTCTACGGCACCAAAGCGGTCATCATCCTCGTCTACGTCGTGCTGATGGTGCCCTTCTCCACTCGAATGCAGATGACGGCGATGCTGTCGCTCGGGGAGACCTACGCCGAGGCGTCGGCGACGAGCGGCGCGAGCCCGTTCGTCACCAATGTCCGGGTGATCCTGCCGCTCATGAGGCCGACCGTGCTCAGTGCCGTCGCCCTGATGTTCATCCTGCTCACCCACGAGTTCGCCGCCTCCCTGCTCGTCCGCGCCGCCACGACCCAGGTGATGGGTACGCTGCTGTTCGACCTGTGGGAGAACGGTTCCTACCCGCTGGTGGCTGCGATGGCGCTGCTCATGACGGCAGTGACCAGCATCGGCGTCGTGTTCGCGATGCTCATCGGTGGCCGGAACGTACTGAGCAATCTGTGATGTCGATGTGCCCTGCCAGATCCGAACGAGTGACAAGGAGTCACGATGACTGTCGGCCCTGACCGACTTCGCGACAAGGTCGTCCTGTTGACGGGTGCGACCGGTGGAATCGGCGTCGAGATAGTCCACAGGCTCGCCGAGGAAGGCGCTCACGTCGTCGTGACGGATCTCGACGAGTCGGCCTGCCACGATCTGCTCCGCTCTCTCGCCCGTCCCGAGCGACATGCCGCGCACGCCTTGGACGTCTCGTCCGAGGAACAGTGGGAGGCGGTCGTCGCAGCAGCCGAGGCGACGTTCGGCGCGTTGCACGCCCTGGTCAACAACGCCGCCATCGGCAGCGTCGCCACGGCCGAGGACGAAACCCGATCCCATTGGGATCGCGTGATCGGGGTCGGCCAGACCGGCACCTGGCTGGGCATGAAACATGCCGGCCCACTGATCGAGCGTAGCGGCGGCGGTTCGATCGTGAACATGTGCTCGATCCTGGGAACCGTGGGCGGTCTGGGTAACAGCGTCGCCTACGCGGCGGCCAAGGGCGCCGTCCGCACGATGACCAAGAACGCCGCCCTGCACTGGGCGAAAGCGGGAGTGCGGGTCAATTCGCTACACCCGGGGTTCATCGGTACGGCCCCGCTGCTCGAGCGCTGGGAGGGCAGCGAGCGTCATCGCGAGATGCTGGCCCGCACGCCGATGGGACGGCTCGGACGCGGTGAGGAGATTGCGGCCGCGGTCGCCTTCCTCGCCGGCGACGACTCCAGCTTCGTCACCGGCTCGGAGATCTACGCCGACGGTGGGTGGACGGCGGCCTGAGCTGCGCAGAAGAACATGGCCTCCGCGTGATGCGGAGGCCATGTTCGTCGGTGTAGCCGCCGGAGCATCAGAGTAGACGGCACAGCGTCTTTCCGACGGTGCGGCCGCGCAGCATCGCGATGATGGCATCCGGTGCCGACTCGAGACCGTCGAACACGGTTTCCGCAGCAACTAGCCGGCCGTCGCGGAGATAGCTCCCGACCTCGGCCCGCATGTCGCCGAGCAGATGTTCGTATGCACCGGCCCGGAACCCCCTCACTGTGAGGTTCTTTGCCACGATCTGAAAGAGATTGTTCGGGCCTGCAGTCGGCGCCTCCGCGTCATAGGACGCGACGGCGCCCGCCATGGCAACCCGGCCTCCTCGCCGGAGGTGATACAGGGCGGCCTCGAGATGCGCTCCGCCCACGTTGTCGAAATACAGATCGATGCCGTTCGGTGCCGCGCGTTCGAGAGCTCCGATCAGATCCGGAGTGTGGTAATCGAACGCGGCATCGAGTTTCAGTTCCTCCGACAGGAACCGGGCCTTCTCGGCGGATCCCGTGCTGCCGACCACGTAGTGACCTCGGATCCGCGCAATCTGCGCCGCGAGGCTGCCGACCGCTCCGGCCGCCGAGGAGATCCAGACGACATCGTCGCCCGTGAGTTCGCCGATGCACTGCAACCCCACATAGGCGGTGAGCCCGGAGCTGCCGAGCGCTCCGAGATACGACTGCGGCGAATGCTCGGTCGTGTCGAGTCGTGTCACACCGCCCGCCCCGGCCAGGGTGTCGCCGTCCTGCCGGATCACGGCGAACTCACGAAAGCCGTTGATGTGCAGCACCATGTCGCCCGGCTCGAAGCCGGGGGCACGAGATCGGACTACCTCGCCGACGGCCAACCCGGTCAGCGTCTCCCCGATGCGGAACGGGGGCAGGTAGCCGGCGGGGCCGGTGGGACCGAGGCGCATCCTGACGGACGGGTCGATCGACAGCCACGAGTTGCGAACGAGGATGTCACCGGGACCCAGTTCCTCGGGAACGCTCACCACGTCGAGAGAGAAGTCGTCCGGCCGAACCTTCCCCTGGGGATGGCGTGCCAGTTTCAGCTCACGGCTCTGCACAGGGTTCCTTCCGCTCATGCGACGGCGAAGACGTCGCGATCGCCTCGGCTTCGGACGGTGATCTGGCCGCGGTCGGCCAAGGTGTCGAGGTGCGCGAGGGTCTCACAGGTGGCGATCATCCGGTTGAACGGATCCAGCGTGGCGAACGGCCGTTCGTGACGGGTCCACGGAATGGCCTCCGCAACGGCCGTCGCGGTGACCGGTCCCAGCGTGGCCAGCGCGTCGCGCATGGCGGCGAATCGCCGGTCATGATGCGCGAGAAGCTCTTCGACTCGCACGTGGACGCTCGGCGTCGGATCTCCGTGTGCCGGCAGGAGTTGCGAATCGGGGCGGTCGAGCAATCCGGACAACGAGTCGAGGTAACGCCCCAAGGGCAGGTCCCACTCACCGAGCTCGAAGCCGATCGACGGGGTGATCGAGGGCAGTACGTGGTCTCCGCTGAAGAGCAGTCCGCGCTGCGTATCATGAAAGACCATGTGCCCCTTGGTGTGGCCCGGCGTGTGCACGACGTCGACAGCGTGCTGCCCGATCCGGAGCGGACCCGCGGCGAGCCAGTGGTCGGGCTCTTCCCAGTCCGAGGGGTAGAACGGCTCCGCGGCGGTCAGGGCCTCGACGGTGTCGGCCAGGACGGGGGCTCCGGCGCGGCGGAGTTCGTGGAGCGAATCCGTCGGGACGTTGCTGCCGAGTGCGCCGACAGCCGCCAATCCGTCCGCCTCGGCTACACCGAGATGGACGCGTGAACCGTGACGGCGGCGGAGTTCGACGGCGAACGTGTAGTGATCGCGGTGCACGTGGGTGACGTAGATGTCGTGAATCTGCTCGGTGCCGTGACCGATCCGGCGCAGTGCGCGCTCCATCTCCCCGAAGGTCGTGTCGACTCGCCAACCACCGTCGACGAGGGCCAGGCCGTCCGGAGTCTCGAGGGCGTAGACGTTCACCGCTCCGAGACCGTCGGCAGGCATCTGGAGGGGTACTCGGTGCACGCCGGGCGCCACCTCGTAGCAGCCCGGCTCCATCCACCGAGCCCTCATGGTGTGCCGCTGTCCACTTCGACCATCGTTTTCTCCTCGCCCATGACGAGGATGCGCTTTCCACGCATCCGGCCGACGTTGTCCACCGCGGCTTGCCACTGCGGGCTGGCGAGCGCGGCATCGAGGTCCTCGCGGGAGTCGAAGCTCAGGATCGACACGCCGTCCCATTCCCGGGACCTGTCGTCCATCGCGTCGAGCACTTCGGTGTGCTGCCATCGCCGCAGGCCGGGGAGTGGATAGGTCACGTCGGCATGTTCCCCGCGCCACCACTCGATGAATTGCTCGTGGCTCCAGTCGTGGGGACGGGCGGCCAAGACGATCAAGTTGTACATTCATCGCTCCAATACTGACCTGAATTAAGTTCAATTACTGAGGGCGTGCAAAAGCCCCTCCACGAACGCCGCGCGCTACGCGCGGACGATACGCAGAGTGGCGTCGCGAACCTGTCGGTTGAGCTGGTCGAGACTCATGTCGCCGCCGGGCCGGTACCAACGCCACACGCTGACGACGAGTCCGAGGACCAGCCGGGCCATCAGACGTGGATCGGCGTCGGCGAAGACTCCGGCGCCCATCCCCTTCGCAATGAGGAGAGACCACGCTTCTTCGATCGAGTTCACCAGCGCACGTGAGGTCTGGCGCTCGGCTTCTTCCTTCTCGGACTGACGTGGGGTGGCGAGCAGATCCATGTGACTCTGGAGGATGCGACGCTGCAGGGCGTCCCGGGGGGTCGCTTCCAGCGCACTGGTGACGGCGGCACCCAACGCCTCCACCGGGTCGTCCACGCCCTCGATCGCGGCCGTGAATCGCTCGAGGGACTCTGCCAGTTCGAGACGCATGATGGTCAGCAGGCAGTGCGCCTTGGACTCGAAATAGTGGTAGAGCGCAGTCTGGCCGATACCGACCTCGCCGGCGATCGACGCCCACTTCGTGTGCTCGAAGCCCACTTCCCCGAAGCGTTCGATCGCGGCCGTGAGGATGAGCCCGCGCTTGGAACGCGGACCATCGCGGAGCGTCATGGCTTCTACGGACACGGGATCCCCATCCATCTGTTGTCGGGTCGGTACCGGTAAGACTACCTGAACTGAGGTCAAGTCGGGTGGAGATCAGTGGCTCTCGGTACCGGCGAGCAGGCGTGTTGCGAGGTCCACCGCATCCGGTCGAGACAGTTTCCCGACGCGGTTCTGCGGCAGATCGTCGATCGTGAAGACGAACTCCGGCCACTTGAACTTCGGAAACTCGACGTCTCCGAGGTGCGCGGTCACCTCACCGAGGGTAATCGGTGCACCCGTGCTCACGACCAGGGCTGCGGCGCGTTCACCGAGGAGGTCGTCCGGCACCGGTACCACGCACACCTGGGAGACGGTCGGGATGCGCGCGATGGCGGCCTCGACCTCGTTGATATCGATATTGCGACCCCCGCGAATGATGATCTGTTTCTGCCGCCCCATCACCCGGATGCTCCCGTCCTCCGCGACTTCGACGAGGTCGCCGGTGGGCAGGAATCCGTCCGCCGTGAGGTCGGGCGGTGTCGGAGCCCCGGCTCGCGCATACCCGACGAAGAGGGACGGTCCGGCGACCTGGGCATCGCCCACCCGCCCCGGTGGCAGTGGCGCGCCCTGTTCGTCGACTGCTCGGACGACGGTACCGGGGAACGGACGACCGTCCCGGCCCAGGCGTACGGCCGGCTCGTCCGAGGGCAGCGGGGTGGTGTGCCCGAGGCACTCGGACATACCGAACACCCGCAGAAACGTCGTCCCGAGAGTCTGCTCGGCGCGACCGAGCGCACCGGCGTCCATCGGGCCGCCGCCGACGGTCATCGCGCGCAGCGAGGTCAGCGCGCCCGACGCGTCCGGCGCGACGGCCAGCTGGAGCGCCATGGTCGGGACGAGCATCGTCCACGCAACCTGGTGTTTCCTCACCACCTCGAGGGCGGTTGCAGGCTTCCAGCCGTCCATACAGACCATCGGCGCGGCCAGCATCGCGGGGAGGTACAGCCCGAAGCAGAACGCGGCCACCGACGAGAGCGGGACGAATGCGGCAACCGGATCCCCCGGTTCGAGTCCGACCGCGTCGATCGTGCAACGGCACGCGTACCGGATCGCAGATTCCGACTGGACCACGCACTTGGGATGCCCCGTCGACCCGGACGTCATCGCGATCGCGATCCCGCCGTTCCACCGCCCGACGTCGCTGACCGGTGATCGCGACCAGCGCACCGCCCAGCCGCCCAGCGCGGTCGACTCTTCACCGAAGCGGCCGTCGGGTACACCCCAGTGGGCAAGAGACTCCCGGTCCGCGATCACCACATCGGGCGCGATATCGTGTAGGGCCACGGCGAACTCCGACGGGGTGGCATGCCTGCTGAATACGGCGACGACACCGCCCCGCAGTCCGACCGCGAGTGCCGCAGTCAGTGTCCGCCAACTGTTGTCCGCTTGCACGAGCACGGTGGGCGACCCCCCGGGGGCGTTGGCCAACAGTGCGGCGAGCTCGGTCGCGGCCGCGACCACGCACGCAGCGGTGTACTCGCCCGAGGCGTCGACGACCACGATCTCATCCGGCGAACTCTTTGCGCGAGCAACGAATTCGCGAGCCAACTCCCACATCTCGCAGACCTCCTGTTTACCGAACCACTGTCATTCTCAGTCATCACACGCAGCATCGCGCAATCTTTTCGCCGGTCACGGCACGAGGACGGCGCGACCGCGGATCGCTCCGCGGCGCAGCCGGTCGTATACGTCGAGGGCGTCGTCCAATCGGTACGCGGTCGATTCGACGCTCAGCAGCCCTCGATGCGCGAGGTCGATCACCGCCTCGAGATCCGCGCGTGTTCCCCAGAACGGGGCGCTGACCTGCCAGCCGTTGGGTAGTCCGAGGTCTTTGCCGACCGTCAGCCGGCCTCCCCCGCTGCCCACGGTGACCAGGCGGGCACCGGGACCGAGCAACTTTGCAGCCGCCTCCGTGGTGGCCGATGAACCCACGAAATCGAAGACCACATCAGCGTCGATCGACTGAGTGATCCGGGCGATGTCCGCGAATGCCGCGTCGGCTCCCAGCCGCATCGCGAGCGCGCGCGATTCCGGGCGCGGATCGACGGCGAACACGGTGCCTGCGCCGAGGGCACGAAGAATCTGGACGGCGAGGTGTCCCAGTCCCCCGACGCCGACCACTACCGCGACGGAGTGGCCGTCGACGAGATCCCGGTTCGTGCGGATCGCGTGGTAGGCCGTCAGGGCCGCATCGGCGAGCGGGGCGGCACTCTCGGGAGCAAGCCCCCGGGTGCGCACCACGAACCGTTCGGACGGAACGATCATGGCCTCGGCCAGACCGCCGTCGTAGCCGAGACCGTTGCCGATCGCGGGGAGCCGGCCGTCGGCCCGCCGACGCAGGTCGTGACAGTAATTCTCCCGGCCCCGTCTGCAATTGCGGCACGCCCCGCAGGACCAGACACCGTGGATCACCACGGACTCGCCGATCCACGAACTGTCGGCGCCGGGGCCCGCGTCGACAACGGTTCCGGCCACCTCGTGCCCGAGCGTGAGGGGAAGCGGATAGTCGAACACACCGGCGGGTGCGTCCATGACGTGCAGGTCGGACCTGCAGAGCCCAGCCGCCCGGACCTCGATCAGCAGTTCGGCGCCCTGCGGTTCGGGGAGCCGGACCGGCACGACCTGAGCGGGTTCGCCCCAGGCGGTCAAGCGCACGGCTTTCATCGTCTCGATGGCCACTGTCCTGTCGCCTACCTGGCTGCCCAGCCGCCGTCGACGACGAGCGTCTGTCCGGTGACATACGACGACGCATCGGATGCGAGGAACAGCACGGCACCGTCCACTTCGCCCGCGCGGCCACCGCGGCCGAGCATCGTGTTGCGGCGCACCCAGTCGGCTGAACGCTGATTGCTGAACAGTCCGTCGGTCATTTCGGTATCGAACCATCCGGGAACGACGGCGTTGACACGGACGCCCCGCCTGCCCCACTGACCCGCCAGCTCGCGGGTCAGCCCGAGGATGCCCGCCTTCGACGCCGCGTAGCTCGCACCGCCGATGGGAGCGGTGGACACCAGCCCGATCACCGAGGAGATGTTGATGATCGATATCCCCGCGTCCTCCGGAACGGCCGACGCGGCGTACGTGGAGAGATGGAAACCCGCCGCGAGGTTGACGTCGAGAATCGACGCGAACCCGTCGGCGGTTTCGTCCTCCGCGTTCGGAGGTCCGGGCTTACCGGCATTGTTGACGAGGACGTCGACGTGGCCGGTGCGCTCGCGGGCGCGGTCGACGAGCCGGCGGCGGTCGGCGTCGACGGTGATGTCGCATTCGACCGGGACCACGGTGTCGACCTCCTCGGCCAGTGCCGCGAGCCGATCGACTCGGCGGGCGGCCGCAAAGACCGTGGCGCCGGCCGAGGCCAGCGTCCGCGCGAATCCCATTCCCAATCCGGACGACGCACCCGTGACGACGGCGACGCGACCGCTCAGCTGGAACAGATCGGGTACCTGCATGTGGTTGGCTCCTACTCGTGTTCGTGGCACCCGCATCAGTAGACGGCGGTGCGTCCGCCGTCGACCGGGATGATCGCGCCCGTGGTGTACCCGGCACGGTCGCCGGCCAGATGCACGACGAGGCCGGCGATTTCATCCGGACGCCCCAGACGTCCGGCCGGGAGCCGGTCGACGATCTTCCCGACGAACTCGTCGTCCCAGTCCGCCGCCATGTCGGTCGCGAATCCGCCCGGCATGATGCAGTTCACCCGCACCCGGGGCGCGTATTCCTGCGCGAAGGCCATCGTCAGCGCATTGAGCCCGTTCTTCGACGCCGCATACATCGCCTCGGGCGGGCTGGGGCGCAGCGCGCCGATGCTCGAGATGTTGATGATCGAACCGCCCCCGGCCGCACTCATCCTGGCACCGGCCACCGCCATGAGCCGGAACGGGCCCTTGAGGTTGACTTCGATCGTCTTGTCGAACAGCGACTCCGACACCGACTCGAGTGTCGGGGACAGGGGCGCGATACCGGCATTGTTCACGACGACGTCGAGCGTTCCGAACCGGGTGAGAATGTGGTCGACCGCAAGTTCGATCGCGTCCCACTTCCCGACGTGCAATGCCAGCGGTTCGGCGATTCCACCGGTGTCCCTGGAGATTGCCCGGGCCGCGGAGACGCATGCCTCCTCCTTGCGACTCGACACGATCACGGTGGCTCCCGCGGCGGCCAGCCCACTGGCGATGGCGTATCCGAGCCCCCGGGTGGCGCCCGTGACGAGTGCGACCTTGCCCTTCAACTCTTCAGTCGTGTTCATGCGTATTTCTTCAGTTCGAGGCGCGCGATCGTGCGCAGATGGACTTCGTTCGGGCCGTCGGCGATTTGCAGTGCACGGGTGATGGCGTAGAGCCTGGCCAGGATCGTGTCGTCACTCACTCCTGCGGCGCCGTGTGCCTGGACCGCGCGGTCGACCACGCGATGAGCAATCTCCATGGCGGCCACCTTGATCGCGGCGACTTCCGAACGGGCAGCGCCGTTTCCGCGCGTGTCCATCAGCCACGACGACTTCAGGACGAGTAGCCGGATCTGATCGATCTCCACCCGGCTACGGGCAATCCACTCGCGCACCACACCGCGGTCGGCGAGCGGAGCACCGAATGCAGTGCGCTGCAGCACTCGTCGGCACATCAGCTCGAGGGCGCGTTCGGCCATGCCGATCGCCCGCATCGCGTAGTGCATGCGTCCCGGCCCGAGTCGGCCCTGCGCGATCGCGAACCCGTCGCCCTCGGCGCCGAGCATGTGGTCGGCCGGCACCCGCACGTCCGTGAACTGGACCTCGCCGTGGCCGAGCCGGTCGTGGTAGCCGAACATGGGCAGATCGCGGAGCACCTCGATGCCGGGGGCATCTGCGGGCACCAGGATCATGCTCTGCTGCCGGTACGTCGGAGCCTCGGGATCGGACTTGCCCATGAAGATGACGAGCTTGCAGTCGGGGTCGAGAATGCCCGAGGTGTACCACTTCCGGCCGTTCAGGACGTACTCGTCGCCCTCGCGGCGGATGGTCGAGGTGATGTTCGTGGCGTCCGAACTCGCCACGTCCGGCTCGGTCATCGCGAATGCCGACCTGATCGTGCAGTCGAGGAGCGGCTCCAGCCAGCGCGACTGCTGCTGCGGGGTGCCGTACATGGCGAGAATTTCCATGTTGCCGGTGTCGGGTGCCGAGCAGTTGACGGCCTCGTTGCCGATCACCGAGCGTCCGACCATCTCGGCGAGGGGGGCGTACTCGAGGTTGGTCAGCCCGGCGCCCCGCCCGGCGTGCGTCATGAAGAGGTTCCACAATCCGAGTTCTCTGGCCTTCGCCTGCAGGTCCAGCATGACCTTCGGCTGCTCGTGAGGGTTGGAATTTGCACGGATCTGCTCGTCGTACACGGCCTCGGCCGGATAGACGTGCTCTTCCATGAAGGTCCGTAGCTGCTCGAGCAGTCGCTCGGTGCGTGCGGAGTATCCGAAGTCCACGTGTCGTCCTTTCTGATCAGGCGAGTAGCGCAGTGCCACTGCGAATGAGCTGTGAGATGGTGTCGGGCAGCCGTTCCTGGTCGGGGTCGTGGTGGCGGCCCTCGCGGTGCCGGCGCAGGTTGTGGCCCATGATCGCCGCCATCTTCAGGCGGCCGAGCGCGTTGAACCAGTTCATGTTCGGCAGCGCCGGGTTGCCCCCGGTGTAGAGGCCGATCAGTTCGTCCTCGGACGGCAGGTCCGGCACCGCGCGCCCCACCCCGGGAAAGTTCGCGCCGTCGGCGAACACGAGGAACCAGCCCAATTCGACCCGCGGGTCGCCCAGGCTCCAGATCTCCCAGTCGATCAACGCCGCCGGCTCGGTGTCACGCGCAATGATGTTGCCGAGCCGGTAGTCACCGTGCACCAACGTCGGTGGCAGCGCCTCGGGGAGATCGGCGGCGAGGAGGCGCAAGAGTTCGTCGCCGCCGCTGACGAGGTCGGGGGGAACGGCGTCCAGCGTTCGTTTCCACCGCGCCAACTCCGCACCGGGCGACAACGGATCCCCGGCCGCCGGGATCGTGTCGACCGGCACCGCATGCAGCAGCGGCAGTACCGCGGCCGCGCGGCGCATCCGCGCCGCCGCGACAGCCGGTTCCACCGGAGGGGAATCGAGCACCGGCTCGAGTGATTCCCCGGCCACGCACTCCATCGCGAACCACGCCGGCCCGTCCTCGTCGACGGCGACGATCCGGGGCACGGGAACTTCTGTCGCACCGAGTGTTCCCATGATCCGCGCCTGGCGCACCATATCGTGTCGCCCGATGGGGCGTTGTCCCTCGGGAACCGCCTTGATCACGAGGTCGCCGTCGCTGGTCTGCACTTTGTACGTCAAACCGGAATGCCCGCCGAGCAGCGGCTCGAGTGCGCCGACGTCCAGGCCAGGGCTCTGCTCGCGCAGGCGCTGGGCCACGCGGTCGCCGAGCGTGCCGTTCGTGGTCATCGGCGCAGCTCCCTCGGTAGACCGAGAACACGCTCGGCGAGGATGTTGCGCTGGATCTCGTCGGTACCGCCCGCGATCCGGTACCCGGGTGCGCCGAGCACATGCTCCGTCCACGCGAACGTTCCCCACTCGCCCGAGTCGGCAATCAGATCGCGCCCCAGCAACAACCGGACGACCTCCGAGGTACGTGCCATGGTGTCGGTGGCGAGCAACTTACCCACCGATGCCTCGGGACCGGGGTCCTTGTCTGCGACCACTGCCGCGGCCACCCGCATACCGGTCACCCGCTGGACGTAGCTGCGCGTCACGAGATCCGCGACCTTGTCACGCTCGATCTCACTCAGCTGCCGGTCGAGGTGACGGGCGAGTTCGACGGCGTGATCGGCGTTGGCCAGACCCAGGTTCCCGGCGTCGAGTCGCTCGGCTGCCAGCACCGTCAAGGCGACCGACCACCCCTCACCCACCGGCCCCAGCCGGTAGTCGTCCGACAGTTCGACGCCGTCGAGATAGACCTCGTTGAAGGAACTACCCCCGGTCATCTGGCGGATGGGCCGGACGGTGACTCCGGGAGCATCCATCGGGACCAGGAACACCGTGAGGCCCGCGTGTTTGGACGCCTCGAGGTCGGTGCGACACACCGCGACCCCGACGTCGGCGACCCGGGCGCCGGACGTCCACACCTTGTGCCCGGTAATCGTCCACCGGCCGTCCTGTTCGACTGCTCTCGTCCGGACGGCGGCCAGGTCGGATCCGGCTTCGGTTTCCGAAAACAGCTGACAGGCGATGATATCGGTCCGAAGCATCGCACGCACATATCGTTCGCATTGTTCCGGCGTTCCCCACTGGGCGATCGCCGGAGCGACCAGTTGCTGAGTCACCGAGAACATTTCGGTCCGGCGCGGCACGTCGAACGCGTTCTCCTCCCGCCGGAACGCGAGCACATAGGACATCGGCAGACCACGGCCACCGTACTCGGCCGGCCAGTTCATCGAGCCCCAGCCGGCATCGAACTTCGTCTGTTCGTACGCACGGATATGGTCGGTCTCGTCGCGCTCCTGCTCTGCAGTCCAATTCTCGAAGACGGCGACCGAGTCGGATCCCACTCCCCATTTGATCTGGGTGCGCGGTTCGGCGACAGTTCTCAGCCACGCCCGCGCTTCATCCACGAACTGGTCCAGGTCGGGCATCGTTGCTTGATTCATGGCTCTTCCTCAGACGGACAGGACGGTGCAGGCGCTGATTCCGGGCGCACCGTAGACATGGGTGAATCCGATGCGCGGGTGTCCGGGAACCTGTCGGGCACCGGCCTCCCCGCGCAACTGCGTGACGATCTCGTGTATCTGCCGGAGGCCGGAGGCGCCGATCGGTTCCCCGTTGGCGATGCATCCGCCGTCGGTGTTGATCGGGATCCGGCCACCGATCTCCGTCTCGCCTGCCACGATCAGTTTCTCCTGCTCGCCGTGCTCACAGAATCCGCACTCGGCCATGTGCATGATCTCGGCACCGCTCTCCGTGTCCTGGAGTTGCGCGACATCCACATCCGAGGGACCGAGTCCGGCCTGCTCGAACGCGGCGGCGGCGGTGGACGTGCTCACACTGGGCGGAGTTCCCCGGCCCTGTATCGACGGACCGAACACCTCGAAGGAGCCGAACCGGCGGGTGCCCGCCGAGATTCCGCGCAACTGCACAGGCCTTCCGCCGAGGCGCCGGGCGGCGGCCTCGCTCGCCACGACGACGGCGGCGCCGCCCTCGCCGGGAGAGCAGAACATGTATCGCGTCAGCGGGTCGTTGACCATGTCGGCTGCGGCGATTTCTTCAGCGGAAATCGGTTCGCGGCGCCAGGCATTCGGGTTCAGCGAGCCGTTGCGATACGCCTTTTCCGCCACGGCGGCCAAAGTCGGTGCGCTGATCGCGTGTTCGCGCATGTACCGCGCGATCTTGATGCCGAAGAACTGGGTGGTGACCATCAGGCCTGCCTCGCCGTAGCCGACGGGCAGACCCCAATCCTCCGGCGCCGGGTCGAAGGCGCCGCGCGGATGTTTGTCGAATCCGACCGCAAGTGCGATGTCGGCGGCGCCCGAGCGAATCGCGTTGACGGCAGACACCAGCGCGCTACCGCCGGTCGCGCAGCCGTTCTTGACGTTGGTGAACGGTATTCCGGTGAGCCCGAGTTCGGAGACCAGGGTGTCGGCGAGCCCGGACCCGTCGCTGCCACCGAACGCGACCTGAACATCGGTCCACGCGATGCCGGCGTCCGTCAACGCGGACGCGATCGCATCCAGTGCCAGCTGTCGCCCGCTCTTGCCCGGCTGACGTCCGAACTTCGAGAGTCCCGCCCCGACGATCGACACGGTGGACATCAGCGGATCTCCTTCAGACAGGCATCGGTGGCGAAGCGGGGCACCGGCGCCGTGGCGATCAAGGTCACCGGCGCCCCGTCGTCCAGTTCGTCGAAGTCGTGGCATTCGAGCACGGCTTCGATCTTGATTCCCTCGGGGAGTTCGACGTATCCGACGGCGAACGGCGTGAACCCGTTCGGCGGCGGGACATACGGCGGAGATTTCGGGGCGAACCGCTGAACCGTGTACGCCCAGACCGTTCCGCGTGTGCTCAGAGTGAACGGCGACATCGCCGGTCGTGAGCACTGCGAGCACAGGCTGGTGGCCGGGAACGCGACAGTCGAGCAGTGGGAGCACCGGCTCGCGCCGAGCGCAGGCGCGATATGTGTCTCGCCCATCTCATTCTCTCCTCGGGATTCGTGGTCGGTATCGGATCAGCGACCGACCCAGACCGGCTCACGCTTTTCGAGGAAGGCGTTCACGCCTTCTCGCGCGTCTTCGGACTGCAGCGCATTGCCGACGGCGAGGTGCTCCATCACCATCAGCGACTGGATGTCCGCGTCGAGACCGCGGTCGATGCACATCTTGGTGAGCTTCATCATGAACGGGCTCTTGTCGACGATCGGGGCGATGAACTCGGCGAGAAGCTTGTCGAGGTCTTCGGCCGGCGCCGAGGCGTTGATCAGGTCGAAGGCCTCCGCCTCCTTGCCGGTCAGGAGTTTGCCGGTCAGCATGAGCTCCTTGGTCTTCCGAATGCCGATCATCCGCGGAAGCCGGTAGATCGGGCCTGCCCCACCGAACAGCGCGCGGCGGATGTGGAAGTCGCCGATACGGGCGTCCTCGGCGGCGATGGCGAAGTCGCAGGAGATCATGAGCTCGAAACCGCCTGCGGTGACGAAGCCTTCGAGCACCGCGACGGACGGTGTGTTCATCGAGTACAGGCGGTCGCACACCTTGGCGGACAGCACGGCAACGTCCATCGCGGTGGTGGAGCCGACGTACTTCTCCCGCAGCTCGTCGAGATCGAAGCCCGAGCAGAAGGTGCCGTCGCGTCCACGCAGGACGAGCACCTTGAGGTCGGGGTCGTTGTCGACCTCCACGATGATCTCGTCGAGGCGATGCAGCAGCTCGACGGTGACCGCGTTCTTCTTGTGCGGGCGGTTGAGCCACACGCGGGCGACGTCGCCGTCCTTCTCGAGCACGATGTGGTCGGTGTCCACCATGTCGGTGTCCTTTCGAGGGG